>Ga0335085_10009508_pt1 | contig 14657 bp, 13 predicted proteins | sample Lox_Sample_45_FD_206712 | JGI IMG/M metagenome (GOLD analysis project Ga0335085, IMG submission 206712) | Soil microbial communities from Loxahatchee National Wildlife Refuge, Florida, United States - Lox_Sample_4.5 | ecosystem: Environmental > Terrestrial > Soil > Wetlands | place: USA... | reverse complement strand
CGAACCAGAACTCCACCGAGACCCGGCTGCCGCCGTAGTCGGAGGGCAGCGGTCCGAAGGTGTCGATGCGCTGCAGCGCGCGCGTGGCCGAGAGGTCGAGCGACGGCACGCCGCTGGACTGCTCGACCTGGATGTTGGTGGGCTCGCCGTTGCGCAGGATGTCGAAGGTGATGTAGACGCGGCGGGCCGAGGTGATGCTGGGGTCCACCTCGTACTTCAGCCAGTTCTCCGAGACCTTGCGGCGCACCACGTCCACGTACCAGCCGTAGCGGCTGCCGAAGTCGCCGCCGCCGCCGGTCATGCTGAACCCGCCCTTGGCATTGGGAGTGCTGAAGACCCCGTAGGGCCCGCTGACCGGTCCGCCCTGCCCGAAGGGGACCACGTTGGAGGGCTGGGGGGGCGTCTGCGGGCGGGGCTTCTCGCGGGTGACGGTGCGCTCCGGCTTGGCGGGGGTGGCGCGCTCGGGGATAGCGATGGCCTCGGGCGCGGGCGTCTCCGCCGCCTGCGGCAGCGACTGGGAGACGCCCCGGGATTCGTTGGCCAGGACGTTCTCGGTGACGGCGGCGCTGGCAGGCAGGGGCACGGTGACGCTGGAGACCAGGGTGGCGCTCATGGCGCCGTCGCCGCCTCCGCCGCCGCCCCAGGATTCCCCGACCCGCCATCCCACGGCGTTATAGGCCACGATGGCGACGAAGAGCAGCCCGTGCAGCAGCGCCGAGAGCGCCAGGGGGCGCTTCCAGGGGCCGTGCTCGAGATAGATGTCAGCGCGGGCTGCCATGGGGCTGCAAGGGCTGCGTCACGATGCTCACGTTGGTGATGCCTGCCTGCTTCACCGCATCCATCACGGTGGCGAAGGCGCCGAAGGGGACCTCCTCGTCGGCGCGCAGGAAGATGGACTGGTGCTCGGGGTCGCGGACCTTCTGCCGCAGCTTGGCGGCGATCTGGTTGATGTTGACCGGCTCGTTGCCCAGGAAGACGCGCTGCTGCCGGTCGATGGTGATGACCAGGCGCTCCTCCGTGATCTCCTTCACGGTGCGCGTCTTGGGCACCTCCACCTCGATGCCCGACTGCAGGATGGGAGCGGTGAGCATGAAGATGATGAGCAGCACCAGCACCACGTCCACCAGGGGAGTGATGTTGATGTCGGAGAGCGAGGTCTGGGTGCGGCCTTGCGCGTTGGTGAAGGCCATCTAGCGGCCTCCTGGAGCGGGCGGCGCCTCCTGGGTGCGCTCCACCGCATTGAGGAACTCGAGCGCGAAGTCGTCCATGCGCGCCCCGAACTCGCGGATGTGGTTCTGCAGGAGGTTGTAGGCGATGACCGCGGGGATGGCGGCGGCCAGGCCGGCGGCGGTCGTGATCAAGGCCTCGGAGATGCCGGGGGCCACGGCGCGCAGGGTGGCGGCGCCGGCCGTGCCCAGGCCGTGGAAGGCGTCGATGATCCCCCACACCGTCCCGAACAGCCCGATGAAGGGCGTCACCGCGCCGGTGATGGCCAGCCAGGGCAGGGAGCGCTCCATGCGGGTGAGTTCTTCGGAGGCGGCGATCTGGGTGGCGCGCTGCACGGCGGTGAGGTTGCGCACCGTGCCGTGGGGATTGGCGCCCTGGCGCCGTACCTCCTGCCAGCCGCCCTCGAAGACCGCGACCAGGGGGCTGGGCTTGAACTGCTCGCTCACAGCGGAGAAGTCCTGCAGGCGCATCATCTTGCGGAAGGCGCGCATGAAGCGGCCGCTCTGCCGTCGTGCCCGGCGGAAGTAGCCCCACTTCGACAAGATGATGGCCCAGGAGAGAAGGCTGAAGGCCAGCAGGATGAGCAGGACGACCCGGGCGACCAGGCCGCTCTGCAACACGAGACGGACGACTTCATCCCCGACGGCGAAGGCGAAAAGCGAGAAGGTTGGCATCGGTCGGACGTGAATCGCTGAGCTAACCGTCATTATAGACCAGCCCTCGCGCCTGAGGCGGCGAGCACCCCGGCTCCGCCCGAAGGAGTGAAGCCGGTCCTGCGTCCCGCCGAAGGTGTGCTATGCTGCGCCCAACTTTTTCTTTCCAGGACACACGGTGCTGCTGGAGCTGCGCGTCGAGAATTACGCCGTCATCGACCAGGTGGCGGTGGAGTTCGCCCCGGGGCTGAACCTGCTGACCGGGGAGACGGGCGCGGGCAAGTCCATCCTCATCGACGCCCTGGCGCTGCTGCTGGGGGAGAAGGCCTCGAGCGAGGTGATCCGCCACGGGGCCGAGAAGGCGGTGGTCGCGGCGGTCTTCCGGGTCGAGGGAGCGCAGGCCGCCGCCATTCTGGAGGCCAACGGCTTGGACGAGGAAGCGGGCGAGATCATCCTGCGCCGCGAGATCGCCGCCGGGGGCAAGGGCCGGGTCTTCATCAACAACCAGCCGGCCACGGTGAACGTGCTGCGGCAGCTCGCGCCCGAACTGGCCTCCATCCACGCCCAGAACGAGACCCTGATGGCCTTCGACGCGGGCGCGCGCCTGGCCCTGCTGGATACCTACGCGGGAACCGCGGTCGAGCCCGTGAGCGCCCTCTTCGAGAAGTGGCGGAGCATTCGCCGCCACATCGAGGAATTGGAGCGCGACGAGCAGGACCGCCTGCGCCTGGTGGACCTGTGGTCGTTCCAGAAGAAAGAGATCAGAGAGGCGCGCCTGGAGTCCGGCGAAGACGAGCGCCTGGAGGCGGAAAAACGCCTGCTCGCCGACGCGGAGAAGGTGCGCGCCGCGGCCTTGCACGCCTATCACCATCTCTACGACGGCGACGGCGCGGCGGCGGCTTCGCTGCGAGCCGCCATCCGGCGGGTGCAGGAGCTGGCGGGCTACGACGAGAAGACCTTCCGCGAGGACGTGGCGGCGCTGGAGTCGGCGCGCATCGTGGCCGAGGACTCGGCCGGGAAGCTGCGCGAGTTCGCCGACCGCATCCAGGCCTCGCCGGAGCGGCTGGCGCAGGTCGAGGACCGGCTGGCCCTGCTCGATCGCCTGAAGCGCAAGTACGGGCCGACGCTGGATGCCGTGATCGCCTATGGCGCCGAGGCCGCGCGCAAACTCAACGAGGTGGAGAATCGCGACGAGGTGCTGCGGCAACTGCGCGCCGACCTGGCTGTGGCCGCCACCGAGTATCTGCGCGCCGCGCGCGCGCTCTCCCGGCAGCGCGCCGAGGCCGCGCGCAAGCTGGAGAAGCTGGCGGAGGACGAGATCAACGACCTGGCCATGAAGGCCAAGTTCCGAATCGAATTGAGCGGCGGGGAAGAGGAAGGGAACTGGACGGGCGGCGGCTTCGACCAGGTGCGCTATCTCATCGCCACCAACCCGGGCGACCCGCTGCGCGCGGTGGAGCAGATCGCCTCCGGAGGCGAACTCTCGCGGGTCATGCTCTCGCTCAAGACCTGCGTGGAGAGCGGCGGGACCGAGCCGGGGGGGCGCGCGCGCCGCAACTCGCGCCCGGCTGCGCCCCGCACCCTGGTCTTCGATGAGATCGATTCCGGCATCGGGGGGCGCGCCGCCGAAGCGGTGGGCCGCAAGCTGAAGTCGCTGGCCCGCAGCCAGCAGGTGCTGTGCGTCACCCACCTGCCGCAGATCGCTTCCTTCGCCGACCAGCACTACCGCATCGACAAGAAGGAAGCGGGCGGGCGGACGCGCACCAGCATCAGCCGCCTGGACGAGCGCGAACGCACGCAGGAGGTGGCGCGCATGCTCAGCGGCGCGCGCCTGACCGAGACCTCGCTGAAGCACGCCGAGCAATTGCTCAAGACCAACGCCTGAGGAGGCATCGCCATGTCCGCCACTGCAACTCCGGTTCCGCCGCAACCCCAGGGATGGTTCGCCCGCCACTGGAAGGCCGTGGTAGGGGTAGGCTGCCTGGGAGTGATCATCCTGGCCGTCGCCTTCGTGGGCGGCATCATGCTGCTGGTCATGGGCAGCATCCGCTCCTCCGACGCCTACCAGCAGGCCCTGGCCAAGGCCAAGGCCAACCCGGAGGTGGCCCTGCGCCTGGGCCAGCCTATCCAGCCGGGTTGGTTCATCAGCGGCAGCATCAACGTCAGCGGCCCCAGCGGCGACGCCGACCTCTCCATTCCCATCTCCGGTCCCAAGGGCAAGGGGACGGTCTACGTGGTCGGCAAGAAGAGCGCCGGAGAGTGGAGCTACACCCGCATGGAGGTGGAGGTGGAAGGCCAGCCCGGGCGCATCGACCTGCTGGCCCCCAACCTGCAATAGCTGGCGGAGAGCGGCCCACTGGCCCGTCCGGGGCGGCTGTTCGACCCCGGTTTTGCCTGATTCAGCGCTTTCAAAAGCGCCGGCGCGGGCGCCCATGCTAGAGTTCGAGTAACCCAGCTAATCCCCGTTGCATCTATAGGTTAGCCCCCCAACTTGGGGTTTTCGGATTGGCCATTCTGCGGGTATACTGGGCAGCATCGGAATGACAGCTTCGAACGACGGCAAAACGCTGCTGCTGCTGAAGCCCCGGGGGTTCTGTGCCGGGGTGGTGCGCGCCATCGACATCGTGCGCATCGCCCTGGAGACCTTCGGCCCGCCCATCTACGTGCGCAAGGAGATCGTGCATAACCGCTACGTAGTGGAGGAGTTGTCGGGCAAGGGCGCGATCTTCGTGGACAGCGTGGAGGAGGTCCCGGCGGGCGAGCGGGTGATCTACAGCGCCCACGGCGTCTCGCCGGAGGTGCGCGATGCCAGCCAGCACCGTAACCTGCGGGTGATCGATGCCACCTGCCCGCTGGTGACCAAGGTGCACGTGGAGGCGGTCAAGTTCGCGCGCGAGGGCTACTCGCTGGTGCTGATCGGGCACCGCGACCACGACGAGGTCATCGGCACCCTGGGCGAAGCCCCGGTGGTGACCCAGGTGGTGGGCACGGCCGAGGAGGTCGAGTCGCTCACCGTCCCCGATCCCGACCGCGTCGCCTACCTGACCCAGACCACCCTCAGCCTGGACGAGACTCGGGACATCATCGAGGCGCTGCGCCAGAAGTTCCCCAACATCCACGGCCCGGCGGCGCAGGACATCTGCTACGCCACCGAGAACCGGCAGACGGCGGTGAAGCAGATCGCGGGCAGCGCCGACCTGCTGCTGGTGGTGGGCTCCGACAACAGCTCCAACTCCAAGCGGCTGGTGGAAGTTGCCCGCAGCCTGAACGCGCCCTCCCACCTGATCGAGAACTACCGCGCCATCTCCCCGGCCTGGCTGGAGGGAGTGAAGACGGTGGCGCTGACCGCCGGCGCTTCCGCCCCCGAATGCCTGGTGGAAGAAGTGGTGGCGTTCCTGGCCAAGGAAGGCTTCACCAACGTGCAGGAGGTGGAAGTCATCGCCGAGAACGTGCGCTTCGGCCTGCCTCCGGAGATCGTGGAGGCCATCGCGCCTGCACCGGCGGCCGCGGAGTAATCCCCCCTATGGCAGAAACACCCGGCGAACGGCGCTCCCTGGCGCCCATGCTGTTCGGAAAGATCGACGACATCAAGAGCCGCGTGGCCGCGGCGGTGGACGCCACGCGCAAGTACCTGCTCTCCCAGCAGCACGAGGACGGCTACTGGTGCGGCGAGTTGGAGGCCGACACCACCCTGGAGTCCGACTACATCCTGCTGCACGCCCTGCTGGGCACGGGCGACCCGCAGCGCACGGCCAAGGCTGCCCGCTACATCCTGCAGCACCAGAACGAGGACGGCGGCTGGGGCATCTACCACGGCGCCCCCTCCAGCGTCAGTGCCTCGGTGAAGGCCTACTTCGGGCTGAAGCTGGCGGGCTACAGCGCCGAGCACCCCGCGCTGGCGCGCGCCCGCAAGAAGATCCTGGAGATGGGCGGCGTCACCCAGGTCAACACCTTCACCAAGATCTACCTCTGCTTCTTCGGGCAATACAGCTACGAGACCGTGCCCGCCGTCCCTCCGGAGATGGTGCTGTTTCCCAACTGGTTCTGGTTCAACATCTACGAGATCTCGTCGTGGTCGCGGGCCATTCTGGTGCCGCTCTCCATCGCCTACGCCAAGAAGCCCTTCAAGAAGATCCCGCCGGAGATGGGGGTGCAGGAGCTGTTCCTGCACGGCTTCAACAAAAAGGACATGCGCCTGCACTGGGACCCGCGCCAGATCGTGAGCTGGCGCAACTTCTTCCTGGTGCTGAATCACATGACCCACTGGTTCGAGCGGGTGCACGTGCGCCCGCTGCGCTCCATCGCCCTGAAGGTGGCGGAGCGCTGGATGCTGGCGCGCATGGAGAAGAGCGACGGCTTGGGCGCCATCTACCCGGCGCTCATGAACTCCATCATCGCGCTGCGCTGCCTGGGCTACTCGGTGGACGATCCCCAGTTCATCCGCGCCATGGACGAGTTCGAAGCGCTGGGCATCGAAGAAGAAGAGAGCTTCCGCATGCAGCCCTGCAAGTCGCCGGTGTGGGACACCGCCTATGCCCTGTTCGCGCTGGGAGAGAGCGGCGTGCCCGCCAGCGATCCCCGCATGGTGAAGGCCGCCGACTGGCTGCTGCAGAAGCAGGTGACCCACCGCGGCGACTGGTGCGTGAAGAACGGCGGCGCCCAGCCCGGGGGCTGGTACTTCGAGTTCAACAACGAGTTTTACCCCGACGTGGACGACAGCGCCATGGTCATGCTGGGCCTCAGCCACGTCGACCGGCCCGACGACCGCTACCAGCACGAGTCGGTGGAGCGCGCCCTGCACTGGGTGCTCTCCATGCAGTGCCGCAACGGCGGCTGGGCTTCCTTCGACAAGGACAACGACCGCATGGTCTTCCAGTACATCCCCTTCGCCGACCACAACGCCATGCTGGACCCGGCGACGGTGGACATCACGGGGCGCGTGCTGGAGTGCCTGGCCAGCTACGGCTACGACCGCGAGCATGCGGCGGTGCGGCGCGCGCTGGAGTTCGTGAAAAAGGAGCAGGAGGCGGATGGTTCCTGGTTCGGGCGCTGGGGCGTCAACTACATCTACGGCACCATGCAGGTGCTGCGCGGGCTGGAGGCCATGGGCGTGGACCTGCACGAACCCATGGTGCAACAGGCGGCGGAGTGGTTGCGCATGGTGCAGAACTCCGACGGCGGCTGGGGCGAGAGCTGCGGCTCCTACGACGATCCCGCCACCCGCGGGGTAGGGCCGAGCACCGCTTCGCAGACCGCCTGGGCGGTGCTGGGGCTGCTGGCCGCCGGCGATACGCGCAGCGATTCCGTCACCCGCGGCGTCGCCTTCCTGCTGCGCACCCAGAAGAAGGACGGCTCCTGGGAGGAGCCGCAATACACCGGCACCGGCTTCCCCCGCGTCTTCTACCTGAACTATCACCTGTACCGGATCTACTTCCCGCTGCTGGCGCTCACCACCTATGCCAAGGTGGTGGCGGGCAGCGAGGCAGACCTGGCTTCGCCGTCGGGCCGACGGCAAGGAGAGAGCTGAGCCATGGCGGTCCCGGTCTCCCAGATGTGGACGGTGGCCACTTACGTCCTGGGGCAGAAGCTCCGGGGACGCAAGCGCTATCCCCTGGTGCTGATGCTGGAGCCGCTCTTCCGCTGCAACCTGGCCTGCGCCGGCTGCGGCAAGATCCAGTATCCCGGGCACGTGCTCAAGATGCAGCTCACCCCCGAAGAGTGCTTCCGGGCGGTGGACGAGTGCGGCACCCCGACCGTGGCCATTCCCGGGGGCGAGCCTTTGCTCCACCCGCAGATCGGGGAGATCGTGGCCGGGCTGGTCGAGCGCAAGAAGTACATCTACCTGTGCACCAACGCGCTGCTGCTGAAGCAGAAGATCGATCTCTTCCGGCCGAGCAAATACCTGACCTTCTCGGTGCACCTGGACGGGCAGCGCGAACACCACGACTTGTCCGTCTGCCTGGAGGGCGGCTACGACAAGGCGGTGGAGGCCGTGCGGGAGGCGCTGGGGCGCGGCTTCCGCGTCACCACCAACACCACCCTGTTCGACGGCGCCGACCCCAAGAGTGTGCGCGCCTTTTTCGACGAGATGATGGAACTGGGCGTGGAGGGCATGATGCTCTCGCCCGGCTATTCCTACGAGAAGGCCCCCGATCAGCACCACTTCCTGGGCCGCGCCCGCACCCGGCGGCTCTTCCGCGCCATCCTCTCGAACCGCAAGCAGGACTGGCGCTTCAACATGTCGCCGCTCTTTTTGGAGTTCCTGATGGGCAAGCGCGACTACGCCTGCACTCCCTGGGGCATGCCCACGTTCAACGTCTTCGGCTGGCAGAAGCCCTGCTACCTGCTGCAGGACGGCTACGCGGACTCGTTCGCCGAGTTGCTGGCGTCGACGGAGTGGGAGAAGTACGGGACCGAGTCGGGAAACCCGAAGTGCGCCAACTGCATGGTGCACAGCGGCTACGAGGCTTCGGCGGTGAACGACACCTTCGGTTCCCTGCGCGGCTTTTGGGGCACGGTGCGAGCCACCTTTTCTTCCGCCTACCGCGACCCGGCGGCGGAGCAGATGCTGAACCAGCCCATGCTCCCGGTGCGGCCCCTCGCGCCCCTGGTGCAGATCGAGGAGCGCACGGTCCAGGAGTCGCGTCCGTGAGCGGACGGGAAACAGGCCGGGAAGAGCACTCTGCCGCGGCGGACCCGCAGCACCTGGAGGTGGCGCCGGGCTTCGAGCGCGACCAGGTGGAAGGCTGGGTGCCGGAACTGGCCAGCGACGAGGAACTCCGGGAGGCCCTGGAGCGGGCCTTCAGCTACCGCGGCGACGTGCTGATCACGCGCAAGGACGGTGCCCGGATCGAGGGCTACGTCTTCGACCGCCGCAGCGGCCGCACCTTGAGCGATTCTCTGGTCCGGGTGCTGCCCAAGGACGGCGGGCCCAAGGTTTCGGTCTGCTATTCCGAGATCGCCGGCTTGGCCTTTACCGGCCGCGACATGGCCGCGGGCAAGAGCTGGGAGAACTGGGTGCGGCAGTACTGGGAGCGCAAAGCCGCGGGCGAGAAGAACATCTCCCTGCAGCCGGAAGAGCTCGAGTAGGCCGCCCCCGACCCGATGAAGGTTTTCGTAACAGGCGCGACGGGCTTTGTAGGCAGCCACGTGGCGCGCGTTCTTTCTCAACAAGGAGCCGATCTGCGCTTGCTGGTGCGGCCTACCAGCCTGAGCGGCAACCTCGAAGGCCTGCCGGGCGAACGCGTCACCGGGGACCTGCGCGATCCCGGGTCGCTGCGCAAGGGTATGGGCGGCTGCGAATTGGTCTTTCACGTGGCCGCGGACTACCGCCTGTGGGCCCGCGATCCTGCCGAGATGTACCGCTCGAACGTCGAAGGGACGCGGGCGCTCCTCCAGGCGGCGCAGGCCTGCGGAGTGCGGCGCGTCGTGTACACCTCCAGCGTGGCCACCATGGGCTTCACCAAGAACGGGACGCCCTGCGACGAGGACTCGCCGGTCTCGCTGGCCACCATGATCGGCCACTACAAGCGCTCCAAGTTCATGGCGGAGCAAGTGGCGATGGAGGCGGCGCGCGCCGGCGCCGACGTGGTGATGGTGAATCCCACCGCGCCCATCGGCGAGCAGGATATCAAGCCCACGCCCACCGGGCGGATCATCGTGGACTTCCTCAAGCGGAAGTTCCCCGCCTACGTGGACACCGGGCTGAACCTGGTGGACGTGGTGGAGGTGGCGCGCGGGCACGTCGCCGCCGCCGAGAAGGCACGGCCGGGCGAGCGCTACATCCTGGGAGGGGAGAACCTGACCCTGAAGGCGATCCTCGACAAGCTGGCCGCGCTGACCGGGCTGCCCGCGCCCACGATGAAGATTCCGTACGCTGTGGCTCTGGCCACGGGCGCGGTGGACACGCTGTTCACCGGCGTGCTGCTGCGGCGCGAGCCCCGGGTCACGCTCGACACGGTGCGCATGGGCCGCAAGAAGATGTACGCTTCCTCGGCCAAGGCGGAGCGCGAATTGGGCTGGAAGATCGTACCTGTGGAGGACGCGCTGCGCCGCGCTGTGGAGTGGTTCCGGAGCCATGGCTATGTCTAGGATAGGCATCGTCACCGCCATGGAGACCGAGGTCGCGCCCCTGGTGAAGGGCTGGCGGACCGCGCTGGTCGAAACCGCCGGGCGGCGGTACAAGTTCTTTGAGAGGGAAGAGGCGGTGGTGCTGTGCGGCGGGATCGGCTACGAAGCCGGGCGGCGCGCCGCCGAAGCCATGATCGCGCGCGCGCAGCCGGCGCTGCTGATCGCCGCCGGGCTGGCCGGCGGCCTGCGCCCGCAGTGGACCTTGGGAAAGACGCTGGTAGCGGTCGCAGTCCTCGACGAGCTGACCGGCCGGCGGTTGGCGACCGCGTTCGGCGAGGGTGTTGTGGTCAGCTCCCGCCAGATCGCGGGCCTGGCCAAGAAGCGCGAATTGGCCGCGCGCTTCGACGCCGACGTGGTCGACATGGAAGGTTTCGCGGTCGGGGAAGTAGCGCAGGCCCACGGGCTGCCCTTCCTGGCGGCCAAGGCGGTTTCCGACGATCTCGGCTTCGAATTGCCGCCGCTGCAGGGCTTCGTGGACGGGGAAGGGAAGTTCGAGGCAGGACGCTTCGTGGCGCATGCCGCGGTGCATCCCGGCTGGTGGGGCATGATCGCGCGCCTGAAGCGCCACAGCGAGCAGGCGGCGGAAGCGTTGGCGGTCTTGCTACGGGATCTGGTCCGGCAACACGCCGGACGGAGCACGGTACAAGCGGCCGCGCTGACGCGTTAGGGATCGGTACCAGGATGGCCACAGCCACACAATCCGGGAGCCGGCAGACGCAGGGGGCGGTCCCGGCGACCATGCAGGCCGCGGTGTACCGCGGCAAGGGCGACGTCCGCCTGGAGACGGTGCCGGTGCCGGCCCTGGGGGCGGGCGAACTGCTGCTCCGGGTGCACACCTGCGGCATCTGCGGCACCGACCTCAAGAAGATCTCCACCGGCTCGCACTCCGCGCCCCGCATCTTCGGTCACGAGACGGCCGGCGTGGTGGCGGCGGTGGGCGCGGGCGTGACCCAGTTCCAGCCCGGCGACCGGGTGATGGCTTTCCACCACATCCCCTGCGGGGAGTGCTTCTACTGCCGCCATCGGGTCTATGCCCAGTGCCCGGTGTACAAGCAGGTCGGCTGCACCGCCGGCTTCGAGCCTTCCGGCGGCGGCTTCGCCGAATACGTGCGGGTGATGGACTGGATCGTCCGCCGGGGCGTGGTGCGCATCCCCGACCAGGTGAGCTTCGAGCAGGCCAGTTTCGTCGAGCCGGTCAACACCTGCATGAAGGGCATCGAGGGCCTGCGCCTGGGGGCCGGGGAATCGGTGCTGGTGATGGGGCAGGGACCCATCGGCATCCTGCTGGCGGTACTAGCCAAAGGTGTGGGGACTAGCGTTATCACTTCCGATTTGTTCCCCCAGAGGCATACAATTGGGAGAAGTTACGGACTTGACTGTGCCATCGACGCCTCGCGCGTCGATACGATACAAACGGTACGAGGGCTCACCGGCGGTCGCGGCGCCGATGCCGTGATCGTGGCCGCAGCAGGAAACAACCTGATTTCCGCGGCTCTGGAGGCGGTGAGGCCCGGGGGCAGGGTATTGTTGTTCGCGCAGACGGTGCGCAGCCAGGCCGCGATCGATCCGGCTGCGATCTGCGTGGACGAAAAGACCTTGCTGGGTTCCTATAGCGCATCTGTGGATTTACAGGAGAAGTCGGTGGAGTTGGTGCTGGGGCGCGGGGTGGACCTCACGCGCTTGATCACGCACCGCTTTCCCCTGAGCAGGGCCGTGGAAGCGCTGGATTTCGCTGCCCATCCGCGGCCGGAATCGATGAAAGTGGTCATCCAGCCGGGCAGCAACTGGGAAGGACGTTCCAAGTGAACGGACACATGACGGCGGCCGTCCTCTACGGCAAAGAGGACGTGAAGATCGAGAAAGTGCCCATTCCTCGCGTGGGCGAGGGCGAAGTCCTCATCAAGGTGCAGGTGGCCCTCACCTGCGGCACCGACCTGAAGGTCTACCAGCGCGGCTACCACGCCAAGATGATCGTGCCGCCCGCCCTCTTCGGCCACGAATTGGCCGGGGTGATCGAGGAAGTGGGCCCCAACGTCAAGGGCTTCAAGAAGGGCATGCGGGTGGTGGCGCTGAACTCGGCGCCCTGTCAGATGTGCTTCTACTGCTCCAAGCACCAGGAGAACCTCTGCGAAGACCTGCTGTTCAACAACGGCGCTTACGCCGAGTACATCCGCATCCCGCGAAGGATCGTGGAAACCAACATGCTGGCCATCCCGCCGACGGTCTCCTTCGATGCCGCCGCCATGGCCGAGCCCCTGGCCTGCGTGCTGCGCGGCCTGCATGAGACCGGGGTGGAGATCGGCGACACCGTGGCGGTGATCGGCGGCGGGCCCATCGGCCTGATGTTCGTGCAGGTGGCCAAGCTGATCGGCTGCAACGTGGTGGGCGTGGTCAAGCGCGATTCCCAGGTGGACGCGGCCAAGAAGTTCGGCGCCGACGACGTGGTGCAGATCACCGAGGTGGACGACCCGGTGGAGGCGGTGCGCGCCCTCAGTCCCGACCGGCGGGGCGCCGACGTGGTCATCGAAGCGGTGGGCCGGCCCGATGCCTGGGAGTGGGCAGTGGGCATGGTACGCCGCGGCGGCACCGTCAACTTTTTCGGCGGTTGCGCCAACGGCACCCGCGTGCAGCTCGACACCAGCCGCCTGCACTACTCCGAGATCACGCTCAAGGCCACCTTCCACCACACCCCCGAGACGGTGCGCAAGGCCTTCGCGCTGATCGCCGAGAAGAAGGTCAAGGGGACCGACTACGTCACCAGCGAGGCGCCGCTCTCCCGCCTGCAGCAGGTGCTGCGGCACATGCTGAACCGCAACGGCGACATCAAGACGGCGATCATCCCGGGCCACTAGCCCGGCCGGCGGACGGTCGGCCGCGCCACAACCATGCCATCGGTCGCCAGCAACGAGCTTCGTCCCACGGGAGAGTCCTTGCCCGCGCCCGTCCCACGCCCGGGAGGATGGAGCAAGCTTCCCCCGGAATACGCCATCCCCGAGCGTGCGCCCTCGCTGGCCGACGCCCTGGCCTATTGCGAACGCCTGGCCCGCTCCCACTACGAGAACTTCTCCGTCGCCACCTGGTTCCTGCCCAAACGGCTGCGGCCCCACTTCTTCTCCCTCTACGCCTACTGCCGCATCTCCGACGACCTGGGCGACGAGGTGGGCGACCCCGGGCAGTCGCTGGCCCTGCTGGACGAGTGGCAAGAGGAGTTGAACGCCACCTACCTGAGCCTGGTGGAGCCGGCGCCGCGCGAGATCCGGGGCGACGTGGAGAAACTGGAGGCGCAGCCCGCCGGTCGCAACCTGGCCCGGCCCCGCCATCCCGTGTTCATCGCGCTGCGCGAGACCATCCGCCAGTGCGACATCCCGCGCCAGCCCTTCGCCGACCTGCTGCAAGCCTTCCGCCAGGACCAGCGGGTGTGCCGCTATCCCAGCTTCGACGACGTGCTGGGCTACTGCCGCTCCTCCGCCAATCCCGTGGGCCAGTTGGTGCTCTACGCCTGCGGCTACCGCGACGAGGAGCGCCATCGCCTCTCCGACTTCACCTGCACCGCGCTGCAACTGGCCAACTTCTGGCAGGACGTGATCGTGGACTACGCCAAGGGCCGCATCTATCTTCCCCTTGAGGACCTGGAGCGCTTCTCGGTCCCGGAGCAGCAGATCGCGGAGCGCCGCTTCACCCCAGCCTTCCGCGACCTGATGCGCTTCGAGGTGGAGCGGGCGCGGGAGTGGTTCGCGCGCGGCCTGCCCCTGGCCCGCCAGGTGGAGCGCGAACTGGCGGTGGACATCGAATTGTTCACGCGAGGCGGCCAGGCCATTCTGGACGCCATCACGCGGCAGGATTACGACGTGCTGCGCCGCCGCCCCGTGGTCGCGAAGGCGCGTAAGCTGGGGCTGGTGGCGCGCGCCGCTCTCGGGAAGCTGCGATGAGCACGCAGCTCGATCACGCTTACGCCGTGTGCCGCGGCATCACCCGCTCCGCCGCCCGCAACTTCTACTATGCCTTCCTGGTGCTGCCGCGGGCGAAGCGCAACGCCCTGGCCGCGGTCTATGCCTTCATGCGGCACTCCGACGACATCTGCGACGATCCCGGCCTTCCCCTGGAGGAGAAGCACGCGCGCCTGGCGCAATGGCTGGAAGAGCTGCACCAGGTGCTGGCGGGCGAGGCCAGCGACGATCCCGTGCTGCTGGCCCTCGCCGACGCCCAGCGCCGCTTCCAGATCCCGCCCGAACTCTTCGACCAACTGGTGCAGGGCACGGCCATGGACCTTCCCGAGCGGGAGCAGGGAGGCCCCGGTCCCCCCATTGCCTACCGCACCTTCGACGATCTGCGCGCCTACTGCCACTACGTGGCCTCGGTGGTGGGCCTGGTGTGCATCCGCATCTTCGGGTATCGCGACCCCGCCGCCGAGCCCCTGGCGGAGCGCACCGGCCTGGCCTTCCAGCTCACCAACATCATCCGCGACGTGAAGGAGGACGCCGCCATGGGCCGCGTTTACCTGCCCGAGGAGGACCTGGCGCGCTTCGACCTCTCGGCGGCGCAACTGGGCAACGGCTTCGATCCGGCGGCGTTGCGCCCGGTGCTGGAGATGGAAGCGGCGCGGGCGCGCGAGTTCTACCGCGCCGCCGAGCAGTTGCTGCCCCTGAT
>Ga0335085_10009507_pt1 | contig 14659 bp, 15 predicted proteins | sample Lox_Sample_45_FD_206712 | JGI IMG/M metagenome (GOLD analysis project Ga0335085, IMG submission 206712) | Soil microbial communities from Loxahatchee National Wildlife Refuge, Florida, United States - Lox_Sample_4.5 | ecosystem: Environmental > Terrestrial > Soil > Wetlands | place: USA... | reverse complement strand
CCGCTTCGAGGAGATGGTCGAGATCGCCGACATCTCGGCGTCGCCGCGGACGATCGTCGTCGCGACTGCACTCGGCACCGCGCTCGTCTTCCTGCTTCTCTACTTCGTCACCGGCTCGTTCTGGTGGGCGCTCCTGGCCCTCCTCGTGCCCGTCGGGACGCGCCAGTGGGTCGTACGGACGCTCGCTCGCCGCCGGAACCGGTTCGCGGAGCAGCTGCCGGACGCACTGCAGGTGATCTCGTCCGCTCTGCGGTCGGGTCACAGCTTCGCCGGTGCGCTCGCCGTCGTCGTCGAGAGCGCGTCCGAGCCGATGAAGAGCGAGATGCACCGGGTCGTCGCCGACGAGCAGCGGGGCGTTCCGCTGCAGACGTCGATCGCCGTCGTCGCGGCGCGGATGCAGAACACCGACGTCGAGCAGATCGGGCTCGTGGCGGAGCTCCAGCGCGAGGCCGGCGGCAACGCGGCCGAGGTCGTCGACCGGGTCGCCGAGACCGTTCGCGAGCGCTTCGAGCTCCGGCGCCTGGTGAAGACGCTGACGACCCAGGGCCGGATGTCCGGCTGGATCGTGACCGCTCTGCCGATCGTGATCGTCGTCCTGCTGGAGATCATCAATCCGCACTACCTGCATCCGATGCTCGAGTCCCTGGCCGGCACGGTCGCGCTCGTGCTCGCAGCGCTGTGGTGTGTCGCCGGGTCGTTCGTGATCCGGAAGATCGTCGACATCAAGGTGTGAGGTGACGCTGTGATCATTAGCCTGCTGTTCGGTCTGCTCCTGACGGCAACGGCCGTCGCCCTGCTCGTCCGGGCCATGTCCGTGTCGCGCCTTCGCACCACGGACACGCTCGCCCGGATCGGCCACTACGGGTTCACCGGACAGGCCGAGCTGCGCCAGTCCGGTGGCTTCCGCGGCTTCTTCGACAGCGCCGCCGCAGGCCTGGGCTCGCTGCTCACCGACCGGCTGAAGCTCTACAACGAGGAGCACCTGCGCAAGAAGCTCGTCGCCGCCGGCATGTACGGAACGTCGCCGCGGATGCTGATCGGCTACCAGATCCTCGCTGCGGTCGCACTTCCGGGCGCCTGGATCTGGCTCTCGATCGTCGCCGGCGCCTCGACTCCCGTCGTGCTCCTCGGTGCGGTCTTCGCCGCCCTCGCGGGGTGGGTCGCCCCGACCTTCACGGTCCAGCAGCGCGCCGAGTCGCGGCTGTACAAGATCGACTACGCGATGCCGGAGCTGATCGACCTGCTCGTCGTCATGGTCGAGGCGGGGCTCAGCCTCACGGCGGGGCTGCAGCTCGCCGCGGAGCGGATGCGGGGGCCGCTGGGGGAGGAGCTCAGGATCGTGCTGCAGGAGCAGCGCATGGGGCTGACCCCGGTCCAGGCGCTCGAGAACATGCTCGGCCGGTGCCCGACGCCCGCGGTCGAGTCGTTCACCCGCGCGATGATGCAGGGGCAGCTGCTCGGCGTGTCGGTCGGCGAGATCCTGCGGAGCCTGGCGCTCGAGATGCGGAAGCGGCGGCGCGCGATGGCGGAGCAGCGTGCGCAGAAGGCGCCGATCAAGATGCTCTTCCCGCTCGTCTTCATGATCTTCCCGGCGCTCTTCGTCGTCATCCTCGGCCCGGCCGTCGTCTCGATCTTCCACGCCCTCAACTGATGCGCCGGAGAGTGTCGTCGCAGATGGTCGAGGCCGAACCAGCCTTTCTCGCGGTGCCCGAAGGAGCGCCGTCAGGCACACCTTCCCTGGACCGTCGTCTCGGAACCCGATCCCCTGAGGTCATGCAGCCAACACCGTCCTCCAGACAGCGAAACTCGAGCCCGAAGCGCCGGGGCGAGAGCGGTCAGGCGCTCGTCGAGTTCGCGATGATCGCGCCGATCCTGTTCATGGTGCTGATCGGCATCTTCAAGTGCGCGATCGCCTTCAACCACTACATCATCCTCACCGATGCCGTGCGGGCGGGCGCCCGCCAGCTCGCGGTCAGCCGCGGCGTGCCGAATGCATGCACGAACGCCATGTCCCGCGTCAAGACCGCGGCGTCCGACCTCGACTCGACGCAGATGACCATTGACGCGGACGTCGCCGGCGCGAGCTCGAACTGCGGCGCCCTCGAGTCCGGGAACGAGCAGGGCGACGACGCCAAGGTCACCGCCTCGTATCCGTGCGACCTCGTGATCCTCGGGATCGACTTCGCTCCGAGCTGCAAGCTCACGAGCACGATGACCGAGCGGATCGAGTGAGGGAGAGCCCGATGGCCCGGCGCCGTGACCGTCCGTCGACCACATTCGGAGACCTGGCGCGTCGTGAAGAGGGCCAGTCGATCCTCCTCTTCGCGATCGCGCTCGTCGCCATCTTCGCGTTGACGTCGTTCGCGGTCGACATCGGCCGCGTCGTCCTCACGCACCGCGAGCTGCAGGCGACGGCCGACGCCGCCGCGCTGGCGGCGGTCGTCGAGCTCCCGGACACCGCGTCTGCGACCAACGAGGCGACCCAGTACGGGGCCGGGCCGGGCGGAAAGAACACGATCGCAGGCGAGGCGGTGACGAGCTCGACGGCGTTCAAGTGCGTGACGAGCATCTCGGCCACACCTCCGGTCTGCAAGACCGACGCGACCAAGCCCAACGCGGTCGTCGTCTCCGAGAGCGCCGATGTCCCGATGCTCTTCGGCGGCGTGATCGGCTGGCACTCGATGAACGTGTCCGCGAGCTCGACGGCGCTCGCCCAGGGCGGATCGCAGCCGCTCGACGTGATGCTCGTGCTCGACACGACCGCGTCGATGAGCGCCCCCTGCGGAGCGAGCGTCCCCGGCATCGCCAGCCCGTCGAAGCTCCAGTGCGCGAAGGCGGGCGCCCAGGCGCTCCTGGCACAGCTGCGGCCGGGCGTCGACAAGGTCGGATTGATGACCTTCCCGGCCCTCAAGTCAAGCTCGAGCACGGCACCCGAGTTCACCACGAATTGCGCTGCGAGCTGGGGGCTCACGACGAGCAACCTCTCGTACGCGACGAACTCGACCTATCTGATCACGCCGCTCTCGAGCTCGTTCCTGAAGCCCGACGGCACGCTCGACCCGACGTCGCCCCTCGCGCAGGCCCTCAACTACAACGGCGGCGGCGCCAACCAGAGCAAGGGCTGCGGCCTGGAGTCGCCGGGCGGGGTCAGCACCTACTTCCCGGATGCGCTCAAGTTCGCCCAGACGCAGGGGCTCGATCCGGACTCGGGCTCGCATCTGAACGCGATCGTCTTCCTCAGCGACGGTGAGGGCAACATCGGAGCGAACGGCGACAACACGCCCTGCCAGTCGGCGATCGCGAACGCCGCGGCGATCAAGGCCGATCCGCCCGCCGGGCCCGGCACCACGATCTACGGCGTCGGCTACTGGGAGAACTCGGCGGACGCGAGCACCTACTGCGGCCTCAGCGGCAACCCGAGCCCGTACACGGGTCTCCAGGAGGTGCAGGCGATCGCCAGCCCGGGCTCCTTCTATGCGTACTACAACGGCAGCAGCACGACGCTGACCGACATCTTCACGCAGATCGGCCAGCAGCTCGTCGCCAGCGCCCGGCTGATCCCGGACGGCACGCCGTGACGGTGCAGTCGCCGGCGATCGCGGTGTCGGAGGCTCCCGGCGAGCGCGCTCGGATCCGCGAGCTGCTGCCCACCGGGTTGAGGGGGGCACTCGTCCTTGCGGCAGGCGCCTTTCTCGCCGCTGCCTCCGTGGTCGAATTCGGCTTCACGTGGCAGGGCCTCGTCGGCGTCGTCCTCTGCCCGGTGCTCGTGCTGCTCGCTGCGATCGACCTCGAGCACCGGCTGCTCCCGAATGCGATCGTCTTCCCGGCCGCGCTCCTCGTGGCAGTGATCGTGGCCGTCGGCGCGCCCGGCGACTTCCTCGTGCACCTGGCGGCGGGCGCGGCGCTCGGCGGCTTCTTCTTCGGCTCCGCCGTGATCTTCCCCGGCTCGATCGGCATGGGCGACGTCAAGCTCGGCTTCCTGCTCGGGCTTGCGCTCGCCGGCCAAACGCTCCCGGCGCTCATGATCGCGCTGGCAGGGCTGCTCCTCGTGGCCCTGTGGATGCTGGTCACCCGCGGCCTCGGGGCGCGCAAGCAGGCGATTCCGTTCGGCCCCTTCCTCGCCCTGGGCGGGATCCTGGGCTTCTTTCTCGGCTAGTTGGAGGTTTCTTCGATGACCGAACTGATGACTGACACCAGCGACATGATCCGCGAGGAGGATGCGGCAGAACGGCTCAGCGAGCTGCTCGGCCGCGCGCGCGAGGAGGTCTCCAAGGCCGTCGTCGGCCAGGAATCGGCCGTCGATCTGATGCTGATCGCCGCGCTCGCCCGCGGGCACGTTCTCGTCGAGGGCCCTCCCGGGACGGCGAAGACCCTGCTCGCGCAGGCGATCGCGCGCGTCCTCGGCGCGAGCTTCCAGCGCGTGCAGTTCACACCCGACACGACTCCGAGTGAGCTGATCGGCTCGACGGTGATGCAGGGCGGAGAGCTCGTCCTCGAACGCGGCGCGCTCTTTACGAACGTGCTGCTGGCCGACGAGATCAACCGGACGCCGCCGCGTGTGCAGGCGGCGCTGCTCGAGGCGATGCAGGAGCGGCACGTGACCGTTCGCGGCCGCACGTACTTCATCGACCCCCCGTTCTTCGTCATGGCGACGCAGAACCCCTACGAGCACGAGGGCGTCTTCCCGATCACCGAGTCGCAGCTCGACCGCTTCCTGATCAAGGTCGACCTGGACTACGGCGACGAGGAGGCCGAGCTGCGGACGCTCGACCTGCCCCACCGCGGTGTGATTCCGGACATGCTCGGCGAGATCTCGCCGCTCCTCGGCGAGCGCGCCTTCCTCGTCGCCCAGGAGGTCGTGGACGAGGTGGACGTCGACGAGAACGTCGCGCGCCTCATCGTCCGGATCGTGCGGGAGACACGCCACGGCGAGGGCGTCGAGCTCGGCGCCAGCCCGCGCGCCGCCCGCCATCTGCTCACGGCCGCGAAGGCGCGTGCGGCCACGCAGGGGCGGCAGCGCGTCGAGGTCGAGGACGTGAGCTGGCTCGCTCCGCGCGTGCTCGGGCATCGCGTGTCGGCGGACGGGATGGAGCCGGACGAGCTCGTTCGCGTCGCCGTCGAGACGGCGCTCGGGCGCTGAGCAGTCTTCCCCTCAGGTCCGGTTGAAACACCCCATCGGTGTAGGTCGCGGCGGGAATTCCGTCCGATACTGAGCAGGAACCGTCCCTCCCCCACCGAAATGGAGCGACCATGATCTACATCATCCTCGCCGTTCTGTTCGTCGCGCTGCTCCTCGCTTACATGCGGGTCCGCGGCCGGCGGCTCGGCAACTAGAGCGTCCGAGCACCCACCCGTGCGAGCATCGGCCCGCGATGGCTGCGGGCCAAGGCTCCGCGAGATTCACGCAGTCCCCGAGTCCCTGCCGATCAGAGGAAGGACGATGAGCGTTCGCGTCACGATCGAGACCGCATCGAAAGCCGAAGCCGAGCGTCTCGCGGCCCTGCTCGAGCAGGGTGCGAAGCCGGAGTCGTGGCGCGGCTTCGGTGTGATCCGGCTCGGCTCTCGCAGCGAGGCCGAGACCGCCGACGTGATCGAGCTCGTCGCCGCCGGCGTCGAGCGGCACGACGTCCGCTGGGCGCGTGTGCGCTACGACGACGACGAGCGCGTCTTCCGGGCCAACGGCCGCCGCTGACCGAGGCGGCTCAGGAGGCGACGAGCTCCTGGGGCTCGCCGATGCCGGCGACGGTGTACGCGTCCGCCTGGTCGAGCGTCTCTCGTTCCAGCAGGGCAGCCGCGAGCGTGTCGAGCCGATCGCGTTCCCGGCGCAGCAGCGCGACCACCTCGACGTAGGCGGCGTCCACGATCCGCCGCACCTCCGCCTCGAGCAGCTCGAGCGTGCGGGGTGAGGTCATCTCTCCGAACGGGCTCGCACCGTCGCGCGGCAGGACGGCCACCATCCCGACCGCCTGGCTCATCCCCCAGCGGCCGACCATGCGCCGCACGATCTTCGTCAGCTGGTCGATGTCCCCCTCGGCGCCCGTCGTCGAGTCGCCGAACGCCACCTCCTCGGCCGCGCGGCCGCCGAGCATCACCTTGACGAGCGCCTCGAGCTCCTGCTGCGAGTAGTTGAAACGGTCGGCGTCGGGCGAGGAGAGCGTCACGCCGAGTGCCTGGCCACGCGGGATGATCGAGATCTTCCGCACCGGGTCGGCGCCGGGAGTGAGCATGCCCACGAGTGCATGTCCGGCCTCGTGGTAGGCCGTGCGGCGTCGGTCGGCCGGCGTCATCATGATCTTCCGCTCGGCGCCGAGGACGATCTTCTCGAGCGACTGGGCGAAGTCCGACGATGCCACCTCGGCGCGGCCGAGCCGGGCCGCCAGGAGCGCCGCCTCGTTGACGAGGTTCGCGAGGTCGGCGCCGACCATGCCCGGCGTGGTGGCGGCGATGCGGGCGAGATCGACATCGTCGGCGAGCGGCACGGAGCGCGTGTGCACCTCGAGGATCAGCCGCCGACCCTCCTTGTCGGGGGCCTGCACGACGACCCGGCGGTCGAATCGTCCCGGCCGCAGGAGCGCCGTGTCGAGCACGTCGATCCGGTTCGTCGCGCCGACGACGATCACGCTCGTCGACGAGTCGAAACCGTCCATCTCGGTGAGGATCTGGTTCAGGGTCTGCTCGCGCTCGTCGCTGCCGCCGAACGGCGAGCCGCCGCTCGAGCGGGCCCGGCCCACCGCGTCGAGCTCGTCGATGAAGACGATCGCGGGCGCCTCTTCCTTCGCCTGCCGGAAGAGGTCGCGAACGCGCGAGGCGCCGACGCCGACGATCGCCTCGACGAACTCGGACGCCGACATCGAGAAGAACGGGGCTCCCGCCTCGCCCGCGACGGCGCGTGCGAGCAGTGTCTTGCCGGTGCCGGGCGGGCCGCTGAGGAGCACGCCGCGGGGAATCCGGCCGCCGAGCCGGCGGTACTTGCCGGGGTCGCGCAGGAAGTCGACGACCTCGGTCAGCTCCTGCTTCGCCTCGTCGATCCCGGCCACGTCGGCGAAGGTCACGGTCTCGCGACCGGGCGTGTAGCGGCGCGCTCGCGAGCGGCTGAAGCTGCCGACCATCCGCGATGCGCCCGCCCGGCGGATCAGCCAGAAAAGGAGCAGCAGTAGCAGGATCGTCGGCCCGAAGCCGAAGAGCAGGCTCTTCCACCAGGTGACGCCCGTGTCGAGCGGCTGCGCGTTGACGACCACGCCGTTTTCCTGGAGCAGCTGCGAGAGCTGGTCGGTGTCGGCGAAGGACGGGATCTCGGTGCTGAAGCGCTTCGCCGCCGTCGACGCGCCCGTCGGTTTCGTCGCCTCGCGGAAGTCGCCCTGGATGGCGGTTCCGCGGGAGGTGATCGAGGCGATGTTGCCCGCCCGCACCTGCTGCAGGAAGAACGGGCTGTAGGGGACGCGGATCCGGGTCACCTCGGTCACGCGGTGCGCGCCCCAGTAGTTGAGACCGAGCATCGCGGCGATCAGGACGATCCAGAGGACGATCCGGTCCGAGCGGCGCGACAGCCGTGGCGGGCGGAGGCGCCGATGGTCGCTCACGGGCGTCACGATGCCAGGTGCCCCGGCCGGACAGAGGTCTCGGGCCGTCCTCGCGGAGCGGAGCCGCCGCCGGGCTCCTCTCCGCCGCTCGGAGAACGTGCGCTCTGGTCGGCGATTCCCTCGCTCGCGGGAGGAGCGGTTGTCCGGGCCGCGAACGACAACGACGGGGCGGCGGTGGGACCAAGATCGACGGCTGCAGTTCCGACCGCCGCCTCATCCCGCCTGCCTCTCGCTCGAGCGAGAGGGTGACGAGGCCCTTGCGCTCGTGCGCGCTGGGGGCGGAGCGTTCAACCTGCTGAACCGGACGTACGGTGGGAGCAAGACCAGCCGTTCGTGCGCATGGGCCCAGCCCCGCCGGGTCGAAGCTACCGCGTGGGGCGCGACCCGCGCTACTGACAGTCAGATCTCCTCGGGCCCAGAGGGGTCAGGACGTCTTTCTCGAATGCGGCAAAGCGGGCCGCGCCCCTCAGAACGTCCGGTGGCGGACGCCGAGCTCGAGCCTCTCCTTGGCCGGTCGCTCGCGATCGGTCTTCCGGCGGCGCTTGCGCGACCGCATCTCGGCGCTCGCCTCTGCCAGCGCCGCCGACGCGTCCTCGCCCGCCGCCGCCGACGCGAAGCCGACGCTGGCACCGCGAAAGAGCGGGGCGAGATCGTCTGGGACGGCGCACGCGTCGAGGAGCGCCGTCAGCTCCGCGGCGCGCTGCGCGGCCGCCTCGGCGTCAGCGCCGGGGAGGACGACCACGAACTCGTCGCCGCCGAACCGGACGGCGAGCTCGCCCTCGCCGAGCGTTTCCGCCAGCGTGCCGGCCACGGCCTGGATCAGTGCGTCGCCGCGCGCGTAGCCAAGGGCGTCGTTCACCGACTTGAGCCCGTCGAAGTCGACGAGCAGCAGCGAGAGCTCCGTGTCGTGCAGACGCTCGAGCTCCGCCTCGAGCCGGCGGCGGTTGCCGAGGCCGGTCAGCGGGTCGGAGTAGGCGAAGTCGCGCAGCTCGTCTCGCGTCCGCGCGTTCGCGAGCGCCACGGCGGCGAAGTCCACGAAACGCTCGAGCAGGTCGAACTCGCCGTGGCGCAGCGTCCGGCGTCCGGCGAAGTGGAACGCGAGCACACCGAGAAGCTCGCCGTATACCTCGAGCGGCCGCGCCACCAGCAGGCCGCGCTGGCGTGCGTGCTCGAACACGAGACGCTGCTCCCCGGGGTGTCCGAGCACGTCGAGCGTGCTCACGGCCCTGCCTGTTTCGGCGGCCCGGGCGCAGAGGATCGCCTCGAGCCTGCGTGCGCGCGTCGGCAGCTCGTCGCCGTGGCGCAGGGCGGCGACGAGGGTTCGATCGGGCCCCGCGAGCTCGTACAGCGTGAGCGAGTCGCAGTGGGAGATCAGGCACAGCGCGTGCGCGGTCGCGGCCCGAACCTCGTCGAGCTCCTGCGCGGCGAGGAGCATCTGCGCGGCGACGAGGAGCTCCGAAGCAGCCGCGTCCAGCCCTCGCTCAGCGGCCATCGGCGACCGACCGGCAATCGGGGGAATGCACAGGTGCCGCGCGGGGAGTCATCAGCGCACTCGTCCCACTGTCGCCACCGGGGCTCGGCAGGCCACCGACCTCCGTAGGCGACGACCTGACCGATCGGTTGGCCGCGAACCGCGGAGTCGAGCCGACCCGGGATGCCGGCAGCGGTCGCCGGTGGCGGGCACGGGCTCGTCGGCATGCGCGAGCGGGTCGCGCTCTACGGCGGGCGCTTCGACGCGGGTCGGCGCACGGGTGGCGGCTTCGGCGTCCGCGTCGTGCTGCCGGTGCGATGACGTCCGTCCTCGTCGTCGACGACCAGGCGCTCGTCCGGGTCGGCCTGCGCATCCTCGAGGCGGAGCGGACACGAACGTCGTGGGCGAGGCCGAGGACGGGCAGAGGCGGTCGCGGCTGCGCGACGACTTCGCCCCGACGTCGTGCTCATGGACATCCGCATGCCCGTCCTCGACGAGATCGAGGCGACCCGGCGGATCGTGGCGGCACGACCGGCGACCCGTGTGCTGATCCTGACGACGTTCGGCCTCGACTCCTACGTCTACGACGCAGGTGCTGGAGCTGCTCGTCCGCGGCTACTCCAACCCGGAGAGTTGCCGGGAGCTCGTCGTCAGCGAGGCCACGGCGAAGACCCTCGTCGCCCGGATCCTGCAGAAGCTCGGCTTGCGCGACCGCGTCCAGGCCGTGATCTACGCCTACGAGGCCGGCCTCGTCACGCCTGGCGCCTCGTAGAGGCGGCCGAGGGCTCCCCGGCCGCCGGCCGTGACCCGATCGTCCGTCTCAGGGCGCGCAGCTTGTTCGTCGCGTCGAGCGCGGCCACCTTGTACGACTCGGCGAGCGTCGGATAGTTGAAGACCGTGTCGACGAGGTAGTCGACGGTGCCGCCGAGCGCCATCACAGCCTGACCGATGTGGACGAGCTCGGTCGCGCCGGTGCCGAACGCGTGCACGCCGAGCAGGAGCCGCGTCTCCGAGTCGACGAGGAGCTTGAGCAGGCCATGCGTCTCGCCGAGGATCTGGCCGCGCGCCAGCTCGTGGTAGCGCGAGATGCCGACCTCGTACGGGATCGCAGCGTCGGTCAGCTCCTCCTCCGTCCGGCCCACGAAGCTGATCTCGGGCACGGTGTAGATGCCGATCGGCAGGAACTCCGGGGTCGACCCGGTCTCGACGCCGAATGCGTCGCAGGCGGCGAGGCGCCCCTGCTCCATCGAGGTCGCAGCGAGCGAGGGGAAGCCGATCACGTCCCCGACCGCGTAGATGTGCCCCGCCGTCGTTCGGTAGCGCTCGTCGACGCGGATCCGTCCCCGCTCGTCCGCCTCGAGCCCGGCCTGCTCGAGCCGGAGTGCCTCGGTCGCGCCATGACGGCCCGCCGAGTAGAGGACGACGTCGGCGAGGATCCGCTTGCCGCTCTCGAGGTGGGTGACGGTCCCCTCCTCGAAGCGCTCGACCGCCGTCACCGTCTCGCGCAGGCGGAAGGTTACGCCGAGGTCGCGTAGGTGGTACTGCAGCGCCTCGACGATCTGGCCGTCGCAGAACTCGAGCAGGTGGTCGCGCCGCTCGACGACCGTCACCTTCGACCCGAGCGAGGCGAAGATCGCCGCGTACTCGATCCCGACGACACCGGCGCCGACCACGACCAGCGACCCGGGAATCCGGTCGAGATTGAGGACCCCGTCCGAGTCGATGATCGTACGGTCGTCGAACGCGACGCTCTCCGGCCGCGCGGGACGCGTGCCGGTGGCGACCACGACGAAGTCGGTCTGGAGCTGCTGCTCGCCCTGCATGCCCTCGACCCGGATCGTGTGCGGGTCGAGGAAGCTGCCCTCCCCGGCGACCAGTCCGACGTGGTTGCGCGCCAGCTGGTCGCGCACGACGTCGGTCTCGCGCTCGATCACCTGCTCCGTGCGCCAGAGCAGGTCCTCGATCGTGATCTCGTCCTTGACGCGATAGCTCTGCCCGTAGAGCGCGCGCTGCTGGAGGCCGGTCAGGTAGAGCGCGACTTCGCGCAGCGTCTTCGAGGGGATCGTGCCCGTGTTCAGGCAGACGCCGCCGACACGCTCTCGGCACTCGACCACGGCGACGCGGCGCCGGATCTTCGCCGCCTGGACGGCCGCCTTCTGTCCGGCCGGGCCGGAGCCGATCACGACGAGGTCGTAGTCGCGCATCCCTCGGCACGATGGCAGCGGGCAGCCGCTTCCGCAACCCGGCGGTCCGCCAGGGAACGGACGACCGCACGGTCGCCTCGTCGAGACCGGTTCGGTGGGCGGTCGGGACCACCCAGAGCCTAGGCTGCGAGCGCCGTCCCCTCGGCTGTGAGCAGCCAGCGCCCCGCGGCGTCCCGGGTGACGAAGCCGCGGCGCTCGTTCTCTTCGAGTCGCCGGTCGATGAACTCGCTGTATTCCTCGGGGACGCCGACCGCGCCGGCCACGACCTCGCTCGTCGGCGGCGGCTCACCCTCGCGCTCCAGCTCGCGCAACGTTGCCAGCAACCCCCGGTCGGCACTCGTCTCGAGCTCGTGCAGCGCCATCAGATCGCGAACGGGAGGTGCTCCGGGAGACGCGCGATCTCGTCGCGCCGGCCGCGTACGTGCACCACCCGCGCGGTCACGTCGACGCGCTCGACGAGCGCCGAGGCGAGGATCGGCCGCCGAGGGTGGAGACGGCCGACGCGGACGACGAGGAAGTCGGGCGCCGTGTCGTCGGGTGGGAAGAGGGGCGTCTCGACGACCCCGACCGCACCGTCGCTCGCCTCGACCACGAAGCCGCTCGAGAGCGACAGCAGCGCCTCGATGTCGGCATCCCCGTCCACCTCGTCGACGGTAGGCCGTGGACATGAGGAAGAATCGAGCGCCGTGTCAAGGACTGCTCACATCAGACCGGGACGAGCTTGTAGCCGGCCTCCCGGACGGTCACGATCCGCTTCGGCTTCGAGGGCTGCTCCTCGATCTTCCGCCGCAGGTTCGAGATGTGGACGTCCGCGGCCCGCGCCGTGCCGACGTAGCTGGCCTCCCAGAGATGCTCCATGATCTGCCAGCGGCTGAAGACGCGGTTCGGCTCGCCGGCCAGCAGCGAGAGCACCTTGAACTCCGAGGGGGTGACCCGGATCTCGCGGCCGGCCACGCTGACGCGATGCGAGGCGAGGTCGACTGCGATGTCGCCCGCGTGGACGAGCGAGCCGGCCGAGGCGGAGCGCTCGAGGTCGCGTCTGCGCAGGATCGCCCGGATCCGGCTCGAGAGCTCCCTGGTCGAGAACGGCTTCGTCACGTAGTCGTCGGCCCCGAGCTCCAGCCCGAGCACGCGGTCGATCTCGGCGTCCTTGGCCGTGAGCATGATGATCGGGACGATGCTCTCGGCGCGCAGCCGCCGGCAGACCTCGGTGCCCTGGAGGCCCGGCATCATCACGTCCAGGATCACGAGGTCGTAGTCGCCGGTGCGGCCCGCTGCGAGCGCCTCCTCGCCGTCGGCGACCGCGTCGACGTCGAAGCCGTCCGCGCGAAGGGCGTAGCTGACCGGCGTGACGATGTCGGGCTCGTCGTCCGCGAGCAGGATCCGCGGGCTCACGGTGCGGCTCCGGCGGGCGTCTCGGCGAGCGCGAGCGTGATCCGGACGATCGTGCCCCCGCCCGGCGGGGAATCGAGCTCGATCGTGCCTCCGAGCGCGCGCACCACCTCCCGGACGATCGCGAGCCCGAGCCCGAAGCCGTCGCCGTGCTCGGTGCCGCGGTAGAAGCGATCGAAGAGCCGGTCGCGGCCGGCGGGCGGGATCCCGGTGCCGTCGTCCTGCACCTCGATCGCCGCCAGCCTGCCGTCCAGGCGCCGCGCCGAGAGCGTGACCTTTGTCGCCCCACCGTGGCGGAGCGCGTTCTCGGCGAGGTTGAGCACGACCTGCTGGACGAGCTCCGGCTGCCCGAGGACGGCGATGTCGTCGGGCGCGGCGACTGCCACGTCGGCGTCGAGCTTCACCGCGTGCAGCTCCTCGGCCACCGCCTCGAGCAGGGCGGCTGCGGCGACCGGTTCGAGCTGGAGTGCCTCCTGGCGCGTCTGGGCTCTCGCGAGCGTCAGAAGTGCACGCCGCAGCCGGCTCAGCCGCGACGTCTGCCGCTCGATCAGCGCGAGGAAGCGGTCAAGCTCCTCCGGGTCGTCCTTCGCGCCGCCGCGCAGCACCTCGAGCGAGGCTGCGATCGCGGTCAGGGGCGTGCCGAGCTCGTGGGCCGCGTTCGCGACGAACTCCCGTTCCGCGCGCTCGCGCCGCTCCCGCTCGGAGATGTCGGTGAAGACGAGGATCGCGTCGGCGCCGCCGGTGGCGGGCACGCCGACGAGCGCGAATGTCCGCTCGTGCTCGACGATGCGGGCCTGCACCGGCCGCTGCGCCGCCTCGAACAGCTGACTCGCGAACGCGCGCAGCGGGAAGTCCGGCCAGAGGTCGGGAAGCGGGTCGCCGACGGTGAGCGCCCGGCCGGTCAGCAGCCGTCGCGCGGCCGGGTTCGCGAAGGCGATCCGCAGGTCGTGGTCGACGGCGACGACGCCCTCGTTCAGACCCTCGAGCAACTGTCGCAGGCGGTCGCGCTCCTCGCCCAGCCGGCCGAACGACTCGCGCAGCCGCTCGCGCATGTGGTCGATCGTCTCCGCCAGCGAGCCGACCTCGTCGCCGAAGGGCGAGGTGAGCGGCTCGTCGAACGCGCCGGCTTCGATCCGGGCGGCCGCCCGTGCGATCCTGCGCAGCCGCGCCGCGATCACCATCGCGACGGCGAGCCCGACGAGACCCCCCACGGCGATCGCGATCAGCGCCGCGTTGAGGATCTGGTCGTGGACGATTCCGAGCTCGCTCAGGAGCTCCGGCCGCTGCACGTAGGTGACGATCGCACCCTCGTTTCGAGGCAGGCGCAGCCCGATCACGAACGACTGCCCGGAGCCGACCGTCGCCACGTAGCGGTCGCCCGCGAGCGCATGCCGGAGCGCGCTTGCGCTGTCCGGCACCCGGTCGAAGGGGACGCTGCGGGACGTCGAGCTGGTGAGCAGCTCCCGGCCGGGAGCGAAGACGTAGATCGAGAAGCGGCGACGCTCGGAGATCACCGGCATCGCACTTTCGAGGTAGCCGTTCTGCAGCGCTTTCGAGACCGAGCGACTCGCCGAGACGCTCTGGCCGATCGCCAGCTCTTGGGTCCGATCGCGGAGCGCGTTGGCGGCACCACGGTTGAACACCTCGGCGACCGAGATTGCCGTGACGGCGGCGATCGCCGCGAACGTCAGCGCGAGCCACCAGCGCATGCTGAGCCGGACGCGGGGCACGGCAACAGTATTGCTCCGGGCTTTTCGGGTCGTGCGCGCTCGTTAGCGAACCTTCACACGCATCTGACGACACACTGACGCGTCTGAGCAACATTCCGGCCATGTCGCCGCTGCTGATCGCCGGTCGCCTCACGCCTCCGAACGTGCGCCTGCTCGAGGCCGCGCGCGAGCTGGGTGCCCAGGTGCGGCTGCTGCCGCCGGAGACGGCGGAGCGCCGCGCGCGGCCGAACGAGACGGTGCTCGGGCGCGTCGATGTTCGGCCCGCGCTCGACGGCGTCGAGC
>Ga0335085_10009506_pt1 | contig 14662 bp, 11 predicted proteins | sample Lox_Sample_45_FD_206712 | JGI IMG/M metagenome (GOLD analysis project Ga0335085, IMG submission 206712) | Soil microbial communities from Loxahatchee National Wildlife Refuge, Florida, United States - Lox_Sample_4.5 | ecosystem: Environmental > Terrestrial > Soil > Wetlands | place: USA... | reverse complement strand
GCTGCTCGCGTTCAAGCTCGCGAAGCGCTAGCGGCGCTCGCGCAGCCATCGGGGCGTCGCGTGAAGACTATTGGCCTCATCGGCGGCATGAGCTGGGAGTCGTCCGCGCTCTACTACCAGCTGATCAACCAAGAGACCAAGCGTCGGCTCGGCGGGCATCACAACGCGAAGAGCTTGATGCACACGGTCGACTTCGCGGTGATCGAGGCCTGTCAACGAGCGGGCGACTGGCAGCAGACCGCCGCGATCCTCGCAGACGCGGCCCGCGGCCTCGAGCGCGGTGGCGCCGATTGTGTCGTGCTCTGCACGAACACGATGCACATGGTCGCCGGCCAGATTTCCGCCGCGGTCTCGATTCCGTTGCTCCACATCGTGGACGTGACCGCGGCCGCGATTCGCGCCGCGGGCCAGCGGCGGGTGGGGTTGCTCGCGACCGAGTTCACGATGGCCGGCGAGTTCTACCGCGGCCGTATGCACGAGCTCGGGGTCGAGATCCTGCTGCCGTCACAACCGGGGCGCGAGCTCGTGCATCGCGTGATCTACGACGAGCTCTGCCACGGGACCATCAAGCCGGAGTCTCGCGCGGCGTATCGCGAGATCGTCGCGGATCTCGCGCAGCGCGGTGCCCAGGGGGTCGTCCTCGGGTGCACGGAGGTAGAGCTGCTTCTGCGCCCCGAAGACGTCGCCGTTTCTCTCTACGCCTCGACGGCTCTGCACGCCGCCGCCGCCGTGCGGTTCGCCCTCGACGACGCCGGGCCCTGAGCCGGGCCGCCGGGAGCGATCGCCGCGCGCGTAGGGCCGACTCTTCGCGCAACGCGACTCAGGCGGCGGAGTGGACGACGACCACGACGTGGCCCTTCTTGTGCCCGCTTTCGGCGAGCCGGTGGGCCGCGACGATCTCGCTCAGCGGATAGCGGCTGTCGATCACCGTCCGGAGCGCGCCGGCCTCGATGAGATCCTTCAGGAAGGGCAGCTCCAACTCGAAGCCGAGCGGAATAGGGCTCACGACCTTCGCGGCACCCGTCGCCGAAGCCCAGATCCCTTTGAACGTGTCCGTCAACATCGACAGCGCACCGCCCGAAGGCGCGATGCTGACATACGTGCCGCCGCGCTTCAGCGCGCGCAGGCTGCGCGACAGGCCGGCCTTGCCGACGCTGTCGAACACGAGGTCGTAGACCTGGCCGGGCGCGGAGAAGTCCTCGCGCGTATAGTCGACGACGGCGTCCGCGCCGAGCGATTTGACGAGCTCCAGATTTGCAGTGCTGCAAACGCCCGTGACGCGCGCGCCGAAGTGCTTCGCGAGCTGCGTCGTGAACACGCCGACGCTGCCGGAGGCGCCGTAGACGAGCACGTTCTGCCCCGCCCGGATGCCCGCCTTGCGCAGAAAATACAGCGCGGACGTCGCGCCGAAGGGGACCGCGGCGGCCTCCTCGAACGTCATGGTCGCCGGCTTCATTGCCACACGGTTCTCGGCCACGCACACGTACTCCGCGTGCGCGCCGAACGTTGGTCCGCAGAGGCCGAAGACCTGATCGCCCGCGTGCAAGCCCGTCACGGACTTGCCGACCGATTCGACCGTGCCGGAGAACTCCACGCCGAGCACGTGGAACTTCTTTGGCCGCCGCAAGCCGAGCATGAGCCGAGCGAACGCGGGATCCGCCTTACGGAGCCGCCAGTCCGCCGCGCAAACAGTGGTCGCGTGCACGCGCACGAGGACCTCGCCGTCGCGGGGCGTCGGCTTGTCGACATCCCGGATCTCGACCACCTCGGGCGGGCCGTACCGGTCGAAGACCGCGGCTTTCATCGAGTCACCGCGCCGTGTGTCTACGCAGCCATCGAGCCACGTGCAGGCGCGCGTCTTGTGTCTGCTTCAACGTCACGGGTCTTCGGAACGTGCGCCGCTCACTGGAGCTCGTCGAGGATCGTGCCCTCGGCGACGGGCCTACCGAGCGTGAACTGGATCTGCCAGCTGTGGTCGCTGACCCAGCCGAGCGAGAAGACGAACGCGCCGATCGGAGTGCTGCCGCCGAGTTGTCCGGCAAGGCCGTACAAGGTCTCGGCCGGCACTCTGTCGAAACGTTCGTGCATCTCGGCGGCCGTGAGCCGAATACCGGCGTAGAGTGCCTGCCCGAACAGCGGCTGGATGTCGGCGAGTCGCCATGCGTAGCGGGTCGCGGCCGTCCAGTAGCCGCCGCCGCGCAGCTCGCCGGGGCGCAGGCCGGGGAACGTTCGAATGCCGCCGATCTCGAACTGCTCGGTGACCGGCAGCGTGCCGTTCAGCGTCTCGCCGCCGCCGGCCATGATCGCGAGCGAGTCTCCGCCGCGCACGCTGAACGCTTTGGCCATCAGCGCCTCGAACATGCTGTAGTCGAACTGGCCGCCGAACCAGTCCTCGCTGTGCGCGTACTGCACGTGAAAGAAAGTGCCGCGCGTCGGCAGCGCGGCCGAGTCACGCGTGTCGAAGAGCGCCTGCAGCCGCACGGTCGCGTCGGGCGTGTGCTCGAGCTCGGGGAGCGCGGGTACTCCGGTGTCGACCGTCGCCTCGTGGGAGGCGCTGCGCACGCCGAGTCGGAGCTGGGCACGCGTGCCGACGTTCAAGCCGAAGTCCGCTTGTACGAAGCGCTGCTTCATGATGTAACGAGCCGCGCGATCTCCGTCGACGTAGATGTCCTCGTAGTCGTCCTCGGCGACGGCGATCGGTTGCACGAACCAAGTCTGGCGGACGTTCAACGGCTGATAGAAGTCGGTCCGCGCGATCGTCTGCCGGCCGATTTGCACCGCGTTGTGCCACTGGCCGCCGAGCGAGTTCATCCACGTGCGATCGTGGTCGAGTCGCAGGATCGCGAAGATGTCGCCGCCTTCGTAGGTCGAGAGGCCGAGATCGAAGCGCAGGAAGTCGGGCCCCCACGCCTTCTCGACCGGCGTGATCTCGAGCACGCGCGCGTCCGGCGGGCCGGTCAACGAGTACTCGACGCGCTCGAAGTCGCCGAGGCCGTAGATTCGGTCCGTGTCCTTCGCGATGTCCTCGGCACTCAGGGCCTTGCCGGGCGCCACGTGCTCGAGCTGCGCGTGGACGTACTCGGGGTTCACCCGCTTCGTACCGACGATCCGGACGTCCGCGAGCACGGGGGCGTCTCCCACGCTCCGGTTGAGCTTTGCGCGCCAGGCCGCGTACTCGTCGGCGGACACGGAGAGGCGGCGTAGATCGTCGCGCCGCGCTTCGGCGGCCTTGCGGCCGAGCTCGATGGCCTCGGGCGTCCGCTGAAAGTCGCCCGTGCCGATGTCGCCCATCTGCACTTCGATGCCGACGTCCGTCGGCCTCAGGCTAGCGATCTGCTCGCGCTGATTCGTCGCGAACATCACGTCGATCGAGCGGGATAGGACACTCAGGGACGACGTGAGGTCGTCCGCGGTCGGCGGCGGTGTGGACATCCACACCCCGATGACGACGTCCGCACAGAGGTTGCGCGCGACGTCGACGGGAAAGTTGCGCATCATGCCGCCGTCGGACATGAGCTTGCCGTCGATGGTCACCGGCGCGAAGACGCCGGGGAACGCCATGCTCGCGCGCATCGCGAGCGCGAGATCCCCGTGGCTGATGACCGCCATATCGCCGGCGACGACGTCGGTCGCGACCGCGCGATACGGGATCGGTAGTTCGTCGAAATCGGTCGTGTAGCGCGCGGACTCGACCAGCGTGCGGATGACCTGCTCGATCTCCTGCGTTCCGATGAGTCCGCCGGGGAGCTTCAACCCGTGCTTGACGCCGACCTCTAGCGAGTTCGAGTAGGTCATCGACGCGAGCTTGCGCTTGATCGGCATGACGTCGCGGCGCCCTTGACCCCCGACGACGCGCTGCCAGTCGATCGCGAGCATGGCGCGCTCGACGTCCGGCGCCGGGATGCCCGACGCGAACGTCCCGCCGACGAGCGCTCCCATGCTCGTCCCCGCGACGCAGTCGATCGGCACGTGCAACTCGTCGAGAACCTGGAGCACGCCGACGTGCGCTGCGCCTTTCGCGCCGCCGCCCGCGAGCACGAGCCCGATCCGCGGCCGCTGCGGCGGGGCGCCCGGAGGCTGGCCGTTCGCTTGCGAAACCAATGCGGCGGCGATCAGAAGAGCGACCGGCGAACGCCACGTTGTCATTGCCATTGGACTCCCTCGGCGCAAAAAAGCGATTGCGGGGCGCGGCAACCCGCCGCGCAATTGCGGAATGTGCCTATCGACCCGCGCTAAGATGCGCTCTAACGCACGGACCGCGCCAGCTCCCGCCAATCCTAGTCGATGAGATTCAACCGGCTCCTACCGCTGATCGTCGCGTGCGCCCTGTTCATCGAGAACATGGACTCGACGGTGCTCTCGACCTCGCTGCCGGCCATCGCGGCAGATCTCGCGACCGACCCGATCGCGCTCAAGCTCGCGCTCACGGCCTACCTCTTGTCGCTCGCCGTGTTCATACCGGTCAGCGGCTGGGTCGCGGACCGCTTCGGAGCGCGGCCGACGTTCATGACCGCGATCACGGTGTTCCTGCTCGGCTCGATCGGCTGCGCGGCGAGCGGCTCGCTCGGCACGCTCGTCGCGGCGCGCTTCGTGCAGGGCATGGGCGGCGCGATGATGGTGCCGGTCGGACGGCTCGTCTTGCTGCGGACCGTGCCGAAGAGCGAGCTCGTGCAGGCGCTGTCGTGGCTCACGATCCCCGCGCTCGTCGGCCCGGTTGTCGGCCCGCCGCTCGGCGGCTTCATCACCACGTATTTTCACTGGCGCTGGATCTTCCTGATCAACATTCCGATCGGTCTGCTCGGGATCGCGCTCGCGAAACGCTTCATTCCCGACATCCGCGAGCCGCCGCCGCCGCTCGATTGGGTAGGCTTCGCGCTCGCGGGCCTCGGCCTCGCGCTCGCGATGTTCGGCTTCTCCACGCTCGGCCGGCACCTCGTGCCCGTCGAGGTCGCGGTCGCGACGCTCGTGCTCGGTGCGGCGGCGCTCGCTGGCTACGTCGTGCACGCGCATCGGACCGAGCACCCGCTGCTCGACCTCGGTCTATTCAGGCTCGCGACGTATCGCGCGGGTGTCGCCGGCGGCTCGCTGTTCCGCGTCGGCGTCGGCGCGTCGCCGTTCCTGCTGCCGCTCATGCTCCAGATCGGCTTCGGCCTGAGCCCGGTGCAGTCCGGTCTGCTCACGTTCGTGTCCGCGATGAGCGCGATGTTCATGAAGACGCTCGCGGCGAGAATCTTGAACCGGCTCGGCTTTCGTCGCGTGTTGGTCGTCAACGGCCTCGTCGCGTCGGCGCTGCTCTGCGCTTGCGGCCTGTTTCGTCCCGAGACCTCGCACGCGGTGATCATCGCGACGCTGCTCGTGAGCGGCTTTTTCCGTTCGCTCCAATTCACGAGCCTGAACGCGATCAGCTACGCGGAGGTCGACTCGAAGAAAATGGGGCAGGCGACGAGCCTCGCGGGCATGATGCAGCAGCTGTCGTTGAGCCTCGGCATCGCGATCGCAGGCTACCTGCTGCAGATCGTCGGCGTCGCGAGCGGCCGCCCGGCGACCGACGTGCACAACTTCTATTGGGCCTTCCTCGGCGTCGGCCTGATCTCGGCGAGCTGCGTGTTCTTCATGTGGCCGCTGCCGCGCAACGCGGGTGCCGAGATGTCGGGCCGCGGCCGCCTCGGCCGCGAAGTCGCGGAGCCGAAGCCCGCACAGCTGCCCGCGACCTGAGTTCGGCCGCGTCCACGCGTCAAGCCGCGCCGACGATCGCCTCGATCGCGCGTTGATGCGCTCGGAGCACCGGCGCGAGCAAGCGCGCGTCGACGCAATCGAGCGTGTCGGCGACGGTATGGAACCAGCGGTGTTGGCCGATCACCGCGAAGGCTTTCGTGTAGCCGCGGTCCGTGAACGCCGAGAGCTCGCCGGCCTGCGCGCGAATCGCGACGGCCTGCTCGAGGCCGCTCAAGCCCGTGAACGCGCGCGCGGCGGCGTCGCGAACCGTGTCCGTCGCCATCAACACGCGCTGCGGGTCCGCGCTGTCGAGCATGACCCAGCGGCCGTCGCGCTGCTCGGCGTCGCGCGCGGCGAGCGTGGCTCCGATGTGCGCCCAGCAGAGCGTCTGTGCCGGCGGCGGCCCCTGGCCGATCACGCGGTGCGAGCCCGCGAAGAAGTACTCGTGCCCGCCGGTGTTCATGACGAACACGGAGAGATCGGGGAAGCGATGCAGCGCCCAGTCCGCGAGCTCGAGGAAGACGGCGGTGCCCGTGCCGCGCTCCGCGACGCAGCCGTACCAGCCCGAGCGCGGCGTCGAGATCCCGAGCCAGCTACGCCCACGCGCTGCGCGGCCGACCACGTTGCTGCACGGTCGGTGCGTCGCGTCGCCGTCGAGAATCAGCGTGGCCTCGACGCCCTTGCGCGCGGCCGCGACGAAAGGCTCCGCGAGCTTCGGCGCGAGCACGGCCGCGGGCACCGCAACGAACGGCTGCTCGGGCGCGTTCAGCGCGACGGCCTCGCCGCTCGGGCCCGTGGTCACGATCACGACCGCGACCGCGCCGTGACGCGCGGCGGCGGCGACGGTCTGCCCGATTCCCCGCTCCGCGAACAGCGCCGCGTGGCGCGCGAACGGCGCGACGACGAGCGCGATCCGGCCCCCGACGTCGCCCACGTCGACACCTTCGCGCTCGACGAGGGCGAGCCGAGCCGTCACGCCGCGCGCGCCTGTCGGCACGACGGGCGCCTGCGGAACGACCTCGACCAATGCGGTGCCGCTCGCGAGGCGCGCCGCGCGCTTGACGAAGAACGGCGCGTCGAACTTCGACTCCTCGACGCGGTAGCCGGACACGCGCAAGCGCTCGGCCACCCACGCGGCAGTCGCATTGTCGCCGGGCCCTGCCGAGAACTTGGCGCCGAACGACGCGTGCCGCTCGAGCTCGGAACGCAGCCGCCGCGTGACGGCCTCGAGGTCGTCGTCGGCGCGCGCGGCGCGCGGCAGTGCGCCGGACAGCGCGCCGGCACCCGCGCCCCACGCCAGGCCGTGCAAGAGCTCGCGTCGCGTCGTCATCCAGCGCTCCTCAGTGCTTGCCGAAGCGCTGATTCTCGAGGCACACGAACTCGAGCAGCTCCTGGTCGGGCATGAGCTTCTGGTTCACGCGCACGGTCCAGGGCTTCGTGTAGACCTTCGGGTCGTCGATCGTGACGTCGATCTCCATGCGCCCGTAGGCCGGCCGCCGGAAGCGCTCCGTGAGCTTGGCGGCGTCCGTGAGCGGGGTTCCGAAGACGTCGAGCCAACCGTCGTCGCGCAGCCCCGTCGTCTCGACGACCAAAGTGTCGCCCTCCCAATGACCGATCGAATAGCCGTACCACCACGGCTGCGGATCGTCGCTCGGCGCCGTCCGCCCGTCCGTGAAGATTTGCCGGATCCCCATGCTCGCCTCGTAGAGGATCACGAGCACGTCGGGCGTCTGGATGAGCTTGCGCGGCGCGCCTTGCGTGTGGAACTGCATGATGCCCATCGGCAGGCAATGCGCCTCCGGGTTGTCCCTGCCGTTCGCGTCGCGGCGCTGCTTGAGCAGCGCCTCGCCCTCGGGCTTGAACGGCGGCCCGTCCTTCATGTTCTGCGCAATGTTGAGGAACCCGGCCACGGGCGGCCCCTCGGAGAACGCGGTTGCGGGCTGCTGCGCGCCGCCGAGCACGTTGACTCCTTGCCAGACGCCCGTGAGGTCGACTTTGCCGTCCTTCGTGCGCGGCGGCGGCGCGTCGAGATCGGGCTGGCCCGCGGCCGTGCGCGGCACGCGTCCGCTCTCGTGCGGTCCCCACTGCGCCGCGCACGGTGACGCGGCGCCGAGCAAGAGCGAGCCCAGGATCGCGAGCCCGAGGTACGGATGCGGCTTCATCTTCCCTTTCTCTCGGTTCGTGAGACGGCGCGGTCAGGGTATCATTCCGGTCGCCGCACGGCGTCAGCGCAAACGGGGGACGCGCTCGATGAAGCATCGCTCGCTCGGTGTCTGGCTACTGGTGTCGCTCGGCGCGGCCGCTCCGGCCGGTGCGCACCACTCGTTCGCGGCGGAATACGACCGCGACAAGCCGATTACGCTGACCGGGACCGTCACGCGGCTCGAGTGGACGAACCCGCACGCGCGCCTCTACATCGACGTGAAGGACGAGAGCGGCAAGCTCGTGAATTGGGATTTCGAGCTCGGGCCGCCGAACGGCCTCATGCGCCAAGGCTGGAAGCGCAGCTCGCTACAGGCCGGGCAGGTCGTCACGGTCAACGGTTTTCTTTCGAAGGACGAGCCGCACGTCGCGAACGCTCGCTCCGTGTTCCTGCCCGACGGCCGACAGGTGTTTGCGGGCTCGTCGTTCGACACGCAGACGACGGAGCCGCCGATTGCGAAGTAACGCGCCGGACGCCGCGCGGACCGATTCGCTCGGCGCGCCGACGGTCCGGCGCGAAATCCAACGCCGCGCGCTGCTCCGCGCGTGCTGCGCGCTGGCGCTCGGCGGCGCCGCGCACGCGCGTGCCGACGACGCGAGCGGGCCGTCGCCCGAAGCCCTCGCGCCGCCGCAAGCCGGCGACGTGCTCGTCTTTGCCTTCGGCGCGCGCGCGGGGCAGGCGATCGCGCCCGACGACCTCGTGCCCGGCGCGAAGCAAACGCTCGCATTTCCGATGGACGCGGCGACGCGCGTCGTGCGCGACGGCACGCGCCTGAACCAACTCGTCGTCGTGCGGCTCGCCCCCGAAGCGCTCGCGGCCGAGACCCGTGCGCGTTGCGCCGACGGCGTGGTCGCGTACTCGGGCGTTTGCACCCACACGGGCTGCGACGTGACGGATTGGATCGGCGCGGCGCGGCACTTCAAGTGCCCGTGCCACGAGTCGGAATACGATCCCGGCGACGCCGCGCGCGTCGTGTCGGGTCCCGCGCCGTGGCAGCTCGCGGCATTGCCGCTGAAGGTCGCCGATGGCGTGCTCACGGTCGCGGCGCCGTTCGTCGGTAACGTCGGCTTCGCGCAGCCCGGCGGGCCGTCGGGTCCGTAGCACGAACGAAAATTGGGGGGACGATGTTCTATCCACGATTGCGCAAGTCGCACGCGCGCCTGGTCGTCGCGGGAGTCACCGTGGTGCTTGGCGCGCTGCTCGCGCCCGCCGCGCACGCGCAACCGGCGCATTCGTACAGCGCGGTAACGGACGCGCGTCTCCTGTCTCCCGAGCCGCGCAACTGGCTCATGTATCGGCGCACCTACGACTCGTGGGGCTACAGCCCGCTCGACAAGATCAACGCGCGCAACGTGCAGGGGCTCGTGCCGGTCTGGTCCGCGTCGACGGGCACGGCCGAAGGCCATCAGGCGCCGCCGGTCGTCAACGACGGCACCATGTTCGTCACGACGCCGTTCAACCAAGTGCTCGCGTTCGATGCGGCGAGCGGCGAGTTGCTCTGGCGCTACCGCCGGCAGATGCCGGCGGACATCCGCATGGGCCACCCGACGAATCGCGGCGTGGCGCTTTACGGCGAAAAGGTCTATATGGCGACCTCAGACGCGAAAGTCGTCGCGCTCGACGCGAAGACGGGTCGAGTGCTTTGGGACAGGGCCGTCGAGGACTACAACGGCGGCTACTACATGACGCTCGCGCCGCTCGCGGCGCGCGGCAAGATCATGGTCGGCGTGTCGGGAGGGGAGCGCGGGATCCGCGGCTTCGTCGTCGCGCTGGACGCCGACACCGGCACGGAGGTTTGGAAGACATACACGATCCCGCTGCCGGGCGAGCCCGGCAGCGAGAGCTGGCCCGGGGACTCTTGGAAGACCGGCGGCGCGCCGGTCTGGGTGACCGGCAGCTTCGACCCCGCGCTCGGGGTCACGTACTGGGGCACGGGCAATCCGGGCCCTTGGACCGGCGACCGCCGGCCGGGCGACAACCTGTACGCGAACTCGGTGATCGCGCTCGACGTCGACACGGGCAAGCTCAAGGGCTACCACCAGTATCACTGGAACGACTCCTGGGACTGGGACGAGGTCTCCGCACCGCTCCTGATCGACTTGCCGCGCGACGGCCGGACCGTGCACGCGCTCGTGCATCCCGCTCGCGACGGTTATCTGTGGTTCCTCGAGCGGACGGCGTCGGGGATCTCGTTCATCGCGGCGAAGCCGTACGTGAAGCAGAACGTGTTCACGAGCCTCGACCCGAAGACGGGCCGCCCGTCGTACGACGAGTCGCACAAGCCGGCCGTCGGCCGGCTCGCGACCTACTGCCCGTCGCTCTGGGGCGGTAAGGATTGGCCGCCCGCCGCTTACAGCCCGAAGACGGGCTATCTCTACATCCCCGCGAACGACAACCTGTGCAGCACGATGGAGGGCGAGGAGGTCGAGTACCGCCGCGGTCAGCAGTTCACGGGCTCGACGAACACCGACTTCTCGGTCGCAGCCGGCGCGAAGCACATCGGCGAGCTCCAGGCCTGGAACATGAAGACCGGCGAGCGTGCGTGGACGCACGAGTACGAGTCGCCGAACTGGGGCCCAGTGCTCGCGACGGCCGGCGGCGTCGTGTTCGAGGGCGGCACGACCGACCGCTACTTCCATGCGTTCGACGCCGCGAGCGGCAAGCTGCTCTGGCAGTTCCGGACGAATTCCGGGATCACGGGGGTGCCAACGTCGTTCGAGGTCGGCGGCGTTCAGTACGTCGCCGTGCAGTCGGGCTGGGGCGTCGACGCGCAGGGCATGCTCGGCCGGATCGACAAAGCGCGTGGCACGGACACCGTCGTGCCGCAGGGCGGCGTCGTCTGGGTGTTCGCGCTGCGCGGGCGCTGAGGCTCCGGAAGGTCGTGCCCCGCGCGGTCGCACGACGAGCGCGACGATCACGCCGCGCTCGCGCAGGTCGTCCGCGAGCACGCGCATGACGCTGGTCAGCGCGATCTCGCTCGCGCGGTAGTACGGGCCGCGATGACCCGGCTGCGAGGCCGTCCCCGAGCGGCTCGCCGCTGCGCATGACTCGATGCCCCCCCCTCAAACGGCGGCGCAGCCGCGGGATCGGAGAATCCCTGCAATTTCGCACGCTCCCGACGCACGTGAGCGACCCGATGAACGCTTCGGCGGCGCGGAGGAACTATAGTAGGCGCGCGTCGCGCATTGCCGCGGCGTGTCGGGCGCTTGCGAAGCGAGCCCGATCGCAAGGCCGGGCGGAGGACCTTTGACTTGATGTTCGTGCATGGACTGGGAACGGCGCACCCCGCGCGGCGCTACACGAAAGCCGACTGCTGGGACGCGTTCCAGACCTCCGCGTGGTTCAGCAAGCTCGGCAGGCGCTCGCGCGCGATCGCGCAGACGGTCCTGCTCGGCGACAACGGGATCGAGGCGCGCCGCCTCGCGCTCGCGAGCCTCGACGAGGTGTTCGAGATCGATCCCGACACGCTGCACGCGCGCTTCGTCGAGCACGCGCCGAAACTCGCGGCCGACGCCGCGGCCAAGGCGCTGCGCGACGCCCGGCTCGCGCCCCGCGACGTCGACGGCCTCGTCGTGAGCACGTGCACCGGCTATCTCTGCCCGGGCCTGTCCGGCTACGTGGTCGAACGGCTGGGGCTCCCGCGCGATCTGCGCGCGTTCGACCTCGTCGGCCACGGCTGCGCGGCCGCGCTGCCGAACTGGCAGCTCGCCGACGCGTTGCTCGAGTCCGGGCAATGTCGCAACGTCGTGTCGGTCTGCGTCGAGCTCAGCAGCGCGGCGATGTACCTCGACGACGATCCGGGCGTGCTGATCAGCGCGTGCCTTTTCGGCGACGGCGCGGGCGCCGCGGTGCTCTGCGCCGCGCCCGGCGGCAAGCGGCGCATCGAATGCAGCGCGATCGGCTCGTTGCTCAATCCGTCCGAGCGCGAGGCGCTGCGCTTTGAGCAACGCGGCGGGATGCTCCGCAACGTGCTCACTCGGCCCGTGCCGCGGCTCGCGGCCGAGCACGCGGAGCAGGTGCTCGACCGGATGCTCGCCGCCGCGTCCCTCGAGCGAGGCGACATCGCGCAGTGGGTTTGGCACGCGGGCGGCCGCGACGTGTTGCTTTCGATCAAGAGCCGGCTCGGTCTGACCGACGACCAGCTGCGCCACAGCTCCGCGGTGCTACGCGAGTTCGGCAACTTGAGCAGCGCGTTCGTCTACTTCGTGCTCGAGGCCGCGCTCGCGGACGACGCGCGCGCAGGCTGGTGGTGGATGTCGTCGTTCGGTGCCGGATTCAGCTGCCACGGCGCGCTGCTGAAAGTCGCATGAGCGCGGCGCTCGAAAAGGCGGCCGGCGCCCCGGGCTGGCCGCGCCGCGTGATGCCCGAGCTGCTCGACGAGCTGCCGGCGAACGATCCGCGCGCGCGCCGCTCGCGGGCGGACCTGCGCCGCATCAACAGGATCATGCGCGCGCTCACTTGGCTGCGCCGCGGCCTAGCGATCGCGTGCCCAGCGCCGCCGCGCGCGGTCGTCGAGATCGGCGCGGGTGACGGCACGCTCGCGCTGCGACTCGCGCGCAGCGTGGCGCCGCGCTGGCCCGGCGTGCACCTCACGCTGCTCGACCTCGAGCCGAGCGTTGCGCCCGCGACCGCGGCGGCGATCCGCGCCTGCGGCTGGAGTCTGGACGTCGTGGCCGCGGACGCGCTCGCTTGGTCCGGGGGCCGGCGCGCCGAGCGAATCGATGTCGTGCTCGCGAACCTGTTCGTGCATCACTTCGAGGGCGAGCGCCTCGAGCGCTTGCTGCGCGGAATCGCCGCGTCCGCCGACGCGTTCGTCTGCTGCGAGCCGCGCCGCGCGCGTCTCGCGCTCGCCGGGAGTCATCTCCTCGGGCTCATCGGCTGCAACGACGTCACCCGGCACGACGCGGTCGTGAGCGTGCACGCTGGCTTTCGGGACCGCGAGATCGGCGCCGCGTGGCTCCAAGCGCGGCCGAGCGGCTGGACGCTGCACGAGACCGCGGCCGGCGCATTCGGCCATCTGTTCGTCGCGAGACGCGCCGAATGAGCGCGCGTTACGACGCGCTCGTGATCGGGGCCGGCATCGCGGGCGCGACGGCGGCAGCGTTGCTCGCAGACGCGGGCTGGTCCGTTGCAATCGTCGAGAAGCGCGCGTTCCCGCGTCGCAAGGTCTGCGGCGAATGCGTCGCGGCGCCCAACATCGCGCTGCTCGAGGTACTCGGTATCGGCGCCGCGTTCGACGCGCTCGCGGGCCCGCCGCTCGAGCGGGTTGCGCTCTACGCGGGAGAGGACGAGGTGCGGGCGGCTCTACCGCGGCTGCGCGGAGCGCGCATGCCGTGGGGGCGGGCGCTCGGGCGCGAGCGGCTCGACACGCTGCTGCTCGACCGGGCGGCCGGTCTCGGGGCGAAAGTCTGGCAGCCCTGGAGCGTCGTCGGCGTCGCGCGCCGCGACGGCTGGCACGAATGCACGCTCGCGACGAGTCGGGCGGGCGAGGCGACGACGCTTGCCGCGCGGGTCGTGATCGACGCCCATGGTTCGTGGGAGCCCGCGCCGGCGGCCGACAGTCGCGAGCGGTTTCCCGCGGGAGCCGCCGACCTGTTCGCGTTCAAGGCGAACTTCGCGCACGCCGCGCTCGAGCCGGGCCTGCTGCCCGTGCTCGCGTTCGACGGCGGCTACGGCGGAATGGTGGTCGGCGACGGCGGGGCGCTCACGCTCGCATGCTGCATCCGCAGAGATCGACTCCGCGCCGCGCGTGCCGCCGCGCCCGGTTTTCCGGCTGGCCTCGCGGTCGAGGCCCTGCTCGAGCGATCGTGCCGCGGCGTCCGGCGCGCGCTCGACGGCGCGCGGCGCACCGGACCGTGGCTCAGCGTCGGCCCGATCCGTCCCGGACGCCGGCCGCTCTGGACGGAGCGCGCGGGGTTCGCCGTCGGCAACGCGGCCGGGGAGGCGCATCCGATCCTCGGCGAGGGCATCAGCATGGCGATGCAGGGCGCGTTCCTGCTCAGTGCGCGGCTCGACGAGCGGCGCGCGGCGCTGCTCGCCGGAGCGCCGCAGGACGACGTCGCGCGCCGCTACGCGCGCGACTGGCGGCGCACGTTCGGTGCGCGGCTCCGCTGGGCCGCGTTGTTCGCCGCGCTCGCGGCGCGGCCGCGCGCACGCGCGCTCCTGCCGCTCCTGCGCCTGTGGCCCGGGTTGTTGACGGCCGGCGCGATCGTCGGCGGCAAGGTTCGGCCCGCGGCGCGCCCGGCCGGCGCGCACCGTGCTCGCGGACCGCTTGCGCGCGCGGACGGCCGAGACGCGCATGCTAAGGTGACCACTGCGAGCGCGGCCGCGCTCCGCTGGCGGGGAAATTGATGACGACGACGTTCGACGGGCTTCGGGACATCATCGCGCGCGACTTCGAGCTGCCAGCGGAGCGGTTGCGGCGCGACACCGCGCTCGAGGAGATCGAGCTCGACTCGCTCGCGATCACGGAGCTCGTGTTCGCGCTCGAGGACGAGTTCCACGTCACGGCCGGCAACGTGAATCCGGCGTTCAAGAATCTCGGCGACATCGCGGACTACATCGAGACGCTGATCGCGGAGCGCGACGCGGCGCCGAAGGGCGCCCGTGGCGCGGCAAAACCGGCGCGCACCGCGGCCGCGAATCCGGCGCGCAGCGCGAAACCGCCGCGCGCGCCAGCGCCGAAATCCGCGCGCTCTCGGGCGCCGAAATCCGCGCGCGCGAACGGCGGCAAGCCGGCGGCCA
>Ga0335085_10009505_pt1 | contig 14663 bp, 14 predicted proteins | sample Lox_Sample_45_FD_206712 | JGI IMG/M metagenome (GOLD analysis project Ga0335085, IMG submission 206712) | Soil microbial communities from Loxahatchee National Wildlife Refuge, Florida, United States - Lox_Sample_4.5 | ecosystem: Environmental > Terrestrial > Soil > Wetlands | place: USA... | reverse complement strand
TCAAGATGTGGGATGATCCCGAGATCGCCAAGCTCAATCCCGGCGTGAAGCTGCCCAAGCAGGCGATCGCCGTAGTGCATCGCTCCGACGGCTCCGGGACCACCTACAACTTCGCCGACTATCTCGCGAAGGTGAGCCCGGAGTGGAAGACAAAAGTCGGCGTCAACACATCCGTCGAGTGGCCGGTCGGCGAGGGCGGAAAGGGCAACGAGGGCGTGTCGGCGGTGGTCGGCCAGCGCGCCGGTGCGATCGGGTACGTCGAGTACGCGTACGCGCTGCAGAACAAAATGACCTACACCCTCATGGGCAACAAGGCCGGCAAATTCGTGTCGCCGAACGCGAAGTCGTTCCAATCGGCAGCCGCGAACGCCGACTGGAAGAACACTCCGGGCTTCAACCTGCTGCTCACGGATCAGCCGGGTGCCGAAAGCTGGCCGATCACGGCGTCCAGCTTCATCCTGGTCTACAAGGTTCAGGAGAAGCCGGAAAACGGCAAGCAGGTCCTCGACTTCTTCGCCTGGTCCTATGCCAATGGCCAGAAGTTGGCGGAATCCCTCGACTACGTCCCGATGCCCGAAAGCGTCGTGAAGCTCGTCGAGGACACCTGGAAGACGCAGATCAAGGACAAGAACGGCAAGCCGGTCTGGGTCGGCCCATCGTCCTGATCCATCGAGCGGCAGCGACGCTGTAGCAAGGCAGGGGAGGGTCCAAGCGGGCTCTCCCCTTCCCTCTCGGTCTCTATCCTTGCTTTCTGAAGGTACCAGCGTGGTCGATGCGGTCTTGAAAGAAACAAGCGTGGCGGCGCGCCAGAACACGCTCGATGTACTGTTCCGCGGCGCCACATGGTTTTTCGCAGCCTGCGTGCTGATCATCCTCGCGGGCGTGCTGGTATCGCTCGTGGTCGGCGCAGTGCCGGCGCTGACCAAGTTCGGGTGGACGTTTCTCACGAGCTCGTCCTGGAATCCCGTCACTGAGGTCTTCGGCGCGTATCCTGCGATTTACGGCACTCTCGTCACGTCGACGATTGCGATGCTCATCGGCATTCCCGTTGCCTTCGGCATCGCGCTCTTCATCACCGAGCTGTGCCCTCCCTGGCTGAAGCGTCCGATCGGTACGCTGATCGAGCTGCTGGCGGCCATTCCCAGCATCATCTACGGCATCTGGGGGCTCTTCGTCTTCGCCCCCTTCCTGCAGGAGACCCTCCAGCCCCTCCTGATCGACACGCTCGGCGAGATCCCGTGGATCGGCGCTCTCTTCGAGGGACCGCCGCTCGGCATCGGCATCCTTACCGCGGGCCTCATCCTCGCGATCATGGTGCTGCCCTTCATCACCTCGGTGATGCGCGACGTCTTCGAGACGGTTCCGACCGTGCTCAAGGAATCCGCCTACGGCATCGGCGCTACCACCTGGGAGGTCGTCTGGAACATCGTGCTGCCGACGACGAGGGTGGGCGTCATCGGTGGAATCATGCTGGGTCTCGGCCGCGCCCTTGGCGAGACCATGGCGGTCACCTTCGTGATCGGCAACGCCCATCGCGTCAAAGCCTCTCTTCTCGCGCCGGGAACGACGATCTCGGCGACGCTCGCCAACGAATTCACCGAAGCGGTCGGCGACATCTATCTATCGTCACTCTTCGCCCTCGGCTTCATTCTCTTCGTCATCACCTTCATCGTGCTCGCGATCGCCAAGTACATGCTGATCCGCCTGCAGGCGCGGGCGGGGAGCTGAGCCGATGAGCCCCTACATCCGCCGCCGCGCCGTCAATTACACGGTCCTGGCGCTGTCCATTGGCGCGACCCTGTTCGGCCTGGTTTGGCTCGCCTTCATATTCTGGACGCTGCTGCGGAATGGCATCGGCGCGATCACCCCTGCTCTCTTCGCGGAGATGACCCCGCCGCCGGGAAGCCAGGGCGGGCTTCTGAATGCGATTTACGGCAGCATCGTGATGACGGTGGTGGGAACGCTGGTGGGCTCGCCTATCGGCGTACTCGCGGGAACGTTTCTGGCGGAATACGGCCGCGGCAATCCCCTCGCTCCGATCGTACGGTTCATCAACGACATTCTCCTAAGCGCCCCCTCGATCATCGTGGGCCTGTTCATTTACGAGCTCATGGTTCTGCAGATGGGCCATTTCTCCGCCTGGGCGGGCTCCATGGCCTTGGCGATCATCGTGATCCCCGTGGTGGTTCGCACCACCGAGGACATGCTGAACTTGGTGCCGGGCAGCCTGCGCGAGGCCGCTTTCGCGCTGGGGACGCCGAAATGGAAGGTGATCGTCATGATCACCTACCGCGCGGCCATCCAGGGCATGCTGACGGGCGTCATGCTGGGCGTCGCACGCATCTCCGGCGAGACCGCGCCGCTCCTGTTCACTGCTCTGAACAACCAGTTCTGGAGCACGAACATGAATGCTCCGATGGCCAATCTGCCGGCGGTAATCTTCCAATTCGCGCTCAGCCCCTATAAGGATTGGCAAAGCCTCGCCTGGGGCGGCGCGCTCCTCATCACCGTCGCCATCTTGATCCTGAACATTTCCGCCCGCCTCCTCGCCAATCTCAGGGGCTTCAGCAAATGAGCACCGACGCCTCCGTCACCCCGCCCGAGCAGGGCCGCGCGCCCGCCTTCACCGCGTTCCGCGCCGACGGGGGCGCCGCGCCGACGCACGCGGCTCCGATTCGCGAGGCGCAGCGCCCAACGGAGGCGGCAAAGCCGGCACCCCCTGAGAAGGTGATCGTCCGCAACCTCCATTTCTATTACAAGAAGTTCGAGGCGCTCCACGGTATCAGCCTCGCGCTCCGCGACAAGCGCGTCACCGCCTTCATCGGCCCCTCCGGCTGCGGCAAGTCGACCCTCCTGCGCGTCCTCAACCGCATCTACCAGCTCTATCCGGAGCAGCGCGCGACCGGCGAGGTGATCGTCGACGGCAAGAACATCCTCGACCCCGGCGTCGACCTCAACCTGCTGCGCGCAAAGATCGGCATGGTCTTCCAGAAGCCCACGCCCTTCCCGATGTCGATCTACGACAACATCGCCTTCGGCATCCGCCTCTACGAGAAGCTTCCGCCCTCGGAGCTCGACGAGCGCGTGGAATCGGCGCTCCGCCGCGCGGCGCTCTGGGACGAGGTCAAGGACAAGCTGAAGCAGAGCGGCCTGAGCCTCTCCGGCGGCCAGCAGCAGCGGCTCTGCATCGCTCGCGCGATCGCGGTGAAGCCGGAGATCCTGCTCCTCGACGAGCCCGCCTCGGCGCTCGATCCGATCTCGACGCAGCGCATCGAGGAGCTCATCGGCGAGCTCAAGACCGACTACTGCATCGCGATCGTCACCCACAACATGCAGCAGGCGGCGCGCGCTTCCGATTATACTGCCTTCATGTATCTGGGCGAGCTCGTGGAGTTCGACGAGACCGAGGCGATCTTCACGCATCCCAAGAACAAGCGCACCGAGGACTACATCACCGGCCGCTTCGGCTGACCGACGAGAGGGACGCATGGTATCCGAACACATCGTCAAGAGTTACGACGAGGAGCTGCGGCGTCTCGACAACGCCATCACGCAGATGGGCGGGCTCGCGGAGACGCAGCTCGCGACCGCCATCGACGCCGTGATGAAGCGCGACAGCCGCCTCGCGGCGGAGGTCGTGGAGTCCGACCCCCGCGTCGACCAGCTCGAGGGCGAGATCGAGCAATTGGCGGTCCGCCTGCTGGCGCTGCGCCAGCCCATGGCGGTGGATCTCCGCCAGATCCTCTCCGCGCTCAAGACCGCGAGCGAGCTCGAGCGCATCGCCGACTACGCCGCCAACGTCGCCAAGCGCTCGATCGTGCTGAACCAGACGCCGCCGGTCAGGCCGGCCTTCTCGGTTCCGCGCATGGGCCGCCTCGCCCAGGCCATGATCAAGGACATCCTCGACGCCTATGTGGAGCGGGATGCCGACAAGGCGCTTCTGGTCTGGGCGCGCGACGAGGAGCTCGACGAGATGTACAATTCGCTCTTCCGCGAGCTCCTGACCTACATGATCGAGGATCCCCGGAACATCACGCCCTGCACGCACCTGCTCTTCATCGCCAAGAACATCGAGCGCATCGGCGACCACGCCACCAACATCGCGGAGACGCTCTATTTCATGGTGCACGGCCATCCGCTGCAGCAGGCGCGGCCCAAGCGCGATCAGACGAGCCTCGCCTCGGCGCCGGAGCCGGTGCACTCGGAGCTCGGCAAGAACGGCTCCGGCGGTACGGAGGGTAGCAAGCAGTGAAGCCGCTGATCCTCGTCGTCGAGGACGAGCCCGCGCTCGCCACGCTGCTGCGCTACAACCTCGAGAAGGAGGGCTTCTCCGTCACCGAGGCGCATGACGGCGAGGAGGCGTTACTGCAGCTCTCGGAGCGCACGCCCGACGCGGTCTTGCTGGATTGGATGCTGCCCCAGGTCTCGGGCCTCGAGATCTGCCGCCGCATCCGCCGCACGCCGCAGTGGCGCGGCCTCCCCGTGATCATGCTAACCGCCAAGGGCGAGGAGGCCGACCGCGTGCGCGGCCTCGAGGGCGGCGCCGACGACTACGTCGTGAAGCCCTTCGGCGTCACCGAGCTGATGGCGCGCCTCAAGGCCGTGTTGCGCCGCGCCAAGCCTGCCGCCGGCGCCGAGACGCTCCGCTACGCCGATCTCGCCATGGACCTCGCGAGCCACCGCGTCACGCGGAACGGAACCTCCGTCCATCTGGGTCCCACGGAGTTCCGTCTCCTCCGCGTCCTGCTGGAGCGTCCCGGCCGCGTCTTCTCGCGCGAGCAGCTCCTCGACGCCGTCTGGGGCCGCGAATCCGAGATCGAGCCCCGCACGGTCGACGTGCACATCCGCCGCCTGCGCAAGGCCCTCAACGAGGGCGGCCGCCGCGACCTCATCCGCACGGTCCGCGCCGCGGGCTACGCGGTGGACCAGGCGGGGCGGTAGGGCCTCAAGACCCTCACCCTCCCGTTGCGAAGCAACGGGAGGGTGAGGGAGGTCGCCGCTAAAGCTTCCGCACTACTCGCGCGATCTCCGGGTCCTCGGGGTATTCGCCGATGGCGAAGCCGAGCTCGCGGCACATCTTGAGCATGGGCTCGTTCTCGCGCATCACGCTGCCGAAAATCTCGGAGAGGCCGCGGTCGCTCGCGATCTCGAGCATGCGGCTCATCAGGAGATAGCCCAAGCCCTGGCCCTTCATGTCGCTGCGCACGGTGATCGCGTATTCCGCGCGCTCCATGTCGGGGTCGGCCGCGTAGCGCACGACGCCCCAGATCTCCTTGGTGCCGGCCGGCTCCACCACGAGCGCGACCTCGCGGTCGTAGTCGATCTGCGTGAGGCGCGCGGCCATCTCGTGGCTCAGCCCCTTCATCGGCGTGAAGAAGCGCAGGCGTGCATCCTCCGGCGCCATGCGGCTCACGAATTCCATGAGCGCGGGCTCGTCCTCCGGACGGATCGGCCGCAGACGGAGCGCCGTGCCGTCCCGGAGCTTCGCGTCGCTCTCGAGCTCCTTGGGATAGGGGCGGATCGCGAGGCGCTGCGCGCCCGGCCGCTCCGCCGCGCGCACCCGGAGCCGCGCATCGAGCGCGATCACGCCCGCGGCATCCGCGAGCAGCGGGTTGATGTCGAGCTCCGCCACCTCCGGCAGGTCCGCGACCATCTGCGAGACGCGGATCAGGACCTCCGCGACGGCGCCGATATCGGCGGGCGGCGTGTTGCGGTATCCCTGCATCAGCTTGAAGACGCGCGTCCGCGCCATCTGCGCCCGCGCGAGCGCCATGTTGAGCGGCGGCAGCTCGAGCGTGGTGTCGTCGAGCACCTCGACCGCCGTGCCGCCCTGGCCGAAGAGAATGACGGGACCGAAAAGCGTGTCGTCGACGACGCCCACGATGAGCTCGAGCGCGCCCGGACGCTGCACCATCTCCTGGACGACGAAGCCCTCGACCCGCGCTTCCGGCCGCGCCTTGCGCACGCGCTCCAGCATCGCCTGGGCCTCGCGCTCGACGCGCTCGGGCGCGCCCAGATTGAGCGCGACGCCGCCTATGTCGCTCTTGTGCTGGATGTCGCGCGAGCGGATCTTGAGCGCGACGGGCCCGCCGATCGCGCGCGCGGCCTCCGCCGCTGCCGCCGCGTCGGGAACGAGCCGCGTCTCGATGAGCGGAATGCCATAGGCTGCCAGCACCGCCGCCGCCTCCTGCGGCTCGAGCCACTCGCGCCCCCCCGCGAGCGCGTTCCGCAGGACGCGCCCCGCCGCCTCGGCGTCCGGCGCCATTCCCTCCGCGCGAGAGGGTGGCGTCTCCAGCAGCAGCTCCTGGTTCCGCCGGTAGTGCACGCGGTGCATGAAGCCGCGGATGGCGCGGTCCGGCGTCTCGTAATTGGCGATGCGCGCCTCCGCGAAGACCTGGCGTGCCGCCGCCGCGGCGTGCTCGCCGAGCCAATTCGCGAGCACGTTGCGCCCGAGGAGACGCGGCGCCGCCTTCTGCACGGTCTCGACCACGGCGCGCGCGGAGTCGACCGGCGGCTGCATCGCCGTCGGGCAGTTGATCACGAGCACCGCGTCCACGTCGCGATCCTCGAGCAGGGTCTCGAGCGCGAACTGGTAGCGCGCGGCGTCGGCATCGCCCACGAGGTCGACGGGATTGCCGTGGCTCCAGGTCCGCGGCAGCGCCGCATCGAGCTTGGCGAGGCTCGCGGGCGAGAGCTTCGCGAGTGTGCCGCCGCGCTCGATCAGGGCATCCGTCGCGAGAACGCCGGGCCCGCCGCCGTTCGTGAGGATGGCGAGGCGGTCGCCGCGCTGCGGCCGCGTCGAGGAAAGCGTCTCGAGCGCGTCGAAGAGCTCGGCCATGTCGTCGACGCGGAGCATGCCCGCGCGCCGGAAGGCCGCGTCGTAGACCTTGTCCGAGCCCGCGAGCGCGCCCGTGTGCGAGCGCGCGGCGCGCGCGGCCTCGGCGTGACGGCCGACCTTCACCACGAGCACGGGCTTACGCCGCGCCGCCGTACGCGCCGCCGACATGAACTTCCGCGCGGAAGTCAGCCCCTCGACGTAAAGCAGGATCGCCCGCGTCGCGCCGTCGTCGCCGAGATAGTCGAGCATGTCGCCGAAATCGACGTCGGCCATGTCGCCCAAGGAGACGATGTGCGAGAAGCCGATCCCGCGGGGCTCGGCCCAGTCCAGCATGGCCGTGACGATGGCGCCGGACTGGCTCACGAAGGCGAGCCCGCCGGTTGCCGCCTGGAGATGCGCGAAGCTCGCGTTGAGCCCGGCGCCGGGCACGATGATCCCCACGCAATTGGGCCCGACCACGCGGAGGAGATGGGGCTTCGCGGCGTCGAGGATCTGCTGCTGCAGCGCGCGGCCCTCCGCGCCGAGCTCGCCGAAGCCCGCGGTGATGACGACGGCGCCGCGCGTTCCGCGTGCGCCGAGTTCGGCGATGAGGCCCGGGACGGCCGCGGGCGGCGTCGCGATCACCGCGAAATCCGGCGTCTCCGGCAGGCTCGCCACGTCGCGATAAACGGGCATCCCCGCGATTTCCTGGTAGCGGGGGTTGACCAGCAGCATCTTCCCATTGAACCCCGCAGAGCGGAGGTTCTGGAGCAGCATGCCGCCGACGGTCCGCGGCTTCGGCGTCGCCCCCACGAAGACGAGCGAGCGCGGCTTGAAGACGGCGTCGAGATTGCGGACGGACATGATGTGGGGGCCCTGGGGTTATAAGTAATGCAAATGGGGGATTTGGGAAGGCTGGACGGGCCCTCACCCTCCCGCGCTTCGCGCGGGCCCCACCCTCTCCCATCTCCGATGGGAGAGGAACTCATTTGTCCCTCTCCCGCGTAGCGGGAGAGGGTTGGGGCCATCGCGAAGCGATGGGAGGGTGAGGGAGGTTGGGCCTCAGTGCCCGGTATCGCCGTAAAGCGGCTCCTGGCGCGGCGGGGAAGGGCGCGAGCCCCCGCCGAAGATGCGCTCGATCCAGCCCGGGCTCGACTCCGGACGTTGCGGCGGGGTCTGCTGCCGCGGAGCGGCGGGCGCGTTGCTGGCAACGGCCGCCGGCGCCGAGTAGAGCGCCCGCACCGGCTGCCCCTTCGTCGCCTCCAGCATGAAATCGTGCCAGGTGCGCGCGGGGAGCGTGCCGCCGGTCACGTTGTTCATGGGCGTGTTGTCGTCGTTGCCGAACCAGACGCCCGTCACGAGATCGGCGGTGTAGCCCTCGAACCAGGCGTCGCGATAGTCCTGCGTCGTGCCGGTCTTGCCGGCGACGGGCCGGCCGATCTGCGCGGCCTTGCCGGTGCCGTGGTCGATGACGCCCGCGAGCATCTGGTTCATCGCGCCCGCCACGGAGGGCTGCATCACCTCGCCCGGGCCCGAGCCCTGGCGGCTGTAGAGGACGGCGCCGCGCTTGTCGCGGATCTCGACGATCGCGTAAGGCCAGGCGCCCTGGCCGCCGCTCGCGAAGGCGGCATAGGCGGCGGTGAGCTCCATCAGCGTGACGTTGGCGGTGCCAAGGGCGAGGCTCATGTCGCGATTGAGCTCGCTCGAGATGCCGAGGCGATGGGCGTCCGCGATCACGGCGTCGACGCCCACGCGCTGCTCGAGCTGGACTGCGACGCTGTTCATGGACTGCGCCAGCGCCTCCGCTACGGTCACCTCGCCGTAATATTTGTTGCCGTAATTGTGCGGCTGGTAGGTCCCGATGCGGACCGGCCCGTCGACGATGCGGTCCTGCGGCCGCACGCCGTGCTCGAGCGCCGCGAGATAGACGAAGGGCTTGAAGGAGGAGCCGGGCTGGCGGAAGGCCTGGGTCGCGCGATTGAACTGGCTCTCGCCGTAGTCGCGCCCGCCGACGAGCGCCCGCACCGCGCCGTCCAGGCTCATGGCGACGAGCGCGCCCTGCGTCACCTGGGACTTCTCGCCCTCCTTCGCGAGCGTCTCCGCGATCGCGCGCTCGCCCGCCTCCTGGAGGCGCGGATCGAGGGTCGTGACGACCGTGAGATCGCGGCTCCCCAATCCCGTGAAGCCCGAGACCTGGTCCGCGGCCCAATCCGCGAAATAGCGGGTCCCCGAGCGCGTCGCCGTCACCTGCGCGAGCTGCGTGCGCTGGCTCTCGGCGCGCGCCTCCTGCGCGGCGTTGAGGAAGCCCGCGGCCACCATGTTCTCCAGCACCTGATGCGCGCGGCGCCCGGCGAGGTCGCGGTCGTTCGCGGGGCTGAAGCGCGAGGGCGCGCGCAGCAGGCCCGCGATCACCGCGGCCTCGTAGAGGCTCACCTCGCGCGCGGACTTGTTGAAGTAGCGCCGCGCGGCCGCGTCGACGCCATAGGCGCCGGCGCCGAGATAGACGCGATTGAGATAGATCTCGAGGATCTGCTCCTTGGTGAAGCGATGCTCGAGCCAGAGCGCCAGCAGCATCTCCTGCACCTTGCGCTTGAAGGTGCGCTCCGGCGTCAGGAACAGGTTCTTCGCGAGCTGTTGCGTGATGGTGCTGCCGCCCTGGACCACGTGCCCCGCCCGGATGTTCACGTAGAGCGCGCGGGCGAGCCCGATGGGGTCGATGCCGAAATGGCCGTAGAAGCGCCGGTCCTCGGTCGCGATCACCGCCTCCGGCAGGTATTTCGGCATCTCCGAGAGCTTGAGGGGCTCGCCGAAGAGATCGCCGTAGGTCGCGATGAGCGAGCCGTCGGAGGCGAGGAGCGTGATGCTGGGACGCCGCGCCGCGAGCGTGAGATCGGCGGTGTCGGGCAGGGTGAGCGCGAAATATCCGAGCATCACCACGCCCGCGATCAGCGCCCAGAGGCTCGCGAGCACGCCCCAGCGCAAGAGCGTGCGGAGCACGGTGCGCCGGCGCTTCTTCCGCGGCGCTTTCTCCCTGCGCCTGCGCGAGGGGCGGTGCTGCCGCTCAGCCCGCGGGGAGGCCCTGTCCGCGGGATCGGCACGCAACTCGTCTGAGGAATGCCTGGCCATGTGAGGTGCGCGGCGCTTTTAGCACAAAGCCGCGCGCGACGGCAGAGTCTCCGAGACCCCGCTCGCGCCTTAGAAATGCCACACTCGCGGGCGGCGCTGGCGCTCCCCAAGACACGCCGCTAGGCTCTGGGCGTCACGTCCCGATCCTCCCGATGATCCCCGCCCTTCTCATCTTCGTTGCGACCTATGCCGTCGTCGCGATCGGCCGGCTGCCAGGGCTCAGGCTCGACCGCGCGGGCGCGGCGATCATCGGGGCGAGCCTCATGGTGGGCGTGGGCGCGCTCAGCCTCGAGGAGGCCTATCGCGCCGTCGATCTCAACACGCTGGTGCTGCTGCTGGGAATGATGATCCTGGTCGCGAACCTGAAGCTCGCGGGCTTCTTCGCGCTCGCGGCCGACGCGACGGCGCGGGCGGCGCGCGGTCCGCTCGGCCTTCTCGCTGGCATCGTCGCCGTCGCGGGCGTGCTCTCGGCCTTCCTCGTCAACGACACCGTCTGCCTCATGCTGACCCCGCTGGTGGCGGAGCTCGCGCGCACGCTCCGCCGCAACCCCGTGCCCTATCTCCTCGCGGTCGCGATGTCCTCCAACATCGGCAGCGCCGCGACCATCACGGGCAATCCCCAGAACATCATGATCGGGAGCTTCTCCGGCATCTCCTATGCGCGCTTTGCGGCGACGCTGACGCCGGTGGCGGCGATCGGCCTCGCGATCCTCCTCGTGCTGATCGTGCTCCTCTTCCGCCGGGAGTTCCTGGGAGGCGCACGCTTCGAGGCGCCGGCGCTCCTTGTGCGCGTCCACCGTGCGCTCCTCCTGAAGTCGCTCGCGGCGGCGGCGGCGATGGTGGCGTTCTTCTTCGCGGGAGTGGCGCCCGCGAAGGTCGCGATCATCGGCGGCGCGCTCCTGCTGCTCACGCGCCGGCTCAAGCCCGAGCGCGTCTACCGCGAGATCGATTGGGCGCTGCTGCTGCTCTTCGCGGGGCTCTTCGTGGTCGTCGCGGGCGTCGAGAAGGCGCTGCTGACGCCGGAGGCGCTGGCGCTCGCGGACCGCCTCGCGCTCGACCGCCCGGCGGTGCTGGCGCCGGTCGCGGCGCTGCTCTCGAACCTCGTCAGCAACGTGCCGACGGTGCTGGTGCTGAAGCCCTTCGTCGCCGTGCTCGCGCATCCCGAGCGCGCTTGGCTCGTCCTCGCGATGGCCTCGACGCTCGCCGGCAACCTCACCATCGTGGGCTCGGTCGCGAACCTCATCGTCGTCGAGCGCGCGCGGCGGAGCCGCATCGAGATCGGGTTCTGGACCTATCTCAAAGTGGGCCTGCCCCTGACCCTGCTCACCGTCGCCGTTGGCGTCTGGTGGCTCGGCGGCTAGCCTCGATCGGGGCGCGCCTCGAGGCTGCTGGTCGCGGGCGGACAGCGGTGCCAGACCTCGACCGGCGCCTGTGCTGCCCCGGCGGCGTCGGCGCCGGTGGTGATGTTGACGGTGTTCTCGTTCTGCAAGGCCATGAAGACCGATTGCCCGGCCTTGGGATCGGAGGACGGGATCTGGTAGGAGAAGTAGTGCCGGGAATAATTCCCGATCGTGTGCGTACCCGCGGGCGTCACGATCTCCGGCCCGTTGATGGCCATTCGGCGGCCGTCCGTGTAGCACCAGTTGCCGTCGATCGCATCGGCGCGCGCCTGGGACGTCAATAATGCTGCCGTCGCGGCGGCGCCCAACCACAGTGCAGCCCTCAGCCCTCGCCTGGACATCACCCGAGCCCTCCTGCAACCGAGAGAGGCAGGATAGCCCAGCGCCGCGCCGCGCCCAAGCGGCGCCACGCCGCGACTCAGGGTTGATTCGATCGCAGCTTCACAGGCGCCGGCACTAGGCCGTAGCGAGCCATCACTTCCGTCATTTTTGCCGGATTAGGACCGCTCGGCGCGTTCGCCACCGCGGCGACCTCGCGGAAATATTGCGCGCCGATGTCCGGGGTCAGAATGACGAGCGCCCGGGCGGGCGCTTCGTGCGGGTTGCTGAAGCCATGAACGGAACCGCGGGCCGTGTACATGCGTTCGCCCGGCGTCAGATCGCGCGTCTCGCCATCGACCGTGTATCGCAGGACGCCCTCGAGAATGTAGATGACCTCCTCGTTGTCGCGATGGCTGTGCGGCGGCGGAACGCGGGCGCCTGCGGGCACCGTCATCTCGAACACGCCGGTGCCCGCGCCAGTGACGGTCCCGTCGATCAAGTAGCGGATCTCGATTTGACCGACTTTGAAGGCGGGCTGCTCTTGCGGTTGCATGTTCTGCCTCCGGGTGAATCCGCTGATGGTGCTGCTCAGGCGCCGCAGATCTCCGCGCGAAGTCGCGCCAGCTCCTGAAGGTGCTCGCGGTCGTGCGTGGCGATGATGCCGACGAGCGCCTCGATGCTCATGGGGCCCACGCCCTCGAGGATGCCCGAGCGCTGGCGCTCCGCGGGGCCCAGGGAAGCGAGGCGCGACACCAGCTCGCGGCGCACCGCGGCGAAAGCGATGCGCCCCGCGCGCGCGTCCTGGAAGAGGTAACGGCGCTCTTCGGCGAGCCGGTCGCCGGCGATGTCCGCCAGCTCGGGCTCGAGCTCGGTCAGGATGCGCTCGACCCGCGTGCGATAGCCCTCGAGGTCGATGTTGTGGAGATGGAGCACGTGCTCGACGAGCGCGAAGCCGCCCGCCTTGGGGCGCCGCCGCCACTCCGATTCCGGTATGGCATCCGCGATCTCATCGAGCCGCTGCGGCATCTCCGCGAGCGCGGCAACGGCGCGCAGATAGCTTCTGGACGGCTCGTCCGCGGCATTCATCGCCGCGAGCATCGCAATGGTCGTGCACATGATCTCCCCCGAGAAGCCGGCGCCGCCGGCTCTAGCACATCTAGGGCCGCGCCGCAAAGCGGGTCCATGGATGTCTTGCCGGCGCGCGATGGCCTCGGGGCGGCCTCAGGCGCCGCAGATCTCGGCTCGGAGCCGCGCCAGTCCCTGGAGATGCTCACGGTCGTGCGCGGCCATGACGCTGACGAGCTCTTCGACCGTGAGCGGGCCGAAGCCTTCGAGAACGCCCGTTTTCTGACGGTCGGCAGGGCCGAGGGAGGCGAGACGGGCGACCAGCTCGCGACGCACCGTCGCGAAGGCGACGCAGCCCGCGCGCGCGTTCTGCTCGAGAAAGCGGCGCTGCTCCGCGAGCCTGTCGCCGTCGATGTCCGGGAGCTCCGGCTCAAATTCGGTCAGGATGCGCTCGATCCGCGCGCGATAGCCCTCGAGATCGATGCTGTGGAGAAGGAGCACGTGCTCCACGAGCGCGAAACCGCCCTCCTTCGGGCGCCTCCGCCACTCGGATGGCGGGATGGCATCCGCGAACTCATCGAGACGCTGCGGCGTCTCCGTCAGCGAGGCGACGACGCGCAGATAGCTCTTGGGCGGCGCATCCGAGACGTTCCTGGATGCCAGTATCGCGACGGTGGTGCACATGATCTTCCCCCGAACCCGGCCGCCGCCGGCTCTAGCACACCTCCTACCGCGCCGCAAAGCGGGAAGGGTCAGGCGTCCTGCTCGGGGGCGCGGTAGATCTGCGGCGGCGGCTCGCCGTGCTTCTCCGGGAGCTTCGGCTGCGGCGCGGGGTGAAAGACGGGATCGCGCCAATCCCAGGAGCGCTCGTAGGGAAGGCGCATCACCACGCCGCCGCCGTGCTGGCGCGTGTTCTCCTCGATCGCCTTCTGGAGCTCGCCCGCGAGCTTCTGGTCCCAGGGCAGCACGTAGTAGCGCGGCTCGCGCACGCCCGGAATCTGGAGCCAGAGATATATCCCCGAGCCCTCGACGATGTAGGAGCCGAGCACCCGCAATTCGCCGTCGGGACGGCGCAGCACCTCGAGCCGGCTCGACTTCGGCCGGCCCAGCATGTCGGAATAGCCGAAGAAAAGGCCCGCGAGCAGCAGCGCGAAGAAGCCGCTGACGATCGCGCGGCGCGCGCGCGTCCCGATCGGGAGGCCCACGAAGGCAAAGATGCCGAGCGCGAGCGCGAGCGTGAGGAAGGCGATGAGGAAGGTCGTCATTTCGGCGCCTCCTGCTCGCCCATGAAGGCGGCACGCAGCGGCTTGTGGATGCGGTTGAGGCTCCCCGCGACCATCGCGCCCTTCTCGTCGAGCTTGAAGCGGAAGATCGTGGTCTCTTGGCCCACATAGGTGAGCTCTGCCTTCGACTGCAGCAGCTTGTGGCTGACGCCGTCCTTGCCCGTGACCGTCACCATCGCCGTCACCTCGATCGGGTAGCGATGGTCCATGGAGCGGTAGAGATGCGCGTTGACCGCGTACTCGCCTGGCCAGAAGCCGCGCGCATATGCCACCTCGTAATTCATGGGGATGGGCTCGGCGGCGTGGCCGAGATCGTCGCGCACGAGATTGAAGATGATGCCGGCCTTGTTGGAATATCCCACGGGCACGTCGCCCGGGCCCTGCACCCAGAGATCGACGTCGGCGTCGATCTTGTCGTCCCAGTGGATCTCGACGGTGACGTTGCCGGGCGGCGGCTTTCCGACGGTGTCCTCCTGCGCCTCCTTGCGGACATGCGCGAGCGCCACCGCGCCGATCACGAGATAGGCGAAGACCAGCAGGAAGAGCATGTCCCGGAAGGAGACATTCATCCCCCGCCACATGGCTTAGACCTCCTGGCGTGCGAGCAGATGGGCGTTGGTGCCGAGCCAGAGATAGCCGATGCAGGCCAAG
>Ga0335085_10009504_pt1 | contig 14664 bp, 10 predicted proteins | sample Lox_Sample_45_FD_206712 | JGI IMG/M metagenome (GOLD analysis project Ga0335085, IMG submission 206712) | Soil microbial communities from Loxahatchee National Wildlife Refuge, Florida, United States - Lox_Sample_4.5 | ecosystem: Environmental > Terrestrial > Soil > Wetlands | place: USA... | reverse complement strand
AGCGGGCGGGCGAACATCAGCTGGTAGTGCCCCGGGGACGCCAGCCCGAACTCGCAGTAGACCAGGGCCCCGGCCAGGACGCGCTGGCGGGGATCGGTTTCGGTGATCTGGTCCTGCTGCCTGATCAGCTCGTCGAAGAGATGGTTCACGACCGCCAGGGTCAGCGACTCGATGTCATCGAAGTGCAGGTACACCGAGGTCGCGGCCACGCCGACCTCGCGGGCGACCGCACGCAGCGTTAGCGGCGGCGCGGCCGGGTCGGCCAGCAGACGGCTGGCCGCCTCGATGATGTCGTCGCGGAGCCGCTCGCCCTGGCCGCGCGGGTTCCGCTGCCGGGTCTTGGTTGCGGGCATGGTGACCTCCTCGCCTTTGAGACTACACCTGTTGCGCTACAAGTGTTGACATCCATAAGGCTACAGCCGTACAGTCAAGATAGCAAAACAAGCGTAGCCTTACAGACGTACAGATGGAGATGCGGTCATGGGCAGGACACTTACGAAGGACCAGGCCTACTCCCGGCGCTGGTACACGCTGGGAGTGCTCTGCCTCTCCCTGCTAGTGATCGTGGTGGACACCACGATCGTGAACGTGGCACTGCCGACGTTCGCCCGGGACCTGCACGCCAGCGCCAGCGGGCTGCAGTGGATCGTGGACGCCTACACCCTCACCTTCGCCGCGCTGCTGCTGCTGGCCGGGGCGATCGCGGACCGGTTCGGCCGGCAGCGCGCGCTGGCCGCCGGGCTGGCCGTCTTCGCCGCCGGCTCGCTGGCCGCGGCGTTCACCCAGACGACCAGCGAGCTCATTGCGGCCCGCGCGGTCATGGGCATCGGCGGCGCGTTCATCATGCCGGCCACGCTGTCGATCATCACGGCGGTGTTTACCGATCACGCCGAACGGACCAAGGCGATCGGCCTGTGGTCAGCGGTCAGCGGCCTCGGCGTGGCGATCGGCCCGGTGGCGGGCGGCTGGCTGCTCGCCCACTTCAACTGGGACTCGATCTTCCTGGTCAACCTGCCGATCGTGGCGGTCGCCCTGGTCGCGGGGTACTGGCTGGTCCCGGCGTCGCGCGCGCCGGGTTCGGGGCGGCTCGACCTGGCTGGTTCGGCGCTGTCGGTAGCCGCGTTCACCGGGCTCACCTACACGATCATCGAGGCGCCGGAGGCCGGCTGGCTGTCCGCCCGGACGCTGGGGCTCGGGGCTACCTCGGTCGCGCTGCTGGCGCTGTTCGTCGTCTTCGAGGCGCGCGCCGAGCACCCGATGCTGCCGCTGCGGCTGTTCCGCAACCCGCGCTTGTCCGGGGCCGGCCTGTCCATCACCGTGCTGTTCTTCGCCCTGTCCGGCGTGGTCTTCCTGAGCTCGCAGATCTACCAGTTCGTGCTCGGCTACAGCCCGCTGGCCGCCGGGGTGCGGGCGCTGCCCTCTGCCACCGCGCTGGCCCTGTTCAGCCCGGTCGGGGCCGCGCTGGCCAAGCGGGCCGGGGTGCGGGTGCCGGTGACCCTGGGGCTGGCTGCGGTGACCGGCGGCCTGCTGCTCTTCGCGACCGCCTCCGGCTCGTCCGGTTACGGGCACTACGTGCTGGCCCTGGTCATCGTCAGCGCGGGCATCGGGTTGGCCATGCCGGCCGCGACCTCGGCGTCGATGCGGGAGCTGCCGCCGGCCATGGCCGGAGTGGGTTCGGCCGTCAACGACACGACGCGCAACATGGGCAGCGTGCTGGGCGTGGCGGTGTTCGGCAGCATCACGGCGTCAGTGTTCGCTGGCCGGATGGGTTCTTCGGTCGGTTCCCTGGGCGCGGCCGTGGCGGCCGGTAACCCTGATCACCGGCCGGGCGGGGCTTCGGTGCTGCACGCGGCGGCAGACGCGTTCGTGTCCGGTGCCGACCGGGCCGTGCTGGCCGGGGCGATCGTGGTGGCGGCCGGCCTGGTGGTCGCGTTCCGCGCCTTCCGCCCGGCGCGGGTGGCTGCCGAGGTGCCGGCCGAGGTCGTTGCTGAGGCGCCGGCCCGGGTGCTGGAGGCGGCCAGCGTCTGAAAGCCTGGCTCCGCGAGTACTACACCATCTGGAAATAGGTGGTGTAGTACTCGTGTGCCACCCGGCCGATCGGGAGCAGGGTGATCGGCTTGCGGTTGACGACGCCCTCGAACGTCATCGGCTGGGCGGCCGTCCGGCGGACCGAGGCCATCTCGAGCTGCGGCGTCAGCGAGCCGGGGTCACTGCCGTGCACACCGCTCAGCACGACGGGACCGTAGGTCAGCGCCTGCACCGCCGGATGGTCCGGCGTCGGCTCGACGGCCAGCTGCATGGGCAGCGTCACCTGGAACACGTCGCCTGGCCGCCAATGCCGCCGGAGCGCGACCCAGCTGCTCGGGCCTGCTGCTGGCAGGTTGTCCAGCGGGACGCCGTTGAGCGAGGCCACCGGGGGGGCCGCCACCCATTTCGGCACCCGGACCCGCAGCGTCACGGTGGCGGCGCCGGACACCACGGACAGGCGGACGGCCGGGTCGTCGGGGAAACCGGTGTCCTGCCTCAGGACCAGGCCCCCGAACGTCACCTGGGACGGGATGTACAGGTTGACGGACAGGCCGTGCGCGTCGCGGCTGTAGATGGTGTCGGCGAACTTGGCCTGGGTCTCGAGCCCGGTGGCGGTGTCGCAGGTGAAGGTGTCCCAGTCGGTGGCGTAGACGTCCGGGTTGCCCCGGGGGAAGTAGTTGAGCGGCTGACGCTTGAACGCGGCGGCCGACAGGCCGGTGTAGTAGCAGTTGTAGCCGTGCGGCGAGCCCGGATCCTGCTCCCCCAGCATCTGGTTGAGCAGCGTGCGCTCGTAGTAGTCGACCAGGTCGGTGCGGCCCGGCTCGTGGAAGTGGAGCAGCCTGGTCAGCTTGAGCATGTTGTAGCTGACGCAGTTCTCGCAGGTGAAGTTCGACAGCTGGGCGGCCACGGTGTCGGGCTGCTGGAAGTGCTCGTAGTTGCCGGCGCCGCCGATCACGTACACGTGGTGGCCGGTCACGATGTCCCAGAAGTTCCTGGCGATGTCGCGGTACCGGGAGTTGCCGGTCTCCTCCCACATCCGGAGGCAGGCGATGATCTTCGGCGTGGTCACGTTCGCCTGCAGGCCGGGCAGGTTGTCCATGCCCTCGGCCAGCGGGTCGAGGACGATGGCGTGGTAGAAACGCTGCGCGGCGGCCAGGTACCGCTCCTGGCCGGTGATCGTGTACAGGTTGGCCAGCGCCTCCGGCAGCCCGCCGAACTCGGTCTGCAGGATCATCTGCATCTGGCCGTACGAGAGCCGGTGAGTCCGCCAGTCGACCCAGTCGGCCAGCTTCTTCGCCACGTCGAGAGCCTGGTCGTCGCCTGCCAGCTGGTACTGGTCGATCATCCCGGCCAGGTACTTGTGGATCATGTAGTACGGCGCCCAGATCGACCTCCCCCGCTCCAGGATGTCGAAGTACCCCTCGGGGAACGCGGACAGGTAGCCGGCGTGGAAACCCCGGCTGGCGTCCTTCGCCTGGAACGCGGCGAGCTGGCTGACCAGGTACTGGCCGCGGCTCTTCGCGTCACCGTCGCCGGTGTTGGCGTAGGTGAGCGCGAGGGCGGACAGCAGGTGGCCGGTCATGTGGCCGCGGATCTGCGAGTCGGGCTTCTCCCAGCCGCCGAGTGGCTCGGCGGTGGTGGGCTCGCCGTAGTTGAGGCGGAAGGAGCGGAGCATCCGTTCGGGGTCCAGGAACAGCAGGTAGGCGGTGTTCCTGGCCTGGTTCAGGCGGAACGGGCTGTCGAGCAGCTGGACCGCATCGAGGGGCAGTGCCGCGGCCCGGCCCGCGGTGCCGTCGGGAGCGTAGCCGCTGGGTTCGGGGGGCGCGGGCCTGGCCTGCACCTGCGGGCTGGCCGCCGGGGGAATGCCGTCGGCGACCAGGGCCTGTTCGGCGATCAGGGCGCCGGCACCGATGCCGAACACGGTGAGCGCGCGGCGCCTGCTCAGGGCCGTGCGGGCCTTGCCGGCGACCGGGGGTTCGTCGCGGGCCTCCGGGGTCGGGTGGCTGTCCCCGTTACCGTCCACCTTCTTCAAATCCGAGATCCTTTGCCCGGTCAGCACAGCGCGGAAGATCGTCCCTGGGGGTACCTGTCCATGTAACCGTCCCCCGCCGGACGCCGGTTCACGTCCGCGGGCAGAAATTCTTACCGGCTTCTTACGCGGATGCCGAGGGTTGAGCCGCCGGGGACAGCAGCCCGTAGTCATGGGTAGTGGTCAGTGCACACGGCGGCCGAGATCATTGAGCCAACTACACAAACGCTCCCAGGCTCGGTGGTCGCTCGTCTCCCCCTATCCGTGCAGGCGGTCGGGTGCACTGGCCACTTTCTGGTGCCTGCTTGTCCTAATGGCTCAGCACGAGGGCGGTCAGGGCAGCCAGCGCGAAGGTCACCGTGGCCGCGCTGCCGTGCAGCAGGACGAGGCGGGTCCTGAACGCCGGCGCTGGCTCGCTCCCGGGTGACCCCTCTCGCCTGGCCGCGCGCGTGTTGGCCGTGTACCAGGTCAGGCCGAGGCAGACGGTGGCTGTCACCAGCCCGAACGCGATCCAGCCCAGCGCCCGGTCGTGCACCATCGTGAAGCCGAGCCAGAACCCCAGGCCCGCGATCGCGAACGCCGGATGGGCGAACTCCAGCAGGGACCGCAGCCCCGGCACGGCCGGCGCGCTCTTGGCCGCGGTCAGCGAGGGCGGGTCGAACCGGTCCCGCGCCGCCCGCCGCATCTCGCGCTTCGAGGCCGGGGCTGACGGCACCCCGGGGGCGGGCTGCGCGGTGGAACCGGCTGCCGCGGCGAGGGCTGCGGCCGGCTCAGCCCCCGGGATGGTGGCCGCGGGGCGGGCACGGCCCAGGTTGCTGGTCACTAGGAGGTAGAGCCCGGCGCCGACGGTGAACAGCCAGAGCACCAGCACCACGATGGCCACCGTCCCCTCCTCTCTGCAGGCCGAATGTACCCGAGCAACCTGGACGTGCCCGCATCCCCGGGTGAACCCCGGGTTCCATGGCGCTAGGCGGGGGCGTGGTGGCGCTTGATGACGTGGGTGATGGCCAGGGTTACGCCGACGATGGCCAGCGCGGCCAGGGCGAGGAAGGTGATCGCCTCGGCGTGGGCCGACAGGTGGCGGAACGCGCCGAGCGCGTGGCCGGGCAGGCGTCCGGCCAGATTCAGGTACAAGGTGCCGAACGTGGCCACGCCGACGAGCAGGCCGAGCTGGTTCACCGTCACCACGACCCCGGTCGCGTCCGCGGCGAGCTCGACCGGGACGCTCAGCAGCACCCGGGTCATCAGCGGGCTGAACGCCGCCGCCATCCCGGCGCCGGTGATGGCGCCGATCAGGTAGATTCCCGCTCCCCCGGTCCCGCCCGAGTGCAGCATCCAGGCCAGGCCGGCGATGGTCACCGCGAACGTGACGAAGCCGCCGGCGATCAGGGCGCCGTGCCACCGGGCCGGCAACCGCCGCCAGTTGAGGCTGACCAGGGCGAAGGCCGTCGCGGTCGGGGCGAAGGTCAGGCCCGCCCGCAGCGGGGAGTAGCCCAGGCCGTCCTGCAGGTGCAGCGCGAGGGTGAAGAAGAAGCCGCTGAAGATGATCATTACCGTGAACAGGGCGGCGATCGCGACCGGGACGCCGGGCACCCGCAGCACCCGGCCGGGAATCAGCGGCGTGCCGCCGGTTCCGGCGACGCGGCGTTCGGCCAGGACGAAGGCGCCGGCCAGGGGGATGCTCGCGGCCATGAGGATCCAGCCCCAGAGCGGCCAGTGTTCGGGCTGGCCGAGCACGAGCGGGAAGACGAACGCGAGCACGGCCGGGGTGAGCAGGGCCAGCCCGGGCAGGTCGAGGGTGCGGCCGGGCTCGCCCTTGCCGTGCGGGAGGGCCCGGACGCCGACGGCCAGCAGGGCCACGCCGATGGGCACGTTGACCAGGAACACCGGCCGCCAGCTCGAGCCGAACAGGTTCGCGCTGATCAGCAGGCCGCCGACCAGCTGGCCGGCCACCACGCCGCCGGCCAGCACGGCGGAGTACGAGCTCATCGCGCGGGCCCGGGGCTTCGGGCCGACGTGGGTGCGCTGGATCAGGCTGAGTACCTGCGGGATCATCATCGCGGCACCCGCCCCCTGAGCGAAGCGCAGCGCGATCAGCTCACCGGCCGTGCCGGCCAGGCCGCAGCCGAGCGAGGCCAGCGTGAACTCCACGAGCCCGCCCAGGAACACGCGCCGGTGGCCGGCGATGTCGCCGAGCCGGGCGCCGGTCACCAGCAGGACCGCGTAGGTGATGATGTAGCCGGCCACCACCAGCTGCAGGCTCGCGCCGGAGGCGCGCAGGCTGGCGTGGATCGAAGGGGCGGCGACGTTGACGATGGACGCGTCGAGCACGGCCATGAACTGGCCGATGAGGACGACGGCCAGGACGAGACCGGGACGAACCCGGCGTTCACGGCCCGCCAGCAGGCCGGCGCGGGCGTCCCGGGCGTCGCGGGTGAGGATGTTGGTCATGCCTTAAGCTTGGGGTCTGTATTATCCAGGTACCAAGACACTGGTTATCCTGGTACCAGTACCACCTGGCAGCCGACCGGGCGAGCGGGGAGCATGGACACATGAGCGAGCCGAAGGAGCGCGGCACCTCCGCGAGCCAAAGGCGTCATGAGCTGGCGGCGTTCTTGCGCAGCCGGCGCGAGCGGATCACGCCGGAGGACGCGGGGCTGCCCGGCGGGTACCGGCGCCGGACGGCCGGGCTGCGCCGCGAGGAGGTGGCGCAACTGTCCGGCGTGGGCGTGACCTGGTACACCTGGCTCGAGCAGGGGCGCCCGATCCGGGCCAGCGTGCAGGTGCTCGAGGCGGTAGCCAGGACGCTCCAGCTGGACGCGATCGAGCGGCAGCACCTGTTCCGGCTGGCCGAGGTGCCGGACATCACGCGATCGGGCGGCGGCGGGCCGCCGTTGCGGCCCCAGGTCCAGGTCATCATGGACGGGCTGAACCCGATGCCGGTCAGCGTCATGACCGAGCGGTTCGACATCCTGGCCTGGAATGCCGCCTACGAGGTACTGTTCCCGCGCACCGCGGAGGTTCCGGCGGCCGAGCGGAATACGCTGCTGCAGGCCTTCACCAGCCCGGACTGCTGCAGCGTGATCGAGAACCGGGCCGAGCAGCGCGCCGCCATGGTCGCCCAGCTGCGGGCGGGCTACGGCCACCACATCGGCGACCCGGCCTGGACCGGCTTCATCCGGCGGATGGAAGCGGCCAGCCCCGAGTTCGCGGCCATGTGGGCGACCCAGGATGTGGCCCAGCCGGCTTACCACGCCAAAGTGTTCCGGCACCCGCTTTACCCTCGCCTGGAGATGACCTCCACCAGCTTCGCGGTGCAGAGCGCGCCGGGCACCCGGATGGTCGTGTGCACCCCGGACAACGCGGCGGCCCGGGCGGCCATGGAACGGCTCGTCGCGGACCCGGTCCGGCATCGGTTTCCCTGCTGGCCCGCCCACCAGGCCCGGACCCGCGATCTTCTTACGATCTAGGAACGTCCCAGCCAGAAGGCCCGCATACCGCGACGGGCCCACCCAGAATGACTGTGAGTCACCAATTTCCTTGTTCGCCATGCGAACCGGCGGTCACGGATCTACAATGGATCATCCTGCAGGCACAGGTTGTTACTCAGATTAGGTTCCGGAACACCGGACCCATCGCTGCTAACCTGAATCGCAACACCGCCACCAGTAATCCCGTTAGCCACGCGATACACGGACACGGTAGGTGAGCGGTTGCACGGAGGGTTAGCAGTAAACCACGGTCCGTTCGGAATGATTGTGATCGTGATTTCCTGTGTTCTCTGGGGTAGCGGGGTCACGGAGGAGCAGTTCAAAGGGGAACTATGACGCCGGTTATTGGCATAACCACATATGAGGATCAAGCGTCCTGGCGTAGCTGGTCGGCGCGGGCGGCAATCCTTCCGTTTGTGTACGTGGACTCGGTGCGGCGCAGCGGCGGCCGGGCGGTCCTGCTGCCGCCGGGTGGCGACGACGACGAGGCCAGCGCCACGGTAGCGGGCCTGGACGGCCTGGTGGTCACGGGCGGGCCTGACATCGAACCGGTGCGGTACGGCGCGGCGCGGCACCCGCGGACGCAGGTTCCCGTAACGGCGCGGGACACCTGGGACCTCTCCGTCACCAGCCACGCGCTGCGGCAAGGGGTGCCGCTGCTTGCCATCTGCCGCGGCATGCAGATCCTGAACGTCTGCCGGGGCGGCACGCTGCACCAGCACCTTCCCGACCTGCACGGGCACGAGCGGCACGACGGCCCGCCGGGCGGGTTCGGCCGGCACCACGTGCGGGTCAGCCCGGACAGCACGCTGGCCACGATCTTGACCGGGGGCGAGGTCTTCGAGGTGCCGACCAAGCACCACCAGTCGGTCGACCTGCTCGGTGACGGGCTCAAGGCGGTGGCCTGGGAAGAGGACGGCACCGTCGAGGCGGTCGAGGCCGGACCGTCCGAGCTCGACGGCTTCTCCGGATTCGTGCTCGGCGTGCAGTGGCACCCCGAGCAGGGCAGCGACCTCCGCCTGTTCAGCGCGCTGGTTGAGGCGGCCGCCGAGCGGATAGCGGCCGAACGGGCCAGCACCGAGGGCACGGTACTTGCGCCTATGATCTAGTCTTTTTGCGTTACGTCGCCTCAAGGTGGCGACAGCCTTTCTTGCTCAGGAGCTAAGAACGTGCCGGGAGGATCGCCCGCCATCACCGCGGCGGTTTTCCGCGCGGTTCGCACGGGCAATGCCTTCGAGGAGACCGTCGAGCGGCTGCTCGAGGGCGTCAAGCTGGGCGTGTACGCGCCCGGTGACCGGCTGCCGCCGGAGCGGGAGCTCACCCGCAGGCTCGGCATCAGCCGTATCACCTTGCGAGAAGCGCTGCGCGAACTGGCCGCCGCCGGGTACGTCGAGACCAAGCGGGGCCGGTTCGGCGGCACCTTCATCCTGCGCCAGCCCGAACCGATGGTGCACGACGAGCTCACCAGGACCGCGCGGGACATGGGCGCCCAGCTCGACGACGCGCTGACGTTCCGGCGGGTGGTGGAGACGGGCGCGGCCGAGATGGCGGCCCGGGCCAGCCTGACCATGCAGCAGCGGGAGAGCCTGGCCGAGTGCCTGGCCGCCATGTACGCGTGCGGCCCTTCCGGTTACCGCCCGGCCGACACCCGGCTGCACCTGGCCATCGCCGACGCGGCGGGCTCGGCGATGCTGACCGCGAGCGTGGTCGAGGCCCGGGTGCAGCTGGTCGACCTGCTCAACGCCATCCCCATGCTCGGCCGCAACCTGGAACACGCGAACGTCCAGCACGCCGGCATCGTCCGGGCCATCCTGGCCGGCGATCCCGACCGGGCCAGGCGCGCGATGGAAGAGCACGTGGCCGGGACCGCGGCGCTGCTCCGCGGCTTCCTCGAAGTGTTAGCCCGGGGGGCGACCCCCCGGAACCCCCCGATCACGGGGGGGCTGCCCGCCCCCCCGTTCCCCCCTGGCCCCGATCCCCTGGCGGGGACCGGGGAAGGCTCTTGACACGCTCCCCGGCACGGTGGGTGAATACGTTCATTCAATGGATCGCTTCCATCCATATGTGCTGGTTCCCCCTAGGGAGATCGCATGGCCGACGATATTGCCGCCGCGCCGACGGCGGGCGAGGACGAGCGCCGCCTGCACGAACTCGGCTACGCACAGGAGCTTCACCGCCGGATGTCGGGGTTCTCGAACTTCGCCGTCTCGTTCACGATCATCTCGATCCTGTCCGGCTGCCTGACCCTGTACGGGTACGGCATGAACACCGGCGGCCCCGCCCTCATCGTCTGGGGCTGGCCCATCGTCGGGATCATGGTCATATTCGTCGGGCTGGCCATGGCCGAGGTCTGCTCTAGCTACCCGACGGCCGGCGGGCTGTACTACTGGGCGGCCAAGCTGGCCCCCAGGAACGGGCCGGCCTGGTCCTGGTTCACCGGCTGGTTCAACTTCCTCGGCCAGGTCGCGGTCACCGCGGGCATCGACTTCGGCGCCGCGTTCTTCATCAACGCATGGCTGAACCTGGTCTGGGGGGTCAGCACCGCACACTGGGTGACGATCCTGATCTTCGCGATCGTGCTGTTCGTGCACGGCGTGATGAACCAGTTCGGCATCAAGCTGGTCGCGCTGCTCAACGACGTGAGCGTGTGGTGGCACATCCTGGGCGTGCTGATCATCGTGGGCGTGCTCGCCTTCGGGCCCTCCAAGCACGCCTCGGGTGGCTACGTGTTCGGCCATATCGTCAACAACACCGGATGGGGCAGCACGTTCTACGTGCTGCTGCTCGGCCTGCTGCTGGCCCAGTACACGTTCACCGGGTACGACGCGTCGGCGCACATGACCGAGGAGACGCACAGCGCCGCGCGCAGCGGCCCCCGCGGCATCGTGATGTCGATCGTGGTCTCGCTGATCGCCGGCTGGGTGCTGCTGATCGGCGTCACGTTCGCGATCCAGCCGAACAAGTACGCGGTCTACACCAGCGCGCTGGTGCCGCCGGCCCAGGTCATCGCCACCGCGATCGGGGACCTCGGGGCCAAGCTGCTGCTGCTGATCATCATCGGGGCCCAGCTGTTCTGCGGTATGTCCTCGGTCACCGCCAACTCGCGGATGATCTACGCGTTCTCCCGGGACGGCGCGCTGCCCGGCTCGAACATCTGGCACAAGGTGAACAAGCGGACCAGGACGCCGACCAACGCGATCTGGCTGGCGGCCGGCGGCGCGCTGATCCTGGGCCTGCCGTACCTGTGGAACAGCACGGCCTACGCCGCGGTCACCTCGATCGCCGTGATCGGCCTGTACATCGCCTACGTCATTCCGACGTACCTGCGGCTGCGGCAGGGCGAGAACTTCAAGCGCGGCCCCTGGCACCTGGGCCGGTGGAGTTACGTGGTCGGCTGGATCGCCGTGATCTGGGTAGTGTTCATCACGATCCTGTTCATGCTGCCCACCGTGAACCCGGTCCACTGGGGCAACTTCAACTACACGGTCGTGGCGGTCGTCGTGGTGCTCGGCTTCGCCTGGATCTACTGGATGGTCTCGGCGAAGAACTGGTTCAAGGGCCCGAAGGTGCAGGGCTCGGCCGAGGAACTGGCCGCGATTGAGCGGGAGCTTTCCGCCTGATGGCCGCCGAGAACGGCTCTCGTCGACGCGGCCTGCTGACCCTGGAGGAACTGCGGTCTGGCGTCGGTGCGGGCGAGATCGACACCGTCGTGCTCGCCTTCACCGACATGCAGGGCCGCCTGCAGGGCAAGCGCCTGTCGGCCGAGTTCTTCTGCGAGGAGGTGGCCGAGCACCACTCCGAGGGCTGCAACTACCTGCTCGCCGTGGACGTGGACATGAACACGGTGGACGGGTACGACATGTCGTCGTGGGAGCGCGGCTACGGCGACTTCGTCATGGTGCCGGACATGGCCACGCTGCGCCGGCTCCCGTGGCACGAGGGTTCGGCCCTGGTGATCGCGGACCTGACCTGGCACGACGGCGCGCCGGTGATGGCCTCGCCGCGGCAGATCCTGGCCGCGCAGATCGAGCGGCTAGCTGCGCGAGGCTGGGTGGCGCTGGCCGGGACCGAGCTCGAGTTCATCGTCTACCAGGACTCCTACGAGCAGGCCGCGACGAAGGACTACCGCGGCCTGGTCCCGGCCAACCAGTACAACGTGGACTACTCGATCCTGGGCACGTCCAGGATCGAGCCGCTGCTGCGCCGGATCCGGCTGGACATGGCCGCGGCGGGCCTGTACGTGGAGTCGGCCAAGGGCGAGTGCAACCTGGGCCAGCACGAGATCGCGTTCCGGTACGCCGACGCGGTGACCACCTGCGACAACCACTCGATCTACAAGACCGGGGCGAAGGAGATCGCGGCCCAGGACGGGAACAGCATCACGTTCATGGCCAAGCCGAACGCCCGCGAGGGAAACTCCTGCCACATCCACCTGTCGCTGCGCTCTGCTTCTGACGGGGCCCCCGTGATGGCCGGGGACGGCCCGCACGGCCTGTCGAAGCTCGGCGAGCACTTCCTGGCCGGGCAGCTCGCCGCAATGCGCGAGCTGGCGCTGTGCTACGCGCCGAACATCAACTCCTACAAGCGCTACGTGCCGGGGAGCTTCGCCCCCACCTCGGTCCGGTGGGGTCCGGACAACCGCACCTGCGCGCTGCGGCTGGTCGGCCATTGGCATTCGCTCCGGGTGGAAAACCGGGTACCCGGCGGCGACGTCAACCCGTACCTGGCGGTCGCCGCGATGATCGCGGCCGGCCTGCACGGCATCGACAACGAGCTGCCGCTCGAGCCGCCGATGACCGGTAACGCCTACGCCGACGACGCCGCGCGCGTCCCGCATACCCTGCACGACGCGCTGGAGGAGTGGGAAAAGAGCGAGCTCGCCCGGGAGTCGTTCGGCACCGAGGTGACGGAGCACTACGCCAACTACGCCCGGGTCGAGCTGGCCGCCTACGAGGCCGCGGTGACCGACTGGGAACTGCGGCGCTGCTTCGAACGCCTGTGACCGGGGGTGCTGACCGCATGTCCACGTTTACCGTGCTCAACCCCGCGACCGAGGAGCCGGTCACCACGCTGACCCAGGCCTCGGCGGCCGACGCCGACGAGGCCATTGCCCGGGCCTCGGCCGCGCTGCCGAGCTGGCGGGCCGTCTCGCCCGGGGACCGGGCCCGGATGCTGCGCGCGTTCGCCGCGGCCGTGGACACCGCCGCGGAGGAACTGGCCGGCCTCGAGGTGACCGGCTCGGGCCACCCCATCGGGGCGGCCCGGTGGGAGGCCGGGCAGGTCCGCGACGTGCTGCTGTACTACTCGGCGGCGCCGGAACGACTGAGCGGCAAGCAGATCCCGGTGCCCGGCGGGCTGAACGTCACCTTCCACGAGCCGGTCGGCGTGGTCGGCCTCATCGTGCCGTGGAACTTCCCGATGCCGATCCTGTCCTGGGGCATGGCGCCCGCGCTGGCCGCGGGGTGCACCGTCGTGGCCAAGCCCGCCGAGGCCACCCCGCTGACCGCGATGCGGATCGGTTCGCTGGCGCTGGAAGCCGGCCTGCCTGAGGGGGTGTTCCAGGTGCTGCCGGGCAAGGGCAGCGTGGTCGGGCAGCGCCTGGTCGACCACCCCGCGGTGCGGAAGATCGTCTTCACCGGGTCCACCGAGGTGGGCCAGCGGATCATGGCCGACTGCGCGCGCCAGGTCAAGCGGCTCACCCTGGAGCTCGGCGGCAAGAGCGCCAACATCGTCTTCGCCGACGCCGACCTGGAGAAAGCCGCGGCGACCGCTCCGTACGCGGTGTTCGACAACGCCGGGCAGGACTGCTGCGCCCGGTCCCGGATCCTGGTCCAGCGCTCGGTGCTCGATGAGTTCATGTCGCTCTTCGAGACCGCGGTCCGCGGCGTGGTGGTCGGCGATCCGGCCTCGGCGGCGACCGAGATGGGACCGCTGATCTCGGCGGCGCACCGATCGCACGTGGCCTCGTACGTACCGTCCGATGCACCCGTGGCGTTCCGCGGTCACGCGCCGGCCGGGCCCGGGTTCTGGTATCCGCCGACGGTACTCGCGCCGGTGCGCCCGGAGGACCCGGCTTATACCGAGGAAGTGTTCGGCCCGGTTGTGACCGTGACCCCGTTCTCCGACGAGGCGGAGGCCGTGGCCATCGCCAACGACACGCCCTACGGCCTGTCCGGCTCCATCTGGACCCGCGACGTGGGCCGGGCGATCCGGGTCGCCCGCGCGGTGGAGGCCGGGAACCTGTCGGTGAACTCGCACTCCTCGGTGCGCTACTGGACGCCGTTCGGCGGCTTCAAGCAATCGGGCCTCGGCCGTGAGCTGGGCCCGGACGCCCCCGACGCGTTCACCGAGACCAAGAACGTGTTCATTGCTACGGAGGCCTCATGAGGTTCGAAGGCAGGACGGTCGTCATCACCGGGGCCGGCAGCGGGATCGGGCTGGCCGCCGCGCGGCGGTTCGCGGCGGACGGCGCGCACGTGGTCGCGGTCGACATCGACGACGCGGCCGGTGAGAAGGCCGCGGCGGAGACGGGCGGCCTGTTCGTGCACGCCGACGTGACGTCCGAAGACGACGTGGCCGCCGCCTTCCGCGCGGCACACATCGCCTTCGGCTCTGTGGACGTGGCGTTCAACAACGCCGGCATCTCCCCGCCCGACGACGACTCGATCCTGGACACCGGCCTGGACGCCTGGCGCCGGGTCCAGGAGGTCAACCTGACCTCGGTCTACCTGTGCTGCAAGGAAGCGATCGGCTACATGCGGGTGCAGCGTCGCGGTGCCATCGTGAACACCGCCTCGTTCGTCGCGGTGATGGGTTCGGCTACCTCGCAGATCTCCTACACCGCGTCCAAGGGCGGCGTGCTCGCGCTGTCCCGCGAGCTCGGCGTGCAGTTCGCCCGCGAGGGCATCCGGGTGAACGCGCTGTGCCCGGGGCCGGTGAACACGCCGCTGCTGCGCGAGTTGTTCGCGGCCGACCCGGAGCGGGCACAGCGCCGCCTCGTGCACGTGCCGATGGGGCGGTTCGCCGAGCCGGAGGAGATCGCCGCCGCGGTCGCGTTCCTGGCCAGCGACGACGCCTCGTTCATCACCGCCTCGACGTTCCTGGTCGACGGCGGCA
>Ga0335085_10009502_pt1 | contig 14665 bp, 12 predicted proteins | sample Lox_Sample_45_FD_206712 | JGI IMG/M metagenome (GOLD analysis project Ga0335085, IMG submission 206712) | Soil microbial communities from Loxahatchee National Wildlife Refuge, Florida, United States - Lox_Sample_4.5 | ecosystem: Environmental > Terrestrial > Soil > Wetlands | place: USA... | reverse complement strand
CGACTACGTGATCAAGCTTGGAATTCTAGAAGGACGGAGCCGCGAGGACACGATTCTATTTCTGCCGCCGGGAAGCCCGGTCGCAAATCGGTTCTTCTTCCATCAGCTTGCTGCGCATCTTCGGTTGGTCGAGAATCCCGCCGATTTGCCATTCGGCGTTTCGGCCGTAGGGGCGCTCCGCTACGATCCTTTGGCTCCACGCCTGCCGGACGGGAAGACCGTCTACATTTGGGAAGTTGCCGGCGACACTTACGCGCGCTGGCAACAGGAGGGCAGGGGAGCGCTGCTTTCGTTGCCTTCGGAAACGGAGGCTCGCGGCTGGGAAGTCCTGCATCGAGCGGGTGTCCCGCAGGGTGCATGGTTTGTCGCGATGCATGTTCGCGAGGGTAAATGGTACGGTCATAACACCGGCCCGCGCGGAATCCTCAATGCCGATATTGCGACCTATATGCCGGCAATTGCCGAAATCACGCGTCGTGGCGGATGGGTGATTCGCATGGGCGATCCGGGGATGAAGCCATTACCCGCTTTGCCGAACGTGGTCGATTATTGCCACAGCGAGCTGCGCGCCGATTGGATGGATATCTTCATCGCATCACGATGCCGGTTCATGGTGGCAACATCGTCGGGGCCCGCCTACATCCCACCGCTCTACGGCATACCGTCGGTGCTCACGAACTGGTGGCCGCCGGCACAACGACCTTGGCACTCATCCGATATCTTCGTTCCTAAATTGATACGTCGAATATCCAATAGCCGATACTTGAGTCTGAGTGAAACGCTCACTGAACCGTTTTCTTATTGCCATTCGCGCACATACCTCGCCAAACATGAAGGCGTTCATGTCGAGGACAATGACCCCGAGGTCATGCGAGCGGCGGTCGAAGAAATGTTGGTGCGGTTGGAGGGCAGCCGAAGTGATCGAGACAGCGCCGAGTTGTCAGAGTTACGCTCGCGCGCCGAACAGATTTACCGATCGTTTGGAGTCTCGGGAATGGGCCAGTTCGCTCAGGTTTTTCTTCAGCGCTATGAAAGTCTGATCGTTTAGTCGCAACACCGCGTTGGATCTGGAGTCTTTGCTGGTGAGGTCGGCACGGCTAGGTCCCTTAGGTCAACAATTGCAATGTCAATTGTGGAGACTTTCGGCCCGCAACCGCACGAAGAACTAGGTGGGCGCGATGCTGCCGTCGAGGCAGCACACGTTTTTTGGTAGCGGCATCGCTATACGTCTGTGCGCGACTGGGGACTCGAGAATCCCAACGCTCAAATACTAACATCTTTGGCTATGAAACTAGCCGTATTTCAGCTTAAAAACCAGAATTGTCCCGGCAAAGACCAGCGTGATGGCGTTGGCCACAATGAGTGGAACATCTCGAATTATGAGTCCGTATGCGAGCCAAAGCAGGATGCCAGCGATGAGGACCGTGAACATCCCAAGTGAAATGTCTTTTGTCGAGCGCGTGCGCCACGTCTTTATCACTTGCGGCAGGAATGCAACGGTAGAGCAGAATGCCGCCAGCAAGCCGACGCAAGTCAGCCAGGAAATATCGGCGAATCCATTCGTGATCATGGGAGCGTTTCTTAGTTTCGCAGCCTGATTTCGCAATTCATATCGACCAATTGCCGCGTCACGTAACTTACTTGAGTAATGCAATCACGGCCTTTTTGAGAGTCACTTTGTCGACCGCCTGACGATGGCCGACGATGCCAACCTTGATAGCGCCGGCAATACAACCAAGAAAGGCGGCATGGCGGATTGCGCCGCCAACCGCAACGAGGGGCGAGGTGATGGCGAAGAAAGCATCTCCCGCGCCAACTGTGTCGACGACTTTATCGGTAAAAGCCGGCACCCAACTTGTCGGCTCGCCGCGCGAGTAGCCGATACATCCTCGGCTGCCCTGTGTAACGATAATCTTCGAGCAATCGATGGCGGACGCCAACAATTCCTCGACGACAGTATCCACGGAGCTGTAACGGTCTCCAACGGACAGCCGCGCTTCCAGCTGATCGATGCATACGTAGTCTGCGCGCGGGTAACGGGTGATGAGATGGAATCCGAAGTTGCCGCCATTAGTCTGTACGTTGACGGCGAGAAATCGCGCCGATTTTGTCAACGCTTCAATGGTTGAGGGCATAATCATGCCATGGCCGAAATCGTTCGCAACGACGAGATCGAAGTCGCGAGCGCGTTCAGCAATGATAGCATTCAACTTGTTCTGAATATCGGTGGATGGAGGACTATCATCCATGTGGTAGACCTCGAACATTTTGCGCATATAGGTAGGCTCAATGAATCGGGTCTTGACGGTAAATGGAACGCGGGCGCGCTCGATCGCGGTCAATTCGACATTCGGGTGCAAACTGGCGCGCACGAGTTTTGCGTGCTCTGACTCGTCGCCAAAAAAAGTGACTACTTCGACCTTGCCGCAAATGTTGGCGAGATGATTTGCGGTTGCAATCGCGCCGCCAGCGAAAACTTCGCGCGACTGATGCAGCGTCGTTACAAGATTCTCCTTCGGCGCCTTTCCCATCGGCATGACGTAGTTGTAGTCGTCTATAATCGTGTCGCCGACGACAAGAACTCGCATGTCACCGACGCTGTCGAGCAGATCGAGGATCGTTGTCTGTTCGTTTTTCTCACGCACACTGTCGAGAAAAGCGCGAACCTGTGGCTCATATTGGATGATGTAGCGATTAATCAGTTCGCTGGAGCTAAAGGTGATATCGTGCGTGAAAACGATTTCTCCACCGGAACGCTCAACGGTCTCCCGTTCGGAAATGATTTTGCCGGTGACGTCGGCACGCTCATCGGAATATTCGACGCCTTTGACGTAAACATCCGGCTTAAGGCTCTCAATGACGGGCTCTGCGGTTGGGGCCTCGCTGATGACGACCCAGTCAACGCATGCAAGGGCGGCCAGCATCTCGGCGCGTAAATTTTGGTTGAAGACCGGTCGCCCCGGACCTTTATTGACGAACTTATCCGCGGTAACCGACACGACAAGTATCGCGCCGAAACTGCGAGCCTCCTCAAGATGCCGGACGTGGCCCATGTGCAGCAGGTCGAAGACACCGTGCGCCATGGCAACCTTGCCCGCCGTCTTGCGGCTATTTGTCAAAATATTTGCCAAATCAGAAAGTGATTTAATCTTGTCGCGTGCGATGCGCGGCGCGACTACCCCGCCACCGAGGTGGGCTGGCTGGGCGGAATCTCTTTGTTGTTTGCGCGAAGGTGTCATGTGTCTTTCAAACTCAATTTCCCAGATAGCGAAACCAGGTTGAGGTAGCTTGCTGGATTGATTCCGGCGTCCAAAGCGGTGCGTCGCGCCAGTACTCGATTTGCGCCGTGACTTTGGCAACACCCTCTTCGAAACTGATTTGGGGGCGCCAGCCTAGTTCTTTCGTAATTTTGCTGATGTCCGCCCAAGTGCAGTCGGGTTCGCCGGGCCGTTTGGGGATGTGGATCTTTTCGCCACCGAGCAACTCGACCAACCGATTGACCGATTGCGGATTACCGGCGCCAAGATTGAAGCATTGCCCGTTGACCGATGTTTCCGCCGCCGCCAAAAACCCGTGAGCAACGTCAGTCGCATAGAGAAAATCTCGCCGCTGCGTGCCATCGCCGACGACCGTAAAGGGCTTGCCGGCAAGTTTTTGACGCAGGAACACGCCGAACACGGCGCCGTAGGCGCCAGTCGTCCGCGAGCGTGTTCCATAAGCATTGAAAATTCGCACTGAGTTGACAGGCAAGCGGTAAACTTGATTCCAATGCATAACCGCTTGTTCGCCTTGATACTTGCTCAAAGCGTACGGATATTTTGGATCAATTGGATGATCCTCGCGGGTCGGAACCGACGCAAGCCCGTAGCAGGTCGAAGATGCAGCGTAGACGAATTTCTTGGCCTGAGCATGGCGCGCGCCTTCGAGCATGCGCACAGTCCCCATGACGTTGACATCCATGTATTCGGTCGGTCGGTCGATCGACGGAACAATGTCACCAATTCCGGCAAAATGAAAAATAAATGTGACGTCTGAAAATAATGCGTCGGTCGGTTCGATTTTGCGGATATCGCGGGTGTCGAGGTCGACCATTCCGCTGGGAGAATGGTGGGCGAGGTTTGCCTCCCGACCACCGATAAGATTGTCGACGACGCGAACCTGGAAACCGCGTTCGCGCAGCAAGTCGACCATGTGGCTCCCGATAAACCCGGCACCTCCGGTGACAAGCGCGATTGGCCCTTGCGTCCTTGAGCTTACAGAATTCGTGGCATTTGCCTGTCGTATCAAGCTGAATTCGTCCTGGTTGTCCGCGAGTTGTAGGCGGAGATTCCTAAAATGCTGACATTAATGCTGGATTCTTAAGCACACCACGCGGGGTTGAGGGAAGCAAATTGTGCTGATACACCCTGCGCGAATGATGACGAGTCCGGGCGGTAGGTAATGAGCAAGACCCACTGGAATGTGATGGTGACCGGCGGCGCAGGATATGTCGGTAGTTCTCTGATTCCGAAATTGTTGGACGAAGGTCACAACGTTACAGTCCTCGATCTGTACATCTACGGTGAGGACCTTTTTAAAGACTATCGTTCGAATCCCCGCTTTCGCGAAGTCAAAGGCGACTTGCGCGATCCGCTAGCGGTAAAAAAGGCGCTGCAAGGCGCAAACGCGGTCATCCACCTGGCCTGCATTTCGAATGATCCGTCTTTCGAACTCAATCCGGACCTCGGCAAATCGATAAACTATGATTGCTTTCTGCCGCTCGTGCGCGCGTCGAAGGACGTCGGCGTGCGACGCTTCATCTATGCATCGTCGTCATCCGTCTATGGGGTCAAGGACGAGCCAGAAGTGACGGAGGACCTCTCACTCCAGCCGCTCACGGACTATTCGAAATTCAAGGCTATGTGCGAGGACGTCCTGGAGAGAGAGCGTGAGCCAGGCTTCGTGACCTGCACGCTTCGTCCCTCGACAGTGTGTGGATACGCGCCGCGGCAGCGGTTGGATGTCGTCGTCAATATTCTCAGCAACTTCGCTTATCATACCGGCAAGATCCGCGTCTTCGGCGGCGCGCAGAAACGTCCGAACATTCATATCGAGGACATGACCGATCTTTATTGTTTCATGTTGCAGCAGCCCGATAGCGCGATCAGCGGGCAGGTTTTCAATGCCGGTTATGAAAATCATACCGTCATGCAACTTGCAGACCTTGTGAACGGCGTAATGGGCGGAAAACTCGCCGTCGATGTTCAGCCGACCGACGATATGCGGTCCTATCATGTGTCATCGGCGAAGCTGCGTCGGGCGCTTGGATTTTCGGCGACGCACTCGATCGAAAATGCCGTTCGTGGGTTGGTCGACGCTTTCAAAGAAAGTCGGCTGCAAGACCCAATGAACAATCCAATGTATTTCAATATCAAGCGTATGCAACAGTTGAATCTACGGTAGGGTTGCGACGGCGAGGGCACGGTGAAAGTCGGAGTTGATTTCGACAACACGCTTGTCAGCTACGACGACCTCTTTCTCCGGGCCGCAATCGAGCGCGAACTATTGCCGCAACATTTTTCTGGAGATAAAACGGCGGTACGCGATTCAATTCGGTCGACGGCCGGCGATGCTCAATGGGCGAAACTGCAGGCCGAGGTCTACGGCCGACGAATGCCAGAAGCCATGTTGATTGAAGGAGCCGGTGACTTCGTGCTCGCGTGCCGCAAGCACGGCGCCGAAGTTTATATTATCAGCCATAAATCACGCACTGCGGCGGCTGATCCTGGCGGCGTCGATCTGCATGTAGCGGCGTTGGCGTGGATGGAGCGCAACCAGTTTTTCCGCAAAGACGGCTTGGCGTTCACGCGTGGCGATATCTTTTTCGAGCCTACACGCGAAGCGAAGTGCCGGCGCATTGCCACACTCGGCTGTAGCCATTTTATCGACGATTTGGAGGAAGTATTTCGCGAGCCGGGTTTTCCATCAGCAGTCGAGCGATTCCTTCTTCATCGTGGCCAGGCCCCTGTGCCGCGCGGCCCATTTAGGGCCTTGGCGGATTGGCCTGCCATCACAAATGCCGTTTTTGCCCGTGTCGGATGACGATCGAATCCTGGGCGTCGCCAGCGTGCTTGCCGGGAGGCCGGTGATCTCGGTTGAGCAACGTATGGGCGGTGGCAATAACCGCTTGTTCCGCGTGATGACCGACCAGCGACCCTATGCACTTAAGGAGTATCCGCGCCGAATTGGCGATGCCCGCGATCGACTTGGCACGGAGTTCCGAGCACTCCAGTTTCTCGAGAAATGTGCAGTCGGAAATGTACCAAAGCCGATCGCCGCGGATCGGGCAAAAGGTTTCGCGCTGTATGAATGGATTGATGGCACGCAGGTCGCCGATCCTACGGAAACGGACGTGGATGCCACTCTAGCTTTTATCATGCGGGTACATGAATGTCGTCACGCGCGCGGGGCCGCCGCGCTGCCATTGGCGAGCGAAGCCTGCCTATCGCCGATGGACATCGTCGAACAAATCGGCCGCCGGTTCGAACGCCTCAAGGGCATCTCTCAACCAGAGCCGCGATTGGCCGAATTTCTTTTTGCGGACTACGTGCCCACAGCGGAGGCGGTCGAAACGTGGTCGCGACGTGAATATTCGGGGTTAGGCTGGACATTCGATCGCCCGATTAGCCCTGCCGAGCGAAGCTTGAGCCCGTCAGATTTCGGATTTCATAACGCGATCCGCCGCGCCGACGGTCGCCTGACCTTCGTCGACTTCGAATATTTCGGCTGGGATGATCCGGCCAAGCTTGTGGCTGATTTCCTTCTGCATCCCGGCATGCGCCTGACGGCCAATTGCTATGAGCGGTTTCGTGCCGGCGCAATAAGGATTTACGAAGAGAAAGGCGCCTTTGCCACGCGGCTGGCTTTAGTATATCCCCTCTTCGCTCTGCGCTGGTGCATGATTTTGCTCAATGAGTTCCTGCCCGAACGCTGGGAGGCGCGCCGTCGCGCCGGTATACATATCGATCGGAACGCGGCGACTGCCGGTCAGCTGGAAAAGGCCCGTGAGCGGATTTCTGCTGTTCGCCAATACATGATGGACCACGCGCAATGACCGCAGTTGCCTGTAACGCCAAGGCATCGCCGCCGTTGGATGCGCGGTCAATTCATCTGCGTCGTCTCGTTGTGAAGGCGCTAGAAGGCGGCGGCCGCGGCCACATCGGCTCGTCGTTGTCGCCGCTTGAAATCATCCGCGTTTTGTTTGACGACGTCTTGCGCTATCGCCCGGCGGAGCCGAATTGGCAGGATCGGGATCGCTTTATTTTATCGAAAGGACATGGCTGCCTCGCGCTTTACGTACTGCTCGCGGACAAGGGTTTTTTCCCCGAATCGGTGTTGACCACATTCTGCAAACGCGACTCAATTCTTGGCGGCCATCCAGAGCACGGAAAAGTGCCCGGTGTGGAAGCCTCGACGGGGGCGCTCGGTCACGGACTTCCGATTGCTGTTGGCATGGCGCTCGCCGCCCGCATGCAGCGCAAGGACCATCGCGTATTTTGCGTTATGGGTGATGGCGAGACCAACGAGGGTTCGGTGTGGGAAGCGGCGCTTTGCGCCGGCAAGCACAAGCTTGCAAACCTGACGGCTATCGTCGACTACAATAAAGTTCAATCCTACGGGCCAACCAAGGTTGTGCTCGACATGGAACCGTTTCTCGATAAATGGCGCGCATTCAATTTCGCCGTGGTCGATGTCGATGGGCATGACGTTGACGCGCTTAGGCGGTTGTTCAAAAAGCTGCCGCTCGACGGCGGTAAGCCAACTGCCATCATTTGCCACACGGTAAAGGGAAAAGGCCTGCCTTTCGCAGAGGGCAAAGCCGAGTGGCACCACAAATCTAAAGTGACCGAGAAGGACGTGGTCGCGATGTACGACGCGCTCGGGGGCCGCTAGTGCGCCAGACAGCCATCCAAATGGTGCACGAATTGGCCAAGCGCGATCCGCGTGTGGTGTTTCTCGGCTCGGACTTGGGCCCGGGAATTCTCGAAGCCATGCGGCTGGAGTTTCCCGAGCGCTATTTCATGGAAGGCGTTAGCGAGGCCAATTTCATCGGCATGTCGGCGGGCCTGGCGATGGAAGGCTTTATCCCCTACCTCAACACGATCGCGCCGTTTTTCACCCGTCGAGCATACGAGCAGATCGCAGTCGATCTGTGCCTGCATCATCTGCCGGTCCGCCTGTTGTCGAGCGGCGGCGGTCTGGTTTACGCCCCGCTCGGACCGACGCATTTGGCGATCGAAGACATCGCCGCAATGCGCGCATTGCCTAACATGACAATTGTGGCTGTCTGCGACGCTCCGGAAATGCGCCGGCTCATGGAGCAAAGTCTCGATTGGCCGGACCCGATGTATATTCGTCTGGCCAAGGGTGGCGATCCGATCGTCTCTGATCCGGCGCGCGGCTTTACGATCGGAAAAGGTATTTTGGTACGCGAGCCCGGCACCGTCCTTTTCGTGACCACAGGGGTCATGTTGGGTCAAGCGGTGCAGGCGGCGGATCTGCTGGCGGAATCCGGCGTACGGTGCGGTCTTGTGCACATGCATACAATCAAGCCGCTGGATACCGGCTTGTTGACCGACGTTGCTTCGGGAGTTTCGCTAGTGGTTACGGTCGAAGAAGGCATTCGTGCGGGCGGCCTCGGCAGCGCGGTGCTTGAGGCCTTATCCGACGGAGCCGCCGACCACATGCCGCGCGTTCTCAGAATCGGGCTTCCTGACGCGTTCCCGCACGAATATGGATCGCAGGACACCATGTTCGACACTTACGGTCTCAAGGGCTCGCAGATCGCCAAGACCGTCAGCGATGAGCTTGCGAGCAATAGCCGCTCTATAAAACTGACTGCATAAAGGATTGTTATGGGCCGCCTCCTGAATATTGTGACGCCGCTGCACAAGGCCACCAAGCGTGACTACGTCGCCCGCATGATGGACGACAAGGTCAACTGTATGCTGAAGGCCAAGGAGTACGAAGGCGACTATTGGGACGGTGACCGCCGCTACGGTTATGGCGGCTATAAATACATTCCGGGGCGTTGGAAGCCCGCGGCGCAGGCCCTGATCGACATCTATGGGCTGAAGTCGGATGCGCGCATCCTCGATGTCGGTTGCGGCAAAGGCTACCTGCTTTACGAATTGAAACTGCTGCTGCCCAATGCACATCTCGTCGGCTTCGATATCTCAAAATATGGGCTGGCCAACGCCAAAGAAGAAATCCGCGACAATCTCTTCCGCTATCGTGCGCAGGATGCTTACCCGTTCGGCGACAAGTCGTTCGACCTCGTGATTTCGCTCACGACGCTACACAATTTGCGTTTGTTCGAGCTCAAGACGGCGCTGGCGGAGATCGAGCGTGTCGGCAAGAACAAATACGTCATGCTCGAGAGCTACCGCAACGAGCTTGAATTGTTCAATCTGGAATGCTGGGCCCTGACCGCTGAGAGTTTCTTCGATACAGCGGAGTGGATCTGGCTCTACGAACACTTCGGCTACACCGGCGATTACGAATTTATCTATTTTGAATGAGAAAGCCGCGGCATGAAGATTAAGAAAGCAAGGGCGGCGATTCTTGCGGAATCGCGCAAGCCGCTCGTGGTCGACGAGATCGCGTTGCCGGACGAACTCGGCGTCGGCCAGGTTCTGGTCAAGGTGCTCTACACAACAATTTGCGGCGCGCAGATTAACGAAATCGACGCGGTCAAAGGTCCGGACAAGTTTCTGCCGCACCTGCTCGGGCACGAGGCGAGCGCCACCGTCGTCGAAACGGGTCTTGGCGTCGTTAATGTGAAGCCGGGTGATACCGTGGTCCTGCACTGGCGCCCGAGCCTTGGTATTCAGTGTCCGCCGCCGACCTATAGTTGGCGCGGTAAGAAGCTCAATGCCGGTTGGGTGACGACATTCAACGATTACGCCGTCGTTTCGGAAAACCGAATGACGGTTATTCCGTCAGACTTTGATCTCAAGACTGCACCTTTGTTCGGGTGCGCCGTGACCACAGCCGCCGGAGTGATCTGCAATGACGCTAAGGTCAAGATCGGTGAATCGGTTGTGGTGTTTGGCGTCGGCGGCGTCGGCGTTCCGATCGTGCAGTTCGCGGCGCTGGCAGGCGCCAACCCCGTGGTCGCAGTCGACAAGGTCGTCGAAAAGCTGGCCATGGCCAAGGCGCGCGGCGCAACGCATTGCATTGACGCGTCGAAGACCGCCGATCTTGCTGGAGAAATACGAAAGATCGTCGGGCCCAAGGGACCGGACAAGGCGATCGAAACGACCGGAGCGAAATCTGTAATTGAACTGGCATATGACATTACTCATCCAGATGGAACGTGCGTGTTGGTTGGCGTGCCGTCGGAAAAAGTGTCGATCTACACGCTGCCGATCCATTTCAATAAAGTGCTCACGGGGTCGCACGGCGGTGACGCGCGGCCGCAGATCGACATTCCGCGGATAATCGGCCTTGTGAACGCCGGCCGGGTGTCGTTCGACGGGATTATTACGCATGAGTTTCCGCTGCAAGAAATCAATGCTGCGCTTGATGTTGTGCGTAGCGGGGTCGCTGGCCGCGTGCTCCTGAATATGGGCTAGGACCAATCGAGGTGCGGTTGCCTGGGATTTGCCGGGTCTGCCTGCCTGCCCTATAGGCGCGCGCGGCCCGCATAAAAGGTCATTCCGATAGACATCGCCGCGGACGAAAGTTCAGGAAAGCCTGTTTTTAGACCAAATGAACGTCTGACAAGTGCAATACGCTTACCCCTTGCATATGGGCGATCGCAGTCGCATCCGTGCCGCTGCCGCCAGTAGCGTCCCAATAGAGCGTGCCGCCGTGCGGGTCGGTGTTATCGAAGATGAAATATCCACTCGACCCTGCGTTAGATACGTCTGCGGGAGCGCCCGCCACCAAGGTCGGAGAAGCACCGGCGGTGAGGCCGTGACCAAAAGCATCGGCCGTAATTTCCAATAGATCGTGACCTGAAGCGAAGTTGACGATTGTAGAGGGGGAATCGACCGGAGATTTAAAAACGAACGTATCGTTGCCGGTTCCCCCCGTGAGAATACCGCCGTGCGGGTCTGCCACGAGCACGTTATTGAGGGGCGCTGCGGAGGTGCCCGAGCCGGAGAGACCGATCGTTCCATCCCCGTTCAGGTCCTGCTGGAAAGTGGTCTCGATCGATTCCAGTGTAGTGCTCGTTCCCGAAACATTGCTGGCCAGATACGAGTTTAAGTTGCCATTGCTGTCGGTGCCCCAGACAATATATTGATCAGCGCTGCCGGCCTTCCAAGCAACATCGTACCCGCTTGAGGTTGCCTCCGCGCCGATTAGCGTCCACCCACCAAATTGGCCGTCCACAACGTCCGCGCCGCCATATTTCAGCGAGGGACCGGAGCCAGCACTGTTATAAAGATAAAAATGGTTTGCAATCTCGGTCAGATGCGTCGAGCCAAGCGCCTCGACGACGACTGGATTGCCGATTTGAAATTGAAACTGCTGCGACGTAGTCGTGTTATTCGCAGCGTCTGTCACAGTGAACGTGAACGAGTCTGCTGAGAAGCTGCCGCTTTCATGATACGTGATCAGACCATTGTCGATATCCGCCTGCGTGAACGACGAGGTGGCAACGCCGCTCTTTAGCAAGGAGCCGTGCACTGGGCCGGCGACGACCGTATATGTCTCTTGTGCATGCGTACTGACATTGTCGTCGAACCGCAGCAGGCTTGCAGTGATCGTAGCCGTGCTCCCGGTCGCTACGATAAGCCCCGAATCGGCCACCAGGGCTGGCGCCGTGATGTCGCCGCTGATCGGCGTCCAGCCTAGCACGTTCATATTCTTCAAATCGGTGCTCGATAAAGTAAGGCCAACGCCCGGCGATCCAAATCCAAATACATCAAGTGTGTTGTAGTCGGCCGTGTCGCCGCCATTGACTTGCGTTGGGCCGCTATACTGGTTGTTGAACGGCAGCAGCATCGTGTTGCCATCGACTGAAAAATATGCCGTCCGTCCGTCCTGCCCGTCGGTGTAATCGCGCACACCGGCCGACGAGTAGCGGAACAGGTCCATCGTGCTCCACAACGCGTTGCCTAAACTGTCAAAGTTCTTGCCGAGCGAACCGATTCGGCCCATACCGCCTTCGGTGATTTCGTGCTCTATGGTACCAATGACGTCCTGACCATAGGACCAACCGTAACTGGTGTTCAGAACGACGGTGTCGTCCGTGGTTTGGGTAATCGATGTCAGGCCTAACATTCGTGCATAGGCCACAGGCAACGACCAACCCAAACCGCCGCTCGGGTCGACAGAAGGAAGCGTCGCCACCGCGGCTTGGGCGTCTGGATTCGAATTGTCGTGGGCGATCAGGGCGGCCTTCAACTGTGCGTAACTGATGCCCTCGAGAAGACTAAAGCTATTGCCTGCCAAGGTGCCATTTTGGCCCAAGGCCTGCGCGTCAAATTTCACATTGATCGTGACCGAGTTCGACCAGTGACTGGCAATGTCCTGCTCCGCCGCCAAGATATTGTTCTTGAGCGCTTGAGTGACGTTAGCGGTGTAGGTGTTGTTGAAGACGATGCCACTGCCTGCAAATGTTGCCACGTCCATGGTGACAGTCCCACTTGTCACGAGGTTGATGGCGGATGAATCCCCAACGCTTGCGATAACCTGCGCACCAACTGGTGGCTCTAGAGCGCTGGTCCGGACTTCGATCGGGGGAGCACCCAGGTTATCGAAAGTAAAGACGTCGTCCAACGGGCTCGACAGACTGAAGCCCGACGAGTCACCGTCTGCCACCGCATGGATTTTGATCATGTGAGCCCTGGCGCCTCAGATAGAATCATTCTGACGGAACTTATCACCTTCTCGCTCGACGACCTCTTCTTGACCCAAAGATTGCGGGGAACTCGGGATGTCGTTCGGCGGCTTTTAGTCTTAGTAGCAGAAGTTAATAATGTGTTGTAAGAATTGTATTGATCGGACGCGAGCCCAATGCCCGCCAATTGCGATTGCCACCGCCAAGAGGCGAGCAGAGGCGCCAGCGGGGTCGGATACATGTCTCGCGTGGGATTCGAGCCTATTGAGTCGATCACAGGCGCATCCACGATGATTTTAGCAGCGCTGTCGAACCCTGACGGTAGGTGATGGATCTGAAAATTTCCGGCCAGCTGTTCTACGTCGTTGACAAAGTGGTCGTAAAAAAGAACCACAGCCTAGTCGTTTTCGCGACCATAGGTCGTACCGGCGATCCGTGGAATCCGAGCTTCCGCCTTTTCGACTTCGGTTTACAGCGGAACGAAGGCCTGACTTTAGTGGAGCACCCAAAGGCCAGCCACTGGCAGGCTGAGAACGACGGCGAACTTCAGGTCTACCTGCTGAATCTCAAGCGCCGGGACGGCGACAGCGAATTGCGGGCGCAGGTGATCATCGAGGAATGTCACGCGCGCTACCAGCCGCCGAAGAGGTACGTTTCGCTGGCGGAGCGAGTGGCGAGCCATATTCCGCTGGGTTTATCGGTAGGCGCTTGCTTGGCCGCTACTTAATGTAGACGGCGGAGCTTTAACTCTTGCGAAAAACGGCCAACTGCGGGTCCATCTCCGCCGGAGCGGACCTGCGAGCAATGCTTTCACCGCTTGTTTTAGATCTTCCCGCGAAGGGGTAAGCTTTCCATCGGCCGAGCGAAAGTATGTCGCATAGATCAAAGGCTCTTCGATGCATGCGAAATCGGTTGCGCTTTCAAAGCCTCTGGACCACCAAGGATGCGTGCGTGGCACCAGCACGGCCTGCCCCAAACAGATTGGATTGAGTAGGCGCTCGAATTTTCCGGGAGCGGTCGTGTTTCCGCGGTTGACAAAAAAGACCGGGCGGAAGCCGGCATAAATAAAATCCGCCCAAATGAGGTCGCGCGCACCTGTCCAATCCAGGCCCGTGAAATTACCGCCGAGGCATTGTGAGACAATGATGCCTTCCGGAGTGAGCACCCTACTGCAGAGCGCCAAATAGTATTGCCGAGCGGCGGCGGTCATTTCGTTCCAATTGGCGTTCGACGTCACGACGTCGAAAGTTTGCCCCTCGATCTGGCCGAGCTCCCACCAAGGATAATGCACGCATGACGGTGGGAAATCTGCGACGTCGGGCGAGTCGGCTCTTGCGAGCGCGAGTTCGTCGAATGCCGCTCCGAAGAGGAAACTGTTAACCAGAGACTGCAGAACGTAGAACGACGGCGAAACGTCGGTCTGCGCAAGCAGGGATATGTCGCGGAAGAAAAACGCGAGATTGCCGCTACCTGGACCAATTTCCAAAACGCGCTTGGCTTGAGGCTTTAGCTTCAAGATCTTTTTGGCGACGACAAATTGCGCCATCATATCGTCGATTGGCAGCTGCGCGCGGTGGCTCGGAAACATAATGCGCTGGAAAAGGAAGTGCTCAGCGAGCGCCGCCACGAAAACATCCTTTTCGTTCGGCGAAAAGCCACCGATTTCCGCCAGCAGCGGCTCGAAACGGTCCGCGTGCATCATGTTGATAATAGGCGCGAGGTCTGTGTTTTCTTCGCCAAAATTGAAAGGACAGTTTCCTTGGGCAAATATATCGCGCGTTTGGCCGACGTCGGGGTTGTTTATTAAATGCTTTTTTGCTTCGGACCTAAAGG
>Ga0335085_10009501_pt1 | contig 14665 bp, 12 predicted proteins | sample Lox_Sample_45_FD_206712 | JGI IMG/M metagenome (GOLD analysis project Ga0335085, IMG submission 206712) | Soil microbial communities from Loxahatchee National Wildlife Refuge, Florida, United States - Lox_Sample_4.5 | ecosystem: Environmental > Terrestrial > Soil > Wetlands | place: USA... | reverse complement strand
TACCTTCCATCAGGGCCACCGCAAACGCACCGTTGAAGCAGTCGCCCGCGGCCACTGTGTCCGTTGCATCCACGCGGAACGGCTGCACCCACCCGGCCACGCCATCCGCCGTCGCCACGTACGCGCCTTCCCCACCGCGCTTCAGCACCACGCCACGCACGCCGCGTGCCAGCAACTGTTCCGCCGCGCTCTCCGGTTCCGCATCATCGGTCAGGTAAAACGCAGCTTCGGTCTCATTCGGCGTGAGCCAGGCCACCTGCCGCCAAAGCTCTCCGCGCAACGCAGCGGCGGGAGCCGGGTCGAGCATCACAGGAACTCCAAGCTCGGCGCATAGCTCCAGCGTGTGTTCGGTTGTCGCCATCGGCAGCTCAAGCTGGCACAGCACCAGACCCGCGCCGCGCAGCACCTCTCTGTGGCTGTCGACGTAGACAGCGTCTACCTTCCCGTTCGCGCCCGGAATGACCACGATGCTGTTCTGTCCGTCTTCGGCAAGAAAGATCGGTGCCAGCCCCGATGAACCCTGCGCAGTCCCCATGCTGGCTGTTTCCACGCCCGCTCGCTTCAGATTCTCGATGAGCTGCGGACCATAGAGATCGTCGCCGACCTTGCCCACCATCTGTACCGGATAACCCAGCCGCGCTGCAGCCACTGCCTGGTTGGCGCCCTTGCCCCCAGGAGTCGTCGAAAAACTCGTACCGATCACGGTCTGCCCGGTGCGGGGAATCTGCGGCGTCACCGTCACCAGATCCATGGTCACGCTGCCCACCACCACAATCGGTTTACGCGTCGCAGACATTCATCACCCTCAATACAGCGGAGCCAGCGCAATCGCGCAGAGTCCCAGCAGGAAGAAAAGAAACATCAGCACCAGCAGCCGCTTCGCAGCCGGCGGCGCGCCGGCAAACTCATGCCATACAAACACGCCCCAGCATGCCGATACCATCGTTGCACCCTGGCCGATGGAATACGACACCGCCGGGCCCACCTTGTGCGCGCCCGAGCCCAGAAAATTGGCCACCGCGCCTGCACACCAGATCACGCCGCCAATCAGTCCGGCAACATGCCAGCGCAAGAGCGCATCCCAGTAGCCCTTCATCGCCACCGGCGGCTTGCCGTCCAGCGGCTTCGCCATCAGGATCAGATTCGCGGGTATTGTCGAGATCACAACACCAATGGCAAAGAACAGCGCAATCGCATACGGTCCCGGCGCCGGTTGGAAATCCGTTCCGGTCATCGCTCGCGCCACCAGCGGATAGAAACTGCCCATCAGCAGGCCTGCCACCAGGCTGAGCACGATGCCGCGCGTCGTCGTTGCCCTGGCTCCGGACTCGCGCCGCCGGTAGGCAGCCGCATCCAGAACAATCGCCAGCACCACCAGCGCGACGCCGCCAAACAGCAGCATGGGATTGGCCTTCGGACTCACGAGATAGCTCCACACCGAGCCCACCACCAGCGCCAGTCCAATGCCTACAGGAAACGCCACCGCCAGTCCGGCCACATCAATCGCGGCGACCAAAAGTAGATTGGCCACGTTGAAGACCGCGCCGCCACATGCCGCCAGCAGCATCGCGCCCGGCGGAGACACCGCTACGTCGACGAGAAAGAGATTGCCGTGGCTGCCATGGCTCCCCATGGTGAGTCCAAGCACCACAGCACCCACCAGCACGCCCAGCGCGTAGTCCCAGTAGAACAACTGAAAACGATAGCCTTCGCACAGCTTCAGCGTGTTGGCCCACGAACCCCAGCACAACATGCTCAAGAGCATTAAGACGAGTGCAGCCTGATACGTCTCAGGTAGGTACATGCCCGTTGCCCCCATGCACACAACGTGTGTGCTGCAACGGCTGAACCATACCGTCTACCACCGCTGCGGTGCAAATGCTTTCATACCGCGAGGTCGCCGAGGGCCCCGGATCTGTTCGTTCTCGTTCTACTGCCTGGCCGCTTTTACAGCCTCAATCAGTGCGGGCACCACCTCGAACAGATCGCCCACAATGCCGTAATCGGCCACCTCGAAGATCGGTGCCTCGGGATCCTTGTTGATCGCCACCACGCACTGTGAGCCCTTCATGCCGACAAGGTGCTGGATCGCTCCGCTGATGCCGACGGCAAGATACAGCTTCGGCGCCACGGTCTGCCCCGAGCTGCCCACCTGCCGCTCGATTGGCAGCCATCCGTTGTCGCAGATCGGCCGCGAAGCGGCCAGCTCCGCGCCCAGCGCCGTAGCCAGATCCTGCACCAGTGGCAGATTGTCCGCTTCCTTGATGCCGCGCCCCACGCTTACGATGTACTGCGCCGAACCCAGGTCCACTGTCTGTGCCGATCCGCGGAAGGGCTGCCCCGGCTTTGTCCGAATCTGCGCCGCGTCGATCGCCGGAGTGAAAGTCTCCGTCGCCGCCATACCCGCCTCGGCCTGATCGGCGCGAAACGCTCCCGACTGCACCGACACAAAGCACGGCCCGCCGCCGGCATGTTTGTACTCGCCGCTCAGCCTGCCCTGCATCAGCTGCCGCACGAAGACCGGTCCATCGCCAATCCCGGTCACATCGCCGATCAGCACCTGTCCCAGCCGCGCCGCCAGCGCCGGCGCATAGTCGCGCACCTGGTAGGTATGCGGAAAAACAACGTAGTCCGGCTTCTCTGCGCGAAACAGCTGTTCCAGCGCCAGCGTGAAACCATCCGGCGTGTATGGCGACAGCAGCGCATGCTCCACCCGCACCACCTTGCCCGTAGCCTTCGCTGCAACTTCAGCAGCCTGTGCCTCTGCTTGTGCGCCCAGCACCACGGCGTTTACCGCCTGCCCAGTCTTCTTCCCAAGAGCCTGCCCGGCTGCCAGCGCTTCCCAACTCGCGCGGCTTACGCGCCCATCGCGTTCTTCCAGCACCACCCACACGCCGCTCATAGCACCCTCGCTTCAAACTTCAGCTTTTCCACCAGCGCCGCCGCGGCCTCTTTCCCCGAGCCCGGCAAAATCTGCGTCGACTTCTGCTTCTGCGGCAACGCAATCTTCTCGAGCATGACCACTGCGGCGCCATCCACTCCCAGCTCCGCTGCAGCTACTTTGCGCAGCTCCTTCGTCTTTGCCTTCTTGATGCCCATCAGCGTCGCGTAGCGCAGCTTGTTGCCGCCCGACTGGATGGTGAGTGCAGCAGGCAAGGGAAGCGCAATCTCCTGGAACCAGCCTTCCTCCAGCTCGCGCTTCACCGTCAGTCCCGCATCGGTCTTCTCCACATGCAGAATCAGCGACGCATGCGGCAGCCCCAGCAGTTCGGCAAGAATTACGCCCGTCTGCCCATAGCCCAGGTCATCGGACTGCAACCCCGTCAACAACAGGTCCGGCCTCTCCGGCTGGATGGCCGCGGCCAGCAACCGCGCGACACCCAGCGCATCGCGCCCGGCCAGGTCGTCGCAGGCCACGTGGATCGCGCGGTCCGCGCCCTTCGCCAGCCCCTCGCGGATCGTCTGCCCCACGCGCTCCGGCCCCGCGCTCAGCACCACCACTTCGCCGCCGTGCTGTTCTTTCAGCCGCAACGCCTCTTCCAGCGCATAGGCATCCGACTCGTTCATCGCCCACTGCAGATCGCCTTCATCGATCCACTTGCCCGCAGCGTCGATCCGCACCGGCGCATCGCGCTCCGGCACCTGCTTGATTGCCACAATGATCTTCATAGATAAGTGCTCCCATGAATCTTTAGATGAGCTTTTCTGTCCCGGCCTGCGGCAGCGACCGCGCCGTTAACTGGGCAATGTCCAGCAACTGCGGCGCGCCTTCGCCCTTGGCCGCCAGCGCATCGCGAAACATCGTATTGCAGAAGGGGCATGCCGTTCCCACCGTCCCTGCGCCCGTCGCCGTCAACTCTGCCGCGCGCACGTGGCTCACACGTTCGCCGGTCTCTTCTCCCAGAAAGGCCAGCCCGCCGCCCGCCCCGCAACAGAAGCTGCGCTCGCCATGCCGCGGCGCCTCAACGAGTTCGCCCGCCCGCTCCACAACTGCACGCGGCTCGTCATACACGTTGCGATAGCGCCCCAGGTAACAGGGATCGTGAAACACAATCTGTCCCTCATTCGCAGCGGGCTTCGGCAGCCGATCCAGATGCCGCGCCAGAAACTCGCTGTGATGTTCCACCTCCGGCGGCGTGCCAAACTCCTTCCAGTCCTCCTGGATCGTCCGCACGCAATGCGGACAGATCGACACAATCTTCTTCACCCTGTTCTGCTTCAGCGCCTCCAGGTTCGCCTCGGCCAGCTGCTGAAACACCAGGTCGTTGCCCAGACGCCGCACCGGATCGCCCGTGCACTTCTCTTTGCGCAGCACGCCATAGCTCGTGCCCAGGTAGTTCATCACCCGTGCAAAATCGGCCACAATCTCGCGGCCCTTCGGGTCGTAGCCACCCATGCACCCCAGCCACAGGCAATACTCTTGTGTCCCGTCGAAGATGGGCAGCTCCTGCTTGGCCACAAACTTGTCCCGCTCCGTCGCGCTCAGCCCCAGCGCATTGCTGCCGCGCTCCAGCGCCAGAAACAGCTTCGCCCCATGATCGTCTTCCCACACGCCCGTGTTCACCGCGCCGCGCCGCAGTCCCACAATCAGCGGCAGATGCTCGATGCCCACCGGGCACTGGAACTCGCACGAGCCGCACGTCGTGCACTGGAACGCCGCCTCCTGCGCGTTGTACTTGCCCAGTAGCGGCTCTTCAGACGCAGGCCCGTACTCATTCAGATAGCCGCGCAGTCCCAGCACAATTTCCTTCGGGTTCAGCAGCTTTCCCGTATTCGCGGCCGGGCAGTGCTCCGTGCAGCGGCCGCACTCCACGCACGAGTAGGCCTGCAGGCTCGCCAGCTGCGTCAGGTCCTTGCCCGTCACCAGCCCAAAATCTTCGTCTCCCACCAGTGGCGGAATCGCGCTGAATCCGCCCCGCGACAGAAACACCGTGGCCGGGCTCAGCACCAGGTGCAGATGCTTGGTGTGCGGAATGATGGGCAGAAACACCAGCAGCGTAAGCGTGTGCGTCCACCACAGCACGCGGATCGCTGCGCCTGTATCCGGCACAAAGAACGCGCCCAGGTACGTCACCATCAATAGAAAGATCAGCAGCGCGATGAATCCCGACTCCCAGCTCAGCTTTTCTCCCAGCCAGCGTGGCCGCACCAGGAACCGCCGCACAAACAGCCCCGCAATCCCCACGGCACAGGTTGCCGCAAATGCTGCCGCAAAGTAGAAGTAGAACCGCCCCAAGAATCCTTCCGGCGACAGGAACCCTGCGCCCAGCCCCACCGCGCAATGATTAAGCGTTACCAGAGCAAATGCGCAGAACCCCCAGAAAACAAAGGCATGTGCCAGCCCGGGAAAAGGTCTCTGCTTGATCACCTTGGCCTGGCAAAGGACCTCCCAGACAAACTCCCACACCCGCCGGCCGACCGGGGCCAGCCTGAAGTTCGCATCCTTCTTGGAGTGGAGAATCTTCTTGAGAATCGGCCCGAACCGCCGCCAGAACAGCGCCCCCGACGTCACCGCCAGCGCCGCGAAAAGAGGCCGTTCCCAGAGTGCAAAATGCTGCGGCTCGGCCAGTGTGGGGGGCAGGAGCGTCATAGGCGAACGAACTCACAATACATGATTGGCCCGGTATGCGTCCCTCTACAGATCAACGATTTGCACAGAGGTGAACTTGAATGAGGGAGATCCTGGAAGCGGCGCGCGTAAGGGCTTGAATGTTGACTTCTTCGTTGATATATAGCATGATATATATCAACGGAGGTGGTCCATAATGTCGCAGACACGCAAATCCCGCGTCTTCATGTCGGGCCGCAGTCAGGCAGTGCGCATTCCTGCCGAATTCCGGTTCACCTCTGACGAAGTGTTCGTTCGCCGCGATCCGCAGACCGGCGACCTGATTCTCTCCCAGGCACCCTCTACCTGGGGTGAGATCTTCGCCGCGCTGGATCAAGCCCAGTTTCCGGCGGATTTCATGTCTGAGCGAGAACAGGGAGTCGCCGAGAGTCGCGAGGCCTTATGACCCGCCTCTACATGCTCGACACAAACACAGTCAGCTACATCCTCAACGGCCGATCACCTGAGGCGCGGCGCAGGCTCTCGTCTCTCGGTTCCGATGAGGTTGCCTGCATCTCTGCCATCACAGAAGCGGAGCTTTGGTACGGGCTTGAGCGCATCGGTGGCGGCGATCGCCGGCGCCATGCTTTGCGCGTCTTCCTCGATCGCATGCAGGTTCTGCCCTGGGGCCGTGATGAGGCCGCAGCGTACGGAACGTTTCGCGCAAGGCAGGAGTCCATCGGCCGGCCTCTCGGCCCGCTTGACACGGAGATTGCGGCACATGCCATCGCAAGCGGAGCTGTGCTTGTCACCAGTGACGCCGCCTTCCAGCATGCTGTTGGCATTCCCGCCATCGAAGCATGGGCAACCGATCTCTGAATCCTTCCCCTCCGCCGTGATATACCTTCCCCGTGGACCACTTACGCCGCATAGGTCAGCTCCGCCGCCGCCTCACACGCACCGGACTTCACGGGCTGCTCGTCACCCATCTGCCCGACGTTCGCTACCTATCCGGATTCACCGGCTCCAGCGCCGCTCTGGCCGTCACGCGCCGTGCCGCCCGGCTCTTTACCGATGGCCGCTACACGGCTCAGGCCGCCGAAGAAGTCTCCGCCGCCAGGATTCAGATTGTCTCCAGTTCGCCTGCCGTCAATGCCGTGGAGTGGCTCGCCGCACAGCCCGGCATTGAGACCGCCGGCTTCGATCCCACTTGGACCACGGTCGCCGATCTTTCGCGCTACCGCATCGCCTTGCCGTCGCACCTTCGCCGGACTTTCCTTGTTCCCCTTGCCGCACCTCTCGTCGAGCCCCTGCGCTGGATCAAGGACGAAGACGAGCTGACCATCCTCATTGAGGCGGCGTTGATGGGATGCAAGCTCTTTGACCATCTGCTCAGCTTTATTCGGCCTGGTTTGGCTGAGTACGAAGTCGCCGCCGAGCTCGAGTACCAGGCCCGCCGCCTTGGGGCTGAAGGCATGTCGTTTGAAACCATCGTGGCGTCGGGAGTCCGCTCGGCACTGCCGCATGGCCGCGCCACCCGGGCCCCGCTTCCCCGCAAGGGCTTCGTAACCCTCGACTTCGGTATAATCCGTGAGGGTTACTGCTCCGACATGACCCGCACCATCCACCTGGGTAAACCCACCACGCGGGAGCGCGAGGCTTACCAGGCGGTGTTGCAGGCGCAGGAATCCGCCGTCGCAGCCGTTGCTGCCGGTGCACGTTGTGGCGAGGTCGACGAGGCCGCCCGCAGCGTGCTTCGTAAGGCAGGTCTGGCCGAGTGGTTCACCCACTCCACAGGCCATGGGGTCGGGCTTGAGATTCATGAGTCGCCGCGCGTCGGCGCAGGGCAGTCGGCTCGGTTGCTGCCCGGTATGGTTGTGACAATTGAACCCGGCGTCTACATGCCGGGACAGTTTGGCATTCGCATCGAGGATATGGTAGCTGTAACCAAAACCGGCGGACAGATTCTGACCCCCGCACCGAAGGCTCTCATCGAGCTTTGAACCAGCCCGTACGTGGAGAGACAAGGAACGAATGAAACCACAAGATATTCAGGATCTGAAGGAGCTGATCGAGTTCCTGAAGCAATACCAGGTTGCAGAATTCGATCTCGATCGCGGCGACGTCAAGATTCGTCTCAAATTTGAACAGGCGGCAGCGTCTTCTGCCTCTCTTTCCGATCTGGCCCGCGCCCTTTCGAGTGCCTCGGCTGCCGCGCCAGCCGCCATCATCTCCCAGACTGCGCCACATGCGGCTGCCGCAGCGCCGGCCGCTGCCCCCGCCGCAGCCGAAGAGAGTCTGCACATCGTCAAGTCGCCGATCGTCGGCACATTTTATGGCTCGCCGTCTCCTGGCGCATCGGCTTTCGTCTCGCCCGGCGACCACGTCGATAAGGGCCAGGTCATCTGCATCGTTGAAGCCATGAAGCTGATGAATGAAATCGAATCTGACGCTGCCGGCGAAATCGTCAAGTGCCTCGTCACCAACGGACAGGCCATCGAATTCGGCCAGCCTCTGTTTTCCATTCGTGTCGGCTGAGGGAAGGGAACACCCCGCTGTGAAGAGCGAGCAGCCGCCTGCAGCGGTCGATCTGCAGGGCCAACCGCTGACTCGCTAACCTGCTGACTTGCTAACCGAAGGGTTGTACATGTTTCGTAAGGTTCTGGTTGCCAATCGCGGTGAAATCGCACTGCGGGTTCTCAACGCCTGCCGTGAACTCGGCATTCGCACCGTCGCTATCTACAGCGAGGCCGACCGTAACTCGCTCCATGTCCGCTTCGCCGACGAAGCCATCTGCATCGGCCCGCCGCGTCCGGCCGACAGCTATCTCAACGTCCCCGCCGTCATCTCCGCCGCAGAGATCGCCAACGTCGACGCCATTCACCCCGGCTACGGACTGCTGAGTGAAAATGCGAATTTTGCCGAAGTCTGCCGCGCCAGCAACATCAAGTTCATCGGACCACCGCCTGAAGTCACGCGTCTGATGGGTGAAAAAGAAAAAGCCCGCCAGGCCATGAAGAAGGCCAACGTCCCTATCCTGCCCGGTTCCGATGGCGTGCTTGCCAGCGAAGAAGAGGCGCTTGGGGTTGCGTCTACCATCGGCTATCCGGTCATCCTCAAGGCCAAGGCTGGAGGCGGCGGCCGCGGCATGCGCATCGTGCGCAACCCTGACGATCTGCCCAATCTCTATCACGCCGCCTCCACTGAGGCCGCCAACGCCTTCGGCAACGGTGAACTCTACATGGAGAAGTTCATCGAGCAGCCGCGCCACATTGAGTTCCAGATCCTCGCCGACGAGCACGGCAACGTCACCACGCTCTTCGAACGCGAGTGCTCCATCCAGCGCCGCCATCAAAAACTCATCGAAGAGGCGCCGTCCCTCCAGGTCACACCCCAGCTGCGCGAAGAGGTCAGCAACACACTCATCCGCTGCCTCAAAGAAATCGGCTATCACAACGCCGGCACCATCGAGTTCCTCATGGACGAGGACCGCAAACTCTACTTCATCGAGATGAACACGCGCATCCAGGTGGAGCATCCGGTCACCGAAGCCATCACCGGCGTCGACCTCGTCAAGGCGCAGCTCCGCATCGCTATGGGCGAGAAGCTCAGCGAGATTCTGCCGAAGCAGATCGAACTCCGCGGCCACGCCATCGAGTGCCGCATCAACGCCGAGCACCCCAAGAAGTTCACGCCCTCCGCCGGCAAGATCACGGCATTCAACGTCCCCGGCGGCAACGGCATCCGCGTCGACACGGCGCAGTACGCCGAGGGCGTCGTCCCGCCCTACTACGACTCGCTCATCGCCAAGCTCATCGCCTACGGCGTCGACCGCGAAGAGGCGATGGCCCGCATGGAGCGCGCCCTCTCGCAGTTCATCGTGCAGGGCATCGATACCTCGATCCCGCTGCATCAGGCCATCTTCCAGGATCCCGATTTCCGCGCCGGCGCCTTCGACACCAAGTTCATGGAGCGCTTTCTGGCGAAGGCCGCGGAATAACCTGAGCTCATGCGCCCTCGCTGGGCGTACCATGAGCCATGCGTCTTCTTGTTGTTGCGCTGCTGTGTCTTTGCTCTGGACTCGCGATCGCGCAAACCAGCGCCGACTCCTCCATCCTCGACACGGACCACGACGGCCTCAGCGACGCCACTGAAGCTGTACTCCTCAAGCAATTCGCGCCCCACTTCCTGATCAGCCCCGGCGACTGTTCCGCGAAGCCTGCGCAGTTCACGCCCAATCAGTCCACTCCGATTGTCCTGCACGATAACGGAACCATCTACGGCCAGGCGTTCTTACGCCGCAACCACTCCGGCCAGGTTGAGTTGCACTTTTACCAGCTTTGGCGGCGCGACTGCGGAGAACTCGGCCACGGCCTCGACACCGAACACGTCTCAGCACTTCTGCAACAGACCGGCGACGGCGCTTGGAAGGCGCTTTACTGGTACGCCGCCGCCCATGAAGATACCGCCTGCGATGCGAGCCAGATCGTTCGCGCGGCCGCCCTCCATGCTGAAACCAACGGACCGGATGTCTGGATCTCCGATGGAAAACATGCCGACTTTCTCAGCGCCGCACTCTGCAACCGTGGCTGCGGCGGAGACAGGTGCCGGACCACAGAGCCCCTCCGCGCCACCAACCTGATTGACCTGGGCGAACTATCCGCGCCGATGAATGGAGCCATCTGGGCTGCATCGCCCGACTGGCCGCTTTCCGTAAAGATGGGCCGCAGCGACTTTACTGACGCGCGCATCACGCGACTCGAAAACCTTCCCGCAACCGACATCGCGTGGGCGAATCCGGACAAGCGCCCCATGCAGGCGGCTGTCCTCGGCGGCAACAGAGCCATCGGTGGTGCGGCCACGGGCTTCCGCGCCACAAACTCCGCCCTCGATCTTGCCGACGCCGACACCGGAGACGCCCTGAACCGCGCATCTACCAGCACCGGCAACGCTCTCACAAAGACCTGGCACAACGTGGTGAAGGCACTGCATCCCACTGTGGGTAACAAGTCCGGTAGTGACTCCGCCGCAGCTCCCAGACAATAGACTTCCTGCTGCGCTCACGCGATGACTGGGTGGCGCTGCCGCGGAATGAGTCAGTTGTCCGGCCTTGGGCGACGGTGGCTTTCCATCGATGAATTAGTTCAGCTCCTCATTTTGCTGGCGCGTGCCCGTGCACCTGAATCCTTCTCCTGCGGTGGGCATCCAATAGAGTGTGGGGCTTAGGGAAGTGGAAATCGAGATCGGAGCGTGCATGGAACCGGAAAACGCAACTCCGGACGCTTGCTACACTCCCTGATTTCCAGTAAGATAAACGCTGTAGAGTCACCTCGAAGGAGGTACATCATGCGCGGACACGAATTCGACTGATTGTCAGCAATCCGAGAATTTTCCAACGCCGCCTTCTATTGCGAAGGCGGCGTTTGTCGTTTGAGTTGCCGGAGTCAGGCTTCCTTGCCCTTTTTAAACTCCGCCACCTTTTTCGCAAATTCAAGCAGCACATGCTCATTTGCTGACCCAAGTGCTCCTTTGCCGGGAGCCGGTATGCTCGAGTCAAACTCGAACAGGTTCTCTCCCCGCGAGTTGCTGTACCACGAAGCAAAGGGCGCATTCGCCTCGTATCGCACCGTCGCCGCCACAAAGTTGAAGAGGTAGCGCAGAGCTCCCAGCTTGCCTGCATCGGCGTTCGCGCTCGCTCCGGGTTGCGCAGCCTCCGCGTCGGCCTTCGCCAGGCCTTCCAACCACTTCTTTAACTCGCCCCACGCCGCCGGCGGTGTGCCCACGTCCACGTCCGAGATCCGCGGCCACCGTTTTTGCCCGGCCGGGACTCGGGCCTTCAAGTGATCCAGGCACTCCATGAATTCTTTCTCGCCCTTCACGGCCTGCACCACAAGCGCCCTTACCAGATTGTTGGCGATCCTGAAGATCTGCTCTCCCGCCATATCCTTGAAAAAGACGCCGCCCTCCCTCTCCTTCAACTCGCGTGCCACCAGGAAGAAGCTCAGCAGGTAGAACGTCGCCGCTTCAGCCTTCGCCGGCATATCCGCAGCCGTCTGCGCAAACTTCTGCGCATTCTGCGTGAGCGGCAGGTAGTAGCGTCCTGAGAGCCGCATCACCTTCGGCAGCAATATGTGCGCAATCTGCTTTTCTTCCTCCTGCGCGCTCGATCGGCCCGTCACCCAGTTGGCCAAAAAGATCAGGATGATCGGCAGAGTTAGATCTTTCAGAAAGCTCGAGAACCTGCTGGCGAAGCGCGCCTGCCTGTCGATGCCCAGATGCACCGGCCCCAATGTCAGCGCCACCTTCTCGTTGATCGGCCGGCATGCCATCGGAGTCTTTACACAGTCCGGCGCGGTTTTGCCTGTGCCGATCGGCGATGCGGGAACGTATCTCCGCCACGAAGCCGTGAGTAGAATCTTGCCGCTGCCGGAACTCTTCAGCGGAATCAGGTCGATCTCGGCCGGCTTCAGCGCGTTCGCCACATCGCCCTTGTCGCGCACCTCCACAGCTACGCAAGGACCATTGCCGATGACGATGATCTTCGGATCCAGCCGAAAATCGGGCGCCTCTTCGCAAACCGCCATTTGCTCGATCCTGGTTCCCGGTTCGCGGGCTGCCTCAATGGAAATCCTGGCTTCGCTGCCCTCATCCAACTCGTTGCTGGCAAGCGTCGCCATCAGCGTCAGGCCCGGCGCGGGCTTGGCCACCGCAAGCACCGATCGCGCCACTGTCCTGTCTCGCGAAGGGAAGAACAGCAACACCGGCAGCGAAAGCAAAAGCACCAGCAGCAAGAGGTAGTAGAGTCCATACCTTCGCCAATGCCGTTTAATTCCGGTCTTGTTCAATCCGTTCAGGGTCATCAGGAACTTCATCCTTGCCTCAGTCGCCTCATTCTATCCGTACGCGCCCTATCGGTCGGCAGGCTCAGCATGCCCAATTCCCGGTAGGGTCGAGAAGAATTCAGGCCCAATGCCGCTACCTGCTTCGACGAAGCGACCTTTAATTGCCCCCCGCAGCCGGAGCTTCGTACGGAATGCCGACCTTCTGCGCGATCGCCCTGAAGCGTGGGTCGTTGTGCAGCGAGTCAAACCCTGGGTTGTTCATCCGGAAGACAAGCAGAGGCGCGCGCTCATTTACTGCTTCCGCCAGTTCCCGGATAGCCGCCTCGCGATCCCCGAGCATCGCGTGAAAGCGCGCCAGAATCACAGGGGACACGTCGCCGTTTTTGCGCTGGCTTTGCTCGTAAAATGCAAGCTCTCTTTGCACCACCGCGTGATATCCACCCTCTGCATACGCTGTGCGCAGAGACTTGCTTATCTCCTGATCCCCCATCGCCGCGAACTCGCGCGAAAGCATCTCGACGGCTTCCTTGTCGTGACCTGTCCAGTGGTACGCCTCCGCCAGATCGTCCAGCAGATCCTGCCCCGTGGGAAAATCGCGCAGGCGCAACTGTGCGTCCTGGATCGCAGCATCGTATTGCCGTGTGCATGCAAAGATCTCAGCGCGCGCGCCCGGATGCTCGAACGCGTTCGCCGCCGTAGATTGCGCCTGCACCGCGTTCGCCTCATCGAACCGGTCCAGTGCGCAGAGAATCTTCGCCTTCAGGTGGTAGGCCTGGGCATTCTGCGGATCGAGTTCCGTTGCACGGTCCAACTCAGTCAAGGCTCCGCCAGTGTCCCAGTGACTAAACAGAAGTGCCGCGCCCATATCGATATGCCCGTGCGCAAGCGAGCCATCCAGTTCCACAGCTTTGTGCGCCGCAGCTTCCGACGCAGCCAGAGCCTCCGATGGATCCCGGCCTGTCAACAGTGCTTCAACTGCGAGGTACTCTGAGAGTCCCGCCCAACCCTCCGCATAGTCAGGATCGATGTCAACCGCCTTCTGAAAGTACTCGCCGGACTCCTTGTTGCGATTGACCATCCACATGTAGTGGCCACGCAGATAGTCGTCGTGCGCCTCGGGGTTCACATGGCGAATCGGCGCAAGCGAGCTCGCAGTTCGTTTCAGTCTGGCGGCAATGGCGCGTGCGGCTTCATCGGGCAGCGTCGAGGTATCGTTGTTGCCGCGGTCGTAGCTTTCCGCCCACAGATGCGAATCAGTGTCGGCCGCGATCAACTGCAGCGTCATGTGAACCTGCTTGCCGTTGCGTTCTACCGAGCCCTCCACAATCGCATCCACGTTCAACGCGCTTGCAATCTCGCGCAACGGTCGATGCGCCCCTTTGTACTGCATCACAGAAGTCCTCGATGTGACCCTTAGCGTGGAGTCCCTGGCGAGCTGCGTGATCAGTTCGTCCGTCATTCCATCGGCAAAATAATCCTGGCTTTTGTCGCCCGAAAGATTGTCCAGCGGCAACACCGCAATCGATGCGATCGAAGCAGCTTGCTCGCGATGCAGCAGACGATCGGCCAGCGTGCGTCGGCCAAGGTAGACGAGGGCAATGGCAGCAACGGCAGCCACGGCAGCCAATGAATACAGCCAGACATTGTAGCCTTGTCTTCGCGGGACCTTAGATTCTTCTGGGGTCACTGAACCCGTCGCGCCCCTCTCCGCCGGCAGAGTCACAGTGGCGTCGGCAACTTCTGCCGTTTCCCGCACCGGAGAGGCGGCCTCCTTGCGCGGCTCTTTGTCAACTGGCGCGATGAACCGGTAGCCCTTGCCCGTCACCGTCTGAACAAACCTGGGATTGTCGGGGTCGTCTCTGAGCACCGTGCGAATCTTTCGCACCGCCGTATTAATCCCGTGTTCGGTGTCGACAAAGACCTCGCCTTTCCACAATCGCTCGGCGATCTCGTCCCGCGTCACCAGCCGCTCCCGGTTCTCCACCAGCAGCAGCAACAGCTCCATCGGCTTGCGTTCGAGCCGGATGCTTCTTCCGTTGAGACGTAGTTCAAACCGGTCGCTATCCAGCCGAAAATCGCCGATTTGGTACACGGCTATGCTCAACGCGGACACCTGCGCAGGGGGCAAGTATAGCACTTAATAAACTCACAAAAGATATAACTAACGCAAGTTCATCAAGTTACCGCTTTACCAAAACTTCACCTCACGCTTTACCTCTCCTTCATTGCTCAATACCTCTGCCGCGGAGTTTCGTCGCACAAGCCGGTAACCCCG
>Ga0335085_10009498_pt1 | contig 14669 bp, 11 predicted proteins | sample Lox_Sample_45_FD_206712 | JGI IMG/M metagenome (GOLD analysis project Ga0335085, IMG submission 206712) | Soil microbial communities from Loxahatchee National Wildlife Refuge, Florida, United States - Lox_Sample_4.5 | ecosystem: Environmental > Terrestrial > Soil > Wetlands | place: USA... | reverse complement strand
CGCCGTATACGGCACCCGCAGCGCGGGGTCGAGCACACGCACGAGCCGCTGGGCGAGCACGCCGATCAAGCTCGACGAGAGCAAGAACGGCTCCACGCCCATGTCGCGCAGCCTCGTGACGGCGCCAACCGCGGTGTTCGTATGCAGCGTCGACAGCACGAGGTGGCCGGTGAGGCTCGCCTGCACGGCGATTTCGGCCGTCTCGAGGTCGCGAATCTCGCCGACCATCACGACGTCCGGATCCTGGCGCAGGATCGCGCGCAGCCCGCGCGCGAAGGTCATCTCGACCTTCGTGTTCACCTGGGTCTGACCGATGCCGTCGATGTGATATTCGATCGGGTCCTCGACCGTGAGGATGTTGCTCGAGAGGTCGTTGATCCGCTCGAGCGCGGCGTAGAGCGTCGTGGTCTTCCCCGAGCCGGTCGGGCCGGTCACGAGCAAGATGCCGTGGGGCCGATGGACGAGCTCGTCCATGAGCGCCTGGTCCTCGTTCGACATGCCGAGGTTCGAGAGCGTGAGCCGCCCGGCCTGCTTGTCGAGCAGACGGAGCACGACGCGCTCGCCGTGGCCCGACGGGATCGTCGAGACGCGTACGTCGACGGCCCGGCCCGCGATCCTGAGCGAAATGCGGCCGTCCTGCGGCAGGCGCTTCTCCGCGATGTCGAGCTTCGACATGACCTTGATGCGCGAGACGACGAGCGGCGCCACGGCGCGCTTCGACTGGAGCACCTCGCGCAGGACGCCGTCGATCCGAAAGCGCACGGTCATCCGGTTCTCGAACGGCTCGACATGAATGTCGGACGCGTTGTCCTTGACCGCTTGGGTGAGCAGGGCGTTGATCAGGCGGATGATCGGTGCCTCGTCGTCGCTGTCGATCAAGTCCGACGGCTCGGGGAGCTGTTGGGCGACGGCCATCAGGTCGGTCTCGTCGTCGAGGCCCTCGACCATCGTCATCGCGGCGCCGCTCTCGTAGGCGGCCTGCAGGCGCGCGTCGAAGGCCTGGGCGTCGACCTCGCTGAACTGCACGGGACAGTCCGCGAAACGCCGCACTTCGGCCAGAATCAGCGGTGCGGTGCCCGCGCGATAGATCGCCTTGACGACGCCGTGCTCGCGCTCCTGGAACAGCACGCCGTTGCGCTTCGCGAACGCGAACGGGAGGTTGCGCGCTGCGGGCTCGAGCGCGACGGGATCGAGCGGCGCGCCCTCCGAGCTAGCGGGATTGAGCGCCACTGGCCTGGCCTTGCGGAGCGGTCTGCGGCGCGGCCGGCGGGGCCGGCGGGGCCGCGTTACCGGGCTGCTGCGGGGGCGCGATCGATTCCTCGGGCCCCGGCGCGAGCGGCGGCAGCGGCGGCAGCAACGGCTGCTGCTCGTTCTTCATCAACACGACCGGGGTCGCCGCCATCTGCCGCTGTATCTCCTGGATATAGCTGTACTTCTCGCCCGTCGCGAAGCGAGCGTCGACGGCGTTGCGCAGGATGGTCGGGCGGATGAAGACCATGAGATTCGACTTGTCGTGCTCGCTCTTGTGCGCGCGGAACAGCCAGCCCAGTCCGGGTATCTTGCCGATTCCCGGCACGTGCTGGTCGCTCTGCCGCATCTGATCGTCGATGAGGCCGCCGAGCACGAGCACGTCGCCGTCGTTCACGAACACACTGGTCGTGATCGTGCGCGTGTTCGTGACGAGGTCGACCGCGCCGGCCGAGCCGCCGCTCAAGCTCGACGTCTCCTGCTCGATCGTGAGCTTCACGCCGTTGCCTTCGTTGATCTGCGGCGTGATCTTGAGACGCGTGCCGACCTGCTGGCGCTGGATCGTCTGGAACGGATTCACCGCGCCGTTCGCCGCGCCCGTGTTCGTGTATTGGCCCGTGACGAACGGTACCTCCTGACCGACCTTGATCTCGGCCTCCTCGTTGTCGAGGGTGACGATGTGCGGCGTCGAGACGATGTTCGTGTCGGCGTCGCCCGCAAGCGCCTGGAGGATCGCGGCCCAGCTCGTGCCCGCGTCGGATACTTTGCCGACGGCCATCGTGATGCCGTCGCGGATCAGGTTCGCGGCCGAGCTCGCGCTGCTGCCCGAGGCGCTTCCCGCCTGGCCGAGCTGGACGATGCCGCCCGTCGTCGCGCTGAAGTTCGTGAGCCCGGCGGCCGTGTTGCCGCCGCCGACGGCCCAAGTCACTCCGAGCTGGGCGGACTTCTGCTCGCTGAGCTCGACGATGATCGCGTCGACGGCGACCTGGAGCCTCGGGATGTCGATCTGCTTGATGACCGCGAGCATGTCCTGGCGCACGCGCTCGGGCGCGTTGATCACGAGCGCGTTCGTGCCGGGATCCGCCCAGATCGTGACGGGGCCGGTGTTGGCTGCGCCGCCCTCGGCCGCCGGTGGTTTGGCGCCGCCGCCGCCGCCCGCCGCTCCGCCGGCCGAGCCGAACTGCGACTGGAGCTTGGTCGCGAGATCCTGGGCGTCGGCGTATTTGAGGTAGATCACCTGCGTGTTCCCGCCCTGGGCCGAGGGCGTGTCCAGGTGGGCGATCAACGCGCGGTATTGCAGCCGCGAATTGCTCGCACCGCTGAGCAGCACGCTGTTCGTGCGGTTGTCAGCGATGACCTGCACGGGCGGAGTGCCGCCGGCCGCCTGCGCGGCCTGGTTCAGCGAGCTCAGCATCCGCACGACCTCGTCCGCGGCCGCGTTCTCGAGCGCAATGACCTCGATCTCCGACGTGCCGGCTTTGTCCATCCGCTGGATCAGCCTCAGCATCCGTTGGATGTTCTGCGGCCGATCCGCGACGATCAGGGAGTTCGACGCGGGATGCGCGGCGAGATGGGCGGACTGCGGCAGCAGCGGCCGCAGGATCGGCACGAGCTGCGCGGCGTTGATGTTCTCGAGCACGATCGCCTGCGAGACATAGTCGTCGCCTTCACCGAAGCGCGCGTTCGCGTCCGGCACGATCTCGATCGCGGATCCGGAGTCGAGCGCGACGAAGCCGTGCACGTTGAGCACCGACTCGAACAGCTTGTAGAACGCGTCGGGGCTCATCGGCGCGTTCGAGAGCACGGTCACCTGCGCGCGAACGCGCGGATCGACGACGATCGTCCGGCCGATCACCTGCTGAACTTGATCCGCGACGACGCGGATGTCCGCGTCGCGGTAGTTCGGTGTGAGCTGCGGGCCCTGCCGTTGGGGTTGGGGTTGGGGTTGGGCGAGCGCGGCCGCGGAACAGAGCGCCGCGCCGAGCAATGCGACCCGAAGCGAACGGCGTGCCGCAGCGAGCCTACGGGCTCGTGTTGCGGCGCCGCGCGTCCGCGGCGCGGTTGATGACATCACTGGCGATTCTCCCGGATGCCCTGTAACTGGGTCGTATCGATCACGATAGCCTGCGGCGTTCCGTCTCTGAGCACCGTGACGTTCGCCATCGTCGCCTCGCCGAGCGCCTCGAACGCCTGCAGGCCTTTGCTCGCGTCGTCGAGAACCACGCCGTTGATGTCCGTGACGACGTCGCCGGGCATCAGGCCGAGAGCATCGAAAGTCTGCCGGTCGCGTCCCGGCTGCACGCGGAAGCCGGTGACTTTGCCTTGATCGACGTTCGGAGCGAGCCGGATGATGTCGGTCAGTCGGCCCGCGTTCTGGCTGATCACGTTGCGCAGCGTATCGTTTGCCGGCTGCGGTGCGGCGGCCTGCGGAGCCATCACGGGGCTTCTAGCGCGCGGCGCCCCCGCGGCGCCGAGCACCTCCTTCGGCAGACGCAACGTCTCCAGCCGATCCCCGCGGTTCAGCAGCACGCGATCCCAAAACACCGAGTGCAGCGTCGTGCCGCTGCCGCTGTCGATCGTCTGACCGACGTTGTAAGTCTTGTCCTCGCCGCGGTTCGCCGAGATGATCGCCTTGCCGTTCGGGTCGTCGCCGACCGCGAGGATCCCCTTGAGATCGAGGCTCAACGTCGTGTCGGGCGCATCGGTGACGTTCTCCACGACCGGCTCCGGCTCCTTCGGGGCCACGTCGAACAAGTGCGAGTTCAAGAGCGCCTCCTTGTTCGCGGCGAGCTGCTCCGCCGACTCTGCGGGCGCGCTCGAGGCCTGCAGCGACCGTGCCGCCGGCGGAGCCCCGCCCGGCACGAGCAACCACGTGAGCGCCGCAAGTTGATACGCGATCGCGAGGACCAATATCGTCGTCAAGCCGGGCGGCAGGAAGCGGTTCGCGGTGCGGATCCACTGCTCCGGCGATTGTTCCTTCCACTGACCGAGGTGCTTCGAGAGATCCATACGGGGTCCCAAGTTACGGTCTTGGACTAGGATCGGCTGGCCATCATAGGGCAGCAGCTCGCTGCGCAACAAGTGACTGAATTCACTACTACTGTGGCGTTCGATTGTGACGCCGATCACACGCTCGGCGATTGCGAGTCGCGCTCACGGCGCGCCTTTCCATTGACAGTCTAGGGTCGATAGAATTCCCAAGCACATGGGTAACGAGCGCTTCAAAGTCGGGGACGATCACGGCCTCGTGACGGAAGAGGCCAAGCCGCGACTGAAACGCCCGCCTCTGTATCGGGTCATACTGATCAACGACGACTACACGCCTATGGAGTTCGTCGTCCAAGTGCTCGAGAAGGTGTTCTCGTTGGACCGCAACACGGCGACTCGGATCATGTTGGAGGTCCACACGAAGGGGAAAGGAGTCTGCGGCGTGTATACCTACGAGATCGCGGAGACCAAGGTCGCGCAGGTCACGGGGCTAGCGCAGCAGCACCAACATCCGCTGCTTTGCACAATGGAAGAGACTTAAATGTTGTCGAACGAGCTCGAATACTGTCTCAACGACGCGTTCCAGCGCGCACGCGACGAGCGTCACGAGTTCATAACGGTCGAGCACTTGCTGCTCGCGCTGCTCGATACGCCGCAAGTCGTCGAGATCCTGAAAGCGTGCGGCACGGACCTCGTACGTTTGCGCCGGGAGCTCAAGGAGTTCATCGACGCCTCGACGCCGCGCCTGCGTGGCGAGGAAGAGGAGGAGACGCCCGACGTCCAGCCGACGCTCGGCTTCCAGAGGGTCCTGCAACGCGCGGTGTTTCACGTCCAGTCGAGCGGCCGCAAGGAAGTCACGCCCGCGAACGTGCTCGTCGCGATCTTCGGCGAGAAGCAGTCGCAGGCCGTCTATTTGCTCGGCCTCCAGGACGTCGGCCGCCTCGACGTCGTGAACTACGTGTCGCACGGTGTGCCGAAGGTCCAAGAAGCGAAGCCGGAGAGCGAAGACGCCAACGGTGACGAGCGCGGCGGCGAGGCCAGCCCGCTCGAGCGTTTCACGGCCAATCTCAACGCGCTCGCGGAGGCCGGCAAGATCGATCCTCTGATCGGCCGCCAGCTCGAGATCGAGCGCACGATTCAGATCCTCTGCCGGCGCCGCAAGAACAATCCGCTGTTCGTCGGCGAGGCCGGCGTCGGCAAGACCGCGCTCGCGGAGGGGCTCGCGCGCCTGATCGTCGAAGGCAAGGTGCCCGACGTGCTGCGCCGCTGCACGATCTACGCGCTCGACATGGGCTCGCTGATCGCCGGCACGAAGTACCGCGGTGACTTCGAGAAGCGGCTCAAGGGCGTCGTGGCGGGCCTGAAGAAGCAGCCCGGCGCGATCCTGTTCATCGACGAGATTCACACCGTGATCGGCGCGGGCGCCGCGTCGGGCGGGGTCATGGACGCGTCGAACTTGATCAAGCCCGTGCTCGCAAACGGCGAGCTGCGCTGCATCGGCTCGACGACGTACAGCGAATACCGCGGGATTTTCGAGAAAGACCACGCGCTCGCGCGCCGCTTCCAGAAGATCGACGTCACTGAGCCGTCCGTCGACGAGACCGTCGAAATCCTGCGCGGGCTCAAGAGCCGCTTCGAGGAGCATCACGGCGTCTCCTACGCGGACGACGCGCTGCGCGCCGCGGTCGAGCTGTCGAGCCGGCACATCAACGATCGGCACCTGCCCGACAAGGCGATCGATGTGATCGACGAGGCGGGCGCGTACTGCCGGCTCCAGCCCGAGGCCACGCGCCCGAAAGTCGTCGACGTCGAGCTCATTCAAAACATCGTCGCTAAGATCGCGCGGATCCCGCCGAAGAACGTTTCGGCCTCGGACCGGGACGTGCTGCGTCACCTCGAGCGAGACCTCAAGCTCGTGATCTTCGGCCAGGATCGCGCGATCGGCGCGCTCGCCTCCGCGATCAAGATGGCGCGCTCGGGCCTCGGCGACGAGCGCCGGCCCGTCGGTTCGTTCCTGTTCTCGGGCCCGACCGGCGTCGGCAAGACGGAGGTCACGCGCCAGCTCGCGATGACGATGGGCGTCGAGCTGATTCGGTTCGACATGTCGGAATACATGGAGCGGCACACCGTGTCGCGGCTGATCGGCGCGCCGCCCGGCTACGTCGGCTTCGACCAGGGCGGCTTGCTCACCGAGGCGATCGCGAAGCATCCGCACTGCGTCTTGCTCTTCGACGAGATAGAGAAGGCGCATCCCGAGGTGTTCAATCTGTTGCTGCAGGTCATGGACCACGGCACGCTCACGGACAACAACGGCCGCAAGGCCGACTTCCGTAACGTCACGATCGTGCTCACGACGAACGCGGGTGCGCAGGAGTCGAGCCGCGCTTCGGTCGGCTTCACGACCCAGGACCACTCGACCGACACGATGGAAGTCTTGAAGAAGCTGTTCTCGCCGGAGTTCCGCAACCGGCTCGACGCGATCATCCAATTCGAGCCGCTCGACGAGCAGTCGATCGCGCGCGTCGTCGACAAGCTGATCGTCGAGCTCGAGGCGCAGCTCGATAAGAACGACGTGACGATCGAGCTCGACCCGGCCGCGCGGGACTGGGTCGCGAAGCGCGGCTACGACAAGAAGATGGGCGCGCGGCCGATGGCGCGAGTGATCCAGGAGCACATCAAGCGCCCGCTCGCCGAGGAGCTCCTGTTCGGCAAGCTCGCCGGCGGCGGCCACGTGCGCGTCGAAGTCGCGCCGGACGGCGCGAGCCTCGTGCTCACGAGCGAGCCCGAGGTTCGCGAGCTCGAGCACTTGCCCGAGCTCGTCGGTCCCGCGGCGGACGCGAAGGCACGCGGCGGCGAGCGACGCGGGAACGGCGCGCTAGACGGCGCGGCTACCGATCGCGAGGACCAAGGGTCCAAGCACTGAGCGAAGCGCGCGCCGTTCAGCGCGCGCGATAGACGATCCGTCCCTTCGTGAGGTCGTACGGCGTGAGCTCGACGGTCACGGCGTCGCCCTTCAAGATCCGGATGTAGTGCTTGCGCATCTTGCCCGAGATGTGCGCGGTGACGACGTGGCCGTTCTCGAGCTCGACTCGAAAGGTCGTGTTCGGCAGCGTCTCCACCACCGTGCCTTCCATTTGAATCGCTTCTTCTTTGGCCATTCAGCGCTGAGCGGCGCCCCGATCGGGCGCGGCATTGTTGCATATCGAGCGCAACGCCGGCAAACGCGTTTCGGCTCGCGAGGTTGCAAGCGTGTTGCTGTCGCGACGCTGCGACGGATCGCACTCAGCTCCAGCGGCCCGGAGCGCCGCGCGGCTCGCAGTACGCGTCGAGGAGCGCGAGAAAATCGGCGCGCGGCACGCTCGTCGCGCCGAGGCTCGCAACGTGCGCAGACGCGACTTGGCAGTCGATGAGCTCGAACGAGCGCTCGTCCAGGTATTCGGCAAGCCGCACGAGTGCGACCTTCGAGGCGTCGCTCGCGCGCGCGAACATCGACTCGCCGAAAAAAACGCGCCCGATCGCGACGCCGTACAGGCCCCCGACGAGCTCCCCGTCCCGCCAGGTCTCGAACGAATGCGCCCAGCCGAGCTCGTGCAGGCGCCGGTAGGCGGCGGCCATGTCCCGCGTGATCCAGGTCGCGTCGGTATAACGCCGCGGCGCGGCGCAGGCCGAGACCACGTCGGCGAACGCCGTGTCGATCCTGAGCTCGAACCCTCCTTTAATAAGGGAGCGCCGCAGGCTCCTCGAGACTCTGACACCGTCGGGTCGGAGAACGGCGCGTGGGTCGGGGCTCCACCAGAGAATCGGCTGGCTTTCCTCGTACCACGGAAAGATGCCGCGCCGGTACGCCGCGAGCAGCCGCTTCGGGCTCAGGTCGCCGCCGGCGGCGAGCAGGCCGTTCGGCTCCGTCAGCGCCTCGCTCGGGGACGGGAAGGAGTCGGCCGCATCGGCGCTCGACAGCCAGCGCAGCGTCGACATCGCTACGGCGCCGGGATCGAGCCCGCGGCGTCGTCGCGGTACGGCACGTGCTCGTCGAGCTCGTCCATGTACGCGTCGACGTGCTGGGTCTCGCGCAACAGGAAGTCGGCGACCGCGTCGTGGAATGCCGAGTCGGCGAGCCAATGGCACGACCAGGTCGCGCTCGGCGTGAAGCCGCGGCTGATCTTGTGCTCGCCTTGCGTGCCGGGCTCGAACTTCGCGAGCCGTTCGCGAATGCAGTACTCGATGCCTTGGTAGTAGCACGTCTCGAAGTGCAGGCTGTGAAAATCCGCCGCGCTGCCCCAGTACCGGCCGTAGAGCGTGTCTTTGCCGCGGAAGCAGATCGCGCACGCGATCGGCTGCGCGCGGTAGCGCGCGAGCACGATCAGCAGGTTCTCGGGCATCGTGCGCGCTATTTCCGCGAAGAATGCGCGATTCAAGTACGGCGCGCGGCCGCGGCGCTCGAACGTCCGCGAGTAGAACTCGAAGATCGCGTCCCACTCGGCGTCTGTCGGCTGGTCGCCGCGCAGGTGCTCGAACACGATCTCCGCTTCCGCGACGCGCCGGCGCTCCCGCTTGGCCTTCTTGCGTTTCGCGGAGCTGAAGCGGCTCAGGAAGTCGTCGAAGTCGGCGTAGCCCTCGTTGTGCCAGTGGAATTGACAGGCTTTGCGGCTCAGGAACCCGGCGCCGTCGAGGCGCTCGCGCTCCTCCTCGGTCGGAAACAGCACGTGCAACGAGGACACGCCGAGCTCGGCGGCGGTCGCCACGGCGCCGCGGATCAGCCGCTCGCGCACGGGCTCCGCGTCCGCGTCGGGGCGAACGAGGAGCCGCGCGCCGGTCGCCGGCGTGAACGGCACCGACGCGACGAGCTTCGGGTAGTAACGCCGGCCCGTGCGTTCGTACGCGTCGGCCCAGCCCCAGTCGAACACGAACTCGCCGCGCGAGTCGTACTTCATATAGAGCGGCACGGCGCCGAGTAGGTCGGCTCCTTCCTTCGCGAGCAAGTACGCGGGTTGCCACGCGGTGCGCCCGCCCACGCAGCCGCTGCGTTCCAGGGCCGTGAGGAACTCGTGGCGGAGGAACGGGCTCTCGCCCGCGAGCGCATTCCATGCGGCCGGCGCGACGTCTTGAAGGCTCGAAACGCGCTCGAGTTCCAGTGCCATTGCTCGCTGCGGTCGGGGTGAGAGTCGAGGTCTGGTCGATGTTAGAGGTTCGTCGGGGCGCCGGTCGAGCGACCAGAGCCGCGAACGCGCTATGCTCGCTCCCGCTTATCAGTATAATCAGGCGCCTAAGCGAGCTTACTGACGCACAGCTTGAACAAGCCCAAAGGCAGCGCAGTCGTCGAGGCCTTCTTCGTGCCCCGGATCCGGGGCCTCCGCGAGTCCGCGTTCTGGATCCTCGCAGGCGTGAGCGTGATCCTGCTGCTCGCCCTCCTGAGCTACAGCCCCGTCGACCCCGCGTTCAGCGTCTCGGGCGGCGACGGCGGCGTCGCGAACCGGATGGGACCGGCCGGCGCGTGGTTCGCCGACGTCGCGTTCCTGCTCGTCGGCGAGACGGCGTATTTGTTCCCCGTGCTCGTGCTGATCGCGGGCGTGTTCCTGTTCCGTCACGAGGAGTTGCCCGAGAAAGGGCCGACGATTTGGCGCGCGGTAGGCTTCCTGCTCACGATCGCGACGAGCTCGGGGCTCGCGACTCTGCACTTCGAGCCGCGCGAGATGCGCGAGACCGCGGGCGGCATCTTGGGGCAGCTCGTCGGCCGGGGGCTCGAGCACGGGCTCGGGCTGCTCGGAGCGACGGTGCTGCTGCTCGTCCTCTGGCTCGCGGCCGTATCCCTCGCGACGGGTGTGTCGTGGGTCGCGGTCATGGACCGCGTCGGGCGCGTGGTCTACGCCGGGCTGATCGAGCTCAACGTCCGCGCGAACCAATTGCGAATTTGGCTCCAGGGACGGCGCGCGAAGCAGGAGCGCGAGGAAATCGTGAGCAAGGTGCGCGCGAGACCCAAGTCCGCCGCACCGCGGATCGAGCCGACGATCGAGAAGGTCGAGCCGAGCGAGCGCGTCGAGCGGGAACGCGAGCGGGACCGGCAAGTGCCGCTGTTCGAGCCGCCCGCGTCGACCGAGCTGCCCGCGCTGTCGCTGCTCGACGATCCGCCGCCGAAGGAAGGCGGCTATTCGGCCGAAGCGCTCGAGGCGATGTCGCGGCTCGTCGAGCTCAAGCTCAACGATTTCGGCGTCGAGGCCGAGGTCGTCGCCGTGCACCCGGGCCCCGTCGTCACGCGTTTCGAGCTCAAGCCCGCCGCGGGCGTGAAGAGCAGCCAGATCAGCAACCTCGCGAAGGACCTCGCGCGCTCGCTCGCGACCGTGAGCGTCCGGGTCGTCGAGATCATCCCCGGCAAGCCGTATGTCGGCCTCGAGATCCCGAACGAAGTGCGCGAGCTCGTCGCGCTCGGCGAGATCTTGAAGTCGCAGGCCTACGAGGACCTCAAATCGCCGCTCACGCTCGCGCTCGGCAAGGACATCGGCGGCCAGCCGCTCTGCGCCGACCTCGCGCGGATGCCGCATCTCCTGATCGCGGGCACGACGGGCTCGGGCAAGTCCGTCGCGCTGAACGCGATGGTGTTGAGCCTCCTCTACAAGTCCACGCCCGAGCACGTGCGGCTCATCATGATCGACCCGAAGATGCTCGAGCTCTCGGTCTACGAGGGTATCCCGCACCTGCTCGCGCCGGTCGTCACCGACATGAAGCAGGCCGCGAACGCGCTGCGCTGGTGCGTCGCGGAGATGGAGCGGCGCTACGCGCTGATGGCGGGGCTCGGCGTGCGGCACCTGTCGAGCTACAACAAGAAGGTCACGGAGGCGATCGACGACGGCAAGCCGCTGCTCGATCCCACGTTCAAGCCCGAGCAGGAAGGGGACAAGGCGCCCGAGCTCAAGCCGATGCCGTACGTCGTCGTGATCATCGACGAGCTCGCCGACATGATGATGATGGTCGGCAAGAAGGTCGAAGAGCTGATCGCGCGGCTCGCGCAGAAGGCGCGCGCGTCGGGCATCCACATGATCGTCGCGACGCAGCGGCCGTCCGTCGACGTGATCACGGGTTTGATCAAGGCGAACATCCCGTGCCGCATCGCGTTCCAGGTGTCGGCGAAGGTCGACTCGCGCACGATCCTCGACCAAATCGGCGCCGAGCACCTGCTCGGCCACGGCGACATGTTGTACCTGCCGTCCGGCACGTCGACGCCGATTCGCGTGCACGGCGCGTTCGTCTCCGACAACGAGGTGCACGCCGTCGTCAAGGCGCTGCGCGCGATGGGCAGCCCGAGCTACATCGACGACGTGCTCGACGGGCCCGACACCGAGGTGCTCGGTCTCGAATCGAGCGGTAGCGGCGGCACGCCCGGCGAGTTGGACGGGGAGCAAGATCCGCTCTACGATCAGGCGGTTCGCATCGTGACCGAGACGCGCAAGGCCTCCATCTCGGGCATCCAACGGCGCTTAAAGATCGGCTACAACCGAGCGGCGCGCATGGTCGAGACGATGGAGGAGGCCGGAATCGTTGGGAGCCTGCAGACGAATGGATTCCGTGAAGTGCTCGCGCCGCCGCCTCCGGGTCTCGATTGAGCCGCTAGCCGCCGTCCTCGCGCTCGCCTTCGCTCACGTCGTCGCGGCCCAGCCCGCGGATGCGGGAGCGAACGCGGCCGTTGCGCAAGCGCCCGACGCGGGCGCTCGCGGGCTCGCGACGCTCGACGCATTCCTGAGCGGAGTGCACACCTTCACGGCCGACTTCATTCAAGAAACCTACGGCGCCGACGGCCGCGTGGTCGAGACCGACACCGGCACGCTGGCCCTCGCGCGCCCGAATCGCTTCCGGTGGAGCCAGACCGCGCCGAGCGAGCTCGTCGTCGTCGCGGACGGCACGAAGTTGTGGACCTACGACGTCGAGCTCGCGCAGGTCACGGTCGCGCCGCTCGACGACACGGTCGCCTCGAGCCCCGCGATGTTGCTGAGCGGCGGTCGCGACGTGCGCGACGGCTTCGAGGTCGTGCAGACCGACGCGAGGGACGGTTTGGACTGGGTGAAGCTCGTGCCGAAGACCGGCGCGTCGGACTTCGCTTCGATGTCGATCGGGTTCGACGGCAAGTCGCCGCGCCGGCTCGAGCTCGTCGACAATCTGAACCACGTGATACGCATCGCGCTCGCGAACGTCGCCGTGAATCCCGAGCTCGCGGACGCGGTGTTCGAGTTCAAAGCGCCGGCCGGTGTCGACGTGATCGGCGGCAAGGGCTGAGCCGTGCTGCCGCTGCGCTATCCGCGGATCTGGTTGTCGCTCGGTTGGCTGCTCGTGCTCGGCGTGATCGTCGGCAGCTTGATGCCGGCGCCCTGGGTGCGCGAGATAACGCCGACCATGAACGACAAGCTCATGCACTTCACCGCGTACTTCGTGCTCATGATCTGGTTTGCGGGCCTGTATCCTCGCCACAAGCACGTGCGCGTCGGTGTAGCCCTGCTCGCGCTCGGCGCCGCGCTCGACATTCTCCAAGGCATAGCGACGCGAACTCGCTCGTTCGAGCTCCTCGACATCGCGGCCGACGCGGTCGGCATCGTCGTGGCGCTCCTCCTGTCGATTTCGCTGCTCGAAGGCTGGTGCGTGCGCGTCGAGCGCCTCGCTGCGCGCGGCGCATGACGGCCGCGCGCGTCGTACACTAGCGCGCCATGCTCGACATCAAGCTGCTCCGCCAGGACCTCGACTCCGTGGCCGCGAACCTCGCGCGCCGCGGCTTCAAGCTCGACCGCGAACGCTGGCTCGGGCTCGAGTCGCGGCGCAAAGACTTGCAGGTCGAGGTCGAGCGCCTGCGCCAGACGCGCAACGAGCGCTCGAAGAACATCGGCCGCGCGAAGGCGGCGGGCGGCGACGTCGAGGCGCTCAAGCGCGAGGTCGGCCAGCTCGGCGACGCGCTCGCGGCCGGCGAGGCGAAGCTCACGGCCGTGTCGGCCGAGCTGGACGAGTTCCTCGCGGGCCTCCCGAACATGCTGCACGAGTCCGTGCCGGCGGGCCGGGACTCGAACGACAACGTCGAGCTGCGCCGCTGGGGTACGCCGGCGAAGTTCGACTTCGCGCCGCTCGATCACGTCGCGCTCGGCGAGAAGCTCGGCCTCATGGACTTCGACGCGGCCGCGAAGCTCTCGGGCGCGCGCTTCGTCGTGCTGCGCGGCGGGCTCGCGCGGCTACAGCGCGCCATCACGCAGCTCATGCTCGACGTGCACACGCAGGAGCACGGCTACAGCGAGACGTACGTCCCGTACCTCGTCAACGACCGCACGTTGTTCGGCACGGGCCAGCTGCCGAAGTTCGCGGCGGACCTGTTCAAGGTCGTGAGCGCGGTCGACGCGAAGTCGACGGTCGAGGGCGAGAAGACGCTCAGGCTGATCCCGACGGCGGAGGTCTCGCTCACGAACCTCGTCGCGGACACGATCGTCGAACCCGGCGATTTGCCGATGCGCCTCACCGCGCACACGCCGTGCTTCCGCTCGGAGGCGGGCTCGTACGGCCAGGACACGCGCGGGATGATCCGCCAGCATCAATTCGAGAAGGTCGAGCTCGTGCACATCGCGGCTCCCGCGGAGTCGTATCGCGAGCTCGAGGTGCTCGTCGGCAACGCCGAGACGATCTTGCAGCGGCTCGAGCTCCCGTATCGAGTGATCGCGCTCTGCGGCGGCGACGTCGGCTTCGCGTCGGCGAAGACTTACGACTTGGAGGTGTGGCTCCCGGGCCAGGACAAGTACCGCGAAATCTCCTCGTGCAGCAACTGCGAGGCGTTCCAGGCGCGCCGGATGCAGGCGCGTTGGCGCAACCCCGAGACGGGCAAGCCCGAGCCGCTACACACGCTGAACGGCTCGGGGCTCGCGGTCGGGCGCACGCTGATCGCGGTGCTCGAGAACAATCAGCGCGCCGACGGGTCGATCGGAATACCGAAGGCGCTCCGGCCGTACATGGGCGGCATCGAGGTCATCGCGGCGTAACGCGCTGCCGACATCCTTGCCGCCACCGATCCAGAGAGGTGCTCGCGATGAAAAGCAAGAATGCGGTGACGACGATCGCGGTGCTGTCGGCGGCGCTCGCGCTATTGAGCGCGGGCGTGCTCAATGCCCAGGGCAAGGACAAGTACGCGTTGAGGGTGCCGGGCGGCCTCGCGTTCTCGGAGTTCAGGGGCTATGAAAGCTGGCAGACGATCGCCAGCAGCGAGAATGGCGGGCTGATGGCCGTGATCGTCGGCAACCCGGCGATGATCGAAGCCTACCAAGCCGGCGTTCCTGGCAACGGCAAGCCTTTCCCCGACGGCGCCAAGATGGCGAAGATCCATTGGACGCCGAAGAAGAGCGAGAACCCGGGAAATCCCTCGGTACCGGGCGCCCAGCACGACGTCGACTTCATGGTGAAGGACAGCAAGAGGTTCGCGG
>Ga0335085_10009497_pt1 | contig 14671 bp, 14 predicted proteins | sample Lox_Sample_45_FD_206712 | JGI IMG/M metagenome (GOLD analysis project Ga0335085, IMG submission 206712) | Soil microbial communities from Loxahatchee National Wildlife Refuge, Florida, United States - Lox_Sample_4.5 | ecosystem: Environmental > Terrestrial > Soil > Wetlands | place: USA... | reverse complement strand
AAGGAGCTGATCGCATCGGATTGCGGCAAGTCAGAACCTCGGCAGATTCGGGTGGCTCAACTTGCCCCCGTGCACGCGCATGCGCCCGAACTCGGCGCAGCGGTGCAGCGTAGGCACCCCCTTGCCGGGATTGAGCAGCCCCTTGGCGTCGAAGACGCGCTTCACGGCATGGAAGGCTTCCAGCTCGGGCGCGGCGAACTGCACGCACATCTGGTCGATCTTCTCCACGCCGACGCCGTGCTCGCCGGTGATCGTGCCGCCGACCTCGATGCACTTCTCCAGCACCTCGGCGGCGAACGCCTCGGTGCGCTTGAGCTCCTCGGGATTGTTGGCGTCGAACAGGATCAGCGGATGCAGGTTGCCGTCGCCCGCATGGAATACGTTCGGGCAGCGCAGCCCGTATTTCTTCTCCATCGCGCCGACGAAGCTGAGCACCTCGCCGAGGCGCTTTTTCGGGATCGTGCCGTCCATGCAGTAGTAGTCGGGCGAGATGCGCCCGACGGCGGGAAACGCGGCCTTGCGCCCGGACCAGAAGCGCAGCCGCTCGGCGTCGTCGCGCGACACGGCGAGGCGCGTCGCGCCCGCCTTCGCGAGCACGTCCTTCATGCGCGCGATTTCCTCCTCGACCTCCTCGGCCGAGCCGTCGGACTCACACAACAGGATCGCCGCCGCCTCCAGGTCGTAGCCCGCGTGCACGAACTGCTCGACCGCGGCGGTGGCCGGCTTGTCCATCATCTCCAGGCCCGCGGGCACGATGCCGGCGGCGATCACCGCCGCCACCGCGTCGCCCGCCTTCTTGACGTCGTCGAAGGAGGCCATGATCACGCACGCGGTCTCGGGCTTGGGCAGCAGCCTCACCGTGACTTCGGTCGTGACCGCGAGCAGGCCCTCGGAGCCGATCGCGAGCGCGAGCAGGTCGTAGCCCGGCGCATCCAGCGCCTCCGAACCGAAGTCCACCGGCTCGCCCTCGATGGTGTAGCCGCGCACGCGCAGCACGTTGTGCACCGTGAGGCCGTACTTCAGGCAGTGCACGCCGCCGGAATTCTCCGCCACGTTGCCGCCGATCGAGCAGGCGATCTGGCTGGACGGGTCCGGCGCGTAATACAGGCCGAAGGGCGAGACCACGTCCGAAATGGCGGCGTTGCGCACGCCTGGCTGCACCACGGCGATGCGCGCCACCGGATCGACGCGCAGCACGCGCATGAACTTCGCCATCGACAGCAGCACGCCGTCGCCGGGCGGCAGCGCGCCGCCCGACAAGCCCGTGCCCGCGCCGCGCGGCACGACGCAGACGTCCATTTCATGGCAGGCCCGCAGGATGCGCTGAACCTGCTCCTCGGTCTCCGGCAGCGCGACCACCATCGGCACGCGCCGGTAGGCGGTCAGCCCGTCGCATTCATAGGGCCGTGTGTCCTCCGGCTGCCAGAGCACGGAGCGCTCGGGAAGGAATTCTCTAAGCTTCTTAGAGACCCTTTCCTGGCGCAGCGAATCTACTTGAGGTAAGGCGCTGCCCATTTCAGCCCCGCGACGGTGTCGCCCGCGGGAATGTATTCGGCGCCGACCCAGCCCCGGTAGCCGATGCGGTCCATGTGCGCGAGCAGGAAGCCGAAGTTGAGCTCGCCCGTGCCGGGCTCGTGCCGGTCCGGCACGTCGGCGATCTGCATGTGGCCGATCCTCGGCAGCAGGCGCTCCATCGTCCTGGCGAGGTCGCCCTCGACGATCTGCATGTGAAAGAGGTCGTACTGCAGCATCAGGTTGTCCGCGCCCGCGGCGTCGATCACCTCGATTCCCTCACGCGAGGTGTTCAGCAGAAAGCCGGGGATCGTGCGCGGGTTGCAGGGCTCGGTGAGGAGCGTGAGGCCTGCGGCCTTGAGCTTGCCCGCGGCATCGCGGAGATTCTCGATCAGCGTCTGCCTCGCCTTGTCCGGGTCCAGCCCCTGCGGGGGAATCCCTGCGAGCGCGTTCAGGCGCGGGCAGCCCGCGGCCTTCGCGTATTCGATGGCGCGCTCGACGCCCTCGCGAAACTCGCTCGCGCGCCCGGGCTGGCAGGCGATGCCGCGGTCGCCCCTGGCGGCGTCGCCCGCCGGCAGGTTGTGCAGCACGACCTCGACGCCCGCCGCGCGCGCGGCCTCGGCGACCTCGCGCGCGCCGCCGAGCGCGTACGGAAACTGGTACTCGACGTAGCGGAAGCCCGCCTTGCGCGCGGCCGCGAAGCGCTCGAGGAACGGCAGCTGCGGAAACAGCAGCGACAAATTGGCGGCGAGCTTCGGCATCGGGTTAGCATATCGCGAAATGCACGCCGCAGACACCGCCGCCATCGCCTGGTGGATCTGGCCGCTCGCGCTCTTCGTCGTGACGTTCCTGCTCGGCATCGTCGCGGTCATCGCCGGCGTCGGCGGCGGCGTGCTGTTCGTGCCCATCGTCGGCAGCTTCTTTCCGTTCCACCTCGACTTCGTGCGCGGCGCCGGCGTGCTGCTCGCGCTCGCCGGCGCGCTCGCGGCCGCGCCGCGGCTGCTGCGCGACGGGCTGGCGAACCTGCGCCTGGCGATCCCGGTGTCGCTCGCCGGCTCGGTGTTCTCGATCGCCGGCGCGCTCGCGAGCTTCGTCGTGCCGACGCACGCGCTCGAGACCTCGCTGGGTGTGCTGATCCTGCTCATCACCGGGCTCATGCTGCTCTCGCCGTCCGCCCACGCGCACGCGCCCGGCAGCGACGCGCTCGCGGCCGCGCTCGGCCTGCACGGCAGCTACACCGATCCGGCCTCGGGCGAGCGCACGACCTGGCACGCGGGCCGCGTCGTGCCGGGCCTGCTCGCGTTCAGCGCCATCGGCTTCGTCGGCGGCCTGTTCGGCCTGGGCGCCGGCTGGGCGAACGTTCCCGCGTTCAACCTGCTGATGGGCGTGCCGCTAAAGCTCGCCGCGGGCACGAGCGGCCTCGTGATCTCGGTCGTGAACGCGCCGGCCGCATGGGTCTACTTCCTGAAGGGGTCGATGCTGCCGGTGATCGTCGCGCCGTCGCTGCTCGGGGTGATGCTCGGGGCGCAGGCCGGCGCCCGGCTGTTCCGCGTCATGCCGGCCCGGCAGATCCGCCTCGCGGTGATCGCGCTGCTGCTGTTCGCCGGCGCGCGCGTGCTGCTGAAGGGACTCGGCCTGTGGACCTGAACCAGCGCGAGCAGGAGGCGAGCGCCGACTATGCGATCTGCGCGTCGCTCGGCGCGCGCATCGCGCTGGCGGTCATCGTCGTAGAGCTGATCGCCTACCTGTCGGGCGCGCTCTCGCCGTACGTGCCGCTCGAGGAGCTGCCGCGGCTGTGGCACATGTCGATGGCGGAATACCTCGCGGCGGCGCACGTGCCCTCGGGCTGGGGCTGGGTGGCGCTCGCCGGGCGCGGGGACTACGTGAATTTCATCGGCATCGCGCTGCTCGCCTCGATCACCGTCGCCTGCTATGCGCGGGCGCTGCGCGGCTTCCTGCGCCGCGGCGAGCGGCTGTACGCGGCGCTCGCGGCCGCGCAGCTCGTGGTGCTGCTGCTGGCGGCGTCCGGGGTGATGAACTCGATTTCAGGAGGATGACGATGGAACGCTCGCGCAACCTCGCTCTCGCGCTCGGGCTCGCGTTCGCGGCCGGCGCGGCGCAGGCGCAGTCGACGCTGGAGGCGGTGCAGAAGAAGGGCTACGTGCAGTGCGGCGTGAACGTCGGCCTCGCCGGCTTCTCGCAGCCCGATTCGCAGGGCGTCTGGAGGGGCATCGACGTCGACGTGTGCCGCGCGGTCGCCGCGGCGGTGTTCGGCGACGCGGCGAAGGTGCGCTACACGCCGCTCACCGCGCAGCAGCGCTTCACCGCGCTGCAGTCGGGCGAGGTCGACATCCTCTCGCGCAATACCACCTGGACGATCACGCGCGACACCAGCCTCGGGCTCAACTTCGTCGGCATCAACTACTACGACGGCCAGGGCTTCATGGTGCCGGCGAAGAAGAAGGTGAAGAGCGCGCGCCAGCTGAACGGCGCCACGGTCTGCGTGCAGCCCGGCACCACCACCGAGCTCAACCTCGCGGACTACTTCCGCAGCCACCACATGAAGTTCAAGCCGGTGGTGATCGAGAAACTCGAGGAGGTGCTCAACGCGTACTTCAGCGGCCGCTGCGACGTCTATACCACGGACGTCTCGGGCCTGGTCGCGGTGCGCGCCTCGCGCGCGCCCAAGCCTGCCGAGCACGTCATCCTGCCCGAGGTGATCTCCAAGGAGCCGCTCGGGCCCGCGGTGCGCCACGGCGACGACCGCTGGTTCGACATCGTCAAGTGGTCGCTCTACGCGATGATCGAGGCCGAGGAGCTGGGCCTGAGCTCGAAGAACATCGATCAGCAGGCCGGCAGCGCGAACCCGTCGATCCAGCGCTTCGTCGGCGCCACGGGCGACATCGGCAAGATGCTGGGCCTGGACAATCGCTGGGCGGCCAACATCGTCAGGCAGGTCGGCAACTACGGCGAGTCCTTCGACGCGAACCTGAAGCCGCTCGGCTTCGAGCGCGGCCTCAACAGGCTCTGGACCGAGGGCGGCCTGATGTACGCGCCGCCGATCCGATAGCTTGAAAGCGCGCGGGCTCGCCCTCCAGGCGGCGCTCGCCGCGGCGCTCGCGCTGCTCGCCTGGTGGCTCTACTCGAACGCGGCGGCCAACCTCGCCGCGCGCGGCATCGCCAGCGGCTTCGCGTTCCTGCGGCGCGAGGCGGGCTTCGAAATCGGCGAGACCACGCTGCTCGCGTACAGCGCGGCGGACAGCTACCTGCGCGCGCTCGCGGTCGGCCTCGCCAACACCTTCCGCGTCGCCGCGCTCGGCGTCGTGCTCGCCACCGCGCTCGGCGCGGCGATCGGCCTGGCGCGCCTGGCGCCGAACTGGCTGCTCGCCAGGCTCGCGGGCGCCTACGTCGAGACGGTGCGCAACATCCCGCTGCTCGTGCAGCTGTTCTTCTGGTACGCGCTGATCACCGAAAGCCTGCCCGCGCCCGCCGACGCGCTGCAGCCGCTGCCCGGGCTGTTCCTGTCGAACCGCGGCATCTTCTTCCCGCTGCCGGGCGACGTACCGCAGCTCTCGGGCTTCAACTTCTCGGGCGGCGCGGCGCTGACGCCTGAGTTTGCGGCGCTGCTCGTCGGCCTGGTCGCCTACACCGCGGCCTTCATCGCCGAGATCGTGCGCGCGGGCATCCTCTCGGTGCCGCGCGGCCAGCGCGACGCGGCGCGCTCGCTCGGCCTCGCGCGCCGCGCCGAGCTGCGCCACGTCGTCCTGCCGCAGGCGCTGCGGCTCATGGTGCCGCCGATGACCAGCCAGTACCTCAACCTCGCCAAGAACAGCTCGCTCGCGGTGGCGATCGGCTATCCGGATCTCGTCTCGATCGCCAACACCACGATGAACCAGACCGGCCAGGCGATCGAGGGCGTCGCCGTCATCATGGCGGTGTTCCTCACCCTCAGCTTGTCCTTGTCTGCGCTCATGAACTGGTACAACCGCCGCGTGGCGCTGCGGGGGTCGCCGGCGTGAGCTCCGCGTTTTCCTGGATTCGCCGCAACCTGTTCTCGAGCGGGCCGAGCGCGCTCGCCACGCTGGCGATCCTGTGGCTCGCCGCGCGCTGGCTGCCGCCGTTCCTCGACTGGGCGTTCGCGCACGCGGTCTGGCAGGCGTCCGACCCGCGCGCCTGCCGCGACGCGCACGGCGCCTGCTGGGCGTTCATCGGCGAGAAGCACCGCTTCATCCTGTTCGGCACCTACCCGTTCGAGCAGCAATGGCGGCCCGCGGCGGCGAGCGTGCTGCTGATCCTTCTCTGGGCCTGCTCCGCGATCAGGAGATGCTGGCATGGGTGGCTCGCGGCGGCCTGGATCGCCGGCCTCGCGCTCATCGGCGCGCTGATGTGGGGCGGCGTCCTCGGCCTGCCTTATGTGGAGAACGAGCGCTGGGGCGGGCTGATCCTGACGCTGCTGCTCGCGAGCTTCGGCCTCGCGTTCGCGTTCCCGCTCTCGATCCTGCTCGCGCTCGGGCGCCGCTCGCGGCTGCCGGTGCTGCGCTACGCCTGCGTAGGCGCCATCGAGCTCGTGCGCGGCGTGCCGCTGATCTCGGTGCTGTTCATGGCCTCGGTGATGCTGCCGCTGTTCCTGCCCGCGGGCGCGTCCATCGACAAGCTGCTGCGCGCGCAGCTGGCGCTGGTGCTGTTCGCGGCCGCCTATCTCGCCGAGGTGGTGCGCGGCGGCCTGCAGGCGGTGCCGCGCGCCCAGGTCGAGGCGGCCGAGGCGCTCGGCCTCTCCTACGCGCAGGCGATGCGGCATGTGGTGCTGCCGCAGGCGCTGCGCCTGTCGATCGCGCCGCTGGTGAACACCTTCATCGGCTTCTTCAAGGACACCTCGCTGGTGCTGATCATCGGATTGTTCGATTTCCTTAGCACCGTCAAGGTCTCTCTGCAGGACCCGGCCTGGTCCGGCTTCGGCGTCGAGGCCTACCTGTTCGCCTCGCTCGTCTACTTCCTATTCTGCGCCGCGATGTCGGCGTACAGCCGCGGCCTGGAGGCGGCGCCGGCGCGCGCCGCGGCGGCAGGCCTGCGCCGGGAGTGATAGACTTTTCGCCCTCCGCGCAGAACACAAGAAGGAGGAACTGATGGGCACTTTCTTCCAGTCTCTCGGCCGCACGATCATCGCCGGCATCGTCATCCTCGTGGCGATGATGCTGGTCGCCAACACCTTCGGCATGATGGGCGGGCACGCCTACTGGGCGTTCTTCATGCGCTGGCTGCACATCCTCTCCGGCGTGATGTGGATCGGCCTGCTCTGGTACTTCAACTTCGTGCAGACGCCGTCGATGCCGCAGATTCCGGACGAGCAGAAGCCCGCGGTGAGCAAGGTGATCGCGCCGCGCGCGCTGTTCTGGTTCCGCTGGGCGGCGGCGTCGACGGTGGTCACCGGCCTGCTGCTCGCCTGGATGCTCGGCTTCATCGCGCAGGCGCTCTCGCTCGCGCCGGGCGCGCGCGCGATCGGCGTCGGCATGTGGCTCGGCCTCGTCATGGCGTTCAACGTCTGGTTCATCATCTGGCCGAACCAGAAGAAGGTGCTCGGCATCGTCACCGTGGACGCGACCGCCAAGGCCGCGGCCGCGAAGATGGCCGGCATGACCTCGCGCATCAACACCATGCTGTCGATCCCGATGCTGTACTGCATGGCGGCGCAGTCGCACGGCGGCTTCTAAGGCACGACCAACACTCGCGTATCCGCAACGGGGCCCTTCACGGGCCCCGTTGCGTTTCAGGAGGCGCACGTGGAACGTTTCACGATATCGCTCGATGACAAGCTCGCAGGCGATTTCGACCGGCTGGTGGGACGGCTCCGCTACGCGAGCCGCTCGGAGGCGCTGCGCGACATCCTGCGCGCACGCATCGAGGAGGAGCGCGCCGCCGCCGGGGAGTCCGAGCATTGCGTCGCGGCGCTGACTTACGTCTATAAGCACCACCAGCGGCAGCTGGTCGAGCGCATCGCCGGCCTGCAGCACGAGCATCACGACCTCGTGGTGTCGGCGATGCACATGCACATTGACCACGACCACTGCATGGAGACGGTGATGCTGCGAGGACATACCGAAGAGGTGCGCCGATTCGCTGACGCGATCACCGCGATCCGCGGCGTGCGGCATGGCCGGCTGCATTCGGTGAGTGTGGAGCCGACCGCGCCGCACCGGCACGCGCACGGCGCCGCCCACCGCCACCTCAAGCCTCGCAGCTAGCTCAGAAGCGCACTTGCAGCGCGAGCCGCAATGTGCGCGGCTCGACGGGGTGGAAATGCATGTCGCCCACGCCCTCGGCCGGCTCGCCCCGCAGGCGCGACGTGTAGAAATAGTCGATGTCGCTCGCCCTGCGGTCGAAGAGATTGAAGACGTCCAGGCTGAGCCGCACGCGCTCGTCGAGTTGCCGGCCGACGCGCAGGTAGGCGAGCGAGGTGGCGGCCGAGCGCTGCGAGTTGTCCTCGATGAGCGGGCGCGGGCCGAAATAGCGCCACTGCAGCGCGCCGAACCAGCCGTGCCAGTCGCTGAGCGTGAGGCCCATCGAGGCGACCTTGTCGATCGAGCCCGGGATGTAGTTGCCGACGGGGTCGTCCTCGATGAAGCGCGCCTTGGAGGACGAGAGGTTGAGGTCGAGCAGCAACCAGCGGGTGAGTATCCAGGAGTTCGTCCACTCCACGCCCTGGCGACGGCTCGGGCGGCTCGGCTCGGTATCGCCGGCATCGCCGCTGAAGACGAGCTCCGAGGCAAGCCGCAGCCGCCACAGCGCGAGCGAGCTCTGCAGGCCGGGAATGATCTCCGCGCGCACCCCTAGCTCGCCCCCGCGCGCCTTCACCAGCGGCGAGACGGGATCCACCGCCATGCCGGTCGACGGGCTCACGCGCGTGGTGGTGCCGCGCGCGTCGTTGCTGTGGAAGCCCTCGCCGTAATTGACGAAGAACTCCGTCTTCGACCAGGGGCCCAGGATGAACGACAGCTTGGGCGAGGTGATGTGCGCCGAAACCTTGCCCGAGTTCGCAGGGCTGTCGCTCGCCACGTCGAAGCTGTAGCGATCGAAACGCAGGCCCAGCACGCTGCGCAGCCAGGCCGTCCATTGCACCGAGTTCTCGACAAACAGGCCCGCGCTGCCCTCTTTCACATCGTCCAGACGCACCGTATCGACAACCTCGCGCTGCACTGTCTCCTGCAGGCCGAGCGGATTGACGCGGTCGTAGCGCAACTGCAGTCCCAACTTGTTCACCATCGCGGCATCGCCCAATTTGCCGGTCCAGGTACGCGCGACGTTCAGGCCCACCATGCTGCGCTTCTCCGACTGCTTGAACTGGTCGCCGTCGACCGGATCGCCCAGGTCGAAGGGATGCGCGAGGAAGAAGGTGAAGTTGCTGAACAGGTCGAGCCGGGAGCGCACCGCGTACGCGTTCAGCTGCAGCGCGCCGTCGGCGTAGACGCGCGACCAGTCCAGCGACAGGCTGGCGCGCGAGCTCTTGCCGCCGTCGGTCGGGGCGAGCGAGCCGAATCGGCCGATCAGCCCCTCGTCCACGGCGCGCCTCGGAATCTGGTCGGTCGAGGTCCAGCGCCCGTCGTAGCCCATCGCGGTCAGGCCGACGCGGTTGTCGCCGCTCGCGAGGGACCAGCGCAGCACCGCGTTCAGCTTGCGGAAGTGCTCGGGCACGTCCCAAGGCCCGTCGTAGTGGTTGAGCTCGACCGCGCCCAGCAGCGTGCCCGCGCCGGCAGCGATTGAGCCGGCCCCAAGCAGCCGCTCGTAGCCGTTCTGCCCGAGCGAGAGCGAGGCGAACGGCCGCTCGACGCCGTCGAGGTAGCCGATGCGCGCCGAGCCCGCGCTGGAAAAGTCGCCGTCATCCGCGAAATACGGCCCCTTGCGGTAGTCGATGCGCGAGATCAGCTCGGGAATCACGAAGTTGAGATCGGTATAGCCCTGCCCGTGCGCGTTCGAGCGCATGTTGACGGGCATGCCGGCAACCCAGGTCGCGAAGTCGGTGCCGTGGTCCAGGTTGAAGCCGCGAAGGTAGTACTGGTTGGCCTTGCCGTCGCCGCTGTGCTGCGACACGATCATGCCGGGGACGAACTCGAGCACCTCGCCCGGCCTCAGCGTGGGCCGGTCCTCGATGAGCTTGCGCGTGGCCGTGCCCTCGCTCGCGGCGTCCGACGCGCCGACGCCGTTGTCGCGATGTCCTTCGACGACGATCGCGTCGAGCGCCGGCTCCGCGCTTGTGTTTTGCGCAGCGGCCTTCGGCGTCGCCACCCCCGCCAGCGCAATCGCGACCGTTGTCGCGATTACGCGGACCTCAACGCTCCCCATGCTCCCCTTGCCCCCTTGCTCGCTTATGGGTATGCAAAACGTGCATAATTAGCATACATGGGTTTGCCCGCCGTTCTGCTGTTTGGCACCGCTTTCGGAATGCTGCACGCGCTCGAGGCCGACCACCTCGCCGCCGTCGCGGCGCTGGCGGCACGCGACGGCACGCTGCGTGGCACGGTGCGGCAAGGCGTCGCCTGGGGCGCGGGCCACGCGCTGACGCTGCTCGCGTTTGGCGGCGCAGTGCTGCTGCTGGGAGCGGTGATCAATGCGCGCACTGCGGCGGCGCTGGAAGCCGCCGTCGGCGCGATGCTGGTGGCGCTAGGTGCGGATCTGCTGCGTCGGCTGCTGCGCGAGCGCAGCGAGCAGGTCAGCGCGCCGCGTGTGCCGATGCGTGCGGTTGCCGTCGGCATGATGCACGGCCTCGCGGGCTCGGCGGCGCTGGTCCTGCTGGCGCTGGAGCAGGTGGGCTCTCCGCTGGTGGGCGGAATCTACATTCTGATGTTCGGCCTCGGCTCCATCGCCGGCATGGCGACGCTCTCCGTAGCGATCGCGTTGCCGCTGCGGCTGACCGCCGCGCGACTCGCCGTGCTGAACCGCGTCCTGCAGGCAGCGATCGCCACCTTCAGCGTCGGGCTGGGGCTGCAGCTGCTGTACCGCAACCTCGCCTAGCGCGGCGCGAACGCCTCCAGGCCGCCGAGCTTCGTGCCGGGCCTGATGCCGCGCTGCGCGAACCAGCCTTTGTTCATCTCGAGCGCGTAGCGAACGGGGCGCTCGGCACAGTGCGAGTCCTCGGTCTGCGGCTGCATGTCGGCGATATTGACGATCGCTCCCATCGCGTCGACGAAGGCGACCGATAGCGGGATCAGCGTGTTCTTCATCCACATGCATTGCGCCGCGCTGTCCTCGAACACGAAGAGCATGCCGGCGCTCTGCGGCATCGACTTGCGGAACATGAGGCCCTGCATGCGCGAGCCCATGTCGTTGGCGACCTCGGCGTGGATGCGGTACATGCCGACGGTCAGGTCGACCGCGGGCAGCGGCGGCTGCTGCGCCCACGCGAAACCCGCGATCAGCCAACCCAACAGGACGAACGCGCTACGCATCGGCGACAGAAAAAGAAAAGGCAGGGCTGCGCCCTGCCTTCCCGCGAAGCATGGACTGCCTACTTCTTCTCGTCCTTCTTCTCCATCTTCTTGTCGTGCTTCTTCTCGGCCTTCTTGTCCGCCTTCTTCTCCATCTTCTTCTCGTCCTTCTTGTCGGCGGCAATGGCGGACACGCTCACAGCCGCGAACATGGCGGCAACGATCATCGACAGCAGCTTGGTCATGTACAGTCTCCTGAATTAGGCTTTTTGAGTTTGAACGGGGTGACGCAACGAGTTGCCGCCTCGCCCCGCTGGAAACAACGCGCGACGCTAAGAGCGGTTGACTGACCCTCCCGGTTTGACCCCCCCTCGCAGGTCTTCCTGCGCAAGTCATTGTAAACAATAGGAGAATCGACATCAAACGACGCTAAGCCGCTGTTTTTCCACACATGTCCGGGGGCGCGCTCCCGGGCGCGGATGGCGCGCCGGCGGCGGCGGCGCTTGCGCGGCGCCGCGCCTCGACCTGGGCCGCGGCCGCGCGCGCTCCCGAGCGCCGGACGTTCCCTCAGAATCGTTGACCGCGGGCAAGGTCCCGGCGCTCGCGCAGCTCCGCGCGCGCCGGCGCGGGAGCGTGCGGCGCCTCGGGTCGCGACCGGCGGCATTAAAATGTCGCCTTTCCCGCACCTCCCCACTCCTTCTCAGAGGCGATTTCCCGTGTCCTCGGCGAAACCCAAGATCATCTATACCCTCACCGACGAGGCGCCGCGCCTCGCGACGTACTCGCTGCTGCCCATCCTGCGCGCCTTCACGCGGCCGGCCGGCGTCGAGATCGAGGAGAGCGACATTTCGGTCGCGGCCCGCATCCTGGGACAGTTCCCCGAATACCTGTCGCCGGAGCAGCGCATCCCGGACACGCTGGCGGATCTCGGCAAGCTCACGCTCAGGCCCGAGGCCAACATCATCAAGCTGCCCAACATCAGCGCGCCGGTCGGGCAGCTGACGGCCGCGGTCAAGGAGCTGCAGGCGAAGGGCTACAAGGTGCCGGACTTTCCGGAGAATCCGAAGAGCGAGGAGGAAAAGAAGATCCGCGCGCGCTACTCGAAGGTGCTCGGCAGCGCGGTCAATCCGGTGCTGCGCGAGGGAAATTCGGACCGGCGCGCGCCGGCGGCGGTCAAGAATTACGCGCGCAAGAATCCCCATTCGATGGCCGCGTGGGATCCCGCCTCGCGCACGCACGTCTCGCACATGCACGCCGGCGATTTCTACCACGGCGAGAAATCGATGACCGTCACCCACGCCTGCGACGTGCGCATGGACCTGGTGACGAAGAGCGGCAAGACGCTGGTGCTGCGGCCGTCGATTCCCCTTCTCGAAGGCGAGGTGATCGACAGCATGTACATGAGCAAGAAGGCGCTGTGCGCATTCTTCGAGAAGGAGATCGAGCACTGCAAGAAGCACGACCTGCTGTTCTCGCTGCACGTCAAGGCGACCATGATGAAAGTCTCGCACCCGATCGTGTTCGGCCACGCAGTCAAGGTGTTCTACAAGGAGGTGTTCGACAAGCACGGCAAGACCTTCGCTGAGCTGGGCGTGAACGTGAACAACGGCTTCGCCAACGTGCTGGAGAAGATCAAGGCCCTGCCGGAAGCCAGGCGCAAGGAGATCGAGGCCGATATCAAGGCCTGCGAGGCGAAGCGCCCGCGCCTGTCGATGGTCGATTCGGCCAAGGGCATCTCCAACCTCTACAACCCCAACGACATCATCGTGGATGCCTCGATGCCGGCGATGATTCGCGCCGGCGGCCTGATGTGGGGACCGGACGGCAAGATGTACGAGACCAAGGCGGTGCAGCCAGAATCAACCTTCGCGCGCATCTACCAGGAGGTCATCAACTTCTGCAAGACCAACGGCGCCTTCGACCCGCGCACCATGGGCACGGTGCCCAACGTCGGCCTGATGGCGCAGCAGGCCGAGGAGTACGGCTCGCACGACAAGACTTTCGAGATCCCGGAGGACGGCGTGGCGCGCGTCGTTGACAACCACGACGGCCACGTGCTGATGGAGCAGAACGTCGAGGCGGGCGACATCTGGCGCACCTGCCAGGCGAAGGACGCCGCGATCCGCGACTGGGTCAAGCTCGCGGTCACGCGCGCGCGCCAGTCCAACACCCCGGCGGTGTTCTGGCTCGACGAGTACCGGCCGCACGAGAACGAGCTCATCAAGAAGGTGCGGCGCTACCTCAAGGACCACGACACCACCGGCCTGGAAATCCAGATCATGTCGCAGGTGCGCGGGATGCGGTATTCGCTCGAGCGGATCATCCGCGGCAAGGACACGATCTCGGTGACCGGCAACATCCTGCGCGACTACCTGACCGACCTGTTCCCGATCATGGAGCTGGGCACCAGCGCCAAGATGCTCTCGATCGTGCCGCTGATGGCCGGCGGCGCCATGTTCGAGACCGGCGCCGGCGGCTCGGCGCCCAAGCATGTGCAGCAGCTCACGCAGGAAAACCACCTGCGCTGGGACTCGCTCGGCGAGTACATGGCCGTCGCCGTTTCGCTGGAGGACGTCGGCTTCAAGCACCACAACAAGAAGGCCGCGATCCTCGCCAAGACCCTGGACGAGGCCACCGGCAGGCTGCTCGAGAACAACAAGTCGCCCTCGCCGAAGACGGGCCAGCTCGACAACCGCGGCAGCCAGTTCTACCTCGCCATGTACTGGGCCCAGGCGCTCGCCGCGCAGACCGAGGACGCGGAGTTGAAGGCCTACTTTGCGCCGCTCGCGAAGACCCTGGCGGACAACGAGAAGAAGATCGTCGACGAGCTCAACGCCGTCCAGGGCAAGCCGGCGGACATCGGCGGCTATTATGCCGCCAGCCCGGCCAAGGCCGGCGCCGTGATGCGCCCCAGCCCGACCTTCAATGCCGTGATCGACGCGCTCGCAGCCTGATCGAACGTCCCGGATCCCATGGCCTACCGACACATCAAGGTTCCCTCCGGCGGCGAGAAGATCAAGGTCAACAAGGACTTCTCGCTCTCCGTTCCCGACCAGCCGATCATCCCGTACATCGAGGGCGACGGCACCGGCGTCGACATCACGCCGGTGATGCTCAAGGTCGTCGACGCGGCGGTGAAGAAGGCCTACGGCGGCAGGAAGAGGATCGTCTGGATGGAGATGTACGCCGGCGAGAAGTCCTGCAAGGTCTACGGCGAGAACGTCTGGCTGCCCGACGAGACGCTCGAGGCCTCCAAGGAGTTCGTGGTGTCGATCAAGGGCCCGCTCACCACGCCGGTGGGCGGCGGCATCCGCTCGATCAACGTCGCGCTGCGCCAGGAGCTGGACCTCTACGTGTGCCTGCGGCCCGTGCGCTGGTTCACGGGCGTGCCCTCGCCGGTGAAGCGCCCGCAGGACGTCGACATGGTGATCTTCCGCGAGAACGCCGAGGACATCTACGCCGGCATCGAATGGCCGGCGAATTCCGCCGAGGCGAAGAAGGTCATCGACTTCCTCATCAAGGAGATGAAGGTCAGGAAGATCCGCTTCCCCGGCTCCTCGGCGATCGGCATCAAGCCGGTCTCGATCGAGGGCTCGGAGCGCCTGATCCGCCGCGCCTACCAGTACGCCATCGACAACAAGAGGAAGTCGGTGACGCTCGTGCACAAGGGCAACATCCAGAAGTTCACCGAGGGCGGCTTCCGCGACTGGGGCTACCAGCTCGCGCAGAAGGAGTTCGGCGCG
>Ga0335085_10009496_pt1 | contig 14673 bp, 8 predicted proteins | sample Lox_Sample_45_FD_206712 | JGI IMG/M metagenome (GOLD analysis project Ga0335085, IMG submission 206712) | Soil microbial communities from Loxahatchee National Wildlife Refuge, Florida, United States - Lox_Sample_4.5 | ecosystem: Environmental > Terrestrial > Soil > Wetlands | place: USA: Florida... | reverse complement strand
GCTCGTCGATCTCGGTGAAGACCGCGCCCACTTCTCCCGAAGGAGGGGGCCGCCTCCAGACCACCGAGGCGCTGGCCGGGATGGGCTGGGGCCGCTGCGAGACCACGATGGAGAGGGTGAGCGCCGTTCCCACGTCCGGAGGATCGGCCATCTGCATCGACAGCCCGCCGCCGCTGACGCTGCTGGTGACCAGGCCGCCGATCTTCGCCGGCGCCAGCACCTCCACGGTCAGCCCGGCCGCCGCCCGCAAGTACCGGCGCCGCTCGCTGCCCGAGGGGCTGATGTTGGAGAGCAGCTCCAGCACCTGGGAAGTGAGCGCCCGCCAGCGCTCGCGCTCGGGCGCTGCCAGCCCCGGGCCGAGCGCCTTCCGGGAGAGGTCCATGATCTCGGCGAAGCTTTCGCGGTCGATGTCGACCATCGCAGGACATTAACAGGCCCCCCCTGGCAGGGGCACCATTTTTCCCGGACGAATCCGAGACGGCGAAAGAGGCGGGCTCGTGCGACGTAGGGGAATGGATGACCCTCGCGCGACGAGGTCTGGACGGTTTCGCCCAGGACCTGAAGTACGCCTTGCGTTCGCTGCGCAAGGCGCCGGGGTTCACCGCCGTGGCGGCGCTCGCCCTGGCGCTGGGGATCGGCGCCAACACCGTGCTCTTCAGCGTCATCAGCTTCTCGCTCTTGCGGCCCATCCCCTTCCCCGACCCCGACCGGCTGCTGATCGTCAACCAGACCTCGCCCACCTTCGCCAACTCCAGCTGCGCCTGGCTCAACTACCTGGACTGGAGGGCGTCCGCGGCGAAGGTGTTCACGCACTTCGCCGCTGAGCGGCGCGACAGCTTCAACCTCACCGGCGAAGGCGGCGAGCCGGAGCGGGTGCTGGGCCGCTTGGCCACCGCCGAGCTCCTGCCCATGCTGGGCGTCAGGCCCGTCCTCGGCCGGCTCTACGGTCCCGAGCAGGACAATGCCGGCGCGCCGCGCACGGTCCTGCTCAGCTACGGTCTCTGGCAGCGCCGGTTCGGGGGCGACGCCAAGGTCGTCGGCCGATCGATAGAGCTCAGCGGCCAGAGCTACGAGGTGATCGGCGTGCTCCCCCGCGACCTGCGCTTCCTCAGCGGCGGCGACGTCTGGCTCCCGCTGGGCCTCTTCGCCGACCGCTACCAGGACCGGGGCATCAACCCTGGCATCTACGCCTTCGGCCGCCTGGCCCCGGGCGCGACCGTGCGGCAGGCGAACGAGGCCCTCAACCAGGCCATGAAGCAGATCGCGGAGACCTCGCCGGAGATGCACGGCGAAGGGATTCGCGCCCGCCTCTTCAGCGAGGACCAGGTGGAGGACTCGCGGCCGGCGCTCCTGGTGCTCTGGGGCGCGGTCACCTTCGTCCTCCTCATCGCCGCGGCCAACGTGGCCAACCTGCTCCTCTCCCGCGCCACCGCCCGGCAGCAGGAGATCGCCGTGCGGGCCGCGCTGGGGGCGGGACGATTCCGCATCGTCCGCCAGCTCCTCACCGAAAGCGTCCTGCTCTCCTTGGCGGGGGCGGTGCTGGGAACGCTGCTCGCCCTGGTCGCCCTGAACGCGCTCGGTCCGCTGCTCGCCAACCTCCCCCGCGGCAAGGAGGTGCGTCTGGACGGGCTGGCCCTGGCGTTCACCGCCGCGGTGGCGCTTCTCACCGGCCTGGGATTCGGCCTCTACCCGGCGCTGCGCGCCTCCAATCCCTCCATCCACAACCTGCTCAAGGAGGTGCGCGCCACCGGCTCCCATGCCCGCCTGCGCGGGGCCCTGATCGTGGCCGAGGTGGCGCTCTCCATGATGCTACTGGTCGGCGCGGGCCTCACGCTGCGGAGCTTCATGCGCCTCACCCGGGTGGATCCGGGCTTCGACGCCTCGCACCTGCTCACCACCCAGATCGCCCTGCCTGCCACGCGCTACCCGGACGGGGCCGCGATCTCCCGCTTCGTCGACGAGCTTCGCCGCCGCGCCGGGCAGCTCCCGGGGGTGACCTCCGCCGCCGTGGCCCTGGGGATGCCGATGATCGGCACCCCGGACACGTCCTACGCCTTCGAGGGCCTGGAACCCGCCGACCGCAACCAGTGGCCGCACGCCAGCATGTACCCGGTGAGCCCGGGCTACTTCGAGAGCCTGCGCATCCCCCTGATCCACGGACGCTGGTTCACCGAGGCCGACCGGGGGCGCAACGTCGCCGTCATCGACGAGCGCATGTCCCGGCGCGCCTTCGGCAACGCCGATCCGGTGGGGCGGCGCATGGCCGGGATGCCAGGCTACGTGCCGGCGATGGAGATCGTCGGGGTGGTGGGCCGGGTGGAGAACTACTCGCTCGACGGCAAGGGACCGGTGGACAGCGGCTTCTACCTGGAGCACGCCACCGTGGCGAAGCTCTACCCGCAGTTCGCCGGCCAGGCCATCCTGGTGGTCCGCACGGCGGGCGATCCGCTGGCGCAGGCGCAGGCGGTCCGCCGGACGGTGCTGGAGATCGATCCGCTGCAGCCCGTCTTCAGCCAGCAGTCCATGGAGCAGGTGCTCTCCGATTCCATGAGCGATCGACGCCTGCTGCTGCTTCTTCTGGGCATCTTCGCCGGGGTGGCCCTGCTCCTCGCCTCGGTGGGGATCTACGGGGTGATGTCCTACTCGGTGGAGCAGCGCACGAAGGAGATCGGCATCCGCATGGCGCTGGGCGCGGAGCGCGCCGCCGTGCTCCGCCTCATCCTCGGGCAGGGCGCCCGGCTGGCGGGGGCGGGGATCGCGGTGGGAGTCTTGGGGGCGTTCGCTCTTTCCCGCCTGATGGCGGGCCTGCTCTTCGGCACCAGCACGGCCGACCCGTTGACGTACGGCGTGCTCGCCTTGCTGCTCGCCTCGGTGGCCGTCGCCTCCTGCCTCTTGCCGGCGCAGCGGGCGGTGCGGGTGGACCCGGCCATCGCCCTGCGCGCCGAATGATTCTCAGTGCTCCAGCCGGAAGCTGCGCTCCAGATCCTCTACGTCGAGGGCCGAGTAGAGGGTGAAGATGTAGAGCGTGGCGTCGCGCAGGCGGGGGAAGAGGCCCCGCACCGCCGTCTCGGCCTGGCGCGGCGCCGTCTCGTCGCCCGCCACCCGCACCCACTGGCCCGAAGGAAGCTGCACGCCGGCAGAGATGCGCGCCAGCACCTGGAGCGCCGGGTTCAGGTAGTACCCGGCCTTGCGGGGTTGCCGTCCCCGGCGCTTGCGGCGGCGCAGCGCGCGGTAGGCGGTCATGAGATCGAGGTAGAGCGGGGCACGCTTCGACATTGAGAAACTCCCGGGGACAAGGTTCCCGACGCCGTGACTTCGGCGGTTATTCGGCCGGCCAATGACAGCAAACGCGGTGCCAAGCTCGCCATCCGGGGTTTCTCCTGTGAGGACAGACACCGGCCGCCCCTCGCATGCGACCTTTTTGTCAGTGCGCGCGGAAAACCTCGCCAATTCCGTCGGACCCGCTCTCCTACAAGTTCGTCGGGCCGGTTGGCCGTTTCCACCCTGGCGCGCTATGCCTGTCCCGTGCGCGTCTTGCTCCGGCACGTCAGCCGGTACCGCTATCCCAAGCCGGCCACGCTGGGCACGCACCAGATCCGCCTGCGGCCCGCCGCCCACGCCCGGGCGCACGTCGAAACCTACGGCCTGCACGTCACCCCCCGGCCCGAGCTCCGCTGGCAGCAGGATCCGGCGGGAAACTTCGTCGCCCGGGCGAGCTGGCCCGGCAGCCGGATCGAGGAGCTGGGCGTGGCGGTGGAGCTGGCGGTCGACATCCGGCCGATGAACCCGTTCGACTTCCGCCTCGATGATTCCGCCGCCAGGGCGCCGGTGGATTACGGGCCACTCGCCCCGGAGCTCCAGCCCTACCTGGAGCTGGGTGATCCGGCGTTCGCCCTCGGTCCTCTGGCGGAGAAGTTCCTGGATGCGCTGCCGCGGGCCGGCGAGAGCGTGCCCCTGATCGTGGAGATGAACCGCCGGGTGCGCCAGGCGGTCCGCTACGTGATCCGCGACGAGCCCGGCATCTGGACGCCGGAGGAGACGCTGCGGCAGGGCAAGGGCAGCTGCCGCGACTCGGCGGTGCTGCTCATCGCCGCCTTCCGCTCCCGCGGCCTGGCGGCCCGCTTCGTCTCCGGGTACCTGGTCCAGCTCACCGACGAGGGCATGATCCCGCACGAGCCCAAGGGCGTCTCGCGCGACGTGGTGGACCTGCACGCCTGGGCGGAGGTGTTCCTTCCCGGGGCGGGGTGGATCGGGCTGGACGCGACCAGCGGGCTGATGTGCGGGGAAGGCCACATCCCGCTCGCCTGCGCCGCGCTCCCTCGCCATGCCGCTCCCCTGGAGGGCACCACCGACGTCGCTGCCGACGACGTGCGCTTCGAGATGCGCATCGGGCGGCTGGGCCACGAGGTGCGCCCCACCGCTCCCTTCACCGAGGAGGCCTGGGCGGAGCTGTGCCAGTCGGGCGAGCGCGCCGACGCCGCGCTCCGCGCCGCCGGCCTGGAGCTCACTTGCGGCGGCGAGCCCACCTTCAACTCCCGCCTCCACCCGGGCCGGCCGGAATGGAACTGCGAGGCGCTCGGGCCCACCAAGTGGGACCAGGGGATGCAGCTCGCGCGCGAGCTGCAGAAGCGCTTCTGCCCTTCCGGCCTGGTGCTGCTCCGGCAAGGCAAGCAGTATCCCGGGGAAAGCCTGCCCCGCTGGGCGGTGGAGGTGATCGGCCGGCGCGACGGGCAGCCGATCTGGCGGGCGGGCGGCCCCGATCCCTGGAGGGCGGCGCCGGAGAGCGCGCGGCCCCCGGCCGACGCCCGCGCCCTGGCGGACGCGCGCACCCTCGCGGAGGCGATCGCCCGCCGCCTGGGCGTGGAAGGATTCGTCCTCCCGGCGTTCGAGGATCCCTGGCGCCACCTGCAGGACGAGGCCTCCCTTCCCATCGACGTCGATCCGCTGGCGGCCGACCTGCGCGACCCGGAGGAGCGACGGCGTCTGGCGCGCGTCCTCGACCGGGGCCTTGCCACCGAGGCCGGCTACGTCCTGCCCCTGGCCGCGGACGCCGGCCGCTTCCGCAGCGAGAGATGGACCTTCCGCCGCGGGCGGCTGCACCTCTTGCCCGGCGACTCGCCCCTGGGCCTGCGCCTCCCTCTCGCCTCCCTGGGCGGACCGCCGGCCATCCAGGTGGCCGAGGAGCCCGTCGAGCCGCCCGATCCCCGCAGCCCGGAGGCGGCCGCGAAAGAGCGCGAGCGGGAGCAGGCCTTGCTCCGGCGCCGGGTGGAGGAGGGCAGGATCTCACCCGAGGTCGCGCGGCAGATCTTGCGGCCGCCGGAGAAGCCGCCCCGGCAGCCCGCCTTCCAGGTGCGCACCGCGCTCTGCGTGGAACCGCGATCGGGCGCGCTCTACGTGTTCTTGCCCCCGGTCTCCACGGCCGCCGACTTTCTCGCCCTGGCCGCCGCCGTCGACGCCGAGCGCAGCGCGGTGGACGCGCCGGTCCTGCTCGAGGGATACCCGCCCCCGGCCGACCCGTCGCTGACCCGTCTCTCGGTGGCGCCCGATCCCGGCGTGCTGGAGGTGAACCTTCCCCCGGCTTCCAGCTCCGCGGAGCACTCCGCCACCGTGGCGGCGGTGTTCGACGCCGCCCTGCACGCCGGGCTCCACGCCGAGAAGTACCTCCTCGACGGACGCATGACGGGATCGGGGGGAGGCAACCACCTCACGCTGGGCGGCCCCACCGCGCAGCGCAGCCCCTGGCTGCGCGATCCGCGGCTGCTCGCCAGCTTCCTCACCTTCGTCCAGCACCATCCCTCGCTCTCCTATCTCTTCACCGGCCTCTTCCTCGGGCCCACCTCGGAAGCGCCCCGCCTGGACGAGGCGCGGCACGAGTCGCTCTACGAGATGGAGATCGCGCTTTCGCGCGCCTTCGCACACGATCCGGCCGCGGGGCCGGCGCCGCCCTGGCTCTCGGACGCTCTCTTCCGGCACCTGCTGGTGGACGTCTCGGGCAATACGCACCGGACGGAGATCTCCATCGACAAGCTGTTCGACTGGCGCACCGGCCACGGGCGCCAGGGGCTGGTGGAGCTGCGCGCCTTCGAGATGCCGCCGCATCCCCGGATGATGGTGGCGCAGGCGCAGCTCGTGCGCTCGCTGGTCGCCGCTCTCGCCCAGCAGCCGTATCGGGCCCCGCTGGTGCGCTGGGGCCAGCAACTCCACGACCGCTTCCTCCTCCCCGCCTGGCTGTGGCGCGACTTCCTCGACGTGCTCTCCTTCCTCGGCGAGCGCGGGCTGCCGCTCCCCGCGGAGGCCTACCGGGCCTTCCTCGAGCTGCGCTGCCCCCTGGTTGGCCAGCTCCAGGCCGGCGAGGTGCTGCTGGAGGTGCGCAACGCGCTCGAGCCCTGGCCGGTCCTGGGCGAGGAGCCGGGGCAGGGCGGCACCTCCCGCTACGTCGACTCCTCGCTGGAGCGGATCGAGGTGCGCACGGCGGGCCTGACGCCGGGGCGGCACGAGGTGCTGGTCAACGGCTTCTCCCTTCCCCTGCGGCCGACGGGAGCGGCCGGCGAGGCGGCGGCCGGCGTTCGCTTCCGGGCCTGGGCGCCGCCGCACGGCCTGCACCCGCACCTCGGCATCCACCATCCCGTCCGCCTGGACGTGGTGGACCTCTGGGCGCGGCGATCCCTGGGGGCGTGCGCCTATCACGTCTGGCACCCGGAAGGCCGCGCCTTCGACACTCCGCCCCTCACCCGCTTCGAGGCGGCGGCCCGCAGGGCGCAGCGCTTCACCGTGGAAGGCCCGGCCCCCTGGCCGGTGACGCCGCGCCCGGCCCCGCCCGCCGACGAGGCGCCTTGGACGCTCGATCTGCGCCGCCTGCCCGGGGATCGGCCGCCGCCGCGGCCCGGCGACGACGGGAGTGGATCATGAGCCTCTTCGAGTCCTATCGCGGCCTGCCCGGAGCCTGGGACGAGCTGTTCGAGGAAGGGGGAGCCTGCCGCGCCGGATTCGAGCGTACCGTGGAGTCCCTGGGCCGGCGGACCGCGGCGGACTTCGAGCGCCAGCAAGCGCTGGCCGAGCGCGCGCTGCTCAACCAGGGCGTCACCTTCTCCGTCTACAAGGACGACCGCGGCACCGAGCGCATCTTCCCCCTCTGCCTGCTCCCCCGCCTGATCGCGGCCGCCGAATGGAGCAGGCTCGCCGAGGGCCTGCAGCAAAGGCTCCGCGCCCTCTCCTTCTTCCTCGACGACGTCTACGGCGAGCAGCGCATCCTGGCCGAGGGGAAGATCCCCCGCGAGCTGGTGCTGGGAGCCAAGCAGTATCTGCAGATCCTCCGCGGCATCCCCGCCCCGGGCGGCGTGCGCATCCACGTCAGCGGGATCGACCTGATCCGCGATCCGGCCGGCACCTTCCGGGTGCTGGAGGACAACCTGCGCACCCCCAGCGGGGTGAGCTACGTGCTGGAGAACCGCCTGGTGAGCAAGCGGGTCCTGCCCCGGACCATGGACGTCGCCCGCGTGCAGCGGGTCGACGACTACCCGGCCCGGCTGGCGGAGACACTCGCTTCCGTCTCGCCGGTGGCGCCCGAGGAGTCCACCCTGGTAGTGCTCACCCCGGGCCCCTACAACTCGGCGTACTTCGAGCACAGCTTTCTCGCCCGCACCATGGGCCTCGAGCTGGTGGAGGCGCCGGACCTGTTCGTGGACGACGACCGGGTCTGGCTGCACACCACCTACGGGCCGCGCCGGGTGCACGTGATCTACCGGCGTACGGACGAGACCTTCCTCGACCCGGAGGTGTTCCGCAAGGACAGCCTGCTGGGCGTGCCGGGGATCATGCGCGCCTGGGCCAAGGGCAACGTGGCGCTGGCCAATGCGCCGGGCAACGGGGTGGCCGACGACAAGGCCGTCTACGCCTACGTGCCGGAGATGATCCGCTTCTACCTCTCCGAGGAGCCGATGCTCGAGCAGGTGCCCACCTGGCTCTGCTTCCGCGACGAGGACCGGGCCTACGTCCTCGAGCACCTGCGGGAGATGGTGGTGAAGGCGGTGGACGAGGCGGGCGGCTACGGGATGCTGATGGGGCCCCAGTCCACCGCCGCCGAGCGCGAGGCCTTCCGGGAGAAGATCCAGGCCGAGCCGCGCCGCTACGTGGCCCAGCGCCGCATCGAGCTCTCCACTTCCCCCACCTGGGACAAGGCCGCCTCGAAGGTGGTGCCGCGCAGGGTCGACCTGCGGCCCTATGCGCTCACCGGCCGCAAAGGATCCTGGGTGCTGCCCGGAGGGCTCACCCGCGTGGCCCTCGTCGAGGGATCGTACGTGGTCAACTCGAGCCAGGGGGGCGGCTCGAAGGACACCTGGGTGATGAAGCCATGATCTCCCGCGTCGCCGATCAATGCTTCTGGTTCGGACGTTACCTGGAGCGGGTGGAGAGCAGCGCGCGGCTCTTGCAGGTCACCGCTACCCTCGCCCTCGACGCCGAGCTTTCCCCGCTGCAGTGCTGGCTGCCGGTGGTGATCACCGCCGGGGAGCAGGAGCGCTTCACCCGCCTCTGCGGGGCGGAGGCGGCCGGCGACGGGGACGCCGTCCAGCGCTACCTCACCTTCGACGAGCGGGTGCCGGTCAGCCTGCGGCAGTCGGTGGCGGCGGCCCGGGAGAACGCCCGCTCCACCCGCGACGTCATCTCCCTGGAGGCGTGGGAGATCATCAACGAGCTGCACCTGTATCTACAATCGCCGGCCGCGGTCGCCGACTTCGAGGAGCACCCCTACGGCTTCTACCGGCGGGTGCGGCGGGAGGCCCAGCTCTGCCTGGGCCTCTTGCGCGGCACCATGCTGCACGACGCGCCCCTCTTCTTCTGCTGGCTGGGCGTGCTGCTCGAGCGGGTGGGCCAGACCGCCCGCATCCTCGACGTGCAGCACCACGCCTTCCTCGCCGCCCAGGGGGCAGGCGCCCACCCGGTGATGGAGATGTCCCTCTGGCTCTCGCTCCTGCGCGCGTGCTACGGCATCGAGCCGTTCATGAAGAGCCACCGCGGCGCCGTCTCCGCCCAGTCGGTCGCCTCCTTCCTCATCTTCGAGCAGCGCTTCCCCCGCGGGGTGCTGCACGGCCTGCAGCGGGCCCGCGAGCTGCTGCTCTCGTTGCGCCCATCGGCGGGGGAGGCGCCGCCCTTGCGCGCCTACGCACGGCTCGAGGAGCTGGAGGGGTGGATCGCCCGCCAGCAGGGCCGGCCTCTCGACGGCCCCGCCGTGCACGAGATCCTCACCCGGGTGGTGGACGAGACGCAGGCCGTCTGCGACCTGGTGCAGTCGGAGCTGATCGCGGCCACGCTCCCCCCTCCCGCCCAGGGCCAGGCGCAGTCGCAGGGCCGGTCCCAGTGGCAATCCTCCCTCAACCGGGGCGCCTGAAGCCCCGCAGGACCACGCCTCCCGCATGCCCAACCTGCTCGCGATGTCCTTCGAAGGTCCGCTCACCCCGGCCTTCGACCTGCACTGCCTGGACCCGGGCCGCAGGCCTCCCGACGGGTGGGGCATCGCCTGCTACCCGGACGGCGAGCCGGCCGCCCTGGTGCTGAAGGAGGCCGCGCCGCCCCATGGGTCCATCCGCAGCGCCCTGGTCTCCGCCTGGGAGCGCCTGGAGTCCTCCATCTTCCTCGTCCACATCCGCACCGCCATGTGGGGCTCGCTGACCGAGGCGAACACCCAGCCCTTCCAGCGGGCCTGGGGGCGGCGGGAGTGGCTGATCGCCCACTCCGGCAGCCTGCAGCACAAGCTGGAGGGGACGGCGCGCTTCGAGCCGGTGGGCTCCACCGATTCCGAGCAGGTCTTTTGCGCGCTTTTGGGCCGGATCGCCGAGCGGGGGTGCAAGACGCTGAGCGAGGTGCCGCCCGCGGTGCTCCTCTCCTGGTTCCACGACCTCAACCGCCACGGCGGGCTCAGCCTGGCCTTGTCGGACGGGGTCGATCTCGCCGTCTACGCCGACCGGCGCAAGGAGGGGCCGGTCTTCGTCTGCGAGCTGCTCCCGCCCTACGGCGGCGCCCTCTCCCTGGGAGACGCCGATCTCACCGTCGATCTCACCCGGCGCGGCGTCCACAGCCGCAAGGGGATCGTGGTGTCCTCGCAAGCTCTGGAAGCGCGCGAAGGTCCCGCTCCCGACTGGCGGACGCTGGAGCCCGGGCACCTGCTCATCCTCCGCCAGGGAGCGGTGCGCGCGGCCATCGGCCCCGACGCCGCCTCGCCGCCCTTCCAGGTGCAGGTGCAGGTGCAGCCCCAGGCGCAGACTCCCCTCCAGCCGGCCGACGTGGCGCTGGCGCAGGTGACGGTTCCCGTCCCGCCGCCGGCGCAGGCGCAGGCTCCCGCCCCGTCCGCTCCGCCGCCCGCGCCGGAGGAGCGCCCCTTCCTTCCCCGCGCCCGGCCGCTCTACCCGGCAGCGCGCTCCGAGGCCCGCCGCTACGACGTGCTCCACCGCACCGTCTACCGGTACGCGGCCGCGGTGGAGCGCAGCACGCACCTGCTCCGCCTCTTCCCCGCCCACGACCGCCTGCAGAAGGTGCACGCGTCCACCGTCACCACCTCGGTGGAAGGCAGCCAGCGCGACTTCGACGACGTCTTCGGCAACCGGGTTCGGCGGCTGATGCTGGACACCAGCTTCCACGAGCTGGTGATCGAGGCCCGCTCCGACGTGGAGGTGATGGACGTCGACCCGCTGGACTTCCGTCCCCGGAGGGTGCGCTCCACTTTGCCCCTGGTGTGGATGCCCTGGCAGCGGCAGATCCTCCAGCCGTTCCTCCTGCCGCCCGAGCTGCCCGAGAGCGAGCTGGGGGAGCTGACCGAGTACGCCATGAGCTTCGCCCGGCGCAACGACCTGGAGCTGCTCGACACGCTGGTGGACCTCAACTCCACCCTCTTCACCGACTACCAGTACAAGCAGGGCGCCACCGGGGTGCACACCAGCGCCTTCGACGTCTACGCCAACCGTCTGGGCGTCTGCCAGGACTTCACCAACCTCTTCATCTGCCTGGCGCGGCTGATCGGCGTGCCGGCCCGCTACGTCTGCGGGTACCTGCACACCGGGGCCAAGGCGCCCAACGCGCGCATGGCGGAAGCCTCCCACGCCTGGGTCCAGGTCTACATCCCGGAGGTGGGATGGAAGGGCTTCGATCCCACCAACGGCGTCCTCACCCAGACCGATCACGTGCGGGTGGCGGTGGGCCGCAACTACATCGATGCCACGCCCACCTCCGGCACCATCTACGTGGGCGGCGGCCTGGAGTCGCTGGAAGTGGAAGTGCGGCTCTCGCGCAAGTGACCCGGCCACCAGCGCCGGACGCGCACGCAGTAGGCTTCGTAGTCGGTGCCGAAGGTCCGGCGCAGGGTGGGCTCCTCGTAGAGCACCGCGAAGAGGTGCATGACGAGGAGGAAGAGAACCGCGTAGCCGGCGAGCGGCCAGGAGCGGTAGGCGAGCGCCGCCCCGAGCAGGGCGAGGACGGCGCCGATGTACATCGGGTTTCGCACGAACCGGTACGGGCCGCGCACCACCAGCCGCCGGGGCGGATCGAACGGCGCCGGCGTCCCCTTGCCGACGCGGGCGAAGGTGTAGACGCACCACAACGCCAGGAGCACCCCGGCCGCCCCGAGGACCATTCCGGCCAGCACCGGCAGGGCGGCGCCCTGGGGCTTTTCGATGCCCGACCAGCCGAGAATCCGGGCGGGGAGGAACACCAGCATGAAGCCGATGAACAGGCTGGCGTAGACGATCGCGCGGATGAAGACGAAGATGGCCGCCTCGGGCTTCCGCGGGCCGGCGCGAATCGCCGCCCGGCGCCCGCCAATCTAAGGGGAACCCATGCCCGAGACCAGCCCTGCCCGGACGCCGCGCGAGCTTCCCTCGCGCCCTTCCTTGCCCCTGTTGGGCGATACCCTCTCCTTCGTCAGCGACCCCGCCGGCTTCTTGCAGAAGCGGGCCAGCGAGCTGGGTCCCGTCTTCCGCATCCACGTCTTCGGCGCTCCCACTGCCTGCTTCGTAGGGCCGGAGGCCTTCGCCCTGGTGCTCGACGACCGCAACGTCGCCCGGGCCGGGGCCAATCCTCCGCACGTGGAGGAGCTCTTCAACCCGGAAGCGGTGCCTTTCCTGGACGGGGAGAAGCAGAGGCGGCGCAAGCGGCTCCTCATGCAGGCCTTCACCGCCGAGGCGCTGGAGGAGTACCTGCCTTCCATCGAGCAGGTCATCGATCTCTTCGCTGATCGCTGGTCCCGGATGGGCCGCTTCGACTGGGTGCCGGAGCTGAACTCGATGGGCTTCGCCATCGCCGCCTCGCTGTTCGTGGGCGCCGATCCGAAGGAGGGCGATCGGCGGATCGAGATGGCGTTCGACGCCTTCGCCAAGGGGCTCCTTTCCCTGCCGGTGCGCCTGCCCTTCACCCCCTTCAGCAAGGCGCTGCGCGCGCGCGAGTGGCTCCTGCGGATCGTCGACCAGGCCATCGACGAGCACGAGAAGCGCCCCCGCAAGAACGTGCTCTCCCGCCTGCTGGCGGCGCGCGAAGGGAGCGACCGGCTGGCCCGCGAAGAGGTGCGCATCGAGACCTTCCACTTCTTCGGCGCCTACGCCGCGGTGATCGGCGGCCTCTCCTTCCTCGCCCAGTGCCTGGGGCAGAACCCGCAAGTGCGGGCCAAGGCGCGCGAGGAGATCCGCCGCGTCGCTCCCTCGGGCCCGCTGGGCATGGCCGCCCTCCGCGAACTGAAGTACCTCGACCGGGTGTGCAAGGAGTCGCGCCGGGTGGCGCCGGTGCTTCCCATCACCTTCTTCGGCAAGGTGATGCGCGACTGCTCCTTCGACGGGGTGCGTATCCCGGCAGGCCTCAAGGCGGTGGGCTGCATCGGGCCCACCCTGCAGGACGGGAGCATCTACCAGGACCCGGGCCGCTTCGATCCCGATCGCTGGGTCGACGCCAGCGACCGGGAGCAGAAGGCCTGGATCCCCCACGGCGGCGGCCTCCACTCCGAGGGCCACCGCTGCGCCGGCGAAGCGCTGGCGACCCTGATGCTCAAGGCTTTCTCGGTGCACATGCTCCGCCGCTTCGACTGGTCCTCGTCGGAGCAGGACAAGGCGCCCACCCGGGGGAAGATCTTCGCCACCCCCAGAAGCGGCCTCCCCGTCGAGCTGACTCCCGCTCCCTCCTGAGAGCGCTGAAACAAGCCCGCAAAACTGCGGCAACGATTTGCGAGCATGCTGTACAGGGGAAGGAGCGCCGTTGCAGAAGGCTGTCCGGGTCGCCGCCGTGCTGGTTCTCGCCGGCGGCCTTGCCTATTGGCTGATTGGCCGGGAGCCAGCGGACACCGGTCCGGCGGAGGTGCGGGAGGAGGTTGCCTCCGCGGCGCCGGGGGGCGCGGCACCTCCGACGCGAGGCGGAGCCTCGGCGTCCTCGCGCACGGCGAAGGGCCAGACGGGCGCCGCGGCCGGTCCCGCCCGGCTCGAAGACGATTCCCGCACTCCTCCCCTGGAGAATCCGGCCACGGCCGCCGACGGATTCGCGGAGTTGCACGTGCTCGCCGGGACCCAGGCCGTAGCGGGAGCGCGCGTCACGCTCTACCTGCGCACCGGGACGCGCCGCGGTCCGGCGAGCTTCCGCATCGCCGGCGCCGGCGTCACCGGCCGCGACGGGATCGTCAAGCTCCCCGCCCGCCCGGGGCGCTATCTCGCTTCCGCCCACGCTCCCTCCTTCGCCCCCGCGGAGAAGGAGTTCGTGCGGCCCGAGGGCGCCCACCTGACGGCGGTGGAGCTGAAGCTCCCGCAAGGGCACACGCTGCGCGGGCGCGTCGTTTCCCGCGACGGCGGCGAGCCCGTGGCGCAGGCGAAGGTGACGGCCGGAAACGCCTTGCCCCCGGCCGGTGGATTCCGCGGCGGAGGCGGCCCGCGCGTGCAGCAGCTTCCTCCGGAGGAGCGGGCGGCGGCCGAGAGCGGGGTGGACGGGCGCTTCCAGCTCACGGGCCTGGCCGCCGGCACCTACGCGGTGGAGGCGACCAGCGTGGGCCACTCCCACGCCCGCACCCGCGCCGCCGTTCCCCGCGAGGGAGAGCTCCTGCTCGAGCTCCCCGCCGCGGCGGTGATCGAGGGCAGGGTGCTCACCTCCAGCGGCTCGCCCGCTTCCGGCGCGGAAGTCACCGCCATGAGCAACGCCTCCGGGAAGGCGATGACCTTCGCCGCGCAGGGCGGGGGCTTCTCGCTGGAGGTGGAGCCGGGCACGCACCACCTCACCGCCCAGCTCGCCCCCGAGGCGGGAGCGCAGGGCGAGCCCATCGCGGTGGCCGCTGGCCGCACGGTGCGCGGGGTGGTGATCCAGCTCGGCGCCGCGGCCAGCGTCGCGGGCACGGTGTTCGCGCAGTCCAGCGGAAGGCCCTTGCCCGGGGCCAGCGTCACACTGGTCGTCTCCCAGTCGGCCAGCATCGCGGGGCTGGCGACGACCGACGGCGCGGGGACCTTCTCCATCGGGGGCCTGGCTCCCGGCAGCTACGACGCCGCCATCCACGCCGACAGCTACACGGACGTGCTCCGGCGCGGGGTGACGGTGGCGGCAGGCCAGGTCTTTCCCCTCCAGGCCGGGCTGACGGGCACCGGTTCCGTCGCCGGGCTGGTGGCGGACTCGGCAGGGCGGCCGCTGCCGGGCGCGGTGGTGCAGCTCACTGGAGGATTCGGTCCG
>Ga0335085_10009495_pt1 | contig 14675 bp, 11 predicted proteins | sample Lox_Sample_45_FD_206712 | JGI IMG/M metagenome (GOLD analysis project Ga0335085, IMG submission 206712) | Soil microbial communities from Loxahatchee National Wildlife Refuge, Florida, United States - Lox_Sample_4.5 | ecosystem: Environmental > Terrestrial > Soil > Wetlands | place: USA... | reverse complement strand
TGGTTGTCGTGTTGCCTTCCTCCCTTCGCAACGGAGTCGGCGTCCCGTGCCAAACGGTCTTTTCGAAGCTCAATAGCCCGGCCCACCGATGCCTCTGTCTACGCTTCAAGCGATGTCTCGCGATGTCACCTGCAAGACTCGAGGTCAGGATGGATTCGCTGCTTTCCTTTCCTGTAGAGCTCTTTCATCCCTACAACATGCCGGTTTATCCCGGCGCTCTCCGAGGGCGCCATCGCGAAGGCGGAACCATCGTGAGCATCGCTAGAACGATGCGCTGCCTGCCGATTCTAAGCTCTTGCCCCTGCTTCTGGACAGTTTGCAAATATGCGACTCGGAAGTAATTCTGCCGGTTCGGCGCGAACGGATCTGGGCTGCAGGTCTGCGACGCTGTCCAGGAGCCCCCTTCTTGGAAATTTACGTCCACGCCTCCCGATCGCTAAGACATTCACTGGCTTCTTGACCCACTGAGACGGCAATGAGAAACTCGTGCCCACCGAGGGGTGTAGAAACTTGCTTCGGAGGGCCCAACCTGGAAGCTTCCGACTTTGCCGTCATTCTAAACTGCGAAATGAGACCAAACGGCTGAATGCGGCTGTGAACACCTTCGACAGGCTAAACACAGTTCGAGGTCTGAACAATACGAAACGCGGTTCGAAAAAGAGGTTTGGCCCCACCAGCCATGGACTTGGGCACGTCCGGTTCACTTGTTGAGAGCCCGATGGAGATATTTTCGGCCGTGACGTCTATGAGCTCAGATGTCCGTCCAGCCTCCGCGTGGGCTCGAGGCTTCGGGGTTGGCTCCTACGCCCACTCACGGCGGCGCGCCCAGATGCCCTCCGCGCAGCGCAGGGCAAGCGCACCGATGGTTGAGGTTGGGTTCACGGCCGCACTCGTCGTAAATGAACTGCCATCGACGATAAAGAGATTCTCCACCTCGTGTGATTGGTGCCAGGCGTTCACTATTGATCTCTTCGGGTCGCTGCCCATTCGTGCCGTCCCCAGCAGGTGAAACGCCGGTTGAATGACCCCGCTATCGAGAATCTCAACCGCCCCGGCGGCTTCGAGCGCCTGTCGCGCCGAGCTGGCGGCGTGCTCGAGCATTCTCAGGCTGTTTTGGGAGTAGGTATAGACCACGCGCGGCGCAGGAATCCCGCTGGAATCCTTTAACTCGGGATCAAGCTCCACGCGGTTGGCGTCGACGGGGAGGTCCTCACCGAGAACCGTAACGCGGATAACGTGGGGAAACCGCTTCTTCATCTCCTGGTGATGCCTCGGGCCCCAGGGAATGGGTTTGCCGACAAAGCTGCCCCAGGCGTGATGTACCGGTCCGAAGGAGCGTTCCAACATCAACATATAACCGCGAATAAATCCGCGGTTCGAATCGGTCTCGTAGAACTGCTGGCTGTATGCGGGAATGCCGAACGGCCCATCGTGGCCATCAATGCGCTGCTCGAATTGGCCTTCCAGGAATCGGAAGGGGTGCAGCATAAAGTTCCGTCCCACCAGACCCGACCCATTGGCAAGTCCCTGCGGAAATTGTTTGGATTTCGAAAGGAGCAGCAGACGTGCCGTCCCCACACCATTCGCCGACAAAACCACAATTCGAGCGGTCTGCTCGTGGAGCTTGCCTTCGCGATCGTAATAAACCGCACCGCGCGCTCGACCCTGCTCATCCACGGTGATTTCTCGCACCCGACACGAAGTTTTCAATACCGCACCCTGACGTAAGGCTTTCGGCCAATAGGTAACGTCGGTGGAAGCCTTGGCGCCGATGGGACAGCCCAGCATGCATTTTCCGTGCAGATCGCAACCAGGACGGCCGTCATAAGGGCGCGAGATGATGCCGTTGTCTGATACCCACCAATGCCAGCCCAGTTTGTCGAAGCCCCGGCCGATGGTTTCGCCGAGGATGCCCAAGGGCAAGGGCGGCGTGGGTCGGGGCGCTCGCGGCGGGTTCGCGGGATCACCGGCGAGGCCCGCCACACCCATTTCACGATCGTTCTGATCGTAGTAGGGCTCGAGATCCTTGTAGCTGATAGGCCAATCGTCGGCCACGCCGTCAAGGGTTTTCACCCGGAAGTCGGAGGGATGGAATCGCGGCCAATGAGCCGTGTAGTGGATACTGCTGCCCCCCACCGCGTTGAACATCAAGACCGTCGGCGGGTGTCCTCCGGTCTGGACGACTGGGTAATCCTCGGGCCGGTTCCGGACATTGGGGCTGAAATGGTAAGGCCCTCGATGCAGCGCGATTTCCCAGGTGGTTTGCGTGGAGGGATACTGGTTCGGCTTAATCCAGTCGCCTTGCTCAAGACACACCACTTTTGCGCCCAGATCGGTCAGACGCTTGGTAACGGCCGCACCAGCGGGTCCCGATCCGATCACCAGCACATCCGCTCGCTCGTTTGGCAACGAATTACCCCTCACTTACTTCTCGATAGAGCTTGGGCATCTTCCGCACATGGGCCAGTACGGAATCGTCAAACGGCTTCATGTGTGGACCTGACTCGTTGGTCGGATGGAGTTCATACCCGATCAGCTTCCAAACGGTCGGCTGGGTGTAATAGGATTCGTAGACCAAATCGCGCAGCTTCGCAAGAACCTCGGGCGATTGCGCTTCGAGTGCGGTTAAGATTTCAACCCGCTGCACCGAGGAGACGCTGGCAAAACCCACATTGAAGCGACTCTCACTCAATCGTGCCAGCGCATCCAAGGCTTGCTGTAAGTCCGCTTTGATCTGCGATTCCTGTTGGCTAACGCGCTCGAGGTATTCGAGGCCGCCCACCTCGCTAGCGGCGGGCATACCGTCGCTCGCCGGGATGATCTCGTCCACGGCGGCTCGCAAGGATTCGCGTTGCGAAGGGCCAAACGCCGCGGGAACAGGTTGCTTGGGCGCCTGACCTGCTTTCTTCTCGGCCGCCACGCTGATCACTGCCGGCCCTGCCAAGGCAGTTTCCAGGAACCTGCGACGCGTGACTTTGTGCGATGTACTCATGCCTCTGGCCGATCGCGCGGACTGCCCACATTCCAAACTCGGTCGTACCCCGCATTTTACCCAAGCATCCGTGGGCGTGCAACTCACTTGAACTCGCTTACTTGAAATCACCCTACCGGAAATCCGACCCTCGCAGGCACAGCGTGCCTGGCGCGAGACTGGCTGCGCCGATGCGTAGTCCAATTCGACCCAGGCCAGCTTCGGTTAGTACGACGGGGATCGAAGCCCAAGTTTTTCGCCTGCGTAAGCCAGACACTGCTTCACATTGTCTTCTTCCTGCCGGCGCCGTGCCAACTCTTCGAGTCCCGAAATGTGAGGAAGTGGTTCCCGAGGTGAATGCTCCCGCACGAGAACCAGGGTGCGATCGAGATACAGACCTTTTCTTTCAGGAAACGTCACCCAATACTTGCCCGTGAGGCATGGAACTTTGAGCGGGTCACGCGTAATCATCTCGAGGTTCAGCCGGGCTCGCGGGCTCGCCTTGCGGATTCTGTTAACGATCCAGGAAAGGTCCAAAATGCCCTGGCCTAGCGGAACCTCCGAGAGCAGGAATCCCTCGGGGTAGTCCTTCACGGCCATATCCTTGAAATGAGTCGTCACGGCATAAGGCGCCAGCTTTCCGACAACGTCTACAGGATCATCGAGTAGCGAGATGTTGTTGCCGATATCGAGGCAGACACCCAGCCACTCACTCGCGTGGCGCTCCAGCAGCGTAACCATCTCGTTGGCGGTCCAGTCCTTGTGATTCTCCAAGCCGAGCGGCATGCGGTGCTTCTTAAGGATCGGTATTGCCTGCGCAATTCTCTGGTGAGACTCCGTGACGAAGTTCTTCCACTGATCCAGACTGCTGAAGTTCTCGTACCGCCGTCCGTTGAGACAGGCCGAGCGCAGGCATAGGGCTCCAGCATGCTGCGCCGCGGCCACGCGCCGCTCGAAGTCGGCGGAGTTGTCGCCCTGCGGAAGGCTGACAATTACCTCGAGATACATTCCCAATTCCGCGGTCCGTCGGCGCAGCTTGTCAAGGTAGCCTGCGTCGAGAGAATCGAGCCCAACCTGAATGCCTCCGGCTCCAAGCGAAGAGCAGTATTCCAGAAAATCGTAGGTCGACCGCGAATGGGGGCTGTCTGGGAAGGAGTACTGCACTACTCCCATTGACGTGCGGGGTGGCGGCTCCGACCTGAAGAGGTGACGGCCTGCCACAGGGGGAAGGCAGGCGGCTGCGGCCAGGGCCTTGATAAAGTTGCGCCGTTTCATAGATTAAAGCCCTCCAGCATCTGATTCCATGGCTTTCGATACGGCCGCGCGAGCATGGCCGAGGCCTCCGGGTCGCCCATGATCTCCTCCCGTTCAGCATCCCACCGGACTTTCCGGCCGAGGCACAGTGAGATGTTGGCCAGATGGCAAGCGGTGGCCACGCGATGCTCTTCTTCGAGGTTGGAATTGGGTTGTTGCCGCGACTTGATGCAATCGATAAAGTTGCGCGCGTGAGAGGCCAGCAGATCGTTGTAGACCTTCTCTCTCACCGCCTCGCACCATGGGATGGCCGCTCTATTCGCTATGTGCTGTGGGCCGCCTACGGGGTGGCCAACAAACTCAGGGATCTGGTTCTGGGGCGGAATTTTCATGTCGGGGAAGACCTGGTAACCAGAACGGTTGATCACGAGACTTCCCTTGGTGCCAAAGAACTCCAGCCCTTCACCCTCGCCGCGGCCGCGACTCGCTTCCCGATGTGACCATAGCGCGGTGAATCCGGGATACTCGAACAACGCGTCCTGAGTGTCAGGAGTTTCACAGTTGTCGGCCAAAGCGAAACGTCCGCCCGATGAGGCAACGGTCTGCGGAGCCCTAACCTTCATCACCCAGTGAACGACGTCGATCTCGTGGGCGCCCAGGTTGGTCATCTGCCCGCCCGAGTAGTCCCAAAACCAACGGAAGTGGTAAAGCGATCGATTGGGGTTGTACGGGCGCTGAGGCGCCGGACCCAGCCATAAATCGTAATTCATGCCTTGCGGAGGGTCCGAATTGGATGGTTCGCCGAAGCCGGGCATAACGTTGCGTAACGAGCCCATGTGGACGGTATGGATTTTGCCGATGTGGCCCTCTTGGAGAAGATTCACCGCGTCCGTGAAATGCCTGCCACTGCGCTGCTGCGTCCCCACCTGGACCACTCGGCGGTAGCGCCGCGCCGCCGTCACCATCCAGCGCCCCTCACGCGCAAAGAGCGTCAGCGGTTTTTCAACATAAACATCCTTACCGGCGGCGCAGGCCATGATCGTCAGCAGGGCGTGCCAGTGGTCGGGCGTGGAGATCACCACCGCTTGGACATCCTTGTCGTCAAGCAGGCGACGAAAGTCGGCATAGCCCTTGGCACGGGGACCGCAGGCCTCGAGACCCTCATGCAATCGGGGTTCGTAGACATCGGAAAGGGCGACCAAGTCCACGTCTGGCTGGTTCTTGAAATCATGGACGTGCTGGGCGCCAATCAGCCCGTAACCGATGAAGCCGACCTGAACCCTGTCGTTGGCGCCCAAAATCCTCGATGCCGGCAGGGCCGCGGTTGTCGAAATCAAGAAGTCGCGACGTGTTGGTGACATCGGCGGATAATATCACTACCCGTCCAATCCAAGTTGACTATCGCAGCGCGTTCGCCAGGGGGGGGACGCCGACACCACAGGGATTCGCCATTCTCGAGAACGAGCTGACTCAGTTCCTCAACCATCCTCTAACGCCGAAAACCGCGTTGGTTTGAAGTTTAGCCAAGCCTGCGCACGTTAACCTTGCAGCCAGAGCGAACGATTGGTGAGCGCCGGTGTAAGCACACCTGGGACGATTGTGCTGACTCTGGCAGGGTGAGCCACCTGCGGCACCACTGAGCGAATGCTGGCAAGGCCGGTATGGGTCACGAGCCAGTCAATTTGGGTGTGGAAGGGCATTTATCGGGCACAATCCTCTTAGGATGATGTGGATGGCTGTCCTTCCCGTCCACAAAACAGAATTACCTTCCTCCACAGTGCTTCCTGATGTGGCCGAGAGGCCGAAATCGGACGCGCGGGGGAGCCCTATGCGCCAGAATAGGTGAGTGCTTTTCAAGTGCGCCGCGTCCCTGACACGACTGCCCAGCGTGGCAGTTCGCCATTATGCGGGAGCAATCACCAAGCTGAAAAAGGCGGGCCGCACGATCCTAACGACGCTGGCGGGCCCGATCCTCAATTCGCAGCGGGAATGAGTACAAATTTCCGGACCGGAGGGCAATAAGAACAGAAACAAGCAGACTAAACGTGGAAATGAGAGCTTGCCAGCAGAACTGCGCCAACATCAGTTGATTCAATGTGGACGAGGTTCTTGGTGATAACAGCTAAACTTAGCCGGCTTCTCGGGCGCTGCGATTTTGACAACGGCAGGTCATGGTTCTACAGTGTCAGGTTCTTAAGGTAGTTGTAACTCATCTTGAGACTCTCGAAGACCGGCCGATCGCAAAAGTCCTGCTCGACGTAATAGTGCCTTAAACCGCTGCCGGAAGCCGCCGCCAAGATCTGCTTCCAATTGATGCTGCCGTGTCCAACTTCGGTAAAGGGCCCCGGGCCTTGATCCGGATAGGTCGAAGGAGCATAGCCTGGCTTCCGATCCTTGATATGAAGCAGCGGAATCCGCCCGGGGTATTTCGTAAAATATTCCACAGGATCTCTCCCCGCGCGAGTGAGCCAATAGCAGTCAATCTCCAATTGGACAGATTGTGGATCGGTCTGATGAAGAAGCCAATCGTAGGGAATGACGCCGTCATACTCCCGGAACTCGACATTTAGGTTGTGGTAAGCGAACTGAAGACCCGCCCTCTTGCATTGCTCGCCCACCGCGTTCATCAAATCAGCAAGGCGCTTATAGTCGTCGAGAGGATTGAGCTTGGAAACATCGCTAATACTGCCACCCAAGTAATGCACGCCGAGCTCTGTCGCGTACTCAATGAGCTTTTCCCACCGAGGCCTGACTTCGGAAAGTCGGGATCGAGGGCTCAGAATATAAGAAAGCGTGTGGCTGCTCGGCGCCACCAGGCCGGTCGAGCTCAACAGACGACGAATCTCCGAAGCTTCCCGCCCGTAGAAATCGAAGAGCTCAACTTCTTCATAGCCGATAGCGGCAACTTTCTCCAAAGTACCCGGAAAGTCCTGCTCGCACTCGAACCGCACCGTGAAGAGTTCCATGCCGATGGGAAGACCGAGAGGCTGGGCTCTGAGAATTCCCGCCTTTCGATTTTCTGCTACTGCGACGAGTCCTGACATGCTTGCTCGCAAGAACTGCCTTCGCTTGAAAAGCCCGGTGTGGGTGGAATCCTTCATCCGGTTCTCCTTCTCAAGCGTTCGAGAAGAAGTTGGCCCTCCCCATAAAAGGTTTTCGCGCCAAACCTCGGGCTCGGCCCGGCGGGATTCAGGCCAGGATGCCCTTCACGACATCGCCAAAAACGAATGTGAGCCGAGCATCCTGTCCCTGATATTTCACCGTGAGCCGCTTGTGATCGATACCCAGCAAATAGAGCATGGTAGCGTGGAAATCGTGGACGGTGACCGGGTTCTCAACGGCCGTGTAGCCGAGGTCGTCGGTCGAGCCGAAGGCGGTTCCGCCTTTGATGCCCCCGCCTGCGAGCACGAAAGAAAAACCCTTGATGTGATGATCGCGGCCGTCGCCCCCTTGTGACATGGGGGTTCGTCCAAACTCGCCTCCCCACACCACCAGCGTATCCTTGAGCATGTCGCGCTGTTTCAGGTCCTTGACCAGCGCGGCGGTGGCTCGGTCCGTTTCCTGCGCTTTAATGGCGATGTTAGCCTTTATTCCGCCGTGATGGTCCCAATCCCGGTGATAGAGCTGGATGAAGCGCACACCGCGTTCCGCCAAGCGCCGTGCGAGCAGGCAGTTCGATGCAAAAGAGCCATCTCCGGGCTTGGCCCCGTACATGTCCAGAATGTGCTGGGGCTCCTTGCTCATGTCCATGAGACCGGGCACGCTGGCTTGCATCTTGAACGCCATCTCGTATTGTGATATCCGGGTAAGAACCTCCGGATCGTTCACCGCGCCGTACTCGATTTTATCGAGCGCATTGATGGCTTGAATGGAAGCATCTTGTACAATGTTGTCGATGCCCGGAGGGTTCTTGATAAACAGCACGGGATCGCCGATGGCGTTGAATTTGACTCCTTGGAATTTGCTCGGCAGAAAGCCGGAAGACCACTGCCGAGAAGCAATGGGTTGCATCTGCCCCCCCTTGCCGGATGAGATCAGGACGATGAAGCCTGGCAGATCCACGGCCTCGGAGCCGAGGCCATAAAGTACCCACGATCCCATGCTCGGCCGGCCGGCGATGATCATTCCCGCGTTCATGATCGCGTGCGCGGGGTCGTGATTAATCTGCTCGGTCGTCATCGAGCGCACAATACACAGGTCATCGGCCACGCTGCCCATTTCCGGAAATAAATCGCAAAACTCCAGGCCGGAATTCCCAAACTTCTGGAATTGGTGCTGCGGCCCGAAACAGATCAGTTTTTTTCCCTGCAACTGCGCGATCTGCTGGCCCTTCGTAAAGGATTCAGGCATGGGTTTACCGTCCAACTCCGCGAGTTTGGGCTTGGGGTCCCATGTTTCGAGGTGGGAGGGTCCGCCTGCCTGGTAGAGGAAAATAACTCGCTTGGCCTTGGGCGGGAAGTGCAGCGGGTTGACGACGCCTTTCGAAACTCCGGTTGCCCCGGTCTCTGCTCCGAACAATTGCGGATTGATCAGTCCATTCAGAGCCAGCATGCCCAGCCCGGAAATGCCGTAACCCAGGAAGGTGCGCCGATTGATATCAACCGCCATGGATAGTTTGGGATCCATTTTTGACTCCTTAAGCGTTTTCAGTTCCACAGCTCTAGTTCCGAGTAATCGTCTCATGCAGGTTCACAATGGCTCGGGTGACCATGGTCATCGCGGCCAGATCGTTCGGTCTTAGGCCTTTGGCCACAGGCGTTTCCCCCACTTGCAGCAAACTCGCTGCGCGCCGGGGACTGGCTTGAAAATCCGCATAGCTCTTCTTGTACAAATTGGCCAGTATCTGCCGTTCCTCAGGCGCCGGCGTTCGGCCCAGGGCTTGCATAAAGGCCCAAGCGATCCGCGCATTCAAGGAAGGGCCGCCTTTCTTGAGCGCGTTCTGCGCGAACACGCGGGCGGCTTCGACAAAGATCGGATCGTTGAGCAGAACCAGCGCTTGTAGCGGCGTGTTGGAATTCACACGATTCACCGTGCATTCCTCGCGGCTCGAGGCGTCGAAAGCAGCCAAGCTCGGATGCAAGAAGGTCCGCTGCCAATGAATGTACACACCCCGGCGATACAAATCATCCCCGTGGTCGGCGGAATAGTCCCGCTTAGGAAAATTCAGCGCCGACCAATATGCTTCGGGTTGATACGGCTTAACGCTGGGTCCTCCGAACTTCTCCACGAGCAAACCTGAAACTGACAAGGCGATGTCGTGGACCACCTCGGCATCTACCCGGAAGCGGCTTTGCCGGGCCAGCAGCCGGTTGTCCGGATCCTTCTCTTCAAGTTGAGGGCTGCTCATCGAGGATTGGCGATAGGTATGGCTCATTACAATGGTGCGAATGATGTGCTTGACGTCCCAGGGGTGCGTGCCCTCCGCTTGCCAGGTTGGCTCCATAAATTCCACCGCAAGCCAATCGAGCAATTCGGGATGACTGGGCCATTCGCCCTGCGAGCCAAAATCGTTCAGCACCTTGGAAATGCCGATCCCGAAGAATTGCTGCCACAACCGGTTGACAAATACACGTGCGGTCAGCGGATTCTGAGGCGACACCAGCCAGTTGGCAAAATCCAGACGAGTCGCGCGGCGCCCGCCCAAATCCAATTTCCCGAGGAATATCGGAACGGCGGGCTGGACGATTTTGCCGGAATCGTCCATCCAATTTCCACGCAGCAAGATTCGCGTCTCTCTCGGGGTTACCGACACGGAAACCAAAACGGTGGGAATCGCCGTCTGGAGCATGAGCCGCTGTGCCTTCAGCCGCTCCACGGCGATCAAAGCCGACTGCAATTCGGGTTTGGACCATTGAAAGTGCTCGCGCAGAGTCGCCGCCTGTTCCTTCGATCGGCCCGAGGTGTTGACTTTGAGCGCCGTCAGGACGTCGCCTGGGACGCCGTCACGCACTCCGCCCCGCGTGAGCTTGTCCACTTCAACGGCAAGGCCGGCATCCGCTCCCGCGTCGCCCAGTTCCGGCCAGGAGTATTGTCCGGACGAGAGCGCCAAGCGAACCCTTCCAATAGTGGCGCGGCGCAAACGCGAATCTTGCCGCAAGTAGACGGTAACCACGGACCCCGGCCCGGTCCTGATCGGTCGACCAAAACGTAGAGCCAAAAACGGACTCTTCCCGTCGGAATCGTCCTGTCCCCAGCCGGTCTTCGGATCACCGTCGATGGCCGCCATGGGCGGATGTTCTCCCGTTTCACCAAAACCATTCGTCGTGGCAAGCACGAAAGGAACTTTCGTTGCTGGCAGTTTTCCATCAAGGGAAAGTCTTGCTTCCACCTCCGTCAAAACAAATCGGTCTGATCCGCGGGCCACCCGGTTGCCCGGCAAGGACTCGTCTTGCATTACCTGGACCCCAAGCGCCGTCCAGGTGCCGGCGCCCGGCCGGAAGCTGATGGTGTAGGTTTCATTGTCAGGATTCGGGCCACTCGCCACAACTAATCCATTCCCCGGTCCATGGTGAAATTGGAGCGAAGCCGCGCCGGTTGTGACATAGATATTGCTATCTACCGGTTCGTCGTTGTAAATCGTAAGGCGCGCTCCGTGGGCGGACACCGCGGCAAAGGGCCGTTGATAATGCCACTTTAGCCGGCCTGCTTGGAAATCCGACGACAGTTGCTGTTCCCAAGCCGTCTGCTGCTGTTTTGATGCGTCAGTTTTGTCATCGAGCGTGCGTTGAGCGGTCTTTACCTCGTCCTCGAGTTTCGCGAGTTGCCCGCTCTGATCTTTGTTTGGCAAGGATAAAGTGGTCCATGCATTCTCCCCACGGTCGGGCAGAAGGCCTGATTCTTTGATGTCGGCAAAGAAGGCCTTCATCGCATAAAAATCCTCTGATTTGATGGGATCAAACTTGTGGTCGTGGCATTCCGCGCACCCTGTGGTTAAGCCCAGCCAAACCGCGCTCGTGGTGCGAACCCGGTCCGCTCCGTATTTGGCCAAATACTCCTTGTCCTGAACGCCGCCCTCTATGGATGTGCGTAGAATGCGGTTGTAAGCTGAGGCCACCTTCTGGTCCGTCGTCGCATTGGGCATGAGGTCGCCGGCAAGTTGCTCAAGCGTAAATTCATCGAAAGGCATGTTGTCTAGAAACGCCTTCAACACGTAGTCCCGATACGGCCAGGCAGGCTGCGGGTTGTCGCCGTGAAATCCCCGGCTGTCGGCGTACCGCACGGCGTCGAGCCAGTGCATGGTTTGCTGTTCGGCGTAGCGGGGTGAGGCAAGAAGCCGATCGACAAGTTTTTCGTACGCACCCGGAGATTTGTCGTTAACGAATTGCTGAACTTCCTGAGGGGTGGGCGGCAAACCGGTGAGATCCAGGGTCACGCGCCGAATCAGGGTTCGACGGTCGGCCTCGGGTGAAGGCTGCAAACCTTCTTTCGCCAAGCGCGCTTGAATAAGCGCGTCGATGGGATTCACGACGAGCGTGCGATTGCCCGAAACCTCAGGAACAGGAGGCCGCTTGACCGGTTGAAAACTCCAATGCCCTTCGTATTTGGCACCCTCCCCCACCCATTGCCGCATGGTTTCTTTCTGCACAGGGGTCAGTGTCTTGTGCGCATATTCCGGCGGCATAATTTCGGAAGAATCCGCGGCGAAGATTCGCCGGATGATATCACTCTGCTCCGGCTTCCCGGGGACGATAGGAGTCTTCCCGTCCACAGCCGGCTTCAACGCCTCATCGCGGATGTCCAAGCGCAAATCCATCATGCGCGCGCCTTTATCCGGGCCGTGGCAGCGAAAGCAGGTGTCCGACATGATCGGACGGATATCGCGGTTAAAGCTCACTTGAGCTTTCCCCGACCAAGGCAGCACAATAGCGGCCAGAAGAAATGCGCCGACAAGATTAGATTTCATCGAAGGCCCTCAAGGTGCGATGGGAAAACCGTGTGATGATACCATATTTGCGTAGTGACCAAAAATTGGACGCTACCAGGCTCGGTCGAAACAATTGGTGGCACAGTGGAGTCTTGATATGACGATGCTTCAGTATCCTCCGGGGTACCCAAGAGAATGTACATGATGGGGGGGAGAAATGCTGGAGCGATAGTAAAAGCGGTTTAGGAACAGCGGTGATACTCGTGTACTTCCTATTTTTCATGCCTTTATCAAGTGTTATTGGTGTAGCGGTCGCATCGCCATCATCGTCAGAGGCCTCTGTAATGATGCAGGTCTGGCCGCGGCACGCTACCTGGAACGAGGCAGTTGTTCGCGGAGAAATCATCCTCGCCCGTCTCACTACAAGTGGCGCCCGCTTATACAGTTCCGGCACTGCCAGGGATTCGGCATAATAAGCCGCCTTCGCGTCCAGCGGGCGCCACAAGGTCGTGTAACGGCCTACTTGTGGAATTGCAACCCCTGACTCCCCCTTCGAGGAAGTTTGTGATCGCATAGCACTCGCCGGGATCAATCATGGCTAACGGTCAGGAAGTGACCTATGTCCTAAGGGACTCGCCCGTTCCGCAGCGTGCCACGAGCCGGGAGATAGCCCGCACAGGCAGATAACCACTCTTGTGCCCTCCTCCCTTGCCGAAAGCTGGCACAGTGCGGGGCGCCCGCTTATCTGGCTGAACCCGTACGGACGCATCCAGGAGCCACCAAAGAAGTGTTCGAGCTTCCCGCTTAACAGTTTCCTTGACAACCGTTTCCTTGTATACTAATCTGACTGCGACGAGGCGAGCAATGAAGACATCGAAAAAGCAAACAATTGCAGCGACTCGGCTTACCCGCCATATCGGATACTGGATGCGGCGGGTATCGAACAGTGTCTCTCATGCCTTCGCACGGAAGCTCGAAACCGGTGGCGTTACGGTGGCCGAGTGGGTGGTGTTGCGGGAAATGTACGCGGGTGACGACACCACGTCGCCAAGCGCGGTGGCGGAGTTGACCGGCCTTACCCGGGGAGCAGTTTCAAAGCTCATCAGCAGGCTCCTCGATAAGGGCCTCGTCACGCGCAGGGAGTCGGCGAAAGACCGCCGCTACCAAGATATCAAACTCACCGAAACTGCTATTGCCCTGGTTCCGTTACTGGCCAAGATGGCAGACGACAACGATGAAGAGTTTTTCGGGGCGCTCACCACGTCCGAGCGAAAAATTTTGATGGAGATCCTCCAGAAAACCGCGAGGCTGCAAAACCTCAGCATAATGCCGATTGAATAAATGGAGAAGAATGAATCAGGTACTCATTCAGGGGCTGATCGACAAGGCACTGGCTGAAAGTATTAGTTTTCCGGAAATCCTGGCAAACCTCACACGCGAGGCAGTTGAGCCGTACCACGTCGACTTTCTGCGTAACGAATGTCGCTATTACGCAGCCAACGGGGAATCCTTCGTCACCGGCGTGGCGCTTGTCCATGGCGCCGTGGCCCTGGAGTTTTCGGCAGAAAGGCTCGCAGCCATCAATAAAAAAGTCCAGTCGGGCGAAGCGTGGTACCCAGGTTTCGTGAGAGAAGCTGCCGCTGCCGGATGCGCCTACAATATCGTGTACTTGAACGGAAAGAAGGACCGCTACTTCGGACGCAACGGCGGCGAGCACGTCCAGTACTTCCCCGGCGCCAAGCCGTGAAGTCCCCTGACTTTGACAATCAAACATCTTCAAGGAGGTCATAACGATGAAAATAGCTCGCTCTGCAATCAAGTCGGTCGATATCGCGGCTGCGCCCGACAAGGTCTACGCCTTCCTTTCCAACCCACTCAACTGGCCGGAGTACGCCGTGGTCAATTTGCGCTCTGTGAGCCCGGGCCAGAATGGCTGGTTCAAAGCCGTGACCAAATTCGGCGAAGGCGAGATCAAAGTCAACGGCTTCAAGGAACTCGGCATTGTGGACCACATCTGGAAAGATCCTCAGGCATCGTGGCAGGTTTACGCGCGTGTGGTTCCGAATGGGGAAGGGTCCACCGCGATGATGACACTTTTCCAACCGCCCATCATGAACGATCAGCAGTTCAACGATGCAATGAAGGAAATGGATATAGAGATGGCCATGCTAAAAGAAGTTTTGGAGCGATGACAACGGGCAGCTCACGTGTAGGGATGTACGGGTCTTTTGTCGAAGAAGCCTTCCGCCTGCAAGCGCCGTTAGGGCATGCCAACCTCCAGGTTGTCTTGAGGGCAGGTGGCGAACGGGCTTGAAATCTGATTTTCATGTGAGTCGGACACGGAATAATCAGAGCCCGGCAAGGAACCGAAGCAGTTCGTCTTCGGGCTGAAACCGATGCAACTGGCCTTGCGCGGGTGCCAGTTTTTCCAAAGCCTTCTGCTTGGTGGCGAGATCCGCCTCCCCATCGACAATCCTGGTGTTTGGCTGGGTCCCGGCGGGGGATGGGCGTTTATCATTGTGCGCCGGGATAAACCGGCATGTTGTTGGGAATGCAAGAGTCCTACAAGAAAGGAGAAAGCGAATC
>Ga0335085_10009494_pt1 | contig 14675 bp, 16 predicted proteins | sample Lox_Sample_45_FD_206712 | JGI IMG/M metagenome (GOLD analysis project Ga0335085, IMG submission 206712) | Soil microbial communities from Loxahatchee National Wildlife Refuge, Florida, United States - Lox_Sample_4.5 | ecosystem: Environmental > Terrestrial > Soil > Wetlands | place: USA... | reverse complement strand
CGCAACTGTTCAATAGTGTGCCGAACAGCCTCAAGAAAGCGAACTGCAACTTCGGGAAGGTCTTTGGTGATGAGGTAATACCGAAACTGCCGCACAACGTCGTCAGCGGCGGATTGCTGGTAGGAAACCCTCACGAACGCGGGCTGGTCTTATGCTCGCTCAGCAGAGCGTCAGTTTTGTTGCGGACCGCGCCCCAGAATTCGTCCTCAGAGAGTGCCTTCGATGCCATGCCTTCAAGGAGCAAGGCGTCAAGCTCCTCGCGCGACCCGGCAAAACCCGGAACAGTTCGCTGTTCGACAGCGGCAAGGGCAGCTTCCACAACTTCCTCAACCGATGCATAGGCGCCGCGATGAATGACGGCTTGAATGCGCTCTTCCTGCTCGGGCGTAAGACGAATTGTCATCGCTTGTTGTCTACTCCTTCGTGCTCGTCGGTCTCAGCGTACAAAAAACCCCGTATCGAAGCAAGACGGCAGCCACGCTTGCCAGCGAAAATCCGCTTCAGCAAGATCGATCTAATGGCAACAGCCGAGAATCACTGAAAGCACCTACGGACAGCCTCAAAGCCGTACCCTCAAAACCTCCCAGCCCGAACCGATTCGGCCAGCCCTCCTAATAACTCGTATGTCTCTTCCCATCCAATGCACGCATCGGTAATGCTCTGCCCGTAGGTGAGCGGCGCTCCCTCCGCCAACTTTTGCGCGCCTTCGACCAGATTGCTCTCCAGCATCACTCCCATGATGCGGGAGCTGCCCTCGCGCACCTGTGCGGCGACATCGTGGCACACAGCGCCTTGCCGCTTGTAGTCTTTGCCGCTGTTGGCGTGGCTGCAATCAATCATGATTCGCGGCGGCAAGCCGGCTTGCTGCATCTGCTCCGTCACGCTAGCCACCGATTCCGCGTCATAGTTAACGGATTTTCTTCCTCCACGCAGGATCAAATGACAATCGGGATTTCCCGTAGTTACGAAGATGGCGGACTGGCCGCTCTTGGTGTGACCCAGGAACGTATGCGGATGCGCCGCCGACAGCACCGCCTCAATCGCAATCTGCACATCGCCTGAGGTCGCATTCTTGAATCCCACGGGGCACGAGAGGCCCGAAACCAGCTGGCGATGTATCTGGCTCTCGGTTGTGCGTGCCCCAATCGCTCCCCAGCTCACGAGCGGGGTCAGATACTGTGGCGTCATCACGTCGAGAAACTCGGTGCCGGCTGGCACACCCATCTCCGCGAGATCCAGCAACAGATGCCGCGCCATGCGCAGGCCGTCGTTGATCTTGTAGGACTGATCGAGGTATGGATCATTGATCAGCCCCTTCCAGCCGACCGTCGTGCGCGGCTTCTCGAAGTACACGCGCATGGCGATCAGCAGCTCACGCGAGAACTCAGGAATCACACGCTTCAGCCGCTCGGCATACTCACGAGCTGCCTTCGTGTCGTGAATGGAGCAGGGGCCGACAACCACGAACAGCCGTCGGTCACGTCCGGCAAGAATCTCGCCGATCGCCGTGCGCGCCTCGAACACAGTCGCTGCCGCCTTTTCCGTTAGCGGAAGTTCTTCCTCAAGAAAAACCGGCGGCAGAACAACCCGCGTCCACTTGATGCGCAGGTCATCAGTAGGATGAAAGGTCATCATGATCAGGATAAGCTACGACCCGGTTTGTTCCGGCGACCTCGTCGCCTCGCGCGCGGCAGTCCCGCGCCTGCTGCGCAACTCCGGGCGAATCATGATCCATTTGCGCCCCGGTGGGCTCCTGGCGTTGGCTTTCCGTCCCTCTCCTGAACATGTTCAAAATCTGGTTTACTTTATAGATAATGTTAGTGATCGCTAGTTAAGGAGTTTCTCCTAAACCACATAGGCTTCTGCAAATCAGCTATATACTCTCTTGACAATACCTTCCCAAGAAGCGCAGAATTAAGACACGCCGTTGACAGGCAACATGTCCGAACTGCCGCAGGTCCCTTGGAAGTAAGCTCCTCCTCGATCTGGGCTGGGTAGGTACCAGCCTGTTGAACGTAATTTAAGACAGCGCCCCGCCGCGCGGGTGCTGATGGGTCATGCCCGGAGGAAAGACGAAGGTGAAAATGAAAGGAACCGTCAAGTGGTTCAATAACGCAAAAGGTTTCGGCTTCATCGGCCGAGATGATGGTCCAGATGTTTTCGTGCACTACAGCGCCATTCACACCGAAGGTTATAAGAGCCTGCAGGAAGGCGATCCGGTCGAATTCGAGATCGTACAAGGTCAGAAGGGGCCGCAGGCCGACAACGTCGTAAAGATGCAGTAGTTTCGGCCAGCTTTCTTTGGCAGACCCAGCCCGCGCGGCTGGGTTTTGCTTTTGGGAAAGTTCTCCCAGACGCAAATACCTCTCAAGGAATTAGAATCTCGCTTCTGGTAATTCTGCTTGGATAACAAAGCCATCGCCAACGTGTTCTACGAAACCGCCGATCTGATGGAAGTCAACGGCGACGACGGCTTTCGTATCCGCTCCTATCGTCGGGCGGCCGAGGCGCTGGAAGCTCTGCCTGACCAAGTCTCTTCGCTCGTCTGTGAGCCGAAGAAGCTGCTGGAAGTTCCGGGTATCGGCAAGGGCATGGCCGCAAATATCAGGGAACTGTGCGAGACCGGGAAACTCAACCAACACCAGGAACTGCTTCAGAAATACCGGCCGTCGATGCTGGAACTGCTGAAGATCCAAGGCTTGGGACCAAAGACCATCGCGCTTATTTGGAGCGCCTTCCAGGTAAGCGATCTCGCCGGCGTCGAGCACCTCGCGCGCGAAGGCAAACTGCGTGAGCTTCCCCGTCTGAGTGAGAAGAGCGAGCAGAAAATTCTTAAGGCGATTGAGGATTATCGCCGCATCTCCGGACGCTTTCTGGTCGACGTAGCAGATCGCACGGCCGAGAAATTAGCTGAGCATCTGGCGCACATCCAAGGCATAGAAAAGATCACACCGGCGGGATCGCTGCGCCGGGGCCGCGAGACGGTTGGCGATCTCGACATCCTTATCACCGGCCCATGCTGCGTCGATGACACGATGCGCGCGGAGCTCATCGAGGAAATTCTGCGCTTCCCCGGCATTGTTGAGGTATTGGCCAAGGGCGATAACAAGGTCAGCTTCAAGCTCCGCGGTGGAATGCAGGTCGACGTGCGCACTCTGCCGCCCGCCTCTTACGGAGCCGCGCTGCAATATTTCACCGGCTCGAAGAACCATAACGTGACGCTGCGGCAGCGCGCGCTGAAGCAGGGATTCACGCTCAGCGAGTATGGACTATTCACGCTCGACACAAACGAGAAGGTCGCAGGTTCGACCGAGGATGAGATTTACGGCAAGCTCGGCCTTGATTGGATTCCGCCGGAGCTGCGCGAGAACTGCGGCGAAATCGAAGCCGCGCTGAGGCATGAACTGCCGAAACTCGTTCAGCTAAGTGACATCCAGGGCGAGGTGCACATGCATACGGTCGAAACCGACGGAAGGTGCACTATCGACGAGATGGCTGGAGCGGCGAAAGAGCGCGGGTACAAGTACATCGCCATCACCGATCATTCCAAGAACCTGGCGTTTGCCAATGGCTTGGACGACGCACGCGCGGAGCAGCACATCAAGCGCATTCGCGCAGCCAATCAACAGATCGAGGGCATCACCGTTCTTGCGGGTATCGAGGTCGATATCCTCGCGGACGGCACGCTCGATCTATCCGATTCGGTGCTGGAGCAAATGGACGTTGTTGTTGCCAGTGTGCATTCGATGTTCAGCCAGGAGCCCGAGCAAATGACCGATCGCCTGCTGCGGACCATCGGCAACAAGAACGTGTCGTTCATCGGGCACCCGACCGGACGCCTCCTGCTGAAGCGCGATGCCTACAAGTTCGATATGGAAGCCGTGCTAAAGGCGGCTGCCGAGAACAAGGTTGCCATGGAGCTGAATGCGTATCCCGACCGGCTGGACCTGAACGATGTTCACTTGCGAATGGCGCGCGATCGCGGCGTGAAGATCGTCATCAATACTGATGCTCACCACACTTCGCACTTTGAGAAACTGAAGTATGGAATCTTTCAGGCGCGCCGGGCTTGGTTGACAGCAGGTAACATCCTGAATACGCTTCCTGAGCACGAGTTCCGCAAAGCGATGAAGCACGATTGGCCGGCCAGCTAGCGGCGCCCTGGCACTTCAACAGCCTGGGCCAGGAGCTTACAATGAGTGACCGCACTCCCGAATCGCAACGCCGAGAGTTTGACGCCGGACATGTCCCGATCACCGAGGAATTCGACAGCGCAAAGCGAACTTTGCCGGCCGTCATTCCGCTCGCGATAGCGCTGCTTGTCGTTGTCGTGTTCATCGTCGGCGTGGGTTACGTCTTCAGGGCAAAGCCCGTCGCACAGGGACAGATCGACAGCGTATATGCCGGCCAGAACCAAGCCCAGCCCAACTCGATGGTGACAATTCAGGTTACGCTGCGGGCGGTGGGGGAGAAGCCCCTGTACATCAAGTCGATCACCGCCGACCTGGCAACGCAGGACAACTCTTACACCGACGATGCCGCATCGGCGTCTGACTACCAGCGTTACTTCCAGGCTTACCCCGACCTGCGGGACCACGCCACGAAGCCTCTACAGGTGGAAGACAAGATCGCTCCCGGAGGCGAGGAGCGAGGCACGGTCATTGTGAGCTTTCCGGTGAACAAGGCTCAGTTCGAAGGGCGTAAGAGCCTGACAGTTACAATCGAGCCGTACGATCAACAGCCCATCGTCCTCAAGGAGCCGGGGAAATAATTCCTTACGGTGTCACCGGCGTTGGCGCGTTCTTTGGTGTGGCCAGGTAGCCAGTGATGGAGTTCTTGCTGGCCGAGAACACGACGACCTCATACAGCAGACGATCGCGGCCGGTATAGAACTGCAGCGGCTCGCCGATGGTCTTGTCCTTCTTCTCGATGGTCTTGTCATCGGCGATCACGTTAAAGGTGAAGCGGCTCTTTTTCGGATCCACTTTCTTGAGCTGCAGGCTAACGGTCGAGACCGGCGTTCTCTGGCCCTTTTGCAACGTGAAATCGTAATAATTGCGTTCACCCTTGCGCTTGAGCATTTCCAGTTCGCTGCTGTTATGGGCAACCAGACCACTCTGCACCCCCAGATCGCCGATGGTCTTCTCCAGCTTCTGATTGGTCGCTGCCAAGTCCGACTGCGTCTTCTGAATGTCGGTCTTCGCGCCGCCTAGTTCGGTTCTGACTCCGCTCACTTCGCCGCTGACCGCTGCGATCTGCTGGCCTTGCTGTTGCTGAGCGGAGCTGAGCTTGGCCTCCGACTGCTTCTGCTGCTGCTCCAGTTGGGCCGCGCGTTTGGCCATTTCCTGTTTGGTCAACCCGACCTCAGAGGAGAGCGCTTGCTTGAACTCATTCGACGTCATGTGCAGCCGCTCCGCGAGTTGTTGCTGCGCGTCGTTCAACGCCACCTCCTTCTGATCAATGGCGTCCAGCCGTGTCTTGAGTGTGTACATGAAATATAAGGACGCAATGACGTACACCACGGCCAACCCGAACAGGACGTACTGCAGAACGCGGTTCGGGTGCGGCTCCGCCTGTCGCTCGGGGGTATCTAGGGCCTTACCGGTACCGGCTTCAAACATCTAAGGTTCCTTTCTTCCAACAAAAAATTGTGGGGGACGACAAATTCTGTGTCAATAACATCTTACGCAGTATTGTTCCAGGACAGGCGAGTAGCCGAAAGGTTACTAAATTGCTAACTTAGTACTGAGCGCGTGCTCGGAGGCATGGGATTACATGGCAAGTTCCTAAGCTTCCTTCGTTCAGACACTTACAAACCCGCAATTTGAGGCTGAGTTCCGCCGGGTTAGAAACCGGTAAAAAGTTCTCGCCCACTGGAAGTTCATATACAGGCCGGGGAGCCATCATGCGTACCACTTTATTTAGTCAGCAACTCAGGATTGCAGTCCTGATCGTAGCATTCTGCGCGCCGGCGATGGCCGTACGATCCGGCTCGCAGGCACAGAAAGCCGTTGCTCGGCCTGAAAGTCCGACGGTGGCCCAGAGCCTAACCGCAGTCGCGCCGCCGGGAATTGCCGGCACAACTTCCCAGACCATGCCCAGTGATCCCACAACGCCAACGGAAATCTTGCGAGCTGGAATTCTTCCCGATCCGGCAAATCTGTTGCCGGTCGCCGCGGTTGTGGGCTTTAGCTTACTGTTCGGCGGGATTGTCAGCGCTTTCAAAACTAAGCCCTGAGCTGGTGCCTCTGGGATACGACGGGGCGAAGCATGCGGCTCGCTGCATCCAGTTCGCTTGATTCCGTCTAGGTCCTTCTCCCCGAAGAAATAAGGGGCCCGCCGTGCGGCCTTCGATACAATGATAAGTAATCCATATTGCGCCCAGCACGGAGGGTATAATCCATGAGTTTGTCTACGCCTGCCACAACCACCGACTTGCGCCTTGCCAAACGGATGTCCCGCCTGGGCACCGAAACCGCTTTCGAAGTTCTCGTCCGCGCCCGCGCTCTGGAAGCGCAAGGGAAACACATCATTCACCTGGAGATCGGCGAGCCTGACTTCGATACTCCTGCGAACGTGGTGAGTGCCGGCGTCGAAGCTTTGCAGCAGGGCTATACCCATTATGGGCCGTCGGCCGGATTGCCGGAGTTGCGTAAGGCGATTGCCGAAGATGTCGCCAAGTCACGCGGCATCAGCGTCACTCCCGATGAGGTGGTCGTGGTGCCGGGCGGCAAGCCAATCATCTTCTTTACCATGCTCGCGCTTGTCGAAGAGAACGACGAGGTCATTTATCCGAATCCGGGCTTTCCCATCTACGAGTCGATGATCAACTTCCTCGGCGCGAAAGCTGTGCCGGTGCAGATCCGTGAAGACAAAGATTTTAGCCTCGACGTCAACGAAGTTCGCGAAGCCATCACCGACCGGACCAAGCTCATCATCATCAATTCGCCGCACAATCCCACAGGCGGAGTGGTGACACGCCGCGACATTGAAGATCTAGCGTCAGCCATCGGCGACCGCGACATCATGGTGCTAAGCGACGAAATCTATGGGCGCCTGCTGTTCGAAGGCGAGCAGTACAGCATCGCTTCAGTTCCGGGGATGAAGGAGCGCACCATCATTCTCGATGGCTTCTCCAAGACCTACGCCATGACTGGGTGGCGCATGGGCTACGGCGTGATGCGGCCCGACCTGGCGACCCACATGTCGCGCCTGATGACCAACTCGAACTCGTGCACCGCGACATTTACGCAGCGGGCTGGCATTGAAGCCATAACAGGCAGCCAGAGCGAGCCTGAGCGCTTCAACGAAGAATTCAAGAAGCGGCGCGATGTATTCGTGAAGGGCCTTAATCAGCTCAAGGGCTTTTCCTGCCGCATGCCGCACGGCGCGTTCTATACATTCCCGAACATCACCCAGACAGGTTGGCCGTCGAAGAAGCTCGCCGATGCGTTGCTCGATCAGGCGGGCGTGGCGGCTCTCTCCGGAACGGCGTTTGGCGCATTCGGTGAGGGCTATCTGCGCTTTAGCATCGCCAATTCGACCGAGAACCTGATGTTGGCGCTGGACCGCATCGATCAGTGGACGAAGAGGAACCTGTAGCTGAATCCGGTTTTTGGCTGGCCCGCTGTATGGCGAGCCTTTTTCGTCAAGACCAGCCGCAGTCCTGCATTCCACTTATAATGATTCCCCGGCCCGCAGCACTGGCCTTTTGCACCCGGCAATCGTTTTCCATCATCACAGCCACTGGAGGAAAGAATCAGCATGGCATTCGAAGTTCCACCCCTGCCGTACGACTACGCCGCCCTTGAACCCTACATCGACTCGCAAACTATGCATCTGCACCACGACAAGCATCACCAGGCATACGTCACCAATGTGAACGCCGCTTTGGAGAAGGCTCCTGAGCTGCAAAAGCTCAGCGCTGAGGAGCTGTTGAAGAGTCTGGAGAACGTTCCCGAAGCCATCCGCACTGCCGTACGCAACAACGGCGGCGGCCATGTGAACCACTCCATGTTCTGGACGATCATGGGGCCGAACGCCGGCGGTGAGCCGAACGGCGCCATCGCCGACGCCATCAAGAGCGCGTTCGGCGACTTCAACGGCTTCAAAGAAAAATTCAACGATGCCGGCCTGAAGCAGTTCGGCAGCGGCTGGGCATGGCTGGTGCGCGACACCGGCGGCAAGCTGCAGATAATGAGCACGCCCAACCAGGACAATCCCATGTCGCAGGGCTTCTATCCCATCATGGGCAATGACGTGTGGGAGCACGCCTATTACCTGAAGTATCAGAACCGGCGCGGCGACTACCTGAAAGAGTGGTGGAACGTGGTCAACTGGCCGGAAGTGAACAAGCGCTTCCAGCAGGGCAAGTAGTTGTCGGTGATCGGTTGTCAGTTGTCAGTACAGATCTATGCAGGTACTCCATCCTAGCGCCCGAAGTTGTCGCTAGGATGGAGGCCAGTCTGGAGATCTCGGAAGGTGCTGCAGGATTTTCTTGCACCAGAACTTCGGGCTATCAATGCTCGACTCGACGCTCAGGAAAAGCTCAGCGAAGCTCGACACGGCGAAATGCTTGTGCGAATCGAGGCGGTGCTTACGCAAATCGAAAGCCTGAAGAGTTCCTTTGCGTTTGACAAGCGTCCTGAACGGCTTGAAAACGAACGGCGCGAGCGAGCTAGTTAAGGATAACTGGCCATCACCTCTCCACAAACGCCTTCAACCGCCCCAGCGCCTCATCCCACTGCTCCGCAACTGACTCCAAATACTGCTTAAGTCCGTCGATCGGTCGCGGGTCCAATTCAAACAGGCTTTCGCGGCCTTCGCGCACGCCGCGCACGACTCCTGCTGTCTCCAGCACATGAAGGTGCTTGGTGATCGCCTGCCGGGTCAGCTTCGAGCCTGCTGTCAAGTGAGAGATCGAACGCGGCTCGCCAGCCGCCAGCTTCGCAATCAAGGCGAGTCGTGTCTGATCGCCGAGCGCAGCAAACACCATCGCGTGATCGACCCGAGTGCGCCCGGCCGCCTTATGACGTCGTCGCGACATGCTTCTCAATGTTCTCCATCTGCTGCGACCAGCCGCCGTCATTGCGGCGAAACGCCTCTTCACGGAAGTCGGCCGGCAACTGGTCGAAGCCGGATTCAGTGAGCGTGAGCAACGTGCCATCTTTCGTCGGCTCGAGCCTGAATTCCACCAATGTCGCCGGAGCATTCGAGTAATCTCCGGTATACGTCTCCTTGTCGAATGACTTCACGTGTCCCCAACGGAACGAGAACAGCTTCTCCGGCTCCATCTTCTCGACGTGCGCTTCCCACTTCAGATACTCGTACCCCGGATAGGTAATCATGCCGGTCGACACCTGCCCTGCAACAAACGGCCCCTCCAGCTTCACTCGAAACCACTCGCCGAATTCGCGATAGTCGGTGATGGCTTGCCATACGCGCGAAACTGGCGCCTTCAGCTCAATCTGCTTTTCAATACGATCTGCCATATAAGTGCAACCTCCAGGTTGCATGATATGTCGCCCTGCCATAAAATGCAACCTATTAGTTGCGCATTGCCCTGCTTGAGTCGTGATGGACTAAATCAGCCCCTCCAGCCGCGCATAGCTGTCTTCCATGCCTCCCTCCATACCGGTCGCGAGCATGGCTGCGCGCGTCTGAGCATCAGGCAACGTCATGCGCATCGTCATCCGTGTGCCTGTACCGTCCGGCTCAAACCGGGTCTCGACGCGATTGTCCGGAGTTGGATCGGGCAGATGCATGCGCTCAACGTGAACCATCCTGCTGTAAGGTTCGAGTTCAACAAATTCTCCCGTCAGATAGAAGCCCTGTCCGTTCCCATTGGTCCATTCATAGCGCATCTTCCCTCCCGGTCTGGCCTCGTTGATGCAGACGGGCATCGTCCAACCTTCCGGACCGAGCATCCATTTTTGGATTATTTCGGGCTCCGTGTGGGCGCGGTAGACAGCTTCCGGTGGTGCGGCGAAGCGCCTGGTAACAATTACGTGCAGGTCGCCTTCGGTAGTCAACGTCAATTTGCTCATCGTTTTTCTCCTCTTTTTCTCTTTAGTTCCATACGGGCCAGAACGTTGTCCAGCCGGTCGTAGTTCGTCTCCAGAGCCTGGCGCAGCATTTCCAGCCATTGGTCCAACGCAAAGATTACGGGTTTCGCCAAACGGCGAGGGCGCCTGGCACCGTCGATTCGACGCGTGATGAGTCCTGCATCTTCCAGCACCTTCAAATGCTGCGAGATTGCCGGCTGCGTCATATCAAAGGGCTCAGCCAATTCGGTTACGGTGGCCTCTCCGGTAGCCAGACGTGCAAGAATCGCGCGCCGCGTGGGATCTGCCAGGGCGGAGAAAGCGGCGTCAAGATTCAATGCATTTTCCATAAGTATTAACTTATATAAGACATAGCTTAATATCAAGTAGAAAATCTTCTGAGCTGCTCTTCGCGAAATCTTGGAAGGCACACGATCGACTCACGCTTGGAGTCGTCGTGTAAAATCAGGCACAATCTCCGCGGCCGCCAAGACCTCATGCCGAACTCCAGCCCCGAAAACCTCCTTGTCTCCCTGGCCGATTCCTGGGACCGAAACAACACCATCTTGGTCAACCTGCTCCGCGCCCTGCCGGAAGAAGCCTTGGCGTTACGGCCAGTGGAGGGCAGCCCCTCGATTGGCGAACTGTTCTCGCATATTCACTATGTGCGGCTGGTGTTTGTGTCCGAAGACGTCCCCGAACTCGCTCGTCCGGTTCCGGAGGAATGGGTTGAGGTCCACAATCGGGATCACATGGCAAAGATGCTCAACGAAAGCGCCCAGGCAGTTCGCGAGGCTGTGCAGCACCGGTTGCAATCGGGCCGCGAGATGGACGTTCACTACGACCACCCCATCCTGCTGTTCCAGCACATGATCTGGCACGAGGGCTACCACCACGGTCAGATCAAGCTAACGCTGAAGCTCGCTGGCCAACCCATCCCCAACAAAGACATTGGGCCCCTGACTTGGAGGGTATGGATGAACAAGAACAAATAGCGGCAGACAACGAATCCACCTGTGCCGACGGTGGGCGCTATAGAGAGAGTTGCTACCTCACTGGAAAACAATCGAGGTCGTTCGCGAAAGCCATTGGGCCGGAATATCGCTTCCTGATTTCCGCCTGCGTCTGATCTTCCTTTCCCAGCGTTCGCAGCATTCGATGAGACAGAACCAGACTCTTCACATGAGCATTGCCCGCGATCTGCCCGATCACCGACGGAGGCATATGCAGCTTCCGTTCGACTCCCGTGGCGCCTTCGGGTACGGCGTTGTGCGCGACGAATAGATCAGCATTCTTGGCCAGATTGCCGAGGCCATCGCCCTCACCATTTGTGTCTCCGCTGAATACGATGCTCTTGCCCGCAACCTCCACGCGCCACGCTAACGCGGGGACACCTCCATGAATAACCCGAACAGCCGACGCCGAAAGATTGCCGCTGTGGAACTCTGAGATCGGAGTTGAATTGGCCACCACATTGTGAGGCTGCATCAAGTAGCTTCCACTCTCTCCGGGCACCAGCAACTCGCTGAGATAACGGTAAGCACCGTGGTCTCCGAAGAGATCGGACACAAACTCGGTAGTCGAAGGCATGAAGTTATTTCCCACCGGGCCATAGATCGGCAGAGGGCGTTTGCGGTCTTCAAACCATGATGACTTGATGAGTGCAGAAAAGTCGCCACTGTGGTCGACATGAAAGTGACTGAAGAGAATCACGTCAAGCTGCGACATCGTCGCCCCGCTCTCGCCAAAGCGCAGAGCGCTTCCCCCACCGGCATCGACCAGCACGCGCGCCTGTCCGTTCTCCCACACAAGATAGCTGCTGGAAGCTCGTTTGTCCTGAAGCTCTGGGCCGCCGGAACCCAGCACCTCTACGGCGATACCCTGCGATCCGCAGTTTTGGGCGAACGCTGCCGGAGGGAATAAGCAGCTCAAGAGGCATATAACCAGAGGAACGAAGCGCGTATCACTCCGATGAATTTGAAAGGCGTTTTGTCTGCGCATCGGCAATGCTTCCTGACGCGGGCGATTCTAGATCCACTCTCTTTCTCGATAGGCCTTCAGGCCGATCTTGAGAGCAGCCTGCACATCCTTCTTCAACTGAGGAGTGAGCGCAGCGAAGTGAAAACACGTCTTGCCATCCAGATGCTTCAGCAGATCGGCCGATAGCAAGGGTTTCACCTCGTCGCATCCGTATGCGGGGTTGAAGTAAAAGCCCACCGAATGCTTCTGTTGAATAACACTGGCGAAATATCGCTCTTTCTTCTTGCCGTCATCAAGCTCGACCGGCTTCTTGCTGATGAGGTGATAGTCGCGCTTGTTCTTTACCATGCCGGTTCGCACGGTGAATCTCGTAGCGTGGGACACAAGCATCGCTTTCAGCTCGTCGAACACGGCGTCGAGGGAGAGAGGCTTGGCGGCACCTTTGGCGGGCATAGGAGCAACATCATAAGGCAAATGTCGAGAGTGTCCCCGGTGTATTGGATGGCTTGAGGTGAGGGCGGAACGGTTCTACTGATTCTTGGGCGGCGTGGCTGCCTGCATAAGCTGCGAACTGGCTCCATACATGTGTGTCACCACCTGCGGGCAGCGCAGACAAGCTGCGACTCCTTCCTGACCCCACCACATGCAATCCGGCCGCAACATGCACGGAGGCGCACTGCTTACCACCGAGGGCACTAACTGGACAAGGCGCTCGGCAAGGCTGCAACGTCCTTCGCCAAAGTGCCGGCAGCCGTGCGCAGCGCATGGGGCCGCCATGCGAAACACTTCAGCCGGATGCACTGGCGAAGCAGTTGCAGCGATCTCCGGCGTCAGCGGCACAAGTCGATCCAGGTACGCGGCACGCGGCTCAGTCGCGGTACCTTGGATAATTGCGAAGACCGCAGCGCCTTCTACACTGGGCTGTGCGCTGGGACAAAGCGGCGCGTCATGGTTTGGCAAGGGTCGCATACCAGCTTTTCCGGTGGCACAGGGCGCCCCCAACCAGCGGCGCCCTGCACAGCCAACTCGATCAGATAGCCTCTATGCCGGGAATCCCTGATTCTTCCAGCACTGGAACGCGTCCAGAAAGCCATTCTTGTCGAAGGTCCCAGGACAACCCGCAATCGGCATCTGGCCGCTATTCACAGCGTTGAAGATCTGCTGCCAGTTATTCTGGACCGCGGTCGCATCCCACAGGTCGAACATGAACATCATGTGCTGGCGATAGCAGTCGGTGAAGAACGGCTTCACCGTGCTGGCAAAGCCGCACGACGGCTGCGTACCGTAGCCGCCGATCCCTCCCAGACCAGGATGGAGGATGATGCCGACGACAATAGGAACGTGCGAAAGCTTGTTGGCATTGGCGGCCCGCATCACCGCCGACATCGTGGACTCGGTAAATTGATCGAATTGGATGCTCGTCGCGGGGCTCGGAGCCGCAGCCTTTGGGGCGCTAGCAGCCGGCGCGCTTGGAGCCGTGGGTTTCTTCTTATTTGCCATGGTCGGCCCTCCTTTGGGCATTCGGTACAAGGACCCTAGAACAACGGTTGTATGCCGGCCGTGCAGCCGTGTGCCGGATCGCAAGCCATGTGGCTCACCTGAAGCTGGTTGGTCTGATGGCAACTGAAGCAGTTGTTCCCGAACATATTGAAGTTCGTGTCCATCTGCTGGAACGTTTCCATCGTGGTGTTGGATAGCTGGCTGGTTCCTACGCCTTTTCCGTTTACTACGCCGGGATTGCCGGGGTTCCCGAAGTTGCTGATGAACCCTATTCCATTGATGGTCCAGGTTGAGCCCGTCATGTAGTAGTTGGTCCGGATGTCAGGACCACCCGACAGTGGGGCGAAATTATTCGCGATACTGTTGTCGATCGAGATGATCTCGGTGTTCGACGCAGCTACGCTCGCGTCCGCAGGATTCGGAGTGGCATTTGCTGCCCCACCGAACGGCTTGAAGCGAATCACATTCGTCGGCCCAATCGGTCCGCCCACGCCCACGATGTTCGGCGAGCTATACATCGCATGCATCACGTTGAAGGGCGCCGACGCACCATTCGCGCAGAACAGCCATGTGCCGGAGGTGCTCTGGGTCACCGTGTGAGGATTAGTGCCGCTGGTGGCGTTGTAGGTGTAGGTTGCGTTCGGGGCATTGCCGAAGTGCTCGAAGGTCGCCCAGATCATTTCTGGATGCCCAGACGCACTTCCCACCACGTGCATTCCGATCAACGCCAGTGTGGTCGTCTTCTGCCCATTGGGCACCCACTGGTTCGGATTCGACGTGTCGTAGGTCGGAATAACGGCCTTGGTCGTGATGTACTGGTCCGGATTGGTTAGTCCGGTAGTTTCGATCCACGCTGATTTCACCTCGACTGCCAGGGCATTGGCATCAGGGAAGGTCTTGCCATGCGCTGATGCGAACGTCGTTATCTTGGCAAGGTCCGTTGCATTAATCGGAAATTGTGTCGGAGTTGGCGTGATGCCTCCGTCCTTGACCCCAGTCAGGAAGTACGCCATTACATCGTTGACCATGCTGACGTAGTAAATCAGCGAACCGTTCTGGGACACCAGAACGCCGTCGTCCGCCTGGCCCTCCTCCGTGTCGATCACACCGCCGTTCACGTTCAGAAAGATGTTTTTTCCATTAATCACGAAC
>Ga0335085_10009493_pt1 | contig 14675 bp, 14 predicted proteins | sample Lox_Sample_45_FD_206712 | JGI IMG/M metagenome (GOLD analysis project Ga0335085, IMG submission 206712) | Soil microbial communities from Loxahatchee National Wildlife Refuge, Florida, United States - Lox_Sample_4.5 | ecosystem: Environmental > Terrestrial > Soil > Wetlands | place: USA... | reverse complement strand
ACGGGATGACCTGCCCGCAGACGCCGATCGGACGCGCCTTGCGGCCCGGCAGCGCGTAGTCGAGCTTGTCGGCCCAGCCCGCGTAGTAGAAGAAGTGGGCCGCCGCGAGCGGGACGTCGACGTCGCGAGATTCCTTGATCGGCTTGCCGCCGTCCATCGTCTCGAGGACCGCGAACTCCCGCGCCTTCTCCTGGAGCATCCGCGCGATCCGGTAAAGGTACTTGCCGCGCTCCTTGCCCGGCATCCGCCGCCAGTACTTCTCGTACGCGCGCGACGCGGCGCGGACCGCCGCGTCGACGTCGGCGGCGCCGGCCTCGGCGACCATGGCGAGTTGCTCCTCGGTCGCCGGGTTGATCGTCGAGAAGAATTTCTTCGAACGAGGAGAGACCCACTTGCCGCCGACGAACAGCTCGTAGCGCGGAGCGATCGTCAGGTGCGAGGTGGATTCGGGAGCGGGCGCGTAATCCCACGTTCCGAGGAAATCGGGTTCGCGCCGAGAGAGAGAGACCGAGGATTTCTTCTTATATGCGGCGGCCGCTGATGCGGCCGCCGATGGATGAGAAATCTTTCGTCGAACGATGGCTGTCAAGGGCGCGCTCCGCGCGCCGCGCAGCGGTCTTCGACCCTTGACAGCCTTCGTTCGACGAATATCTTTCGCTCCCGTCTCTCTCTTCTTCTTAAGCAAGAAATTCCTCTTCTTCTCTCTTTTTCTCTTCAGTCCTTCGTGAACTCTTCTTCCGAGCGATAGCGCCCCGTCTCTTCCTTCTTCAGCTGCATCAGGCAGTCGTTGACGAGGCTGGACGCCCCGAAGCGGAAGAGATCGGGCGTGAGCCACGCCGCGCCGAGCGTCTCCTTGACGAGGACGAGGTAGTGGAGGGCCTGCTTGCTCGTGCGGATGCCGCCCGCCGGCTTCATCCCGATCTTCACACCCGTCGCGAGCCAATGGTCGCGGATCGCCTCGAGCATGCAGAGCGTCACGGGCGGCGTCGCCGCGGGCTGGACCTTGCCCGTCGACGTCTTGATGAAGTCCGCGCCCGCCGCGATCGCGAGGTCGGACGCACGGCGGACGTTGTCGTACGTCTCGAGCTCGCCGGTCTCGAGGATGACCTTGAGGTGAGCCTCGCGGCAGGCCGCCTTGACGGCCGCGATCTCGTCGAAGACCTTCCGAAGGTCGCCGGCGAGAAAAGCGCCGCGGTCGATGACCATGTCGATCTCGTCCGCGCCCGCCGAGACGGCGCGCTTGACGTCCGCGAGCTTCACGGGGAGCGGCGCGCGGCCCGACGGGAACGCCGTCGCGACGCTCGCAACCTTCACGGTCGAGCCCGAGAGAGCGCGCTTCGCGGTCGCGACGAGGTCGGGATAGACGCAGACGGCCGCGACGGGCGGGACGGACAGGTCGGTCGGGTCCGGGCGCACCGCCTTCGCGCACATCTGGCGGACCTTCCCCGGCGAGTCCTTCCCTTCGAGCGTCGTGAGGTCGCACATCGAGATCGCGAGGCGGAGTCCCGCGACCTTGGTGGCTTTCTTGATCGAGCGCTTCCCGAGCGACGCGGCGCGCTCCTCGAGCGCGACCTGGTCCACCGTGACACTCCTCCCCGGGAACGGGAAGACGAGCGGGAGCGGGCGCTCGGCGAGGGCCTTCACGCGCGGCAGTCTAACGCCCGGCGTCACTCGTACCGAAGGGCGTCGGACGGGTTCAGCCGCGCCGCACGCCGCGCCGGCAGCGCGGAAGCGAGGAGGACCAGGACGAAACCGACGCCGAGGATGCCGGCGACGTGGAGCGGCTCGGGCCGGAAGGGCATCCACGCGAGGTAGTAGACCCGCGCGATCTCGGGCGGGAAGCGCACGACGCGGAACCGCGTCAGGAACGCGCAGACGAGGAGCCCGAAGCCGACCCCGAGGACGAGGCCGCCGCCGCCGAGGAGGAGTCCGGACAGCCGGAACGTCCGCGCGATCGTCCGCGGAGGCGCGCCGAGCGCCGCGAGGACGCCCACGTCGCGCGTCTTCTCGGCGAGGAGGACCACGAGCGACGAGACGACCGTGCCGGCGGCCACCGCGACGATGAGCGTGAGGACGACGAAGAGGAGCGTCTGCTGGACCGCGAGAGCCTCGAAGAGGTCGCGGTTGAGGACCTTCCAGTCGAGGACCGTCGCGCCGGGTCCGAGCAGCTTTCGCGCCGCCGCGACGGTCTCCGCGGAGAGCGACGGGCGCGCGAGCTTCATCTCCCAGACCCCCTGCCGCGCGTCGGGCGGCGCGAGCCGCTCGAAGTCCGGGAGCGCCAGGACGGCCCATCCGTCGTCCACCTCCGAGAAGCCCGTGTCGACGACGCCCGCCACCACGAGCGGCGTGCGCGTCGGAGGCGCCACGCCCGCGGTGAGCCCGGCGGACGCCGCCTCGAGGACGACGTGCGCGCCCGCCGCGACGCCGAGTCGCTTCGCGAGACCGGACCCGAGGAGGACCGGCGTCTCCCCCTTTGCCCAGAGCGCCGCGAACGACTCCTCGAGGCCCGGAACGCGTCCCAGAAGACGCGTCGTCGCGAGTCCCGCCGGAAGGTCGAGCGCCTTCACGAGCGCGTCGGCGCCCCCGGGAACGGCCGCCGAGAGAACGAGGGCCGGCGCGAATCCGGTCCGCGCGACCGCCGCGACGTTCGGGAGGCGCGCGAGCGAGCCGCGGACGTCCTCCGGCGACGTCCCCGCCTCCGGCATCGCGATCACCTCGGCGCTCGTCCCGGCGAGGCGCTCGGCGAGGTCGTGGCGGTAGCCGGACATGAGCCCCATCGCGACGACGAGCGACGCGGCGCCGAGGGCGACGCCCGCGAGGGCGAGGAGCGACACCGTCCTCGGAAGCCCTCGCCGCGCGCCCGCGAGGAACCGTTTCGCGAGGAAGGCCGGGACGTGCACCCCGCGATCCTACGCGTCAGTTCTTCCACTCCTCGCGCTGGACCTTCCAGCCACCGCCTTCCTTGACCATGTGGACGACCCCGTTCACGTCGCTCGCATCCTGCTTTCCGGTCACCGTGAGATCGGCCGCGTCGCCCGTCTCGACGACCTTCAGGACCCGGATGTTCGTGGCGGACATCATCTTGACCATTCCGACCATCTTCTTCGCGTCCGGGTCGTCGAGCTGCCGGGCCTGGTCCTTCGTGAAGACCTTCTTGAGCGCGGGGATGTCCTCTTTCTGCACGGCGTCGAGGTACTGCACGTAGACCTTCGTCGCCGGGTTGTTCTGGGCGGCGGCCGTCTCGGCAGCGGTCGGCGGAACGACCTTCGGCGCGTGGACGATGTCGGCCCGGAACGAGACGTCGAACGCGTACGTGTCCCCGAAGAACTCCTTCTCCTTCGCGCTCCGGTAGCTCGCCTCGACGGTCTTTCCGTCGAAGACCTTCTTCGTGAAGACGTCGGCCGAGGAGAGTCCGCTCGGGCTCGCCTTCCTGAATCCGTTGTCCCGGAACGCCGTCGAAATCGGCTTGCCGTCGGCGTCGATCGTGATCTCGAAGGCATGGAGCTTCCCGGCGTCCGCCATGTGAATGCGCTCGAACTCGTCCGTGAGCGCCTTGCCCTCGAGCGGGACGTCGCTCAGGACGACCTCGACGTCCTCCTTCGTCTTGTCGAAGAAGCCCTTGACGGCGCGCGCGTACGCGTACGAAAGCTTCGTCGTCTTTCCGTTCACGGTGATCGTGCCCGAGGCCGTGCCGTCGGCCGCGCGCGCGGACGGCGGCGCGAGCAGGGCGAGGGCCGCAAGGGCGGCGAGAGTCGTCCGTGGGCGAGCGCTCATGGAATCCTCCTCCGAAAGAGACGAATTTCGAGACATGGTATCAGCCGAAGAGCGGCCGGACCCTTCAGCGCGGGGCGTGGGTCACGAGGCCGACGAACTCGTCGAACAGCGCGTCCGAGTCGTGCGGCCCCGGGGAGGACTCCGGATGGTACTGGACGGCGAAGACGGGCCTGTCCGTGAGCCGGAATCCCTCGCACGTGCCGTCGTTCAGGTTCACGTGGGTGAGCTCGGCGTTCTTCGGGAGCGAGTCGGCGGCGACCGAGAACCCGTGGTTCTGGGACGTGATCGCGACGTGGCCGGTCTGGACGTTCCGGACGGGATGGTTCGCGCCGCGGTGGCCGAACTTGAGCTTGTACGTCGTGCCGCCGACGGCGAGGCCGAGGAGCTGCTGCCCGAGGCAGATCCCGAAGACGGGCCTCCCCGACTCGACGAACGCCTTCACGTTCGCCACGGGACCGGGAAGGGCGTCGGGGTCGCCCGGCCCGTTCGAAAGGAAGATTCCGTCGAACCCCTGCGCGAGGACCTCCGCCGCGGGCGTCGTCGCCGGGAAGACGGTCGGAGCCAGGCCGCGGGCCGCGAGCATGCGGAGGATGTTCGTCTTGATCCCGTAGTCGATCGCCGCGACGCGCCCCTTCGCCGCTACGCCGGGCGGGAGCGGGAAGCCGTAGGCCCTGGGCGTCGAGACGGAAAGGGCGAGCGCCGCGCCCGCCATCCCGGGCTGCGTCCGGACCCTCTCGAGAAGCGCCGCCTCGTCGGCGTCGGAGGCGACCTCGGACGAGAGGGCCCCGCGCATCGCGCCGGCGCTCCGGAGATGCCGCACGAGGGCGCGCGTGTCGAGGCCGTCGATTCCCGGCACCGAGGCCCTGGAGAGCGCGTCCGCGACGCTCTCTTTGCCGCGGGCGTTCGAGAAGCGGTCCGAGAAGAGGCGGGCCGCGAAGCCGGCGACCTGGATCTTCCCGGACTCGACGTCCTCGTCGTTGAGACCGTAGTTGCCGATGTGCGACGCCGTCATGACGACGATCTGCCCGTTGTAGGACGGGTCCGTCAGCGTCTCCTGGTAGCCCGCCATCCCCGTGTTGAAGACGACCTCGCCGAAGGCCGTTCCCCGCGCGCCGACGGCCCGGCCCTCCCAGCGGCGCCCGTCCTCGAGGAGGAGGATCGCGCGGCCTTTCACAGGGTCCTCCCGACCGCCTCGGCGACCGGCCGCGCTTTCTCCATCAGCTGGCCGAACAGCTCCGGCGTCAGGGCCTGCGGGCCGTCGGAGAGTGCCTCCGCGGGCCGGTGGTGGACCTCGACGGCGAGACCGTCCGCCCCGGCCGCGACGGACGCGAGCGACATCGGGAGCACCTTGTCGCGCCGCCCCGTGCCGTGCGAGGGGTCCACGAAGATCGGAAGATGCGAAAGCCGCTCGACCGCCGGGACGATCGCGAGGTCGAGCGTGTTGCGCGTGAAGTCGTTGAACGTGCGCACGCCCCGCTCGCAGAGGACGACGTGCGGGTTGCCCTCCGCGAGGACGTACTCGGCCGCGAGGAGGAACTCCTCGAGAGTGGCCGACATCCCGCGCTTCAGGAGGACCGGTTTGCCCGAGCGCCCCGCCCTCTTGAGGAGCTCGAAGTTCTGCATGTTGCGCGCGCCCACCTGGAGGCAGTCGGCGTACCGGGCGACGAGGTCGAGCGTCGACGTGTCGAGGACCTCGGTCACGACGGGAAGCCCCGTGGCTTCGCGGGCCTCCGCGAGAATCCTGAGCCCTTCCTCGCCGAGCCCCTGGAACGAGTAGGGCGAGGTGCGCGGCTTGTAGGCCCCCCCCCGGAGGAGGTGCGCGCCGAGGTCTTTCACCGCTTTCGCGATCGTGACGGTCTGCTCGAGGCTCTCGACGGCGCACGGCCCCGCCATCACGACGACGCGTCTGCCCCCGACGAGAACGCCGCCGATCGGGACGATCGTGTCCTCGGGATGGAACTCTCTGGAGACGAGCTTGTAGGGGTGGGAGACCCGGATGACCTCGAGGACGCCCGGAAGGTTCTCGAACGCGGCGGGCCCGACGGTGCCCTTGTTGCCCGTGATGCCGATCGCCGTCCGCTGCGCCCCGGGAATCGGGTGCGCCTTGAGCCCGAGCCTCTCGGCGGCGGCGACGACGCGTCCCACGTCTTCGCCGGTCGCGGTGCGGTCCATGACGATGAGCACGTGGTGACCCTTCCTTCCGGCCGACGGGCCCGACCGGACTCGCGTTTATACTTCATTCGGCCGCGCTCGCCCCGGCGGCGCGCGGTCTTCCGGAGGTGTCCGATGCCCCGTCACGCGCCGACCCGCTCCGCCGCCGTTCTCCTCGCGCTCGTCCTCGGCCTCTCCGGCACCGCCACGGCCACGTACATCATCTACACGAAGGACGGCAAACGGATCGAGGCGCAGGACAAGCCGGTCGTCCAGGGCAAGCGGCTCGTGTACCTGACTCCGCTCGGCACGCCGCAATCGATCGCGATCGAGGACTACGACCAGGACCGGAGCGAGACGGTCAACAAGGAGGGTCTCGGCAACGCCTACCTCCTCGACGACCCGAGCGGATCCCGCTCGTCGCTTCCCCAGCCGAGCGAGAAGAAGCCTTCGCTCTCCGACTACATCAAGCAGCACGGCCGGAAGATCGAGCCGGATCGGCCGGAGACGCGCGAGGGCGACATCGTGAGGGACGGCTCCGTCCAGAGCGGGATGCGCGCGGCCGGGCGTGCGGCGATGGCCGAGGCGCCCGCCGTCGTGATGGACCCCCAGATCACCGAGGCCTTCATGCGCGCCCTCGACGGGAGCAACGTCAAGGGAGTCAAGCTCACCCAGATTCCTTCGGGAATCCGGATCCAGGCGACGACGGAGACGGAGCAGCAGGTCTTCCTCGGGCTCGTCGCGTGCGCGCGCGGCCTCAAGGAATCGCGCGCCGCGGGCAAGCCGCTCGACAAGGCGGAGCTCGTCTTCGCGACCTCCGCGGGCGAGGCCGCGGCCCGGTTCGACCTCAGCCCGGACGACGCCGAGAACCTCCTGAACGGCCGCGTGCCCCCGGCCCGCTTCTTCGTGACGAACGTCATCTTCTGAGGCGGCCGCGATGGAAGCCGGGACCCTCGTCCTCGTCCACCTCGTCGCGCCCCGCGAGAAGTACTGGGGCGTCCTCGTCAGCCTGTCCCCGGCGGGGATGACGCTCCGCGGCCTCGAGCTCGACCTCTTCGAGGAGTGGGCCCGCCAGCAGCGGCCGGGCGCCGACCCCGAGCTCGGCGTTACGACGCTCTTCGTCCCGCTCCACCGCGTCGAGAAGATCTTCGAGGACACGCGCATCGGGAGCGTCGCGAGCTACGCGGAGCGCTTCTTCGAGATCGTCGGACGCGACGTGCGCGAGGTGCTGCGGGCGGCTCCGCCCGTCGCGGACACGCCGGCCCCGAACTGAAGAGCTAGACCTTCCTCATCTTCTCCGACAGCTCGAGGAGGATGCCGCCCGTCGCGGACGGGTGGACGAACGCGACGAGGCACCCGTGGGCCCCTCCGACCGGCTCCTCGTTCACGAGGCGCACGCCCGCGGCCTTCAGCCGCGCGAGAGCCGCGCGCAGGTCCGTGACCTCGAGGCAGAGGTGGTGGATGCCCGGCCCCCTCTTCTCGAGCGCCTTCGCGATCGGCCCGTCGGGCGACGTGGACTCGAGGAGCTCGAGGTGCGACTCCCCCACCGCGCGGAACGACGTCACGACCTTCTGCGGCGGGACCTCCTCCCGGTGCTCCTCGAGGAGGCCGAGGAGATCCCAGAACTTCCCGCCCTGCTCGAGAGAGGGAACGGAGATGCCGAGATGGGAGATCTTCAGGACCGAGGAAGAAGAAGAGGAGAAGATTTTCTTAGAAGGTGAAGAGGGGAAAGAAGCGGGAGCGGGCGGGCCGGGGACGCCGACGGAGCCTGTGGCGACGACGGCGCCCCCTTCGATGCGGCCGACCAGACGCCGGGCGGCCGCGATCGGATCTTCCCGACGCGCCTGCACGCGCGCCGCCGCTTCTTCGAGCGTCCCGCCAGGACCCTCGCGCAGGGTCTTCACCCTTCTAAGAAAATCTTCTCTGACCAGCCCCTCGATTCGCTTCATCGTGCGGTCGCGGCGCCGGGCGGCGCCCTCGGGGCCATCCAGAAAAGCCCGATGCTCCCCGAGCTTCTCTTCCAGCGCGTCGAGGCCGGCGCCCGTCGTCGCGACCGTCTTCAGGACCGGCGGGATCCAGGCACCGTGCTCGCCGAGCTCGAGCATCTGGAGGATCTCCTGCACGACGCGGTCGGCACCGTCGCGGTCGGCCTTGTTCACGACGAAGAGGTCCGCGACCTCCATGAGCCCCGCCTTGATCGCCTGGATGTCGTCGCCCATGCCGGGAGTCAGGACGACGACGCACGACTCCGCGAGCCGGAAGACGTCGACCTCGTCCTGGCCGACGCCGACCGTCTCGACGAGCACGTCGTCGAAGCCCGCCGCGTCGAGGACGTCCACGGCGTCGGCGGACGCGCGCGCGAGGCCGCCGAGGTGCCCGCGGGTCGCCATCGACCGGATGAGAACGCCGGGGTCCGTGTAGAGGTCCTGCATCCTGATGCGGTCGCCGAGGATCGCGCCGCCCGAGAACGGCGACGACGGGTCGACCGCGACGATCCCGACCCTCCGGCGCACGGCGCGGGCGCGCCGCGCGAGCGCCGCCGTGAGCGTCGACTTGCCCGCCCCCGGCGAGCCCGTGAGGCCCGTGACGCGGGCGCGGCCGGTCTTCGGGAAGACGGCCGCGAGGAGCGCGGGAAAGCGGACGTCGCCCGCTTCCGCCCACGAGATCGCGCGGGCGACGTCCGGGACTCGGCCGGCGAGCACTCCTTCGGCGAGGGCGGCGGCGCTTCTCGGAGCCGGCATTCCGTCCGAGTCTAGACGACCCGCCCGGCCTAGAATGTCGCCCCCATGTCCGCGCGCGAGGCCCCCGCCGCCCTCGTCTCCGTCCTCTCGGAGATCGCCCGCGTCGCCGGCGAAACGCTCGACCTGAACGAGGTGTTCCACCGGATCGCCTCCGTGGCGGCCCGGGTCCTCGCGTTCGACGCGATGACGGTCACCCTCACGGACGCGGGAGACGGCTTCGTCCTCTACTCGATCGGCGGAGCCGAGATCTCGGACGAGACCCGCCGTTCGTACGCGCGCATGGTCCCGCGCGCGGAGTACTCGGCGGGCCTCTGGGAGGCGCTCACCGGCGGCGGCGTCATCGACGACGTCGTCGCCGCGTGCGATCGCTCCTTCCCGCGCGACCGCGAGCTCGCGGACTCCGGCGTCCGGGCGATGCTCCGCGCCCCGCTCCGCGCCGGCGCGCGCACGATGGGTTACCTGTCGCTCCTCTCCCTCGCGCCGAAGGCGTTCCGCGAAACGGACCTCGCCCTCCTCGCGCCGATCGCGGACGTCGTCGCGATGGCGGTCGCCCACGCGCGCCTCGGGGCCGTGGAGACCGACCGCCGGCGCCGGTACGAGGCCCTCCAGGCGCTCCCTCCGGTCCTCGCCCGCGCGCTCGACGTGCGCGAGGTCTTCGACGCGATCTCGGAGATCGTGCGGCCGGCGATCCCGCACGACCGGATGGCTCTCGGCCTCCTGAGCGAGGCGCGCGACGCCGTCCGCGTCTACGCCGTCTCGGGGACGGGCTTCCCCGAGATCACCGCGCCGATCCGCCTCACGCCCGCGGACCGGGAGCGCGCCGCGGACTGGTCGACGGAGCTCGTGCGGGACGTCGGGGAGGAGCTCGATCCGGACTCGGACAAGTGCCGCCACCTCGCGGCCGACGGCATCCGCTCGCTCCTGCGCGTCCCGATCTTCTTCGAGGGGCAGTGGCAGTTCGCGGGCGGGCTCCTCTTCCTCTCCCGGTCGCCGGGCACCTACGACGCGGACGACGTCCCGCTCGCCCAGCACGTCGCGGACCAGGTCGCGCTCGCTCTCTCGCACGAACGCCTCGCCGGCGAGGAGCGGCGGGCGGCCGAGGCCGTGAGCGAGGCGAAGAAGCTCGAGCAGCGCGTCGCGACGCTCACCGAGGAGCTCGCCTCGCGCGAGGGCTTCGGCCGGATCGTGGGCGTCGCGAAGAGCTGGAAGGCCATCCTCGTGCAGGTCTCCAAGGTATCCCCCACGGAAACGACCGTCCTTCTCACGGGCGAATCGGGCACCGGCAAGGAGATCGTCGCCCGCGCGATCCACCGGGCGTCCGCGCGCGCGTCGGGCCCGTTCGTCGCGATCAACGCGGCGGCGTTGCCGGACCAGCTTCTCGAGTCGGAGCTGTTCGGGTACGAGAGGGGCGCCTTCACGGGGGCCTCGGCCGCCAAGCCCGGGCGCATCGAGCAGGCGAGCGGCGGGACCCTCTTTCTCGACGAGGCGGGCGAGATGAGCCCGGCCGTCCAGGCGAAGCTCCTGCGCCTCCTCGAGGAGCGCGAGTTCCAGCGCCTCGGCGGGACGAAGGCCCTGCGGACGGACGCCCGGATCGTCGCCGCGACGAACCGCGACCTCAGGAAGGCGATCTCGCGCGGCGAGTTCCGCGAAGACCTCTATTACCGCCTCTCGGTCTTCGAGATCCCGCTCCCGCCGCTCCGCGAGCGCGTCGAGGACATCCTCCCGCTCACGGAGGTCTTCCTCGCCGAGATCGGGCCGGCGATCGGCCGGCCGGTCGCGGGCGTCTCGAAGGAGGCGAAGGACCTCCTGCTCGCCTACCCGTGGCCCGGCAACGTGCGCGAGCTGAGGAACGCGCTCGAGCGCGCCGCGATCCTCTGCGAGGGCGGCCTCATCACGGCGGCGCACCTCCCGATCTCCGTCTCGGGCCACGAGCGAGGCCGCGCGAGGACCGAAGCGGCCCCGGGGGAGCGGCTCCTCCCGCCCGGCGGCGTGAACCTCGAAACTCTCGAGAAGGGCTACGTGAAGGAGGCTCTCGAGAAGGCCCGGTTCAACAAGAGCAGGGCCGCGAAGCTCCTCGGCCTCACCCGGGCCCAGCTTTACTCGAGGATCGAGAAATATGGACTGGGGGGAGAAGAAGAGGACAAAGAATTCTCTTAGAAGGGCTTGAGAGGATTCGGATTTCTTGGAGAGGGCTCGGGGCGGGGCCGCGCATCCGAATGAGTGCCAGCCGCTCCGCGCTTCATCCTTCTTCACCTGCTAAGCAATTTTCCCTATCCCCTCTCCGGACTCTTTCCCCTCTCGCCGTCCCCTTTTCCCGAGTGAATCTCCCGCCGCGAGGCCCCATCTTCACCGTGGACAGGGAAAAAGGGGGACGACATGAAAGAGAACAAGGACATCAGCGGCGGCAACAAGGTTCCGGCGGGCTTCTACTTCAACAAGAGGAACTGGGAGATCGTGACGGTCAGCGGGAAGAAGGGCGGCGTCCTGCCCGGCACCCCGGAGACCGAGTACCTGAAGATCCCGGCGGTGGCGATGCTCGCGGCCGCGCCCGTTCTCGGCGCCGCGTTCGTCATCTTCCTGCCCCTCATCGGCTTCGCGCTCTTCGCCGGAGCCGCGTTCAAGAAGACGGTCAAGCCGCTCGCGACGCCCGCGCACAAGGAAGCGCGCGTCCGGCACGACGATTGAGCGTTCGTCCCCACGCGCTCCGGCCGCGTTCCGAAGCCGGAGGGACCGAGGCGAGCCGCCGACGGGCGGCTCGCCTCGCGCCGCGCGCGGCCCGCCTAGGGGCGCCCGGCCCCGTCGCGCATCACGGCTCCGATCCGGTCGAACGCGACGCGCCAGGCGGCGGCGTGCGCCTCGGTGAACGCGGCGCCGAGCCGGGAGCGGAGAGTCGCGACGAGCGCCTCGCGGAACGTCGCGAAGTGCGCGTCCGTGATGCCGTAGGCCGCGTGCCGCTGCCCGAGGTCCCGGAGCGGGCGCTCGCCCGTCGTCTGGTCGTCGAGGCTCGCGACCGCGAGGCCCAGGGCGCTCACGAACATGGAGCCCTGAGCGTCGAGGTCCCCCGTGAACAGGGCCCTCAGGGACGGATCGAGCTCGAAAAGCCTCTCGTAGAACGCGCGTCCGACGCCCCGCGGGATCGGCCGCAACGCGTCGAAGCTCTCCTTGACGAGTGCGATCTGGTCACGCGTCACGGGGCGGATCATCCCACGCCGGCGCTTCGGCACGCGAGGGGCCGCGCTAGACTGGGCCGCGCCGCAGGAAACGCGCCCGTATGACACTGCCGCGACTCATTCTCACGGGAGCGTCCGGCTTCGTGGGCCGCCACCTTCTCGAGGAGATCTGCGACGACTGGATCGTCTACGGGATCGCGCGCCGCTCGCAGGCGCGCTGCGGCGCGCGGACGCATCCGAACCTCACGTGGTTCCAGGTCGACATCGGGGACCGCGGCGCGCTCACCGGAGTGTTCGGGAAGATCCTCGAGCAGGGCGGCGCCGACGCCGTCCTCCACCTCGCCGCGCACTACGACTTCACGGGCGAGGACGACCCCGAGTACTTCCGGACGAACGTGGACGGGCTGCGCAACACGCTCGACCTGTCGGCCGGCGCCGGGATCCGGCAGTTCTTCTTCTCGAGCTCCGTCGCCGCCTGCGAGCTGCCGCGGCCCGGGCGTGCTCTCGACGAGACGAGCCCGCCGGACGGCCGGCACATCTACGCCCAGACGAAGCGCATCGGCGAGGCGATGGTCGGCGGCTACAGGGACCGCTTCACGCCCGTCGTCGTCCGCTTCGCCGCGATGTTCTCGGACTGGTGCGAGTACCCGCCGCTCTACATGTTCCTCGAGACGTGGCTGTCCTCGGCGTGGAACCGCCACCTCCTCGGAGGCCGGGGACAGAGCGCGATCCCGTACCTCCACATCTCGGATGCCGTCGCGTTCCTGACGCGGCTCCTCGAGAGGCGGGGCGACTGGAAGCCGTCGGAGGTCCTGATCGCGAGCCCCGACGGCGCGACGAGCCACCGCGGGCTCTTCGACGCGACGATGTTCCACGAATCCCGCGTGCCCGTGCGCCCCTTCCTGGTCCCGAAGGCGCTCTGCGGCCCCGGCATGCTCGCGCGCGACCTCGCGGGCCGCCTCACGGGGGAGCGGCCGTTCGAGCGGCCCTGGATGGCCGAGTACATCGACACGGTCATGGCGATCGACGCGTCCCGGACGCGCGAGCGGCTCGGCTGGGCGCCCCGGGCGCGCCTGGAGGTGATCCGGCGCCTGCCGTTCCTCCTCGAGAACCGGAGCATGTACCCGCTCGACTGGCACCGGCTGAATCGCGCGGCGATGAAGAGGGTCCGCGTCCCCCAGAACCTCCGCCTCTACCAGCTCCTCGACCGGCACCAGTCCGAGCTCGTCGAGGAGTACTCGAGGGCGCTGGAAGGCGCGCACCTGCCCTCGTACGCGCACGTGAGCCCCGAGGACCACGCGTGGCACCACAAGATGATCCTTCGCCAGCTCATGAACGCCGTGCGCACGCAGGACCGGCACGTCCTCGCCGCCTACTGCCGCGATCTCGCCGAGCGCCGGCGGGTGCAGGGATTCCGGGTCGAGGAGCTCTGCGGGGCCGTCGAGGCCCTGAACGGCGTTTGCGCGAGGGTCCTCGCCCGGGACCCCGAGTCCGCCCCGCTCCAGGCGGAGATCCTCGACAACGTCACGACGCCGCTCAAGTGGGCCGTCGACAGGATCCAGGAGACGTACGAGACCCTCGACGCCGCCGAGGCGCGGCGCCGCCGGTCCGCCGAGTCCGTCTCAGCCCACGTCCGCTGACTCGCGGGCGCCGCGCTCCGCCCGGACGCGGCGGTGGAGGGCCCAGATCGCGGCGCCCATGAGCGCGTCGCCGGCCGCCGAGGCGGGCACCATCCACGGCCCGCCGTCCAGGGCCGTCATCGCGAGGAGGAAGCCCACCGCGATCGCCTTCGTCGCGAGGAGGAACGTCACGCCCCCCGACCGGTGGTACTCGAGGAGATAGCCCGTGACGACGACGAAGTGGAAGATCCCGGCCTGCCGCGGGAAGAAGAGCGGCGCCACGTCCGGCCACCCTCCGAGGCGCGTTCCCCAGCGCGTCAGGAAGAGCAACCCGAAGCCGACGGCGACGCTGTGCAGCGCGACGACGTGGACGGCGAGCTGCTCGAGGCGCCGGGCGCTCACACGAGGGCGAGCTCGACGGCCGGCGCGGACGCGAGGGCCGGCGAAGACGCCGGGGGCGGGACGGGCGCGATCACGGGGACTTCCCACCACGGGAGCGGCGTGGAGACCGCGTTGGGATTGCGGACGGTGACGTCGAACCCGCGGGCGACGAGCTCGCCCACGACCGTCTCGGCCGCCGTGGCGACCGCCTCCTGGAGCGGCTCCGTCATCCCGACGCCCGTCGCGACCCGGCCCGGCACGACGCCGACGAGCGTCACGAAGGCCGGTGCCTCGCCCGCCATCTCGACCGCGAGGATCGCTTCCGTCACGCCGGGGTCGTGCGGTGACGTCCGGGGCTGCGGCCCGAACTTCACGAGCGCGTCGCGGCCGTACACCCGGATCTCCCCGGGCTTCGCCGTGCTCGAGCGCACGGCGTCGACGAGGATGATCCCGCAGGGACCGGCGACGTAGGGGACGAGGTCGAGTCCCGGCGTCCCGACGTCCACGACGGAGACCTCCGGCGGGAACACGTACGTCTCGAGAAGTCGGTGGACGACCCAGGGGCCGAGCGCGTCGTCGCCCATGAGGACGTTGCCGAGGCCGAGGACACGGACGAGCGGCGCGCCGGTCTCCACGACGGCTCCTAGAGCGCCTTCACGCGCGCGATCTCGTTGCCCTCGGGGTCGAGCGTGTGGATCGCGCACGCGATGCAGGGGTCGAACGAGTGGATCGTGCGCAGGACCTCGAGCGGCTGCTCGGGGTTCGCGACGGGGTTCCCCATGAGGGAGGCCTCGTACGGGCCCATCTGGCCCTTCTCGTCGCGCGGGCCCGCGTTCCAC
>Ga0335085_10009492_pt1 | contig 14675 bp, 13 predicted proteins | sample Lox_Sample_45_FD_206712 | JGI IMG/M metagenome (GOLD analysis project Ga0335085, IMG submission 206712) | Soil microbial communities from Loxahatchee National Wildlife Refuge, Florida, United States - Lox_Sample_4.5 | ecosystem: Environmental > Terrestrial > Soil > Wetlands | place: USA... | reverse complement strand
ACCTGTTGCACAGCGGCGACGAGGAGAAGGGCCTGGCGGGGATGATCAGCCGGGGCTTCGAGCGCATCAAGCAGACCTACGGCAGCCTCCTGGAGTCCACCTTCCAGGCCCGGGGCGCCATCTACGTCGCCTGGGTGGTGATCAGCGTGCTGGCGCTGGTCATGTTCAGCCAGTCGCCCAAGGAGCTGGCCCCCACCGAGGACCAGGGGGTGATCTTCGGGATCGTCAACACGCCCGCCAACTCCACCCTCGACCAGGTCACCTTCTCCACCCGGGCCATCAACAAGGAAGTGATGCAGATCCCGGAGACCAACTTCACCTTCCAGATCACCTTCCCCAACGGGGGCTTCTGGGGGGACGCCTTCAAGCCCTGGGACAAGCGCAAGCGCTCCACCTTCCAGATCCTCCCGGAGATCTCTCAAAAGGTTTCGGCCATCCCCGGGGTGCAGACCTTCGCGGTGCTCCCGCCCGCGCTGCCCGGCGGAGGCAACTTCCCGGTGGAGTTCATCATCGCCTCCACCGCCGACCCGAGCGAGATCCTGGGCTTCGCCCAGCAGCTCCAGGCCAAGGCGGCGCAGAGCCAGATCTTCGCCTTCCCTCCCCAGATCGACACCAAGATCGACCAGCCGGAGACGGAGATCCGCATCGACCGGGACAAGGTGGCCGAGCTGGGGCTGAATCTGCAGCAGGTGGGGCAGGACCTGGCGGCGGCGGTGGGAGGCAACTTCGTCAACCGCTTCAGCATCGCCGGGCGCAGCTACAAGGTGATCCCCCAGCTCCTGCGGGTGGACCGCCTCAACCCCGAGCAGCTGCGCGACATCTACGTCACCGGGCCCAACGGGCAGCTGATCTCGCTCAGCACCATCGCCACCCTGCACGACACGGTCACGCCGCGGGCGCTGAACCGGTTCCAGCAGCTCAACGCGGTCAAGCTGAGCGGGGTGGCGGTGCGGCCGCTGGACCAGGCCCTGCGCTACCTCGAGGACCAGGCGGCGCAGATCCTGCCCAAGGGATACACAATCGACTACACCGGCGAGTCACGGCAGCTGCGGGTGGAGGGGAACAAGTTCCTCCCCGCCTTCCTCCTCGCGGTGGTGCTGATCTTCCTGGTGCTGGCGGCGCAGTTCAACAGCTTCCGCGACCCGTTCGTGATCCTCGCCGGGTCGGTGCCGCTGGCGATGTTCGGCGCCATGCTGATGACCTTCCTGAAGATGCCCAACCCCAACATCCCCTTCTTCACCAAGGGCTGGACCACCACCCTCAACGTCTACTCGCAGGTGGGGCTGGTGACGCTGGTGGGGCTGGTCTCCAAGAACGGCATCCTGATCGTGGAGTTCGCCAACAAGCTGCAGGAGCAGGGACAGTCGAAGATCGACGCCGTCCGCAACGCCGCCCTCACCCGCCTGCGGCCGGTGCTGATGACCAGCGTGGCCACGGTCTGCGGCCACTTCCCCCTCACCCTGGTCACCGGGCCGGGGGCCTCGGCGCGCAACAGCATCGGGCTGGTGCTGGTGGCGGGGATGGCCATCGGGACGGCCTTCACCCTCTTCTTCGTGCCCTCGATCTACCTCTTGATCGCGCGCGACCACCGCGCCGCCGAGCAGGTGCGGGAACCGCCCGCGGAGCTCGAGCCCTCTCCCTCGGTGTGAGCCTTACTTCAAGCGGCGGATGATCGCCCCGCCGTGGGAGTAGTAGACGGCGTCGTTGTCCACCCGCAGGGCGTACCAGCTGGTCTCGTTGCTGCTGTCCAGCGCGGCGAAGCCGGAGCCGTCGGCGTTGGCCCGGAAGATGCCGTAGGGGGCGCTGCCGCCGGTCCAGTTCCAGTAGACCACCCCGGCGTTCACCTCCACCTCCGGGTTGTTCATGTACCCGGACCCGTTGGCGCCGGAGATCATGGACAGGTTCCCGTCCGCCTTGCCGCGCACGAACACGTTCCCCGCCTGGTCCCGGTAGTAGACGTTCTGCGCGTCCACCCGCAGCGAGGCGGGGAAGCAGTTCTCGCTGCAGGCCACCAGGGACTCCACCACCCCTCCCTTGCGGGGGACGCGCTTCACCGCCCCCTTGCCGTCGTAGTCGGTGAAGTAGACGTACTGGGAGTCGACGGCGATCCCGCCGGTGGGGTGCTGGTCGGAGGCCAGCACCATGTCGGAGCGGTTCTGCATCCGGTGCACCGAGCCGGTGGTGTTGAAGCCGGCGCCCACCGTCCAGTAGAGCGCCCCGTTCTCGTCCAGCACCAGCTTGCCGATGGGATAGCCCGAGGCGAGCTGCGCCACCTGCCCGCCGCCCACGGGGACCGAGTAGAGGTTGTACTGGTCGGTCCAGTAGAGATACGCGTCGTCGGCCGCGATCGCCGAGGCGGTTCCCCCGGCCACCCGCAGCGAATCGCCGCCGCTCTTGGGCACCGACCAGAGGGCGGTGCCGCCCGGCGTCCAGCGCGGCCAGAACATGCGGGTGGAGTTCAGGGCGAGGACGGTGAGGTTGGTGCCGTCGTTGGGGGCGAGCACCAGGACCTCCGACTGGAACTCGGCGGTGACCTTGGTGTCCGCCTGCAGGGTGAGCTGGCAGGTGTCGGCCTTTCCGGAGCAGGCGCCACCCCAGGAGATGAAGCGGGTGCCGCCGGCGGCCCTGGCGGTGAGGGTGACGGCCGTGCCGCCCGCGAGCATGACGTCGCAGGTGGTGGTGGACTCCCCGCAGTCCAGGCCGGAGCCGGTCACGGTTCCCGGGCCGGTGACAGTGGCGATCAGGTGGACCTGCGAGGGGGGCGGCGGCGGCAAGGCGACGAAGCTGGCGAACACGGCCGCGTCCGCGGCCAGGGAGACGGAGCAGTTGCCGGGGCCGGTGCAGGCGCCGCCCCATCCCTCGAAGGTGTAGCCGGCGCCGGGAGTCGCGGTCAGGGTCACGGAGGTCCCTTCGGCGAAGTCAGCGCTGCAGGTGGCGGAGTCGCAGTCGATCCCCGCGGGCGAGGAGGTGATGCGGCCCTTGCCCTGGGCCACCGCCGTCAGGCGGTGGTTGGCGGTGGTGGTGGTGGCCCCGGTGAAAGCGGCGCTCACCTCCTGGTCCGCGTCCAGCGTCAGATCGCAGCTTCCCGCCCCGCCGCAGGCGCCGGCCCAGCCGCTGAAGGTAGCGCCGGTGTCGGGGATCGCCGCCAGGTGGACCTGCGCGCCGGCCGGGTAGGTGGCGCTGCAGTTCGTCCGGCAGTCCGCGCCAATGCCGCGCACCAGCCCGTTGCCGGAGGTGGTCACCCGCAGCGTCACCTGGACCGGGCCGGTGCTCTCGCTCGTTCCCTCCGAGGAGCCGCCACAGGCCGCCGCCGCCACCGCCGCAATGGCGAGGATCGCCCTCCCACCATGCATCGAATCCCCCCTGAGGACGTAGACTTGGCACTCGCGCGCCAGGCCGCAAGGCGGAAGCGGAATTCCCCGGCGGCCAGGCAGGCGTGCGGCCCCCTGGGGAATTCGCAAAGCTTCCGGAGGGCGCCTTCCACCGGAGGATGGGGCGGCGAGGGCGGCGTTGCTCGGTTCACTGGCGGCACGCCAAATCTTCTCTGCTGGCGAAATAAGCGGGGGGGCAGTTACGTCCTCTTCGCAAAACCGATCCCAAGGAGGTTCTCATGAAAGCTCTGCTCGCGCTTCCCCTGCTCCTCGCCTTCGCCTGCGCCGGCCCGTCGACGGCCACCACTTCCAGCACCGCCAACGGCCAGACCTGCGGCTCGATGATCCCGGCGGTCATCTACAAGAACTCCCAGGTCTTCGCCGGCCCCGACTCCAGCTACAAGGTGCTCGCCACGGTGAACGAGGACACGCGGGTGTGCGCCAACTCCGAGTCGCAGGCCTTCGGCTTCCGCAAGGTGAAGCTGGCCGACGGGAGCATCGGGTACGTGGCCGATTCCAGCATCGCCATCTGATCGGCCGGAGGCACATCGCACTTCTCCCGCGTGGCGCCGGCTGACCTCGTGCGAGCCGTGCTGGCGCTGAAGTTCGGCAGGTTCTGGGCTTCAGAACCCAAGCGCCGCCAGCTCGCGGAGGATCTCCTCGTAGAGCCCGACGGCGTCGAAGCGCAGCGACCAGCCCACCTGCGCCCAGTGGTCCGCCTCCACCTCCCTGAGCACGCTTCCCCAGCGCTGGGAGAAGGCGGGAACGATCCCGTCGTTGGCCCCGCCGTGCCGGGAGAGCCAGAGATGGCTGGGCCAGAGCAGCGGGTTGGTGTGCAAGAGCGAGGAGGAGGACACCACGCTGCAGTAGGCAACGCCCGCGACGTCGGGGACGTCCCGGTTGAAGCGCTCCACCGCCCGGGGAGTGAGGTCGGCGAAGGCGTGCAGGCGCAGCGCGCGCGCCGCGGTCCGGGTGAAAGGGAATTCCGCCAGCGGCGTTCCCCGGTGGGGGGATCCGATGGTCACCAGCGAGGCCACCCGGACCGCCAACCCCAGCCGGGTGATGGCGTAGCGCGCGTCCAGCCCGCCCATGCTGTGCGCGATCAGGTTGAAGCGCTCGCCGGGGATGGCATCGAGCAGGGAAACCAGCCGGGCCGCGCGCACGGTGACGGAGGCCACCGGCGCCACCCGCGGGCGGTGGAACTGCAGGCCAGAGGCGCCCAGCTCCTCGGCGATGTTGCGGAAGTAGCGATGGCGCCGGCCGGCCAGGGCGATCTCGTCGAACCCGAACACCCCGTGCGCCAGCACCACCGGGTGGCGCAAGCGGGGGGCGCGGCGGGCCGGGAGGCGCTTGCGCAGCCGCGCCCGGCGCGCCCAGGCCCAGAGGAGGAGCAGCAGCGCGGCGCCGGCGAGCGCCGCGGCGGTGAGGGCGAGCGGGGACATGCCGCCGCAGCTATCGCATACCTCCGGCCTGGAGGGCGGCGCGCCGGGCCATGTGCCTCTCGAACCAGCGCGAAGAGAGGCTGGCGACGCGGCGGGCGGCCCGCCCTTCCAGCGTCGGCTTGAGGTGGCCGGCGGCGATCACCAGGCGCTTCTCGCAGCGCAGCTCGGCGAGGGCGGCCCGGTTGGCGACCAGAAGCTCGGTGCCGCGCGAGCCCGCGATCAGCAGGGTGGGGACGGCGATGCGGCCCAGCACCCGGTCGACCAGGTCGGTGCGCGCGTTGCAGCCCACCACCGCGGCAAGCTGCGGATGGGTCTCCGAGGCCACCACCAGGGCCGCCGCCCCCACGGTATCCACCCCCAGCAGCCCGATGGACAGCCGGCCCAGCTTCGGCTGGGCGGCGGCCCAGTGGAGGGCGGCGGAGATGCGGTCGGCGATGAGCGAGACGTCGCTCCGCAGCCAGCCGGTGGAGGCGTTGAGCAGGGCCTCGTTGTGGGTGCTGACGGTGAAGAGCAGCCAGGCGAACCCTCTCTTGCCGAGGATCTTCGCCATGGCCGCATAAGCCTCCGCCGCGGGACCCCCTTGCTCGAGCTTCGCGATCAGCGCCAGGCCGACGGGCGAGGGAGGGAGGAAGAGTTGGCCGAGCAGGGGCGTGCCGTCCACGGGCACGAGTACCGACGGATCCCCTGCTTCCTGGGTCGCTGGATCGGTCATGGTGTGGCCTCCTCTCCGGCAATCAGGCAGCAACACCGGTGCCATCGACCTTCTGCGGGTTTCGCGCGGCCCCGTCTGCAAAGGCTGCGCGCCCTGCCCTGCGTGTGGCAGGCCAGGCGGCGCCGGAAATCGGTTCCTGGCTGGCCGCAGGAGGGTGGTTTCGTACAACTGCTTGAAATCAGGTCTGGTTGGCCACTTGGCGGTTCACCCGGTTGAACTGGGCCGCGGCAAATTGGCCGTTTGCGGTTGGTTCCGCTTCATCCGGTCGAACCGGATGAACCGAGCGCCGTGAGAACGAGCCAGACAGCGGCGGGAAGCAGGGCGTTGTCGGTGCCTTCCGGTGCGAGGGCCTCGGCGAGGGCGGCCGCGGCGCCTCCTGCGGCCAGCGGCAGCGCCGCGAGCGGCGCGCCGAAGCGGAGCATCGCCAGCGCGATGCCCAGGACCGAGAAGAGCGCCACCGCCGCTGTGCCCTCGAGGCTCTTGCGCTTGGCGCCCGGTGGGGAAAACCAGTGCCGCCCGCAGCGGCGGCCGACCAGGCCTCCCAGCCCGTCGCCCAGGGCCAGCGCCAGCAGCGCGGCGGCCGCCGGCAGCGGGGAGACGGCGAAGCCGAGCGCGGTGCAGGCCGCCACGCTCAGGGCATAGAGCCGGACCCCGCTCCAGCGCTCCGTGGCGCTGGAGATGCTGTCGCGGAACCGTCCCAGGACGCCGGCCCTCGAAGCCAGAGGCGGGACGGCGAAGGTGGCGGCGGCCCCCGCGACGCCCAGGCCGACGGGTGCCAGGGCGCTTCCCCAGAGCGGCCACCCCAAAGCCCAGGCGCCGGCGCCGACGTGGATCAGATCGCGCAGGTACGTCGCATCGACGCCCGACTTCCGGGCGGCGACGCAGAAGGCCGCGGCCCCGGCGAGAAGGCCCACCCACCCCGCGATCAGGACGAGATCCGTCATCTTTCGTTGGAGCATAGCCCGACCGGCTCGCGCCGCTTCCCAGGCTGCCGTCCCCGGCCTGCGCCTCCGGCGCAGGCGCGATCAACCCGCGCGCAGCGCCAGCCAGGCCTTGCGGCGCGAGGACTCCTCCCGCTCGTCCTCCTCCAGCGCCGCGGCGATCTCCTTCAGCTCCCCCCGGATCCGCGGGAGCACCGCGCGGTCCAGCGCGTTCACCCGGCGCAGCGTGCGCAAGGTGGCCCGCTTCAGCGCCGCCACCGCAGCCTCGTGCGAGGCGAGCGCGACCAGGGCGGAGAGCGCCTCGGGAAAGGCGGCCGCTGCCGTGTCCAGGGAGGCGCTGCTGCCGCCCGTGCCGTAGGCGGCGCGGAAAGGGCGGGGCTTCGCCGCCAGGAACGGGAGGCGGACGCCGGCCAGCCTCTCCCATCCCCACTCGATGGCCGGCGCCTCCGGCTGGGCCAGCGCCGCGGCGTCCACGGCCCGGCGGCCCAGCTCGACGCGCGCCGCCCGCAGCGCTTCCCGCGCCACCCGCAGCTTCGCCTCCGCCTGCCGTTCCGCCTCCTCGCGCAAGGCCCGGCGCCGATCCCACTCGCGCCGCAGCAGCTCGAGCTTCTGCTCCAGCACGTCGCGGCCGCGCTCCGCGGCCTCCCGCGCCTGGCGCAGCTCCTGCAAGCGCGAACGGATCGCCCTGCCGCTCATGCCCGGCCCCCGCGCCGCACCCGGGGCAAGAGCTCGCGGGGAATGCGCCGCAGCTCGCTGTCCGGCAGCATCGCCAGGAGCTCCCAGGCGATGTCCAGCGTGAGCCCGATGCTCCGCGCCTCGTCCGGCCGCTGCCCCACCAGTCTCTCCTCGAAAGCGCGCGCGAACTCCAGGTAGCTCCGCTCCAGGTCGGGCAGCTCGTCGAACCCGATGATCGACTCCAGCGCCCGCGACCGGACCGCGTGCGCCAGGCTGGCGTAGAGCTGCCGGGCGAGGGGCCCGTGGTCGTCGCGCGTCCGCCCCGGGCCGATGCCGTCGTCCATCAGCCGGGAGAGCGAGGGGAGGACGGAGACCGGAGGGTAGACGCCCCGCCGGTGCAGCTCGCGGTCGAGCACGACCTGGCCCTCGGTCACGTAGCCGGTGAGATCGGGAATGGGATGCGTCAGATCGCCGGAGGGCAGCGTCACCACCGGCAGCTGGGTGATGGATCCGGGCCTTCCCTCGATGCGCCCGGCCCGCTCGAAGAGGGAGGCGAGGTCCGTGTACAGGTACCCGGGATAGCCCTTGCGGCTGGGGGCCTCCCCCCGCGCCGCCGCCACCTCGCGCAGCGCCTCCCCGTAGGCGGTGATGTCGTGCAAGACCACCAGCACGTGCAGCCCCAGGTCCCAGGCGAGGAACTCCGCCGCGGTCAGCGCGCAGCGCGGGGTCATCAGGCGCTCGGCCGCGGGATCGTCGGCCAGGTTGAGGAAGGCCACCGTCCGCTGCAGGGCGCCGGTGGCGCGGAAGTCCTCGACGTATTCCTCGGCCACGGTGCGGGGAAGCCCGAGGCCGGCGAAGACCACCGCGAAGGACTCCACGCCGGGGGCGTGCGCCTGACGGACGACCTGCCGGAGCAGGGCGTCGTGGGGAAGGCCGGCCTCGCTGAAGAGGGGGAGCTTCTGGCCCAGCACCAGGGTGTTGAGCGCGTCGATGGCCGAGATGCCCGTCTCCAGGAACTCGCTGGGCACGGCCCTTCGCGAGGGGTTGATGGGCGCGCCATGGACCGGCCGGCGCTCGTCGAAGGCGGGCCGGGGCAACCCGTCCCGGGGATTGCCGCTGCCGTCGAAGACCCGCCCGAGCATCTCCTTGCCCACGCCGATCTGGATGGGCCGGCCGCGGAACTGCACCGAGCAGTTCCCCAGCGAAAGCCCCGCCGGGGACCCGAACAGCTCCAGCACCGCCTCTCCCTCGGAGACCGCCAGCACCCGCCCCGCGCGCGAGATGCCGTCGCCCCCGCGCAGCTCCACCTCCTCGTTGAGGGCGATGCCCGGCACCCCGGCGAGGAAGGCGAGGGGCCCGCGCAGCGCGGTCAAGCCCTGGACCTCGATGCCGAGCATGCTTCAACCCCCTCCCTCGATCTCCCGCTCCAGCGCGGCGATCTCCTCGGCCGACAGCTCGCTGCGGGCCCTGCGCAGCTTCCCCACCACCGGCCAGGCCAGGACCTCCACTTCAGGGACGCCCCTCTCCACCGCCCGCAGGCCGCTGTCCCTGAAGTGCAGCAGGGCCCGCAAGAGCGCAAGCTGGCGCCCGGGCTCGTCGCGCGCCTCGCGCGCGTCGAAGGCGTTCTGCTGGAGGAAGCTTTCTTGCAGCAGGACGGCCGCCCCGAGGATGAACCGCTGCCGCTCGGGCAGGCTGTCGGGACCGAGCAGCCGCGCGGCGGCCTCCAGCTGGGCCGCCTCGGCCAGGAGCGAGAGCGCCTCCCGGCGCAGGCGCGGCCAGGAAGGCCCGGCATGCTCCGTCCACCAGCGCTCCAGCGCCTCGGGCACGTCGCCCCAGCTGGCCTGGATGCCGATGGCGGGAAAGGAGCGGGCCGCCGCCAGGTCCTTGTCCAGCGTCCAGAAGGTGCGGGTGAAGGACTGGGTGTGGCGGGTGACCGGCTCCGCCAGGTCGCCCCCCGGAGGCGAGATGGCGGAGATCAGCGTCACCGCCCCTTCCTTCCCTTCCAGCGTCTCCACCCGCCCCGCCCGCTCGTAGAACGCCGCCAGCCGGCTGGGCAGGTCCGGGGGATATCCCTCTTCCGCCGGCATCTGCCCCAGCCGCCCGGAGATCTCGCGCAGCGCCTCGGCCCAGCGGGAGGTGGAGTCGGCGAGCACGGCCACCCGGCAGCCCATGTCGCGGTAGTACTCGGCGATGGTGACGGCGGTGAAGATCGACGACTCCCGCGCCGCCACCGGCATGTTGGAGGTGTTGGCGACGATCACCGTGCGCTCGGAGAGCGGCCGGCCGGTGCGCGGGTCGGTCAGCCGGGGAAGGTCGCGCAGCATGTGCGTGATCTCGTTGCCCCGCTCGCCGCAGGCCACGTAGACGATCACGTCCGCGTCGGCCCACTTGCAGAGCTGGTGCTGGAGCACGGTCTTGCCGGTTCCGAACCCGCCCGGCATTCCCGCGGAACCGCCCAGCGGCAAGGGAAAGAGCGTGTCCAGCACCCGCTGCCCGGTGATCATCGGCACCGCCGGGGGAAGCCAGGCGCGGACGGGCCGCGGCACCCGCACCCGCCAGGTGTGGAAGAGGCGGACCTCCGTTCCCCCCACCACCGCCACCACGTCCGCCACCCGCGCCGGCCCCTCGGCGGCGATCCGCTCCACCGCGCCCGAGACGCCGGGAGGGACGAGGATGCGGTGCTCCAGCGACGGCGTCTCGGCGACCACCCCCACGGCAGTCCCCGCGGCCGCGGCGTCCCCCTCCTTCAAGAGCGGCCGGAAGCCCCACAGGCGATCGCGGTCCAGCGCCTCCGTCTTCACCCCGCGGGCGAGGAAGTCTCCCTCCAGCGCGGCCAGCCGCTGCAGTGGCCGCTGGACGCCGTCGAACACGTTTCCCAGAAGACCGGGCCCCAGCTCCACGGTGAGGGGCGCGCCCCTGGCCAGGAAGGGATCCCCCGGCGAAAGGCCCTCGGTCTCCTCGTAGACCTGGGCGGTGGCCGTCCGTCCCCGCAAGGCGATCACCTCGCCGAGCAGGCCTTGCGCGCCCACGTCGGCCACCTCGCCCAGGGCCACCGGGCCCTCGCACTCGGCCTCGACCACCGCGCCCGAGATGCGGGTGATGCGGCCGCGCGCGCTCATGATCCGTAGGCCCGGGCGAGCGCGGCCCGCCACTCCGCCTCGAAGCGGCGCTCGCGCTCCTCCAGCGAGTTGTTCACCACCAGGTTGCCCGAGCGCACGATGCAGCCGCCCCGGATGACCTCCGGCGGACCCGCCACCATCCTCTCGCCGAGAAGCTCCGCGTCGAGCAGCGGGAGATCGCGCGGCGACACCGAGATGGAGCAGCGCTCGCCCGGCGGCAGCCTGCGCAGCGCCTCCTCCGCCCAGGCGCGAAGCAGCTTCCGCCGCGCCTCCTCTTCCCCTGCCCCCTCCAGCAGCTTGCGCCCCTCCTCGATCACCCGCTCGATCCACTCCTCCCGGAGGCGGAGGGCCGCGCGCCGGTCCTCCCAGTCCTCGCGGGCCAGGCGCTCGCGCCGCCGCCGTCCCGCCGCGGCCAGCTTCTCCGGGCGGTCCTTCGTCTCCACCGCCTCGGGCTCGTCCTGCCTGGACCGGGCGGCGGCGGCCTCCACCTCCTGCTCGATGCGCTCGATCTCCCCCTGCGCCTCGTCGCGCAGGGCAGCCAGGACGGAAGCGGCGCTGCCCAGGATCTTCATCCGCCCCCTCCCGGCAGGACGACCAGGGCCGGCGGACCCTCCGGCGCCTGGAAACGGGCGATCTCCGCCGGCGCCAGGCGGGCCAGCGTCCGGGAGACCAGGATCAAGGCGACCTCGGGGCGGGCGCGCAGGGCGGCGGCGGCCCGGGCGAGCTCCCCGGAGCTCTCGCAGACCTGGCCCTCCAGCCCGGCGAGGGCGAAGCCGCGGACGTCCTGCCCGGTCCCCAGCAGCGCCCCGATCATCCCAGCCTCCCCAGGATCATGATGGCGACGATCAGCCCGTAGATGGCGATGCCCTCCGCCAGCCCCACGAAGACCAGGGCGCGGCCGGCGAGCTCGGGCTTCTCCGCCACCGCCCCCATGGCCGCCCCTCCCACCACCGCCACCGCGGCGGCGGCGCCGATGGCGGAGAGTCCGGTGGAGATGGCGGCGGCGAGGAAGCCCCAGCGGACCACCTCGGGGGGCACCGGCGAGCCGGCGGCCGGGGCGGCCGCGAAACCGGTGCGGGCGAAGAGCAGCAAGGCGGCGGCCGGCACCACCGCGAGGACGACGGCGGATACGGCCAGCCGGCGCAGCGAAGTCATGAGGCTTCCCCTTTCTCCTGTCTTCCCAGCATCAGCGGCCGGAACGGTTCACCCCCGCCGCGGAAGAACCGGGTGAAGAACTCGTAGTACTCGAGGCGCAGCACCTGCACGGAGACGGTCAGCCCCTCCAGCAGGATGGCCACCGCGTTGCCCGCCACCAGCGCCAGCAGCGAGAGCGCGCCGCCGAAGCGGAGCTGGGCGAGGGTGTCGATGAGGGCGAAGAGCGCCAGGGAGATGCCGGCGTGGACCGCCGCGAAGGCGGCGATGCGCACGAAGGAGATGGTGTTGGTGAAGAGGGAGAAGAGGCCGTCCACCAGCTCCACCGAGGCTTCCAGCGCCCCCACCCAGCCCGGCCCGGGCGCGTGCGGCTCGCGCCGGGGCAGCTTGCGCACGATCAGCGGGCGCAAGAGCAGCAGGCTTGCGGCGGCGCCCCCCAGGGCGATGACCACCCAGACCGGCAGCACCTGCTTCTGGGGAAGGAGCCAGCGCACGACCAGCACCAGCATCACCCAGTAGAGGAAGGCGCCGAACAAACCTTTGGAGCCGAAGAGCGCACTGTCGCGCTTGCCCGCGCGCCAGAGGTTCACCACCCCGAGGATCAGCCCCGCGCTCACCAGGAACGCGCCCAGGCTGGCGGCGACGATCATGAACCGGGAGAGGTCCTCGATGGGCCGCAGCCAGAGGGCGGGCAAGACGTTCTCCAGCCCGAAGACGCTGCCGTAGAGGACGCCGAAGATCATCGAGGCGGCGCCGCCCTCCATGAGGAGGATGCCGTAGTCCAGGAACCGGGGAAGGAAGCGGAAGAGGCAGAAACCGGCGGCGAAGAGCACGAACCCGTGCCCCACGTCGCCGAACATCAGCCCGAACATGAGCAGGAAGCTGATGGCGAAGAAGGCGGTGGGCTCCACCTCCTCGTACGAGGGCGTCCCGTAGAGGCGGACCAGCCCCTGGAAGGGGCGGAGCAGCAGCGGATTGCGGTGGAGGATGGGGACCCCCAGGGCGGCGCGCGCCGCCGCGGGAAGGTCCTCGGGGCGCTCCAGGTCGACCACCGCCCGGCCGCCGGTCGCCGCCTCGAGGCTCTTGCGGAGCCGCTCGGCGTCCCGCGCCGGGACCCAGCCGGAGAGGACGACGAAGCGGCCGGAGGCGGCGAAGTGCGTCTGCGCCTGCAGGAGCAGCGCGCCCGACTCCGCCCTGGGCAGGAGGCGCCCGAGGACGGGAAGGGCCTTGTTCTTCGCCGCGGCCAGCTCCTCGACGGCCCTGGCCTCCGCCTGCGCGCAGCGCTCGAGGGCGGCGGGATCGGGCGCGTCGGCCAGGGGAATGGGCTCGCAGGAGGCCGCGCGCAGGGACGCGTCCATCCGCTCGCCCGCGGTGCGCGGCCCGGCGACGGCGAACAGCCAGCGGTCCCCCTCGCGCGCGAGGGGAAGGACGAGGAAGGGCGAAGCCGCCAGGAGCTGTCCGAGGGCGGCCGCGTCCTCCTCGCCGCCCAGGGCGATGCGCACCGCCAGGTAGCGCACCGCGCGCAGGCGCCCGGCGTCGAGCCCGGCCCGGGCGAGCAGCTCCGAGCGCCGGCCGTCCTGCTGCATCTTCGCCCGGTCCTCCCGGGCGGCGAGGAGCGCGCGCCAGCTGGCCTCCACCGACTTCTCCAGGGGGCGCAGCTCCGCCTCGATGCGCTCGCGTTCCTCGGCGAAGTCCGCCTGCTCGGAGCCGGCCAGCCCGCCGGCCAGCTCGGGGAGATCGGCGCCGATGCGCCGGGCGATGGACCGGATGCGGGTGGCGAGGTCGCGGAAGGCGGCCAGAAGCTCCGCCGCCTGCGGCGGGGCGGCGAGCCCGGGGACGCGCCCGTGGGCCAGATCGATCAGGTGCAGCAGCCCCTCCCGGGCGACGCAGCGGGTGATGGCCGCCGCGTCGCGGTTCGGCACCTGCACCCGCAAGTGCATCATGGGGACGGCGCGGAGCATCAGGGGGCCTCCCCTTCGAGCCGGGTCTCCGCGATGGCGGTGATCGCCTGCATCTCCTCCAGGCGGAGGAAGAGGAGCGCGGCGGCGCAGACCGGCCGGAAAGGCGGGCCGGCGAAGGCGCGCAGGCACTGGACGCGCAGGCGCGCGCGCAGGTCACCGACCAGCGCGGGGACGGTGCGGGCGGGAGTCTTGAGCTTCGCTCGCACCGCGTCGGTGACTTCGCCGCCGGCCAGGGCGCGCAGTCCGTCCGGGCGCACCTCGCGGCGGAGCAGGACCGTCGCCAGCGCGGCGGCCTCCGGCCGCAGGCCCCGGGCGGCCGCCCGGCTGACGGCGTCCACCTCGCGGATGCGCACCGCCAGCTCCGCCAGCGCCCGGGCGCTGGGCGCCCGCTCCGCCGCCTGCAAGAGGCGCCGGGAAGCGAAAGCGTCGAGCGACATCTCGAAGGCGGCGGGGTCGTCCTCATGGGCCCGCAAGGCGTGCCTGGCCGCCTCGCCCCAGGGGAAGGGCGGAAGACGATCGAGCGCGGAGCGGAGCGAAGGGGCCTCTTCGAAGGCTGTGCCGGAGAGGCCGGCGACCTTTCCCAGCGGCAGCCAGAGCGGCTGCCACCGTTCCCCGGCGAGCTTCGAACGCACCGCCCGGCAGCCGAGCTTCAGGTTCTCCACTTCCAGAAGGCCCACCACGGCCCGCACCAGGTCCGGGCGAGGCCAGCTCGCCGCCAGGCGCTCCGCATCGGCGACGAACCTGAGAAGGCAAGCGCGAAAAGCGCCCCCGGGTTCCCGCGCGTCGATGCCAGCGGAGCGCAGCGCGGCGGCGGCGGCCGAGGCGCCGGAGGCGCCCCGGAAGGCCTCGATCTGCTCGGGCCGGAGCAAGGTGGAAAGGCGGGCGCGGGTGCGCGCGTAGGCGTAGGCCGCTCTCATGGGGCCACGCCGTCGCGGACGATGGAGGCCCAGAGGCGCGCCGCGGAGGAGATCGACTCCTGCCCCTTCGCCCTCCTGGCGGCGACCCATCCGGCGCGCCTGCGCCGGCGCTCCTCGATCTCTTCATCGGCGGCGGAGACGAGCCCGCGAAGCTCCTCCTCCAGCCGGGTGGACGCCGCCCGGTCGCGCTCCCGATCCCGGTCGCGCCGGCCCGCTTCCGCCTCTTCGATGCGCGCCTTCGCCGCCCGCTCCGCGGCAGAGACCCTCGCGCGCAGATCCTCGTCCGCCGCAACGAGCTCGTCGAGCGTCGCGTCCATCGCGTGGGAATCACTGCAAACCGGGGGCCGGGAACGAGAGGCGCGGATCCTGCGGCCCCCGCCCCGCC
>Ga0335085_10009491_pt1 | contig 14676 bp, 12 predicted proteins | sample Lox_Sample_45_FD_206712 | JGI IMG/M metagenome (GOLD analysis project Ga0335085, IMG submission 206712) | Soil microbial communities from Loxahatchee National Wildlife Refuge, Florida, United States - Lox_Sample_4.5 | ecosystem: Environmental > Terrestrial > Soil > Wetlands | place: USA... | reverse complement strand
GCCTTTTGCGATGCGGTGCCCCGGCGCCGGGCGCGCGCGGAAGAGCACGGCCCGCTGGTGCTGTTCGTCCCGACCGGCCCGGGGTGGCCCTACTACGCACGTCCCCGCCGGGGCCGCCGGGGTGCCGCCGGGACGGTCACGGCCGAGGACATCCGGGCCGTCCGCGCGCGGCAGCGGGAACTGCTGATCCCGGAGTCTTTCGAGTGGATCGACGAGGCGACGCCGGGGATGACCGCCGCCGCGCCCGGCGGCGGGCTCGCGGCGCGCGCGCATCCGCTGATGGTGCTCAGCGCGCTGACGCCGGCCCCGGTAACCGAGCCGGGCATCACCGTCCGCATCGTCTCCCCCGACGAGCCCGAGCTGGACCGGATCTGGGCGGTGCCGGCGGTCGCGTTCGGGCATCCCGGCACGGCCGTGGGCCGGGCCGGCGCCATCGAGCGCGACAAGATCGCCGCCGACCACGACGACTCCACCATGGACATGCTGCGGGAACGCCTCCGGTCGGGGCAATCGGTGCTGGTCGCGGCGTTTAGCCCGGATGGCCCGCTGGCGGCCGGAAGCTGCCAGCCGCTGGGCGGCGTGGCGGAGATCACTGGCGTGGGGGTGCTGCCGAACGCCCGCCGGACGGGGCTCGGCGGGGCGGTGACCGCCGCCCTGGCCGGCGAGGCGCTGCGGCGCGGGGTGCGGACCGTGTTCCTGGCCGCCTCCGATGAGGACGTGGCCCTCGTCTACGCCCGGCTGGGCTTCCGCCGCATCGGCACCGCGATGATCGCCGAGCCGGACTCCTAGCGGCGCTGCCGGACTCGCCCGCGCGGGCCCTGTTCGATGAGGCGACCATCAAGGCGCACCGGGATCATCTGGCCCACGCCCAGCTCGGCGACCGCGGCTGGACGTTCAACTGGCTGGCCTGGCCCCCCGCGGCCGAACGCGACTGGCGCGGCTACCTCACCGTGGGCGCCCTGCGCCTGCTGCGCGCCAACGGCCGCCTGTGAGCACGTGCCGGGGCGGGTTCAGCCGTAGAAGAGGCGGTCCGTGACGGCGCGGGCGTGCCGGGCGGCCTTGCGGTAGTCCTGCTCCAGGGCCTGGCCTTCCGCCGGGCCATAACCGAGGATCCGGGCCACCGCGCCCTGCTCGCGGGCCGCGACAGGGATCGTGTCGGAGGCGGTGCCGCGCACCAGCATCACCGCGTCCCTGATCCGCGCCGCGAGCTGCCATGACTCGGCCAGCACGGCGGTGTCGGCGGGAGCGATCAGGCCCGCCTCCCGCGCGGCGGCCAGCGCCGGCAGCGTGCGGGTGGTGCGCAGTCCCGGCACCGCGAACGCGTGCCGCAACTGCAGCAGCTGGACGGTCCACTCGACGTCGGACAGGCCGCCGGGGCCGAGCTTGACCTGCAGCGCGGGTTCGACGCCGCGGGGCATGCGCTCGCCTTCCATCCGGGCCTTGATCCGCCGGATCTCCCGGACCGCATGGTCGCCGACACCGCCGTCCGGGTAACGGAACTCGCTGATCACGCGGGTGAACTCGTCGCCCAGGCTCGCGTCCCCGGCGACGGGCTCGGCCCGCAGCAGCGCCTGCGCCTCCCAGGGCCGGGACCAGCGCCGGTAGTACGCCAGGTAGGAGGCGAGGGTGCGGACGAGCGGCCCCTGGCGGCCCTCGGGACGCAGGTCCGCGTCCACGACCAGCGCCGGGTCCGGCCCGGGCAGCGCCAGCATCCGGCGCAGTTCCTGCGCGACGGAGTGCGCGGCGCGGGCCGCGTCACCCTCGGCCACCCCCGGCAGCGGGTCATGGACGAACATCACGTCCGCGTCGCTGCCGTAACCGGTCTCGTGCCCGCCGAACCGGCCCATGGCGATCACCGTGAACCGGGTGGGGAGCGGGCCGCGCAGCTCCGTTTCGATCTTCTTCGTTGCCGCGTCCAGGGCCGCGCCGATGCTGGCGGCGGCCACGGCGGTCAGCGCGTCGGCCGTCTCGGCGGGCTTGAGGAGATCGAGCAGGTCGGCCGCGGCGATCCGCAGCAGCTCGCGCCGCAGCAGGGAACGGACCGCGGCGACGCCGCGTTCCGGTTCGGGGTGCCGGCGCACGGCGGCTTCGGCCTCGCCGCGCAGCGTCGTCACCGAACGCGGCATGAGCTCGGCGTCGTCGGCGAGGATGGCCACCGCCTCCGGGGCGCGGAGCAGCAGTCCGGCCGCATACCGGCTGGAGGCCAGCACGCGGGCCATCCGCTCGGCCGCCTTGGTTTCGTCCCGGAGCAGCCGCAGGTACCACGGCGTCTCCCCCAGCGCATCGCTCACCTGGCGGAACGCGAGCAGCCCGGCGTCCGGTTCGGCCGCGTCGGCGAACCAGCCGAGCAGGACCGGCAGCAGGGTCCGCTGAATCGCCGCGCGGCGGGACACCCCGGCGGTGAGCGCGTCGATGTGCCGCAGCGCGCCGGCCGGGTCCGCGTAGCCGAGCGCCTCCAGGCGCGCCCGCGCCGCGGACGGGGTCAGCCGGGCCACCTCGCCGGGAAGCCGGGCCACCGCGCTCAGCAGCGGCCGGTAGAACAGCTTCTCGTGCAGGCGCCGCACCTGCATCGCGTGCTGCCGCCACATCTCGGTGAACCCGGCCGCGGGATCGGCGCTGGGCTGGCCGCCGTCCACCCGCGGCCCGCTGACCTGGCCGGCGGTGCGCATCGCCCGGCCGAGCCGGCGCAGCACGGCCGGGTCGTCCGGCAGCACGTGGGTGCGGCGCAGCTGGTAGAGCTGGAGCAGGTGCTCCACCTGCCGGAGGAACCGGTACGCGTCGGCCAGGTCGCTGGCATCGTCCCGGGCCACGTAGCCGCCTTCGGCCAGCGACGCGAGGGCCGGCAGGGTCGCCGGGCTGCGCAGCGACTCGTCGGTGCGGCCGTGCACGAGCTGGAGCAGCTGCACGGCGAACTCGATGTCGCGAAGACCGCCGGGACCCAGCTTGATCTCCCGGCCTGCCCGCGCCGCGGGCAGGGCCTTGACCACCCGGCGCCGCATGGCCTGCACGTCCTCGACGAAACGTTCCCGCTGGGCCGCCTGCCAGACCATCGGGGCGAGCGCGTCGACGTACTGCTGCCCCAGTTCCATGTCCCCGGCCGCGGGCCGTGCCTTCAGCAGCGCCTGGAACTCCCAGGTCTTGGCCCAGCGCTCGTAGTACGCGATGTGGCTGGCCAGGGTCCGCACCAGCGGGCCGTTGCGCCCCTCGGGCCGGAGGTTCGGGTCGATGGGGAAGATCATGCCCTCGGGGGTGGTCCGCGAGCACACCGCGATCAGGCCGGTCGCCAGCCCGGTGGCCGTCCGCAGCGCGGCCTCGTCGTCATCCTGGCCGGGGGCCGCCGCCGCGGGGGTGGCCGCCGCGGCGGCGGCAGGGGCGACAGGGGCGGCGGGGGCGGCGGGCTGGCCGGCGCTGGCGTCGGGGACCGGCTGGCCGGGGGCGGCCACGAAGATCACGTCGACGTCGCTGGCGTAGTTCAGCTCGCAGCCGCCGCACTTGCCCATGGCGAGCACGGCGATCCGGCACGCCGCGGCGTCGGCGGGCAGCTGCGCGCGGGAGACCGCCAGCGCGGCGCACAGCACGGCGGCGGCGATGTCGGCGAGCTCGCTCGCGACCTGCTCGGTCGAGGCCACGCCGGTGAGGTCACGCGCGGCGAGGTGCAGCAGGTGGCGCTTGTAGGCGACGCACAGCACCGCGGCCGGGTCCGCTCCGTCCAGGTCCGCCAGCTCCGCGACCGGGTGATCATCGAGCGGGTTCGCCGCCACCGCGTACAGCAGCGCGGCGCGCAGCTCGGCCGGTGCGGGCCGGCGCACCGCGTCGGCGCCGCGCAGCAGGTGGCAGTCGTCCGGGTGCCGGGCCAGGTGGTCGGCGAGGCCCGCACTGACGCCCAGCACGGCGATCAGGCGCTCCCTGAACCCGGGCTCGGCGCGCAGCGCGGCCCGGACGTCCGCCGCGTCCGGTCCGCGGTCAGTTCCGGCGATCCGGGCCAGCCCCAGCAGCGCGAGGTCCGGGTCGGCCGCCGCCGCGATGGCCTCCAGCACCGCGTCGTCCTTGGGCGGCCCGCCGAAGACCGGGACGGTGCCGGGCCGGTCGCCAGGGCTGATATCGAGGGCGAGGTCGGAGGTCACGAGGCGTTCGGCGCGGGCCGCGTCGGCGAACCCCATCCGGGCGAGCCGCCCCTCCAGCGTCGTCCGCATGCCGCTCACCCAGGTGCTCACGCCACGACGGTAGTACGAGATGCCCGCTTTCCACGAGAACCCCCCCAGGCTGGGCACCCTAACCAGCAGGCCATAGGCCACTGCGGAGGCACCCGCCGCGGGGGTGTGGCGGTGAGTCACCTCGCCGCCACCCTCGTTATCGGTGGATCCACCGTCGTGACGGGAGGCTCAGATGAGGACCGGGCCGGGATAACCGATGGCGGCCGAGAGCTATGTCCGCATGCGGGCGGCAACGGCGGACCGGGATCGCGCCATCGAGGTCCTGAAGTCATCTGCCGCCTGACGCGCCCGGCGCGGGGGCGCTCCCCGGGCCAATACAGGGCGCTCCCCCGGGCCAATACAGTAAGAGACATGACCGATCTCATCCCCCGCGATGTCCTGTTCGGAAATCCGGAACGGACCTTGCCGCGGCTGTCCCCCGACGGGACCCGGCTGGCCTGGATCGCGCCGCACGAGGGCGTGCTGAACGTCTGGGTCGCGCCGCTGCGTGCCGCCCCGGACGCCGGCCGCGGCGAGGCCGTCGACTGGGCCGCAGCCCGGGTCGTCACCGATGACCAGGACCGCGGGATCCGGATGTTCTCCTGGGCGCACGACGGCCGGCATCTGCTGTACATCCAGGACACCGGCGGGGATGAGAACTGGCGGCTGCACGACGTCGACCTGGAGACCATGCTCCGGCGCGACCTGACGCCGTTCGAGGGCGTGCAGGCCCGGGTCATCGCCTCGAACAAGAAGTTCCCGACCGAGATCCTGGTCGGGCTCAACCGCGAGAACCCGCAGCTGCACGACGTCTTCCGGCTCGACCTGCGCACCGGCGAGATGACCCTGGAGGTGAAGAACCCCGGCTTCGCCGGCTGGCTGGCCGATGAGGACATGGTCATCCGGGCCGGATTCGCGCCCAAGCCCAACGGCGACCTGGACCTCATGGTGCGGGACGGGATGCTGGACGACTGGCGCCTGCTGCTGACCGTTCCCGCCGATGACGTCACCGTCAGCGACGTCGTCTCGTTCAGCGCCGACGGCCGGTCGCTGCTCGGTATCACGCCGATCGACGCGAACACCGCCCGGCTGATCCGGATCGACGTGGCCAGCGGTGAGATTGAGGTGCTGGCCACCGATCCCGAGGCCGACGTGGACGGCGTAGTGCTGCACCCCGACACCCAGCAGCCGCAGATCGTCACGGTGCTGAAGGACCGCACGCAGTACCTGGTGCTGGACAGCTCGGTCGAGGCCGACCTGAAGGCGATCCGGGCGCTGCACCACGGCGACCCGTCGATCGGCGGCCGCGAGCACGCCGACTCGCCCTGGCTGGTCGCGTTCAACAATGACACCGGCCCGGTGACGTACTTCGTCTACGACCCCGGCGCGCGCACCGGGCGGTTCCTGTTCGACGCGCGGCCCGAGCTGAACCGCTACGAGCTCGCGGCGATGGAGCCGTTCAGCTTCACCTCACGGGACGGGCTGACCGTGCACGGGTACGTGACGTTCCCGCCCGGCGCGGGCCGCTCCGACCTGCCCGCCGTGCTCAACGTGCACGGTGGCCCGCAGGTCCGCGACGCGTGGGGGTTCGACCCGGAGGCGCAGTGGCTCGCCAACCGCGGCTATGCGTGCGTCCAGGTCAACTACCGCGGCTCGACCGGGTACGGCAAGGCGTTCGTCACCGCCGGGGACCACGAGTGGGGCGCCCGGATGCACGACGACCTGATCGACGCGGTCGACTACATCGTCGGGCAGGGCTGGGTGGACCGGAAGCGGGTCGCCATCTACGGCGGCTCCTACGGCGGGTACGCCGCGCTGGTCGGGGCCGCGTTCACCCCGGACGTGTTCTGCTGCGCCGTCGACATCGTCGGCCCATCCAACCTCAAGACGCTGCTGGAAACCATCCCGCCGTACTGGGCGCCGATGATCGCCCAGCTCTACAAGCGGGTCGGCAACCCAGAGACCGACGCGGAGTTCCTCTGGTCACGCTCGCCACTGTCACGGGCGCACGATATCCGGATTCCGCTGCTCATCGCGCAGGGCGCCAACGACCCCCGGGTCAAGCAGGCCGAGTCGGAGCAGATCGTCGCCGCCCTGAAGGAAGCCGGGATCGACTACGAGTACATGCTGTTCCCCGACGAGGGCCACGGCTTCGCCAAGCCGGAGAACCGGCTGAAGTTCTACGCCGCGGCCGAGCGCTTCCTGGCCCGCTACCTGGGCGGCCGCTTCGAGGAGTAGGCCGCAGTAACCGGCACGGCCCAGCGCCGGTCGCGGGGCAGCGTTGACGCCAACGTGGACGCGCTGGCGGCGTCGGCGACCCCTGCCTGAGCGGACCTGCGAGGCCGGCCAAGGGCGGCGGTCGGGCCGCGTCGCCGGCATCGCGGGGCACGGAAAAGCCCGATCGAGTTCTCCTCCTTGATTTCTTCGGGCAAACTTCGAGGTGATGAGCGAGATGGCTGCCGCCAGCCCCGCGTTCCACCGTCGGCCGCAAGAACGGCCGATGAGCGGCTCGTGGGCACGGCGGACACACCTGGAGCTCGGCGCACTGCGCGGTGCCGTGCCGTGCGCGCGGCTGCACGCCCGGCACGTGCTGTGGGAATGGGGCCTGTCCAATCTGGACGAGGCGGTCGAGCTCGTGGTCTCCGAACTGGTGACCAACGCCATACAGGCGTCGGCCGGGCTCGCCCGCGAGGTGCCCGGTTACGACGAGGAGAACCTCGGCCTGCCCGGCATCTGGCTGTGGCTCGCGTCCGACGGGCGGCGGGTGGTCGTGGAGGTCGGCGACAGCAGCCCGCGGCCGCCCGTGCAGGCCGAGACGGAGCACGACGTCGAGGGCGGCCGGGGGCTCCTGCTGGTGCAGATGGTGAGCCGGCGGTGGGGCTATTACTTCCCCGCCGAAGAGGACGACAGCCAGCGAAAGATCATCCGCAAGGTCGTCTGGGCCCTGGTGATGTAGCGGTTCGTCTGGGCCCTGGGGCGTCTGGGCCCTGGTGACCTAGATGCGGCGCAGGACGGAGACGACCTTGCCGAGGATGGTGGCGTCGTCGGCCAGGATCGGGTCGTAGAGGGGGTTGTGCGGCATCAGCCAGACGTGGCCGTCGCTCTTCTTGAACGTCTTGACCGTCGCCTCTCCCTCGTCTCCGCGGCCCTCCAGCATGGCCGCGACGATCTCCCCGTTCTCCGCGTCTTCCTGGAGGCGGACCACCACCCAGTCGCCGTCGGTGATGGCCGCGTTGATCATCGAATCGCCGCGGACCTGGAGCAGAATATGCGTGCCCTCGCCGACCAGCTGTTTCGGCAGGGGGAACGTGTCCTCGATCTGCTGCTCGGCGATGATCGGGCCGCCGGCCGCGATCTGGCCGATCCAGGGCACGTACGCCGCCTCCTGGGAGGCGATATCGAGGGCGGGCGGCAGGGCGCCCGGGCTGTCCACGGTGGCCGGCCCGGGCGGGGGACCGTCCCCGGGCGGGGCCGGAAGCAGCTCCGTCGTGCGCGGGCGGCCCGAACGGCGCTGCAGGTAGCCCTTCTTCTTCAGCGCCCCGAGCTGATAGGAGACGCTGGAGGTGCTGCTCAGGCCGACCGCCTCGCCGATCTCACGGATGGACGGCGGATACCCGTGCTGATTCACGGCGTCACGGATGAACCGGAGCATCTCTTCCTGGCGCGCGCTCAGTGCCTGGCCGTCGGCGGTCATCCGCACCCCTTCCGGTAGTCGTCAACTGTGTCGAAGGCTAGCAGCAGGAGCCGACCAAGCTCAATAATACGTTCGAATTGCTCGCCGCAGACCGCCGGCGGACGGCCGTCCGGGCCCGCGCGTGGCAGCTGTCCGCGGGGGCGGGCCCGTGCAGGGCCCGTTCGGCCTGATTGGCCAGCTATCCGGCCACCTCGGCGGCCACCAGCGCGCCCAGTTCCCAGCAGGCGGCCAGGTCCTCCCGGCCGGGCGGCCCGGTGACGCAGACCGGCGGGCGGACCGCCCGCCACCGCAGGCCGGTGGTGATCGATTCCACGGCGCGCACCGCACCGGCGGTGTCCTGGCCGCCGTGCACGTACAGGCCATAGGGACGGCGGCGGGTCGCCTCCAGGCACGGGTAGTAGATGCCGTCGAAGAAGTGCTTGAGCGCGCCGGACATGTAGCCGATGTTGGCCGGGGTGCCGAGCACGTAGCCGTCGGCCTGGAGCACGTCGGCGGGCGCCGCGGTCAGGGCGGGCCGGATGACGACCTCGACGCCCTCGATCTCATCGGTGCGTGCCCCGCTGACCACGGCCTCGAACATGGCCTGCACAGCGGGGCTCGGCGTGTGATGGACGATCAGCAGAGTCGGCATCAGGGCCGAGCTTAACCGGCCGTCCGGAGGTCTTCCGCCGTCGAGTGTTCACCGCGCGTTTCGCGGTTGCGTTTGCCGGGGACCCGGGCTGAGCTGTCAGGATGTTGTCATGCCGTGGATCGAGCTCGAAGGTGCCGTCAACGTCCGTGACCTGGGCGGCCTGCCCACCTCAGACGGCGGCAAGACCGTCGCCGGCCGGCTGCTGCGCAGCGACAACCTGCAGGAACTGTCGCCCGCCGACGTGAGCAGGCTGGTGCACGGCATCGGCCTGACCACCGTCGTGGACCTGCGCAGCACGGCGGAGCGGCGCGCCGAGGGCCCGGCGCCGCTGGACGCCGTGGGGAGCGTCCGGCACGTGCACCACCCGGTGCTGCCCGAGGCGGGAACGGCCACCGATGTGGTCGCCGACGTCCTGCTCACCCGGGCCGAACAGGACCGGTCCCGCTTCGCCGGCGACCCCACCACCGGGCATTACCTGGGCTACCTGGAGGACCGTCCCGCTCAGGTGGTGGCAGCGTTGCGCACCGTCGCCCGGTCCGAGGGCGCGGCGCTCGTGCACTGTGCCGCGGGCAAGGACCGGACCGGCGTGGTGGTGGCGCTGGCGCTGGTCGCGGTCGGGGTCCGCACGGACGCCGTGGTCGCGGACTACGCCGCGACCGCCGAACGGACCGACGCGGTGCTGGCCCGCCTGCGCCGCTCCCCCACCTACGCAAGCGACATCGACCGCAAGCCGGCCAGCGCGCACCTGCCGCGCCCGGAGACGATGACCGCGTTCCTGGCGCAGATGGACGCGCGGCACGGCGGGGTCGTTCCGTGGCTGAACAGCCAGCGGTTCTCCGGCGACGACCTGCGCCTCCTGCACGCGAGGCTGCGCCGGCCCTAGGGCAGCAGGCCCTAGGGCAGCAGGCCCAGCTTCCCGGCGACCTGCCGTTTGGCCAGCCCGGCCGGCGCCTCGGCGGTGCGCTCGAGCGGGTAGGTCTGGGCCGCGACCAGGTGCAGGGCGCCGGCGGCCACCCGGCCGAGCACATCGGCGATGAGCGCCTGGGTGCCCGCCGGGTTCTCGCGCGACCAGGCACCCCGTCGCCCCGGCGATCGTCCGGTTCTCCAGCAGGAGGCGGTTGAGCGGCAGCCGGGGGATGGAACCGCCGGTGAACCCGACGACGAGGTAACGACCGAACGCCCGCAGGCTGCGCAGCGCCGGCTCGGCGAACGGGTCCCCGACCGGGTCGACCCCGTCCCCGGTGACCGGGGGTCTGGGCAGTGTCAGGGTACGCGCATGGGGGATACGGCCAGTAGAGGGGCAGGCGGGCCGGCGGCAATGAGCCACCGACCCACCCGCATGGAGTGTCCCGGGCGCCTAGCCGCCCGTAGTGAGATTCCTGCGACGCTCAGCAGCCGTCGTAGGGTGCCCAGTTGGATGCGCCGCCGGCGGCCATCGCGTTGTTGAACACCTGGTTCTGCTGGGCCACGCTGGCGTTGCCGAACGACGAGGAGGAACCCCCGTACGCGGCCCATGTCGACGCGCTGAACTGGTAGAGGCCGTAGTGGCCGGAGGCGTTCATGACCTGGCTGTTGCCGCCCGATTCGCGGGCGATCACGCACGACTGGAACGAGCCGTTGCCGGAATAAGTGGCAGCCGGCGCTGCCTGCACCGGCGCTGCATGCACCGGGGCGGCATGCACCGGCGCGGCATGCACCGGCGCGGCCTGGATAGGTGCCGCGCTTGCCCGCACCGGCGCAGGGGCCTTGGCCGGGGATGGCCCGAGAAGCGCGGGCGCATTGGGTATCCGCGCAGGCTTGACCGGGACGCGCAGAACCTGCCCGGTCTTGATGTTGTTGGCCCAGCGGATCCGGTGGTGGTTGGCCCAGTAGAGGACCGGCCAAGCGCCCGGGTTGTGATAGTAGCGCTTGGCGATCGCGGTCAGCGAGTCACCTGACCGGACCGTGTACCAGGTCGGCACCGCGGACTTTGCCTGCTGCTCCGCTGCGCGCATGCCAACCGACAGCAGCGTCGCGTGCGCGGCGCCCGGCCGGTGGGGGATGTCCACGACCGCAGCGTGGGGGGTGGAGGCCGAAGCGGTGGCCGCCCCGGCTGGCGCCTGCGCCGTCAAGCAAAACGCCGCGGCCAAGCCGAACAGCGTTGGCGCGGCGGCTAGTGGCAGCCGGTACGGGCGTCGAATATGTATGTGTTTCCCTGGGCGTCCCAAAGGACTCCTTCCGGCATAGGGCACGCTCACCGGGAAGGCTGGACGCGGTGCGTTTTGACGGCACCTGGGTGCGCACAGCCTTCCGAGCGCCTGACAGCGGCCGAGCATAAACGGATGGACACAAAGCCGTCAAAGATGGGTAAAGCGACTCCCATGGCGGGGCTTCGCGGTGCCCCGGTGGGGAGCGTGACGCCGATCACGCCGCCTGAGCACGCGAAACCGGCCTCGGCCGGGGTCGGCCGGCGCCCGCAAACGCGATCATGAATGCCCGGCTGACCTGCACGCCAGCCGGCCGCCAGCCGACCGCACGCCGCCGACCCGGACTGTCCTGGCAGGTCACAGAAAGGCATAGCACGGGATGAACGCGGCGGATCGCTATAGTTTCTGTGTGTTACCGATCGGAGTGATCAAGGTCACGTAATTGCGGGCGTACGCGCGTGGTATCGGTGAGGCGGTAGTTAGCCAGGGGGATCGTTTCCCGGCTGGCACCCCCTGGCCCGGAGTCCCGAGTCCCGGGCTGTCCCGGCGCAAGCCGAAATCCACCAGCCGGGGAGGTGGTCTCCGCCGTCCCGAAGCCACCCGGGGAGGTCTCCGCCGTCCGCGCCGCCGGCCCATGACCGGTCCCGCACCGCACAACGGATGTGCGGGCCGCGGGTTCGCCGTTGCCAGGATGGGCGTTCCAAGCATTGACGGTTGCGCGCGAGCCGGGCTAGGGTAAAACGCGCAATAAGCGCTGAAACTATAGACGCTGGGGGCCTTTCGCATGCCTCTTGATTCACTGGTCGATTCGGGACAGCAAATTACCCCGCCGCCCGACGTGCAGCGCACGACCCTGGGTATCGATGCGCTTAGCAGGTTTGTGTGCAACACCTGGGACGAGGCGACGGCAAATGGAACCCGGCACTTCGACGCCGTCGTCATCGGCGCGGGGATGTTCGGCGGCTATTGCGCCGAGAAGATATACGGGCTCGGAGCGGGGCACGGCCTCAAAGTCCTGGTGCTCGATGCCGGGCCTTTTTTGCTGCCCACGCACGTGCAGAACCTACCCAATCTCGGCTTAAACCCTCCCGATCCGGTGCTCCCGGCTGACGACCCCGGTATTTCCCGGAATCTCGTCTGGGGCATGCCATGGCGGGGCAACGTCCCATTCGTCGGCCAGGCGTATTGCGTGGGGGGCAAATCGCTGTACTGGGGCGGTTGGTGCCCGCGGCTGCTTCCGGGCGATCTGTCGGCCTGGCCACCGACGGTCGCAGCCTACCTGAACAGCAACTACCCGGATCTTGAACAGCAAACCGGGGTCTGTGAAGCGACAGATTTCATTCAGGGCCCGCTCTTCAATCTCCTCAAGCAGCGCGCTACCAAGGCCATCGGAACTGTCGCGAATATCGACACCGCGGAAGATCCGCCGCTGGCCGTCCAGGGTCAGTCGTCGGCCTCCGGCCTTTTCAGCTTCGACAAGTACTCCAGCACGACGCTCATGATCGAGGCGGCGCGAGATGCGTCCAGCCAACCGGATCCCCAGCGCCGGCTGTTCGTCGTGCCGAACGCGCATGTGACGCGGATCCACACGACCGGGGGAGCCGCCTCCTCGATCGATGTCGCTATCAACGGCGCCCTGCAATCGCTGCCGGTAGGCGCCAATTGTCCCGTGATCCTGGCGCTCGGAACCATAGAGTCGACGCGTCTGGCACTCGTCTCATTCCCGACCAGCCCGGGAAAACCAGCGGGTGAGCTGATGGGACGTAACCTGATGGCGCACTGGCGCTCCAATATCTTCGTTCGCATTAAACGCGCCGCCATCGACCCGGGTAACACCCTTCCGCAAGCCGTCCAAACGGGAGCCCTGCTGGTGCGCGGGTCGACGGCACAGGGTCATTTTCATCTTCAGGTCACCGCCTCGGCAGATCCGCTCGGTAATTCTGACAACCTGCTGTACACGATGATCCCCGACATCGATCTGCTCGACGCCACACTGGCCAATCGGGCGGCCAACTCAATCTCGATCGGCTTTCGCGGCGTCTCGCAACTGGTCGGCGATCCGATAACCAGCATCCCCAACGCGTCGGGACGGTGGATCAATCTCAGCCCATTCGATTCCGATGAATTCGGCATCCCGCGTGCCTACGTTCAGCTGACGACGACGGGGGCCGAGGACAGCCTGGCCAACGCCATGGATGCGGCGACGATGGCGCTGGCAAATGAACTGGCCGGCAACGACCCGGCCAATATTCAGATTACAAGCCAGGACCGCGATGGCCTGGGCACGACTTATCACGAGGCCGGCACGCTGTGGATGGGAACGAATCCGGCGTCTTCGGTCACGGATACCAATGGACGTTTCCACCATGTGGCGAATGCCTTCTGCGCAGACCAGTCGGTTTTTGTCACAGTGGGGTCAGTCAACCCCACGCTTACCGGCCTGGTCCTCGCGCGCAAGGTGGCTGAGGCGGCGGTCGCGCTGGCTACCGGCGCTCCGCCACCCCCATGAGCGTGCTGGCCCGCGGTCGCGACGGCGCTGCTGCTGACCGGCGGGCGGTCAGCGTCCCGGCGCCGGCGCCTGCCCGGCGCCGGGACGGACGTTCGTTAGACGGAAACGAGGTCGCACACGAAGATGAGCGTCTCGCCCGGGGCGATGACGTTGCCGGCGCCCCGGTCCCCGTAGGCCAGATCGGGGGGGATGATCAGCTGGCGGCGGCCACCGACCTTCATTCCCTGCACGCCCTGGTCCCAGCCGGCGATGACTCGCCCGGCCCCGAGCTGGAACTGCAGCGGGTCGCCACGATCCCAGCTGGCGTCGAATTCCTCTCCCGTCGAGTAGGAGACCCCGACGTAGTGGACCTTGACCGTGTCGCCCGCCTTGGCCACGCCGCCATCACCCTCCCAGATATCAGTGATCTGCAGCTCAGGCGGCGGCTCGCCGCCTGGAAAGTCGACCTCGGGCTTGCCGATGCTCATACGCGCCTCTTTCGGTTGCTGGCATGGCTCGATGTATCGAGACCTCGTCGAGGGTAGGAGATGTTCGAGCCGCGCGGGGCCGGAGCCGGGCACAGCGCGCCCAGGCAGGGCATGGCCGAGCCGGCCGCGGCGGAACCGGGCAGGCGGAACCGGGCGTGGCCGAGCCGGCCACGGCGGAACCGGGCAGGGCGGGGCGGAACCGGGCAGGGGCGGGGCCGGGCCAGAGCGGCGCGGAGCCGGGCAGGGCCGGAACCGGGCAGGGCCGAGCCGGCCGCGGCGCGGCCGGGCAAGACGGAGCGGAGCCGGCCGCGGATGCGGCCGGCGGTCGTCCTGGCCTGGGCCGGTTACGTCTGCGGCTGGGCGATGTTGACCAGCCAGGAGACGCCGAACCGGTCCGTGCACATGCCGAACTCGTCGCCCCAGACCTGCTTCTGCAGTGGCATGATCGTGGTCCCGGCGGCGGACAGCTTCTCCCAGTAGCCGCGCAGGACGTCGCCGTCGTCACCGCTCAGGCTCACCGAGAACCCGGCCATCGGGTGGTATTTCCTGTCGCTGGGGATGTCGGCGGCCATCAGCGTGTAGCCCGCGTCCGTCTCGAGCATCCCGTGCATGATCCGGTCCGCGTCCGGTGAGTCTTTGGCCCCGAATTCACTGAACGTGCTGAGCGCCAGGTTGCCCCCGAACACGCTCTGGTAAAACCCCATTGCCTGCCGGGCGGTGCCGTTGAAGTTGAGGTATGGATTCAGCTGAGACGCCATCGTCTTCTCCTGTCAGCCGGTCCGTGTGGTCTGACCTTCACGCGATCGAAATAAAACGCAGAGTGATCGTAACAGGCGGGTACGACAGCGGCCCGGAAACCGGTACGGGCCGGGTGCACGTCAGATTTGTAGGTAAGCAAGATCATCTTCGGGATGCTGCTGGTCATGCGGTGCGCGTCTGAGTGTGCGGGGTGTTGCAGATGGCGTCCCAGGTGCTGCTGGCCTCTTTGCAGCGCAG
>Ga0335085_10009488_pt1 | contig 14677 bp, 11 predicted proteins | sample Lox_Sample_45_FD_206712 | JGI IMG/M metagenome (GOLD analysis project Ga0335085, IMG submission 206712) | Soil microbial communities from Loxahatchee National Wildlife Refuge, Florida, United States - Lox_Sample_4.5 | ecosystem: Environmental > Terrestrial > Soil > Wetlands | place: USA... | reverse complement strand
CGAGTATCGCTATGTGTATTACTACACAGATGCGCTACTCACGTTGGCATTGTACGTCGCACTGATTAGCCTCTACGCGATTGTTTTTGGCGAGCTACAATTCGGGAAATACCTGCGACTCATGGCGGTGTCGTTGCTTCTGGGCACCGCACTGTTTTCGTATGCGGTGGTAGCGCAGTCCACCGAGCGATTGTCTACCACGTTTGCTTGGGAACTCTCGCAGAATCTCTACTTTGTGGGGCTTGTGCTCACCTTCGTGCTCTGGGGTGCCGTACTGAAGCTGCGCGAGACGCGCACGCGCCTGGTGCAATTTGTCCTCTCCTTGGGCCTCTATTTCAGCGCGTACGCCGCGACATATGCGCTAGTGAATATGGCCAGCAAATCCGCAGTGGATTCCCTGGTATACGTGATCGCCCCGATTTTAGGGTGTTTCTTGCCGCTGGCCTGGACCATCACGATGTGGCGTCACTCCGAAGACAGTCGGTTAGTTCCGGGGCAACTGATGGCGGTGCCGCGATGATGGCGGCTTTTATTTTCGCAGTATCCCTGGTTACGTTGCTGATGTTCTTTGTGTCATATTGCCGTTCGCTTGTGGCGTCTTCGGTGCATCATAAAGTTTCTCGCGAAGTTCGAGACGTTACTGGGATTCCAGCGTCGGCGAAGAGCGGAGATTATGCTCGAGTGATGCAATTGTTGCACCTGTGCCCAGAGCGGCCGGAAGATCGCTCCGGGCTCCAGGCGGTTGGGCTTTATTACCAGATACTGGGGCTACTGGAAACCACGGTAGCGCGATTCGTGCCTTCGCTACAGTCCTGGACCGAGCAAGAGCGCGCCGGCTGCGCTAATTTCGCGGTAGTGCTGCTCGATCGGCGGATAGCATTTAGCCGCGAGATCCTTGCGCAACAAGGTGAGTTTTAACCTTCCCCCTGCTGTCGTTTAAGCTCCGTCCAATCAATTCCGTTATCCTGATGATCCTGAGATCATGCTAATCTTGAGGTGCTCCTCCTCACCGGAGTGAGAGCGTCCGCAGCGCAAAAACCACCGGTGAATACAATATGCTCGCAGTGTGGCTCGGTGCTCGCCTCTGGCGTGCAGAGCTGTAATTTTTGTGAATCCACGGAAGTTCTGCCACTCCAAGATGAAAATGCCTCCAGGCAGGTGAAAGCAAGCCTGAAGGGGCAGACGCACGAAGAATGGCGTGGCGAACTGAATCAGCGCCTCCAGACTTACCGCGCGCGGCGACGAAGAGCTCCTTCAAATGAGGGGCAAGCCGCGCTTCCTTTCGACGATAACGCTACGGTTTCGCGCGACAATATTGCCATTGAAGTGGAAGACCATCCTGCACCCGAGCGTGCCAGGGCATCCGACGACTTCGCCTTCACGATCGCGATCGGACGAATGGCGCAGGCGCCAGAAGAGATTGATCCTCGGCTTCTGATCGATGTATCTGTTCCGCCGCCGGTGGAGAACCAGGAGATGGACGCGGATCCCGAGCCGTTGGTCGAGGTACACGGCGGACTGTTTCCCGTTGCATCCCTCGATGCTAGGCGACATGCATTGTTGATTGATGTGGCCTGCCTGGCATTCGCTTACGGGGGTTTCCTTGCGCTGTTTGGATCGCTTGGCGGGCATTTTACGCTAAGCAAACTGAGCGCAGCGGTTTGTTTCTTCACGTTTGCTTTTGTCTATCTGCAGTACTTCGGGTTGTTTACGATTTTTGGGGGCAGTACGCCAGGAATGATGGTGTCTGGAATACAGGTGGCGAGTTTCAGCGGCGACGTGCCAACGCCTCGCCAATACCTGTTGCGTGCAGCAGGATATCTGCTTTCCGCGGGAACATGTTTTCTGGGTTTCCTGTGGGTGCTTTGGGACGAAGATGGTTTGACGTGGCATGATCGCTTGTCGAATACGTATCTGGCACGGATAGACGCACTGGGAGAAGAAGACATCTCGCATCCGGCTCCTGCACGTTAAGTGCCGGCAAATTCAATCTGTATTTGAGCAGTCGTTGATGAACCGATCCGCCGGCGCAGAATCGGCTAAACACGGCGATCGATTCTACTGAACCGTAAAAAATACGTCGAGGAAGCTTATGGTTTTGACTGGCGTCAGTCGGCGACCGGTTGCTGCTGCCGCTTGACGACCTTCTCGTCAGAGGCAATCTTGCCGTCGCGAATGAAGATGACCCGGTGGGCGTGCTGCGCGATGTCCATTTCGTGAGTAACGAGGATGATGGTATTGCCCTGATGGTGGAGGTTCTCAAACAGATTCATGATCTCTTCGCCGGTTTTGGAGTCCAAATTTCCGGTAGGCTCATCGGCAAGCACGATCGAGGGGTCGTTAACCAACGCGCGGGCGATGGCCACACGCTGGCGTTGACCGCCTGAAAGCTCGTTAGGTTTGTGGTGCATACGCGTGCCAAGATCCACGCGCTGCAAGGCCTGTTTGGCCTTTTCCACGCGTTCCTCGGCGGGCGTTCCGTTATAGATCAGCGGCAATTCGACGTTATGTAGCGCGGTTGCTCTGGGAAGCAAGTTGAAGGTCTGGAATACAAAGCCGATTTCGCGGTTGCGAATGTACGCCAACTCGTCGTCATCCAGATCGCTTACGAGTCTGCCAGCGAGCCAATAGCGCCCCGCCGTCGGCGAATCCAAACAGCCAATCAAATTCATCAGCGTGGATTTACCTGAACCGGAGGGCCCCATGATCGCAACGTATTCGCCCTTACGGATTTCGAGATCAATGCCTTGGAGGGCGTGCACCAATTCGGCGCCCATTTCGTAAGTCTTTGTGAGCGCCTCGGTGCGGATAGCAATTCCAGAATCGACCAAATCCTGACGATACGATTCTGGTGTTGTCGTTTCAGCGGGCATGTTTTCTCCCTAGTGATCGGAACCCTAGCGATTATTCATCCATCTTTTTCGGAGCGGAGTTATCGACCTTAACGCTGGCTTCGGGCTTGAGTGTTCTTAACGCCTTGTAGCTACCGATCACGATCTCGTCGCCGGCTTGCAAGCCCTTGGTCACTTCAATATCGGTGACGCCGGATATGCCAGTCTCCACCGGGCGGAAGACCGCTTTCTTCCCATTCACAACGAAAACGCCCTGAACCTCGTCTTTTTTGGGATCACCTGCGACCGCTGGCGGTGGCGCTGCCAGAGTTACGTTTCCATCTTTCTTCGCATTCTTGGCGGCGTCTTCCAAATCTTTGCGAGACCGGACGGCCAGCGCTTGAATAGGAATACCTACAACGCTCTTGCGCTCGGCGGTCTTGATTTTTGCTGTCGTGGATAATCCGGGCCGGAGATTGTCCGGAGGATTCGCCAACGTAACCACCACCTTGAAATCCTTGGCTTCCTGATTGCTCGTGGTCGTTTGCGTAGTAGCCAAGCCCGAGGTACGGAGCACGGCTTGCGACCCGATCTCAGTTACTTTTCCTTTGAAGACTTTTCCAGGCACGGCATCAATCGTTACGTCCGCGTCTTGTCCGATCTTCACGTTTACGATGTCTGTTTCGTCGACCTTTACTTCGGACGTCACTACAGACATATCGGAAAGGGTCATCAGGAAGCTACCCGTAGCATTCTGAATGCCCGGCACGACGTATTCCCCCATGCGCACGGGGAGATAACTAACGATGCCATCGATCGGCGAAACATAAGTCGTTTTCGACAAAACGTCCTTGGTGTGGACCAGCACGGCCTTACCCTGCATGAGTTGCGAGCGCGCCTGATCCAGTTGGGCTTTTTGCGCCAGCATGCGCGCTTTCGACGCGTCGACGGTTGCGGCCGCTGCATCGTACGTCGTTTTGCGCTGGTCGAAATCCTGTTTGGGGATTAGGCCGTCTTTGAATAGACCGATGCCACGGTCATAATCGAGCTTCGCCTTCTCCATGTTGGCCTGTTGCATAAGCAAATCCGCTTGCGTGGCCTTGTAACTGGCTTCCGCAGCCTGAACGCCGGATTCGGTGGAATCGATGGAAGCGGTTTGCGCTTGGACGTCGGCGTTCGCCTGGACATTATCTTGAAGGAGAAGTCGTTCGCCCTTCTTGATGTGGTCGCCTTCCTTGACCAGAATGTCGGTGATGCGTCCAAAGCCCTGAGCGGTAATGTTGGTATAGGTGGTGGGCTTGATCTCGCCTGAGGCGGTAACTTGAGAAACCAAGGAGTCGAGCTTTGCCACTTTCGCCGTCTGAACGGTTACGACGCCTTTGTTGGCCTGATTGATACTGAACCAGACGATCCCGCCTACAAGGGCCGCTGCGCCGAGACCAATTGCGACCTTTTGCCACGTCTTCATGCTATTCCTTTCGCTGTTCCGCGGCGGACCACCCGCGCGGGGATACACCAAAAAACGGGTAAATAATTTCGCTATCTGTAATACGACCTTCTAGGGACAAATGTTTCGCAGGTGGGTGCCAACTCGATTGCGGCCGCTCGGGACCTGCTAGCTTCAAAGCTCTGGGTTTGCCCGGCCGAACCACAGGGTGCTCCTCGTCCATTGTAGGTCCAAAATTAAGGAAAGAAAAGAGTTGTAGCAGTTCCACAAAACCGCCAATTCCAAGTATTTGGAACCCCAACAATTAGACGCGGGAAGGCCGGATTTGGTCAGCCAGGATGGTTTTGAGCAGTGCCCGAGGCGCAAAACAACCCATTACCGTCGAGAGTGGGCCGAAGGTGCACCAAATCACCTGCCCAACCGCGGTGCTAGGCTCGATCAGGCGGTCGCTTTTGTATCAAGGGTTCTCAAAAAGCCCTGAATCGATTGCACCACAAGTTCATCGCCGATAGCGGTGTTGATCATGGTGTGATACACCGCGCGGCTAGGCCATTCGACGCCAAAATACTTTTGGATGAAATCGGCGCGCTCCTGGTCCACGGAATCCACCAACTGTTCAGCTTCGCTCGGACTCTTGCCACGCGCCAGCAAGCGCCGGACTTTCGCGTCTCGAGGGGCGTAGAGAAACACACGCAGGGTGTCCTCGCGGTTCCTCAGGAAATGCTGCGCCCCTCTTCCGACGATGACGGAGTTGCCCGATTTCGCCGCGTGCTGTACGACTCGTTCGGTCAGTTTCAGGATGCTTTCGCTGTCCACAACCTTGAGCTTGTGGGCGTTGAGGCTGCCCTCATAGCTTCCCCGCAGGAAGGATTTGAATAGCCGGTAATAGAGCGGATCAGTTCGTTCTTCACGAACCTGCACGACGACCTTAGGGCATTCCGCAAGCCTGGCGATCTCTTCTGTCAGCAACTGATCCCAAAGTTTCCAGCCCAACTGCGTCGCAAGGCGCTGAGCGATTTCGCCGCCACCGCTCCCATATTCTCGTTCGATGGTTACAATTTTAATCATCTTGCTTCAGACCTGTGCTAAATACCGTGTCCATCTTGAATTTTACTCCGCAATGGTCATTCCGCCACCTGGATCATTCTTCTTCAAAAGGAACGCCAGAAAAAACATTACCGCCGAACCTATTGCAAGAACCATGAACGTATCGATATACGCGAGGCTCGCCGATTGTGCCTGAATGGCCTGGTAAATCCGGGCGTAGGCCTGCGCGTGAGCTTCGTGGACGCTCAAACCCCCGTGAGCTAACTGCTGACTCAAGCCGGTAACAGAGTTCTGGAAATTGGAACTGTCGGCGCGGGCGTAGTCGACCAAGACCGTCTGATGATATTGAGAACGGCGGGCAATCAGTGTCGTAACCAGAGAAGTCCCGACACTGCTTCCCATGTTGCGCATGAAATTGATAATGCCCGCGACGGTATTATTCCTCTCCGGTGCAATTCCCACATACGCCACCAGGGTAACCGGCACGAACAAGAACCCCAAGCCGATGACCTGAGCGATGCGTAACCATACGGCCGCACTGAAGCTAATCTGTAGATCAATTCTTTTCGTGGAATAGTACATCGCGATGGCCAGGGCCAACCAACCAAAGGCAATGAGATAGCGAGCCTGCAACTTGGTGGTCAGTTTGCCCATGACGGGCATCTCAAAAAGCAATACCAAACCACCCGCAGAAAGCGCGAGCCCTGCCAATTCGGAGGTATACCCTACCAGCGTCTGGAGAAATTGCGGCATCAGCACCAGACTGCTGAACAACAGGATTCCCAGGGTGAACATCATCAAGCTGGAACTAGCGAAGTTAAAACTTTTGAACATGCGCACATCGATGATCGGCGCTTTCTGAAACCATTCCCAGATCACCAGGGCGGTTAAGCAGACTGCAGCTACGATAGCCAAGGTTGTGATGAAGTGAGAGCCAAACCAGTCATCCTCCTGACCCTTATCGAGCAATATCTGCAACGCGCCAATGCCGAGAGTCAGCAAAGCAATGCCAATGTAGTCCAGACGGACGCCGCCTCGCTTTAGGCGTGCCAAATAAGGCGGATCTTCAACGAAGCGCCGCACAAGAAGCCACGTGAGGATGCCGACCGGAAGATTGATGAAGAAAATCCATCGCCAGGAGTAATTGAACGTGATCCAACCGCCTAACGTCGGTCCAATTGTGGGCGCCATGATGGCGGTAATCCCATATAGAGCGAACGCCAAACCGCGCTGCTGCGGGGGAAACGTATCCGCTAGGATGGCTTGTGCCATGGGCTGCAATCCGCCGCCGCCCGCACCTTGCAGAACGCGGAAGAGAAGAAGAAAACCCAAACTCGGGGCGATTCCGCAAAGCAACGAACTCACTGTGAAAACGCTCAAACAGGCCATGAAAAAGCGCTTCCGTCCAAACGCCCCCGCAAGCCAGCCGCTGATTGGCAAAACGATAGCGTTTGAGACCAAGTATGAAGTGAGTACCCAAGTGCTCTGGTCGTTGGACGCGCCCAGATTCCCAGCCATGTAGGGGAGGGCCACATTGGCAATGCTAGTATCGAGCACCTCCATGAAGGCGGCCATGGCAACGACGACAGCAATCAGCCAAGGATTGTATTTCGGCCGCCAAACGTCCTGGTCGAGCGTGAGCGCCGCGGAACTCATTGAAGGTACACGTCTGGCACAACGTTCATGCCGGGTCGAAGCCGGTGATCGCGATTCTCTCCCGAGTCGAGAACGATCTTCACCGGCACCCGTTGGACGATCTTCACGTAGTTGCCGGTAGCATTTTCTGGGGGAAGCAAGCTGAAGGTTGGGCCAGTGGCTCCGGCGACGCTGTCGACGCGCCCTTTCAAGGATTGGCCGGTGGAATCGACGTGAATCTCCGCTCTCTGCCCAACCCGCATGTGACGAAGTTGCGTTTCTTTGAAATTGGCCGTGATCCACACTTCATCAAGAGGTACGACGGTGAGGAGTTGCTGCCCGGGCACGACGTTCATGCCGACGACCACGGTTTTATTTATTTCGCCGGTTACCGGCGCAACGATCTTCGTGTATTGCAGATTCAGTTGAGCCTGCTCGAGAGCTGCGCGTTTCTGCTCGACGTCAGCGATGGCCGCACGCACGCGAGCTTTAGTCGATGACACCTGCTGAGGCCCAGTCTGCGCGTACTGATGACTGGCCTCCGCATCCGCCAGGCGGCTTTGCGCTTGCTGTATGAACTGTTGCGCCGCGGATTCGTTCGCGCGTGACGCGGCTACCGTGGCGGTGCTAGCTTTTGCCGCCGCCAGTGCCTGATCGTAAACCTGCTCGGCGACCTCCCGTTTATCCACAAGAAGTTTGTAGCGATGTAAATCGTCCTGAGCCTTAACATCGTTGGCCTCCGCTTGTTCCACCTGGGCATGGGCGGCCGTGAGTTGTCTTTCCGCAGCGATGATGCCGGCCTTGGCGTTTTCAATATCGGAGGCAGTGGATTTTAATTGGCTAGAGGTGTTTACCGTTGTGATCGGCACGGTAATGTTCAGCGATTGCGCCGTTGCTTCAGCATTGGCCAGGTTTGCCTCTGCCTGCGCAACCGCAACTTCATAGTCTTTCGGGTCGATCTCAACCAGCACGGTGCCTTGTTGCACCCACTGGTTATCGTTCACATTCACTTTGACCACGTAACCGGAAATGCGCGCGCTGACGGGATAGAGATGTACATCCGCCTGCGCATCGTCGGTCGACTCGTAACTGCTGAGATAGCGCCACAAGAACACACCGCCAACGATCAGTACGAGGACGGCCGCCAGGATCAGCAGCCTCCTGCGAATCTTCGGGCTGAGATACAACCGGCGCGAAAACTTTCGCTCCTCGAGAGGAGAATCGAACGAAGATCCTGCGTGCGTCCCAGAAACTGAGCGGGACGGGTTCTCTTCAGCCATTTTATTTTCCTTTGAAGTATTCTTTGACGCCTTCTTCAGCAATGCCCAGGGCACGAGCCAGAGAGATTTTTGCAAAATTGAAACTGTAAAGACTGGAGATGTACTGCTCGTGCGCGCTGGCTACCGCCTCTTGCGATTGCACCACTTCCACGGTGTCCGTGACGCCGGCGCTGAAGCGATCGCGAGACTGCAGTAGCGTCTCTTCCGCTAAATCGACGTTGCTACGGGCTACGTTAACCTGGTCCGCTGAGGATTGAAGGTTCAGCAATGCGGTGCGAATGTCGGCGTCGATTTGCGCGCGCAGATTGTCCAATCGTTCCCGAGTTTGTTGGAGCCGGGCATCGGCTTGCAAAATGTCGGCGTGCACGATGTTTCCTTGAAAGATGGGAATCGATAGGGTTCCTCGTATGTCGAATACCTGAGTTGCTGTGGAGGGATGCGACCCTCCTGCTCCATAGTTGGCATTGAAGGATAGCGACGGAAAGTAACCAGCCACCGCAGCTTTGCGAGAGAATTCCGCGGCGCGTACGTCGGTCATGGCGGCCAGGTAATCCGAGCGCGAGGCGTACGCGCGTTTCAAGGCATCCTCAGTCGTGATGCCGTCGAACGGACGGTAGGGCGATTTGTCGGTGAGTTCGAATTCCTGCCCCGGAGCCAGACCAATCACACGCGCCACGGTTAGCTTCTGAATTGCAAAATTGTTCTTGGCTTGAATTAACTGTTGCTGCCGTGTCTGCAGTTCGACCTTGGCACGCAGACCATCAATTTCGGGAGACGTACCCGCTTTTACCTGGTCGGTGGCTTGATCGAAAAGGGCCTTGGCGGTTTGCACTTGTGCATCCGCAGTCTGGATGCGCGCCTCATCGGCGATGGCCTGCAAATAAACGTAGCCCACGGCGAGCACGACGAGGTCGCGCGCGTCTTTGAATGTGTATTCGGCCGATTTCAGGCTCTGGGTGGCGGCGCGAGTATTGTTTATCAACTTCGAATCAAACAGGGACTGGCTAAAATTCATGCGCGCATCAAAATAGGAAAAAGGACCTATCGAAGCGGGAAGACTAGCTCCTCCGAGAGTGGTAAAGCCGAGTTCCGCTAGATTAACTTGAGAGTCTGCAATATAGGGCGAGGCCGTAACGTGAGGCAGGAGGGCGCTTAATTGCTCCCAACGCTGTCCGCGAGCGGAACGAATGTTGGCGTCCGAAAGGAGCAGGCCGAGATTCTGCTTCAGTCCACGGTCGATTGCGTCCTGTAAAGAGAGCGGCAGAACTCCGGGCACCGGCTTTGCCGGTGTGCTTCCTGAGAATGGACTGACCCCGAGCGTACCAGGAATGGCCTGGCCTGGAGTGCTCGCGGGTGTCGAGGGCGATTGCGCGAGGGTCGCGACCGGCATACATAAAAGTAATCCGCATAGCAGGAACTTGCGCCCAGGTCGATGATTGGATCTCAAGAGAGCGCCCTCCCTATTTAACTTGATTCTTACCTTTGGCCCGAACAACCCCTACTTCATATACGCATAGATGATTTTGCGGACTGCGAAGTTACAGTTGAATTGTGCTGGGACCCTTCGAAGCTGGAATTGCATAGACGCATAACTGCGCGCCCTTCCATGCCCAACGTCGAGTTTGCAAAAATGCCGGCGCGAAATGCATGCTGATAGAGGTATGCCAGAACTGCCGGATATCGCTGCCTACATCACGGCGTTAGAAGCACGCGTCATCGGACAGCCGCTGGCACGCGTCCGGATTGCCAGCCCGTTTCTGCTTCGAACCGCACAGCCGCCTCTTACGAATGCGGAGAGTCGCATGGTACGCGAACTGCGGCGGGTCGGCAAGCGCATTGCGGTTGGAGTAGAAGGTGATCTGTGGCTGGTATTGCATTTAATGATCGCCGGCCGACTACACTGGCGACCAGAGAATGCCAAGTTAGCGGGTCGCGACAATCTGGCCGCTTTCGATTTTCCCAATGGCGCTCTGATACTCACGGAAGCCGGCACAAAACACCGGGCGTCTTTGCACGTGGTCTCGGGGGAGGCCGGTTTGCGTGCCATGGATCCGGGCGGAATCGACGTGCTCGCGAGCGATCTGCGCGTATTCCGCGAAACTCTTACCGCCGAAAACCATACCCTCAAGAGGGCTCTGACGGATCCGCGTCTGCTGAGCGGTGTCGGCAATGCCTATTCCGATGAGATCTTGCATGCGGCGCAACTTTCGCCGTTGGCACTCACGCACAAATTGGGACCTAAAGAATGGGAAAGATTGTTTTCTGCGACGCACCACACTCTCGAACTCTGGATCAATCGATTGTGCGGCGAGGCGAAATCTACTTTTCCAGAAAAGGTGACCGCTTTCCGGAGCGAAATGGCGGTTCATGGCCGCTACGGGAAGCCATGCCCGAGATGTGGAGAAAAGATTCAGAGGATTCGTTATGCGGATAATGAAACGAACTACTGCGCGCGATGCCAAACAAGAGGAAAGGTTCTTGCGGATCGCGGTTTGTCGCGGCTGTTGGGATCGGACTGGCCACGCACGCTGGAAGAACTGGAGGCACTTAAGCGCGGCGAGGATTCAAAAAGATAGGAGCATCTACAAAACGTTGCGTACCCCGCATGACAGATTCGTCCTTAGGCGTGACGCAGCGGTATGATGCACAGATGCTCGTCCAACGTCTATTGAGGAATCGGTGGATAATGGGCGGCGCCGTGGCACAAAATATCGGCGGGGCGTCGGCTGGCGATCTGTACTTCGTGATTTACGCCCCAGGCATCCGGCTGAAAAACTCCATCCCCGCCGATTCCGATTGGTTCGAAAACGATTCGGGCAAACCATGATGAAGCTACTCGTTTCTTGTGATTCCGCGCGCATAATGCGCAAGGTAATTCTCGTGGCGCTGGTTTGTTTGGTTCGACGGCCCTCGCTTGTGCTAGCCATCGGCCAAGAGCAGTATCTCGAAAGCTCATACCACGCGGGCGACTTTGTTCTCGTTGAACGAAATGAGGCGGCACCGATATATGTCGATGGCGCGGACTATGCGGGGGTCGTTCGCGCTGCCGGTGATTTGCGAGCCGATATCCAACGCGTCACGAATCGCATTCCGGCGATCGTCCACAGAGGCGGTCCGGCTGCAAACATAATACTCGTTGGGACTCTGGGCAAAAGTGAACTGATTGATCGCCTTGTTCGCGATCACGTGATCGATGTGTCGTCCGTCGCGGGCCAATGGGAATCGTTTCTTGTGAAAGTTGTGCAGAAGCCTTTTCCCGGCGTCGACAGCGCGTTATTTATCGTAGGCAGCGACAAACGAGGAGCAATTTATGGCATATATGATCTTTCGGAGCAGATTGGTGTTTCCCCCTGGTATTGGTGGGCCGATGTACCCGTTGTCCATCACGATGCGCTCTTTGTGAAGCCGGGCATGCATGTTCAGGGGCCACCCGCGGTGAAATACCGTGGGATTTTCTTGAACGATGAGGCTCCCTCCCTGACGGGCTGGGTAAAGGAAGAATACGGAAACTACAATCACGAATTCTACGAAAAGGTGTTCGAACTCCTGCTGCGGTTGAAGGCGAATTACCTGTGGCCGGCGATGTGGAACAACGCGTTTAACGAGGACGATCCTCTCAACGCAAAGCTTGCTGATGAATATGGGATCGTCATGGGCACTTCTCATCACGAACCGATGCTGCGTGCGCAGCAGGAATGGAAGCGCCACGGTCAGGGACCGTGGGATTATTCGAAAAATGCATCAACGTTGCAAGAGTTCTGGCAGCAAGGCATCGCACGCAACAAGAACTACGAAAGCATCATTACACTTGGTATGCGCGGAGACGGCGATCTCCCCATGTCTGAAAGCGCAAATATCTCACTGCTGGAAAGAATCGTTTCCGACCAACGCAGAATCATTGCGGAACAGATAAATCCAGATGTTTCCGAGGCTCCCCAGGACTGGGCGCTCTACAAAGAAGTGCAGGAGTACTACGAAAAGGGCATGCGCGTTCCTGACGATGTGACCCTGCTCTGGTGCGACGATAACTGGGGCAACATCCGCCGCTTGCCTACGCCGGACGAACGGCGCCGCGCCGGTGGAGCTGGAATCTATTACCACTTCGACTACGTGGGCGATCCGCGCTCCTACAAGTGGCTCAACACGAACCCTCTGCCAAAAGTGTGGGAGCAAATGAACCTGGCGTATCGCTACGGCGCCGATCGGATCTGGATTGTGAACGTCGGCGACCTGAAACCCATGGAGCTTCCCATCTCATTCTTCCTCAGCCTTGCCTGGAATGCCGATCGCTGGGGCACGGGCAGCATTGGAGAATTCACCCAACTATGGTCTCGACAGCAATTCGGGCCCGCGCACGCTGCCGAGATTGCAGACCTTCTCTCCAAGTACGCAAAGTACAACGGCCGACGTAAACCGGAATTACTGGACGCGGATACCTTCAGTCTCGTCAACTATCAGGAAGCAGACAGGGTCTTCGCTGGTTGGCAGGGGCTAACGGAGAAGGCTGAACAAATCTACAAGACACTTCCGCCAGAACAGCGAGATGCGTTTTTCGAACTCGTGCTCTATCCGGTCAGGGCGTCCGCCATCGTCAACGAGTTATATATCATCGTTGGGAAAAACCGTCTCTACGCCAGCCAGGGTCGGGCTGGCACGAACCATCTTGCGGAGCAGGCCCGCGCACTATTTCGGGCTGACGCGGACCTTGCCGCCCAGTACAACCATGCCCTGGCTGGCGGCAAGTGGAACCATATGATGGATCAAACCCACATCGGCTACACCTCGTGGAATGAACCACCAAAGAACACGATGCCGGCGGTGTCCGAGATTACCATTCCTCTGGTCGCGCAAATGGGCGTTGCGGTCGAGGGTTCAGCTTCGGCGTGGCCCAGCTCCGAGGATGAACCTGTGCTTCCGACGATGGACGTTTTCAACCGGCAGCATCGCTACATTGACGTGTTCAATCGAGGGCAGGTTCCTTTCGCGTTTTCTGTGGAAACCAGCTCTCCCTGGATTGTCTTGAACAAATCGCGAGGAACGATTGATAAGGAACTACGGCTCTTGGTAGACGTCGATTGGAACAAAGCGCCGCAAGGCCTTACGCAAGGAACCGTAACAATACGGGGTGAGGCAAATACCACCGTCTCTGTGAAGGTTAGTGCATGGTACCCAAAAGAACCGACTAAAGGTTCGTTCGACGGCTTCGTCGAGGCCAATGGATACGTGTCGATGGAGTCTGTCCACTACACAAAAAAGATCGATGCCGCTTCGGCCCGATGGGAAAAAATCGACGACCTTGGGCGTACTTTGTCCTCAATGACGGTGTTTCCCGTGACCGCGCGGAGCGCGACAGCTCCCCGGGATTCTCCCTGCCTTGAATACAAAATGTATTTGTTTGAGGGCGGCACGTTTCAGGTCGAAGCCACGTTGTCCCCTACTCTTAATTTTGTGCCCGGTCGCGGTTTGCGATATGCGGTTTCCTTTGATGATCAAGCGCCGCTGATCGTGGATGCCTTGGCACAGAATTCACAGCACGATTGGGAGCTGGCCGTGGAGGATGGCGTTCGCAAGGTACGATCCACCCATATTTTGAACGGACCTGGCTATCACGTGCTCAAGATCTGGATGGTAGATCCGGGGGTAGTGTTGCAAAAACTCGTGGTTGCGGCAGGCGGGACGAAGCCAAGCTATCTGGGTCCGCCGGAAAGCTATCGCGTTGGCGAATCAGCATTGCCTCCGCCGACTGAATAATACTTCGAGGTCGACTGGATCAATGTCGACGGTTGTAGGATGGGTTTCGAGCGAATGCCATCAATGCTAGTTGAATGACGCCCCGGGGGCCTCGACGGGCGGACCCTTTATATAGTGGCTGGCGAAAGTCAGAAAGGCTGGCCAATTGGGGCCGGTGGTGTGGCCGCCACTGTGTTGGCGAAAAGCGATATCGCCTTGGATGAGTGGCGTCTCCATCGGAGGAAATTCGGTTGTGCCTAGATTTTTTTGCCCAGGAGTTTGTAGACCGGCCCCGCATATACCGCCCCCAGGAACATTCCCTTGGCATCGACCCAACCACCTTCGACTTGTTGCGAGCCGCTGCTAATAAATACAGGGCGAGGAGCACACAACGCGATCAGTTCATGAGAGTCTACGGGAAGATCACTCGGTGTAAGCGGACCGGCATACTTGAGAAAGTTGCCGGCCATCCAATGATATTCAGCAGTCGACGCTAGGTTTTCCACCTGTTCGCCAAAAGTTCTGCGAAGAATTTTGGCACCACCGGCTCCGGATGAACCGATGAAGCCGATAGCAAAGCGCGTGTCGTACGCCATGGCGACGAGCGCAGCCTTGCCGTAACGCGACAGTCCTTCAATCCCGACCTGCTTTGCGTCCACGGATTTGTCTGTCTCGAAATAATCCACCGCCCGGCTTGCACCCCAAGC
>Ga0335085_10009487_pt1 | contig 14678 bp, 11 predicted proteins | sample Lox_Sample_45_FD_206712 | JGI IMG/M metagenome (GOLD analysis project Ga0335085, IMG submission 206712) | Soil microbial communities from Loxahatchee National Wildlife Refuge, Florida, United States - Lox_Sample_4.5 | ecosystem: Environmental > Terrestrial > Soil > Wetlands | place: USA... | reverse complement strand
AAGCGAAGCAGCCCATCCCGGCGCGCGTCCTCGCCGCCCGCTCCCGGCTCCTGGAGGCGCGGGGAAACACCTCCGGCGCCCGGACGCGCGCGGAAGAGGCGCTCGCCCTGGTCCCGGCACGCTGCGATACGCTCCAGCTCCTGCTCGACCTCTCCCGCCGCGGCGGATCGGTGGCCGACCAGCGCAAGCTCGCGGAGGGAGTGGTCGGCTGCGGCGAGGGGCTGGCCATTGCCGCGCAGGCCGCGCGCAGCCGGGGGGACCTGGCGCGCGCCGAGGAGCTTCTCCAGCTCGCCGCCGATCTGCGGCCGGCGCAGCCCGCGCGGCTGGAGCTGCTCGCCGAGGTGCAGTCGGCCCGCCAGCGCCTCGCTCTGGCGGCGGCCTCCTTGCGGGCGGCGGCGGCGCTGGCTCCCCGCAGCCCGGAGCCCTTGCGCCGGCTGGCCGGGCTGCTTGAGCTGATGGGCGAGGGAAAGGCGGCCACCGAGGCCCGGCGCGCGGCGCTGCGACGGGCGCCCGGGGACCTGCAGGTCCGCCAGCAGATCGCCCTCGAGGAAGGCGCGCGCCTGATGTCCTGGAGCGACCGCGACGGGGCGGCCCTGGCGAAGGGGTCCAGGGATGCGCCGCCGGGGTCCAGCGCGGTGCGCCTGCTGGACTCGGGCGCGGTGGAGATGTTCGCCGACGGCGGCGGGGCGGAGAGGGTGCACACGGTGGCGCGGGTGCTGGACAAGAAAGGCATCGGCAAGTTCGGGGAGGCCCAGCTCCCCCCCGACGCGCAGGTGCTGCGCCTGCGCACCTTGAAGTCGGACGGCCGGGTGCTGGAACCGGAGTCCATCCCCGAGAAGGAAGGCATCAGCCTGCCGGGGCTGGAGCCCGGCGACGCGGTGGAGATCGACTGGATCCGCGGCCTGACCCCGCGGGGGCCCGACATGCCCGGCTACTCGCTGGGAGCCTTCTTCTTCCGCGACGACGAGACGCCGATGGTCGAGTCGACCTACGAGGTGCGCACTCCCACGCCGCCGGAGGTGGACGCGCACAACCTCCAGCTTCCCGCCGGGGCGCTGGAGCGGGAGGGAGGCGGCTTCCGCTTCCGCTACAGCGCGCGGGACGTGAAGGCGCTCCCGGTCGAGCCGCACCAGACGCCGGAGAACGAGACCATGCCCTGGGTGCAGCTGGGGACCGGGGCGGGGCAGAAGGAGCTGATGAAGTCGCTGGCCGACTGGGCGCTGCTCCGGGCGCGGCCTTCGAGCGCCATGCAGGAGCTGGTGAAGCGCGCGGGCGGATCGGGGGCGGCCGACGAGGCCCAGCGCATCCACGCCGCGGTGGCCCAGGCGGTGCGCGGCCGGTCGACGGGCACCGACCTGCAGTCCAGCGCCTCGCACGTCCTCGCCCAGGGAAGGGGGAACCGGCTCCTGGTGATGAAGGCGGCCCTGGCCTCCGCGCAGATCCCTTCGCACATCGTCTTCGTCCGGACGTTCCTCTCCGATCCGGCCCCGTACCGCTTCCCGCGCGGCGACCTCTACGGCTACGCGGTCCTGCGCATCGACCTGCCCGGGGGCCCGGGCTGGCTGGACCCTTCCTACCGGCTGGCCCCGTTCAACCAGCTCCCGGCCTTCGTTCGCGGGCAGGACGGGTGGGTGCTTCCCGAGCCGGGAGAGGAGCCCGCCCACATCCGGCTGCCCGAGTCGCTGCCGGGGCAGCAGGACGGGCGCCGGCTGGACCTTTCGCTGGCGCTCGACGCGGAGGGCGGGGCCACCGGCGCCGGCCGGGACGAGCATGGGGGCTTCGAGGCCGCCGCCCTGAAGGACGCGCTCGATCGCCTGGACCCGGACCAGCGCAAGCAGGCGGTGGAGGCGATGCTGGGGCGCGGCCTGCGCGGCATCACCCTGGAATCGCTCTCCGCCGAGCGGGAGACGGAGCTGGGCGGCACCGCCACGCTGGTGTACGGGCTGCGCCTCCAGCTCGGGCGGCGCGACGGCTCGCAGCTCCTCGTCCCCGGCTCGCTGGTGCCCTCGCGCCTGGCCCGCCGCTGGCTGCAGACGGCGGAGCGGCAGGTGACGCTGCTGATCGACGCGCCGGAATTGCTCGCCCAGCGCGTCTCCATCGCCCTGCCCAAGGGCAGCTCGCTGAAGGGCGCGCCCCGGCCGGTCTCCATCTCCACCCCGTTCGGCGCCTTTTCCTGGAGCGCCCGGCAGGAGGGAGGGAAGGTGCTGATCGAGGAGTCGATCTCCATCCCGCAGCAGCGGGTGCGGCCGGAGAGGTACGCGGCGTTCGCGGCGTTCGCCAGGGACGTCGATCAGGCGCAGGGGCAGGAATTGGTCATCGGGCCCTGAGCGCTTCCCGCTAGAAGAACCTCAGCGACACCTCGCTGTGCAGGTCGAGCCCCCGCTCGTTCAAGCGCAGCACCGTCCCATCGAACGAGGCCACGCCCTCCCGGACCAGGCGCTCGATGGCCGGGAGGTGCTTCTCGCGCACCGGGAGATCCAGGTCCCGCTCCAGCGCGGCGAGATCGATCCCCCGGGCCAGCCGCAGCCCGGTGAAGATGCGCTCGCGCAGGTGCTCCGGGGGCGCGACGCGCTCGGAGGAGGCCTCGCCGGTGCCCGTCTCCTCCACCCGCTCCAGGTAGCGCGAGGGGGAGCGGTCGTTGGCGTAGCGCAGCGCGAAGCTGCCCTCGCGCCGGAAGCCGCAGGCGCCGCAGCCCGCGGCGGCGTACTCGCCGCCCTGCCAGTAGAGGGAGTTGTGCACCGCCTCGAACCCGGGGCGGGCGTAGTTGCTGATCTCGTAGCGGGCATAGCCGCCCTTCCCCAGCTCGGCGCGGACCTGGTCGCCCATCTCGGAGACGGCCTCGTCGCCGGGCAAGGTCAGCTCCCCGCGCCGCACCGCCCGGGCCATCGGCACCTCCTCGGCCAGGCCGGTGAGGGTGAGCGCGTAGCAGGAGATGTGCTCGGGTCCGAGGGCGACCGCCGCCGCCGCGTCGCCGGCGGCGAGCTCCGGCGTCTGCCGCTCGGCGCCATGGATCAGGTCGAGGGAGAGGTTGGAGAAGCCGGCGGCGCGGGCCGTGCGATAGGCCCGCACGGCATCCGCCCCGCTGTGCTTGCGCCCCAGCGCGACCAGCTGGCCTTCGGCGAACGACTGCACGCCGATGGAGAGCCGGTTCACCCCCAGCTCGCGGAAGGCGGCGAAGCGCTCCTCGTCGGTGGTGCCGGGATTCGCCTCCAGCGTCACCTCCGCCCCGGGGCGCACGGGCCACAGCTCGCCGATCTCCCGCAGCACCCGCCCGAGCTGGGGCGGATCCCAGAGCGATGGCGTCCCTCCCCCGAAGTAGACGGAGACCGCCTCGCGCCCGGGAAACTGCGCGGCCCGGGCGCGCAGCTCCCTGAGCACCGCGTCGGTGTAGCGCCGTTGCGGGATCTCCGGCTCGGCGCGCGAGGCGAAGTCGCAGTACGGGCACTTGGAGAGGCACCAGGGGAAGTGGATGTAGACGCCGAACTGCATCAATCCTCGTGAAACTTCGCTCGCAGCGTCTCCTTCTCCGCGTCCGCCACCCAGGCCTGCAGCGGGGGCCAGGCCCAGACCGTGTCGCAGTACGCCTTGGCCTTGCCCTGCACGGGGATGGAATAGGTGCGGAAGCGCGAGACCACCGGCGCGTAGAAGGCGTCCGCCAGGCAGGGCTCCTTGCCGAAGAGGAACGGCCCGCCGCTCTTCGCCAGGCAGTCCTCCCAGATGGCGACGATGCGATCGACCTCCGCCTGGGTCTCCTTGCGCAGCGGCTTGTACGGATATTGCTGGACGATCTTCATCGAGCAGTCGTTGCGCAGGTTGGCGAAGCCCGAGTGCATCTCGGCCGCCACCGAGCGGGCGCGCGCCCGCGCCGCGGCGTCCTTCGGCCAGAGGCGCTTGTCGGGGAACTTCTCGTGCAGGTATTCGGCGATGGCCAGCGAGTCCCAGACGGTGACCTCGCCGTCGAGCAGCGCCGGCACCCGCCCGCTGGGCGAGTACTTGCGGATGTTCAGGGCGGTGTCGGGCAGGTCCAGCCCCACCACCACCTCTTCGTACGGCGCGCCCGTGAGCTTCAGCGCCAGCCAGCCGCGCAAGGACCACGAGGAATACTTCTTGTTCCCCACCACGATCCTGAGCATGGAACCTCCCGCTACTTGGATAACGCGCGGGGGGCGGCGACGCGCGGGGATTTGTTCCCCGCCAGCTCCTGCTCCAGCACGTCCTTCTGCCGGCGGACCTGCTCCAGCTCGGAGACCAGGCGCTTGAGGCGCTCTTCCATCACGCCCATCTGCTCCACCCGGGCCCGCAGCGCTCCCGCCTCCGACCGGACCGCGGCCCGCTCCCGGCCCAGGGCGTCGACCACGGACTGCAGCTCGCCCGCCCGCCGCTCCGCGCGCCCGGCCCGGTCCGACAGCTCGTCGTACTCGGCCCGCATGCGGCGCAGCTCCCCTTCCAGGGCGGGCTCGCGCGCCCGGCCCTGCTCGACGCTGGCGGCGAGCTTCGTCTCCCGGTCGCGCGCCTCGGCCATCAGGCTGGTGAGGGCGGCGATCTGCTCGTTGGCGTCGTCCACCTCTTCCCGCAGGCGGGCCTCGCCGGCGCGCAGCTTCTCCCGCTCCGCCGCGAGCTCCGCCTCCAGGTGTCCCTCGCGGGCCCGGATCTTCTCCCGCTCCGACTTCAGCTCCTCGGCGAACCAGGCCTCCTTGGCGCGGACCCTCTGCCGTTCGGCCTCCAGCTCCTCGGCGAAGCGGATCTCCCGGGAGCGGAACTTCTGCCGCTCCGCCTCCAGGTCGGAGCGCAAGTGGCCCTCGGCCTCGGACAGCTTTGCCGCCTCCTCCTTGAGCGAGGCGATCTCGTCGCCGCGGGCCTGCAGATCCTCCTCCAGGGCCGCGGCGGCGATCTGGGCGGATTCCAGGGAAGCGGCCAGCCGGGCAGCGCGCTGGTCGGCCCCCTCTGCCCGCGCGTGCGCCTCCTCCACGGCGGCGGAAAGGCGGTCCTGCTCCGCCCGGGCGGCGGCGGCGTCCCTGGTGGCGGCCTCGGCGCGCTCCCCGGCGGACCGGGCGGCGGCTCTCGCCTCCTCCTCGCAGGCGTCGCGCACCGAAATCGAGGCCTCCAGCATCGCCAGCGCCGCCTTGGCCGCCTCGGCGTCCGCGAGGGCCCCGCCCACCGTCTGGCGGAGCTGGTCGCGCTCGGCGCGCAGGGCGTCTCCCTCCTCGCGGGAGCGGCGGGTGAGATCCGAGATCTGCCGGGCCGCCTCCACCAGGCGGCCTTCGGCGGCCTGGAGCTGGGCGTGCGACCGCTCGCGCAGGTCCTCCAGCTCGCGGGCCTCGGAGGCGAGCTGCAGCTTGTACTGCTCGGCGCGGGCCCGCTCGGCCGCGGCGCGCAGCGACTCCCGCCGGACGCGGTCCAGCTCGGCGCGCAGCGCTTCCAGATCTCCCGGTTGCGATCCCGCCACGCGGGAAGAATACCACGGGGCGACGCGTGCTAAGGTGGTCGGCTTCGATGGCGAACGGAAAGGGCCTCATCGACGCAATCGCCCGTGGAATCGTCGTTTTCGACGGGGCCATGGGCACGACCCTGCAGCGCATGCAGCTCGCGGGCGAGCTGAGCGTGCGCGATTTCGACGGCCGGCAGGGTTGCAACGAGGTGCTCTCGCTCACCCGTCCGGACGTGGTGGCCGGGGTCCACCGCTCCTACCTGGAGGTGGGCTGCGACGTCGTCGAGACCAATACCTTCGGGGGCAGCCGGCCCAAGCTGGACGAGTTCGACCTGGGCGCCAAGGTGCTGGAGGTGAATGCCCAGGCCGCCCGCATCGCCCGCGAGGAGGCGGACCGGGCCCAGCGCGCCGACGGCCGTCCCCGGTACGTGGCCGGATCGCTGGGGCCCAGCGGGTTCCTTCCCTCCTCCACCGACCCCGACCTGGGGCGGATGCGGCCCCAGGAGCTGACCGAGATCTTCCGCGAACAGGCCGTCCCCCTCCTCCAGTCCGGGGTGGACTGCATCATCGCCGAGACCGCGCAGGACCTGCTCGAGCTGCGCGCGCAGATCTTCGGGGCGAAGAAGGCGATGCAGGAGGTGGGCCGGCAGGTGCCGGTGATCGCGCAGATCACCCTCGACCCCAGCGGGCGGATGCTCCTGGGCACCGAGCCGCTCTCCGCCGCCGCGCTGCTCGCCGCCTGCGGCGCCGACGTGATGGGACTGAACTGCTCCACCGGCCCGCGGGAGATGGTCGATCCCTTGCGAGCGCTGGCGGAGCACGCGCCCTTGCCCCTCTCCTGCCAGCCCAACGCCGGCATCCCCGAGAACCGCGAGGGCGTGGCGGTCTACCCGCTGTCGCCCAGCGAGCTGGCCGAGCACCTGGCGCGCTTCGTGCGCGACTTCCGCCTCTCGGTGGTGGGCGGCTGCTGCGGAACGGGGCCTCAGCACCTGCGGCAGGTGGTGGAAGCCATCCGCGACCACGGGGCGGCGCGCAAGCCGCCCCGGCGGGTGCCCATGCTCTCCAGCGGGCTGAAGGCGGCGGCGCTGCACCAGGAGCCGCGGCCGCTGATCATCGGCGAGCGGGTGAACTCGCAGGGCAGCAAGAAGATGAAGGAGCTGCTGCTGGCGAACGACATCACCGGCATCCTCGGCGTGGCCCGCGAGCAGGTGGACGGGGGGGCGCACGCGCTGGACGTCTGCGTCGCGCTCACCGAGCGGGCCGACGAGCTGGAGACCATGACCCGGGTGGTGCGGGTGCTCTCCGGACAGATCGAGGCGCCGCTCTGCATCGACTCCACCGAGCCCGAGGTGGTGGCGGCCGCGCTGGAGTGGCTGCCGGGGGTGGGGATCGTCAACTCCGTCCACCTGGAGCGGGGCTGGGAGAAGATCGACAAGCTGTTCCCCCTGCTCAAGCAGTACGGCGCCTGCACGGTGGCCATGGCCATCGACGAGAAGGGGATGGCGCTCACCCGCGACCGCAAGCTGGAGGTGGCGCGGCGGATCTACGAGCGGGCCCTGAAGGACGGGCTGCAACCCTGGCAGCTCCTCTTCGACGTCCTCACCTTCACCCTCGCCACCGGCGACGAGCAGTACAAGAACAGCGCGGTGGAGACCATCGAGGGCATCGGGCTGGTGAAGGAGAAGCTGCCCGGGGCGCTCACCGTGCTGGGGGTGTCCAACGTCAGCTTCGGGCTTTCCAAGCAGGCCCGGCCCATCCTCAACTCGGTGTTCCTCACCCACTGCCTGAAGGCGGGGCTGGACGCGGCGATCATCAACCCCCGCGACGTGTTGCCCTGGAACGAGATCCCGGCCGAGGCGCGGGAGCTGGCCGAGGACCTGGTGCTGGCCCGGCGCGACGACGCGCTGGCCCGGCTGATCGCCCACTTCGAGTCCAAGGGGCCGGCCAAGGCGGCGGTGGAGGAGGAGCGCCAGTTCGATACGCCGGAGGCGAAGCTGCACCACATGATCGTCGACCGGCAGCAGAAGGGCCTGATCGAGGCCATCGACGCCTGCCTCAAGACCCGCCCGGCGGTGGGGGTGATCAACGACGTGCTCCTGGGAGCGATGAAGGAGGTGGGCGACCGGTTCGGGGCGGGCGAGCTGATCCTCCCCTTCGTGCTGCAGAGCGCGGAGGTGATGAAGAAGGCCGTCGCCTACCTGGAAGGGTTCATGGAGAAGAACGACTCCTACTCCCGGGGGTCGGTGGTGCTGGCCACGGTGTTCGGCGACGTGCACGACATCGGCAAGAATCTGGTGAAGACCATCCTCTCCAACAACGGCTACACCGTGCACGACCTGGGCAAGCAGGTGCCGGTGGACCGGATCGTGGACACCGCGGTGGAGAAGAAGGCGGATGCCATCGGCCTCTCCGCCCTGCTGGTCTCTACCTCCCGGCAGATGCCGCTGGTGGTGCAGGAGATGGACCGCCGGGGCCTCAAGCTCCCCATCCTCATCGGCGGAGCGGCCATCAATCGCAAGTACGGCTGGCGGACGGCGTACGTGGAGAGCACCGACCGGCTGTACGAGGGCGGCGTCTTCTACTGCCGCGACGCCTTCGAGGGCCTGGACACCATGAACCTGCTCCAGGACGAGAACGAGCGCCTCAGGCTGCACGACAAGCTGAAGCGGGAGGCGCACCTGCACCGGAGCATGGTGATCGCCGGCGCGGAGCGGACGGCGGGCCAGCAGCTGGTGGCGGTCACCGACGTGGCCCCGCGCAGCGTGGGCGAGCCGCCCAAGGTCTCGCCGCCCTTCTGGGGGACGCGCATCGTGCCGCCCGAGGACCTGGCCCTGCGCGACATCTTCGACTGCCTGGACCTGATCGAGCTCTACAAGCTGCAGTGGGGCGTGAAGGTGAAGTCCAAGGAGACATACCAGAAGCTGATCGCCGACGAGTTCGCCGCCCGCCGCCACGAGCTGCAGGAGGAGTGCATCCGCAACGGCTGGCTGCAGCCCAAGGTGATCTACGGCTACTTCCCCTGCTCGGCGAAGGGCAACGACCTGACGGTGCTGGACCCCAAGAGCCGGACGCCGCTCTGGAAGTTCAACTTCCCCCGCAAGATCGAGACCCCGCGCAAGTGCCTGGCGGACTTCTTCTCCGAGGACGACGTGGTGGCCTTCCAGGCGGTCACGGTCGGCGACCGGGCGACGAAGCTCTGCGCGGAATGGGAGGCGGGGGGCGAGTTCACCAAGGCGTACTACCTGCACGGCCTGGCGGTGGAGACGGCCGAGGCGATGGCCGAGTACTGGCACCGCCGGGTGCGCGCCGAGATGGGCCTGCCGCCCGACCAGGGCAAGCGCTACTCCGCGGGCTATCCCGCCTGGCCCGACCTGGCCGACCAGATGGGCGTCTGGGCCATCCTCCACCCGGAGCGCATCGGCATCACCTTGACCGAAGCGCACCAGATGGTGCCGGAGCAGAGCACCAGCGCCATCATCGTCTGGCACCCGGAGGCGAGCTACTACTCGGTGCGCGCCGTCACCGGGATGCCCTGAGAACCGCGCCATCCAGACGTGCTCGTGGCCGGCGGGGGAAATCCACAGTCGGTGGCACAGATGCGTGAAAGGCGATTCCCCGAATGGGCAAGACGCCGATGCCACTGCTCGTCGTTCTGTCCACTTGCGCGGTCTCGTGCGCGTCGACGCGAAGGTTCCAGCAGCCGCTCACTCCAGGGGAGCGCGTGGAACTGAGGCGTCTGGTGCCGGAGAATGCGGAGGTGGAGTGGAGCAGCGGGGACAAGGTGGAACGCGAGCGGGTGCTCGAGCTGAAGATTCGCGGCCCGACCACGGACTGGGTGCAGGCAGACACATTGCAACGGCGCGCCGTGCCCGAAGCGGCCCTGCGGTCGATCGAATTCAGGAGTTCCTTGCTCGGCGCTGGCAGGGGCATTCTCATCGGCGGTCTCATCGGCGGCGCGGTACTTGCCACCGCCGGCGGCGCATCGGGCAGCGACCCCCCTTGCCCGCGTGGCAATGAGGTTTTCTTTTGCTTCTCCGCCTCCGCTGGCTCGAAGGCAGCCGCGGGCGGTGTCCTCGGCTTTCTGGCCGGGGGACTGATCGGAGGGCTGGTGGGCGCGATCCGGGGCAGCCCGATGACCGTCGAGTTCGCGCCTGCCAGCTCCGGTGAGCGCCATGACCCAGCGCGATTGAAGTTCGGTCAGTCCTGCTATCTCACCGACGAGTGCGAACCAGGGCTGGTCTGCCAAGCCGGCCGCTGCCTCGGCACTCCGTCACCCAAGGAATGAAGTTCTAGTCGTCGTCGTACCGGCCGTGGTGGTGGCCGTCGTCGTTCTCCTCCTTGCAGACGAAGCTGGCCGCGTCGTTGGTGCTGCCGTGGCCCTTGTGCTCCGCGAACTGCGGGAAGGGGCAGAGCGGGCGGGTCATGGCCACGCCGTTGGCCGGGTTGTCGCCGTTGTACTTGGTGGCGGTGATCCGCTGCGGGGCCACGCCGTTCTCCACCCACTGCACCAGCGGGGCCACGGTGTCGAAGACGTTGGGGCCGGGGCCGCCGCCGCAGTGCAGGACGCCGGGGGCGAGGAAGAGGCGGTAGAACTCCTGCGTCTCGCGCAGGGCCCGATCGCCGCGGCCGGAGCGGGCCAGCACGCTCTCGAAGTAATCGATGGAGCTGCGCGGGGCGATGGCCGGGTCGTCCCAGCCGTGCCACTGGATCAGCTTGCCGCCGTGGGCCCGGAAGCGGCTCAGGTCGGGGCTGGTGGAGTTGATGGTGCCCGCTGTGGTCCGGTCGGCGAAGGAGACGTCGTAGTCGAAGTCCATCTTCCGGTAATCCCAGGCCGGGTCCTCGTAGATGATGAAGGTGAAGAACTGGTCGCCGAAGAAGGCCTGGATGGTGGGCGCGCCCGCCAGTGGGAACGGCCCTGTGATCCAGGCGGACCATCCGCCCGCCGCCGCCTCCGCCCCCGCCTCGTACCCAGGGAAGATCTGCCGGCCGGTGCGCGGGTTGCGCGGACCCGCGTAGATCGCCCGCACCGACGCCACCTGTGCCGTCGTCAGGCAGCTGTCGGTCTCCGCGCCCCCGCACTGGATCGCCGCCGGATCGAAATGACACTTGCGCGGATCGTTGAGCAGGCCGTCCAGGATCCCGTCCAGCCCGTCGCACCGGGCCAGCGCCGCCGCCTGGATCGCGGGCAGCTTCTGCGGCGGCACCGTGCCGGCCGGGTCGGCGAACAGCGCCTGCTGGTTCCAGACGAATCCGGTGAAGAGGTGCGTCCAGTCGTTGGCCGGCGCACCGGCGGAGATCCCGTCGAAGTCCTCGGGGAAGCGCTGCGCCTCCATCAGCGCCTCGCGCCCTCCGTCGGAGCAGCCCACGAAGTAGGAGCGCGCAGGGTTCCGCCCGTAGAAGGCGGCGATCACCGCCTTGGCGCAGTCGGTGGTCTCCTTCAGGGCGCGGAAGCCGAAGTCGATCACTTGCTGGTGATGGCCGGGCGCGAAGGTGGCGGTCCCGCCCACGTGCCCGTCGTCGGTGCCCGCGGTGGCGTAGCCGGCGGAGAGGGCCGGAGCGAGCGAGCCGTAGGGGATGGCGCCGGCGAAGCCGCCGTTGCCCTCCTGCTGGTAGCGGCCGTTCCAGGTCGAGGCCGGCATCCAGACCTCGAGGTTGATGTGCGAGTCGGGGCTGGGCGTGGAGACGACCGCCACCCGGCAGAAGGCGGGGAGGTTGGGAAAGACCTGGCCGCCGGGAGCGGTGAAGCTGCCCGCGGGAACCGACTGGGCAAGGGTGACGGTGGCATGGGGCAAGGCCAGGCCGGTGAGGCTTTCGCAGCTCGCCGCCATCGCCCTGGGACCGACGAGCACGGCAGCTGCCGCGGCGGCGAACGTCAGGCATCGACGGAGCATGGTGGACCCTCGTGTGAACGGGGAGGCGCGGGAGGCGCCAGCGGCGAAACGATGCCGGTTTGTCGGGAAGTGAAATCAAGACGCGTCGAGTCGCGTCAGCCGCCGCTCTTCCAGCTCGCTCTGATCAGCTCCGACACAGGTCCCGGGGCGTCGAGGTGGACGTGGTGGCCCGTCCCCGGAACGGTGTGCACCGTCATCTTCAAGTGGGGAAAGCGGGCGCGCAGATCCGGCTCGTCCGGGAGCATTCCCGTCTCCCCGCGCAAGGCGAGGATGGGTACCTTGGCCTGCGCGCAGATCAGCTGCAGCACCGGCTCGCTCAAGGGCAGGGGAGAGTGCGCGCGCAGCAGCGGATCCCATTTCCAGGCGAGCGCGTTCTCCTGCTCGGGATCGGGGGCGATGCCGCCCTGGGCGAGCAGGCGCGCCGCGCTGGGAGAGAGCAGGCTGTTGTTCTTCAGGAGCCTCTGGGTTGCGTCCTCCACCGACTCCACCCGGCGGCGGTTGCGGGGGATGTGCCGCAGGTCTTCCAGGTAGCTGCCCAGCCGCGCCGGGATCTCCTGGGTGGAGATGCTCAGCGGGACCGCGTCGATCATCGTCAGGTGCGAGATCCGGGCGGGCCGGGTGGACGCGTAGACCAGCCCCGCCGCCGCTCCCATGGAGTGGCCCACCAGGCGCACCGATTCTTGTGGTGAGAGCGCCTCCAGCGCGCCGTCCAGGTCGGCGATGTAATCGACGAAGTGGTAGAAGCCGCCCGGCCCCACCCACTGGGAGTCGCCGTGGCCGCGGAAGTCGAGGGCCACCGTGCGACCCGGCAAGAGCGGCGCGAGCAGGTCGAACGAGCCGGCGTGATCGAGCCAGCCGTGCAGGAGCACGGCCATCTCTCCCTCTCCGCGCTCGACCGCGTGCAGCTTCAGGCCGCGGACGTCCAGCAGGCGGTGGTTCACGAAGCGAAGCGTATCAGCTTGACCGGCCAGGCGCCGTTTGCTACCCGCGCGCACATGGCGAAACCGCTCGTGGGCATCATCATGGGGAGCAAGACCGACCTGGAGGTGCTCCAGGGCGCCGTTGAGATCTTGAAGGAATTCGGCGTGGAGCACGAGATGCGCGTCCTGTCCGCGCATCGCACACCGGAGCAGGTGCTGGAGTGGTCGTCCAGCGCCGAAGGGCGCGGGCTGGAGGTCCTGATCGCCGGCGCTGGCGGCGCGGCGCACCTGCCCGGGGTGGTGGCGGCGAAGACCCTGCTGCCGGTGCTGGGCGTGCCCGTCCCCTCCACCACGCTGGGCGGCGCCGACGCGCTGCTCTCCATCGTGCAGATGCCCAAGGGCATCCCGGTGGGGACCCTGGCCATCGGCAAGTCGGGGGCGGCCAACGCGGCCCTGCTGGCCGTCGCCATCCTCGCCGGCACGCGTCCCGAGCTGCGGGAGAAGCTCCGCGCCTGGCGCAAATCGCGCGCCGAGGACGTGATCAAGGCGGACAAGTCGGTCAGCGGATCCTGACGCCCATCGCCAGCCCTTCGGCGGTGGGGATCATGGTGGCGCGGAAGCGCCCGCCCTGCGCCAGCTCCTCGTTGAACTTGCGCAGCGCCAGCCGGCTCTCGTCGCCGCCCGGCAGGTGGATCTCGCCGAAGCCCAGGGCGTTGTCCGCCAGAAGAACACCGCCCTCGCGCAGGTGGTCGGCCGCCCAGCCGAGGTAGGCGGGGTAGCTCACCTTGTCCGCGTCGATGAACACCAGGTCGAAGGGACCTTCCGCCTCCACCTCGCGCAGCTTCTCCAGGGCCTGGCCCAGGTGGATGTGCGCCCGCGCTCCCACGCCCGCCTTGCGGAAGGACTCCGCGGCCACCTTGGCGTGCTTCTCCGAGAACTCGAAGGTGTGCAGGACGCCGTGCGTGCCCATCCCGCGCAGGAGGCAGACGCCGCTGTAGCCGCCCAGGGTGCCGATCTCCACCGCCTTGAGCGCGCCCAGGGCGCGGGCGATCACCTCCAGATGCAGCCCGTCGAACCTGCCCACCGCGATGGCGGGCAAGCCTTCGCGCGCGCTCCGTTCGCGGATCTCCCGCAGCACCGCGTCCTCCGGGCGGAAGACCTGCTCGGCCCAGCGCGAGATGGCGAGGTCGCCCTGGCCGAAGCCTTTCTCCTCGGGGGATCCGGGCATGGGGCGCAGCCTACTCCTCTCCGCGGCGGAGCGCTTTCTTGCGGCCCTCCCGCTTCTTGGCCTGCAGGCGCCGCTCCTTGGCCGCCTTGGTGGGGCGCGTCGGGCGCCGCGGCGGCGGGCGGTACGCGCGCCGGGCCAGCTTCTCCCGCAGCCGGGCGAGGGCGCCGCGCAGGTTCTGGTAGCGCGAGCGCTCGTCCTTGCCCTCGGCGCTGACGCCGGAGGGCCGGTGCACGAGGCGCACCGCCGTCTCCGCCTTGTTGCGGTGCTGCCCGCCCGGACCGCTCGCCCGGTGCGCCTGGACGTCGCACTGCCCGAGGAGCGCCTCGTCGGAGAGCAGGTGCCAGGCGTCCAGTCCCACGACCGCTAGGCCATCTGGTCCTTGGCCGCGGCCTCCACCTGCCGGGCCAGGCGCAGGTCCCGGTCGGTGATCCCGCCCTTGTCGTGGCTGGAGAGCGTCAGGGTGACCTTGTGGAACTGGATGAGGATGTCCGGGTGGTGGTCGGCCCGCTCGGCCAGCTCTCCCACCGTCCCGGAAAAGGCCATCGCCGCCTTGAAGCCCTTGAGATCGAAGGTCTTCTGCAGGCTGGTCCCCTGCCGTTTCCAGCCCGGCAGCTCGGCCAGGGCGCTCTGGATCTCGGCGTCGCTCGATAGACCCTTGTCCGCCATGCCTGGTCCTTTCTTGAAGTCCCTGGGGCAACTTAATGGAACCGGGGCCGATTCGCAGCCTCCTGCGGCGAAAAAGTCCTGTTACAAGAGCTTGCATGCCGTTGACCCCCGCCTTCGAGGCCGGCGTCCACAAGCAGCGTCGCGACGAGGTCCTGCGCAGGATGCGCGAGATCGCCCCCGGCCCGTCGGCGGCCATCTTTCCCGGCATGCCGGTAGCCACGCGCAACAGCGACGTGGAGCACGCCTACCGGGCGCACAGCGACCTGTACTGGCTCACCGGCTTCGAGGAGCCGGAAGCGGTGGCCGTCCTCTCCACCGGCGACAAGCCCTTCACCCTCTTCGTCCGCCCCCGCGACAAGGAGAAGGAGATCTGGACCGGCCGCCGCGCGGGCACGGAGGGCGCCGTGAACGGTTTCGGCGCCGACCAGGCGTTCGAGGTGGGCAAGCTCGACGAGGAGTTGCCCAGACTGCTGGGCTTTGCGCGCACGCTCTTCTACCGCCTGGGCGGCGACGACCCGGAGTTCGACCTGCGCATCTCCCGGCTC
>Ga0335085_10009486_pt1 | contig 14679 bp, 10 predicted proteins | sample Lox_Sample_45_FD_206712 | JGI IMG/M metagenome (GOLD analysis project Ga0335085, IMG submission 206712) | Soil microbial communities from Loxahatchee National Wildlife Refuge, Florida, United States - Lox_Sample_4.5 | ecosystem: Environmental > Terrestrial > Soil > Wetlands | place: USA... | reverse complement strand
GCTGGTGAGATGGCGCGGACTCTGTCCCTGCTGCGGGACGAAGTTCGACCGAATTTGCAACGACACGACTTAACATAGTCATACTAGGGGCCGGTCAACTCTTAGAGCAGACCCTTATCCTTGGGAGCTAATCCGTTCATCACGGCGAACCGGAGAAGCTCAGCGTTCGATTTCAGACGAAGCTGTTTCATCATCCGGTACTTGTGGTAGGCGACCGTTCGCGGAGCCAGTTTTAAGATCGACGCGACCTCCTGCATCGGTCGGCCTTCGGCCAGTAACCGCAGTATCTCACGCTGCCTTGGAGTCGGTTCACCGCCTTCTTTCTTGTTCGGGTGACCCTCAACGAACGCTTTCTCGAGTTCCCGTTTCATTGTCGGAGTGACGTATTTCAGGCCGCGAATGGCGTCGTGGATGGCCTTCGCTATCTCTGCGGGAGCCGACGTCTTCAGGAGATAGCCTGAGGCTCCCAAGCGTAGAGCCTCCTCCGCCATGTCTGAGTCCTCGTTCATCGTCAGGAAAATCAGTTTGGTGCGAGGGCACAGACCTTTCAATTGGCGCGCGGCATCAAGTCCATTCAACAGCGGCATCGAAATGTCGAGGAGGATAACATCGGGGTTCAATGCCTGGGCTGCCGCCAGCAGCTCCCGCCCGTCAGCCACGGCTCCTACGACTTCGAACTCAGGCTCCAGCAGGCGTTTGAAGGCTTCCAGCACCAGCGTGTGGTCATCGGCAAGCAATACTTTGGTCCGCCACATGCAATTTCTCCCCGTGTTGAGTGACCCTTTCGTTCACGTGGGGAACATCCTGGCCCGGGCTGCTCGACCTAAAATTGGATATCATGACCAGACCGGGCTTTTGTACCAACCCAGTGAAGGAGTTTACATCATTTTGCCGCCGAGCTCACAACCCCTTTCCTACCGGCGGGAAATCGGCGGCCCGTCAAACTCGGATTAACGCATGGGGCTGAGAGCCGCATTTGTGATAATCTCGCGGCAGTGCGGCGAGGTCCTTGCTCTGGGCCCCCGGCAGCGCGAGAGGGAGCCCGCGCACTGGGAACCGTTAAGAATGGGAATGGTGGCTGAAAACGCTTGTGCGGAGGGGGATCAGAATGGATCAATTTCAATTGAAGAACTTTCCAGTTTTGGTTTTTGTGGTCACGCTCGTTTTGATGTGGGTCTCGGCGCAGGCGGGCGCCTACTTCCACAGAAAGTGGCAAGATCTGGAAAAGGACGTGCGGGGGGACATCGGCGTAGTCCTCGCAGCGGCACTGACCCTGCTTGGCCTCATTATCGGATTTACCTTTTCGATGGCCGCCAGCCGGTATGATCAGCGCAAAAACTACGAGGAGGCAGAGGCCAATGCGATCGGTACGGAATACCTTCGCGTCGACCTGTTGCCGGCAGCCGATGCGGCGAAAGCGCGTGAGCTGCTCAAGAGTTATCTGGACCAGCGCGTCTTGTTCTATACAACCCACAATGCGCACAAACTTGAGCAGATCAACACTGCTACGGCTCAACTGCAAAATGATCTGTGGTCTGCTGTTCGGGCTCCGGTCGCAGCGCAGCCGACACCCGTGGCCGCCCTAGTCGCGTCGGGCATGAATGATGTATTGAACTCACAGGGATACACGCAGGCAGCCTGGTGGAACCGCATCCCGGCTGGGGCATGGTGGCTGATGAGTGCTGTTGCCGTTTGCTGCAACCTGTTGTTTGGCTTTAATGCAAGCGCCTCTATAGGGAAAACCAGGCTGTTTCTCGTCCTCCCCCTGATTGTATCTATCGCATTCTTCCTTATAGCCGACATTGACAGCCCGCGCCGAGGGTTAATTAATGTACGACCGCTTAACCTGATAAGCACCGCGCAGTCGCTGCGTGCGCCATAATCACGAAATCCACACACTACCGTCGTATACCCGCGGTAACGAGCAAAGAAACCCTGGCCGAGGATGGTGCGCTTGGCTTACTCCCTCCCGATCAGCTCCTTTGCCGCTGCGACCACCTGGTCGGGGTGGAATCCGAACTTCCTCTGGAGTTCCTTGAGTGGAGCCGAGGCCCCAAACGTCTTCATGCCGATGATGCGGCCCTCCAAGCCTGTGTACCGTTCCCACCCAAAGGTGAGGCCTGCTCCACTGCCACGCGCGCCCTTACACTGGGTGGTAGTACACTGTCCCGGTAATCCTGAGGCTGGTGGTCGAAAATATCCCAGGATGGCATCGAGACCACCCGCGACCGAATCCCCTGGGCGAGCAACTTTTCGTGAGCCTCCACCGCCAGGCTGACTTCGCTCCCGGAGGCGATAAGGATCAATTCGGGATTTCCACCCGGGGCGTCGCCGAGCACGTAAGCACCGCGCGCCACACCTGACGCTGACGCGTACTTACTGCGATCGAGCGTCGGCACGGATTGACGTGAAAGTACCAGCACGGCCGGCTCGTGCGTAAGATGCATGATGTAGCGGTAAGCCTCGACCACCTCATTGGCGTCCCCCGGCCGCAGTGTGACCAGCCCAGGGATGGCGCGCAGCGAGGCGAGATGCTCGACCGGCTGATGTGTCGGGCCATCTTCACCCACTCCTATCGAATCGTGCGTAAAGATGTGGATTACTGGAATTTCCATCAAGGCGCTCAAGCGAATCGCCGCCCTGCTGTAATCGCTGAAGATCAGAAACCCTGAGCCGAAGGGTCGTATCTTGGAAAGGGATAAGCCGTTCAGGATGGCTGCCATGGCGTGTTCCCGGATCCCGAAGTGCAGGTTTCGCCCCGCCGGGTGCTCGGCGCTGAAATCGCCGGCGCCTTCGAAATTGAGGCGCGTCTTGCATGAGGGGCCGAGGTCCGCCGACCCTCCCAGCAGCCACGGCACCTTCTTTGCAAGGGCGTTCAGTACCTGGCCAGAGGCATCGCGTGTCGCGATGCCTTTGGCATCGGGAGCAAACGTCGGCAAACCGCTTTCCCAGCCTTCGGGCAGTTCCCGGCGGAGCATCCGATAGCATTGCTCCGCAAGTTCAGGATACTGTTTTCGATATGACTCAAACTTGGCCATCCAAGCGTCGCGCGACGCCTGCCCGCGCGCGCCCATACCCGCTCGGAAATGTTCGCGCACGGCGTCCGGCACGAGGAAATTGGCATCTTCCGGCCAGCCGTAATGACGTTTCGTCAGTTTGACTTCGTCTTTGCCCAGCGGCTCGCCATGGGCGGCGCTGGTATCTTGTTTGTTCGGCGCCCCGTAGGCAATGTGGCTATCAACGATTATCAGAGTAGGTCGCCCGTCTTCGTTCTTAAAGGTGTGGAATGCCCGGTCCAGCAATTCCAAGTCGTTGGCGTCGCCCACGCGGGTCACATTCCAGCCATACCCCATGAATCGCGTCGCCACATCGTCGCTGTATGCCAAGGTTGTGTTTCCTTCGATGGTGATGTGGTTGTTGTCGTAGATCCAACACAGGTTGCCGAGTTTGAGGTGTCCGGCCAGAGAAGCGGCCTCACCGGAAATCCCTTCCATCATGCATCCGTCGCCGCACAGGGCATAGACATCGTAATCGAAAAGGTCGAAACCCGGACGATTGAAGTAGCTTGCGAACCATTTTGCCGCGATCGCCATACCGACGCTGGTAGCAAGGCCTTGTCCCAGCGGGCCGGTGGTTGTCTCAACGCCAGAAGTCCAACGGTATTCCGGGTGGCCGGGGCACTTGCTGTCCATCTGGCGAAAGCGCTTGATGTCCTCAAGTGTCACGGAAAGATGGCCCAGAGTTTCGTATTTGGGATTGACGGCTTTCACGCCGGTCAGGTGCAACATCGCGTATAACAGCGTCGACGCATGACCCACGGAAAGCACGAAGCGGTCGCGATTGGGCCAGATGGGGTGGTCGGGGTCAAAGCGCAGGAACCGCTGCCACAGACAATAGACGACGGGCGCCAGGGCCATCGGCGTTCCCGGATGGCCGGAATTGGCCTGTTGCACCGCATCCATCGCCAGAGTGCGGATGGTATTAATACACAGCTGCGCGTCGTCCTTGTCAGTCATCGGTTGGGTGGGTGGGGTGAAACTCATGGTTTCCGCCTTGCTGGGGACGGGAAGAAGTGGCGCATTCGGCTGCAAGCTCTATGCCGTGTCCCGTCCTCTTGCTCACGTTGCATCTTTTTTATGAGGCAATAGCCTTGGGTCCGGGGTTGTCTTCCAATTCGTCCAGAGCCCGCCGGATCACCCGCGCGCTTTCACCTAACCGGGTGTTTTCGTTTTCGTTCAGGGGTAGGGGAAACGTCTCGAGAACACCCTTCCCTCCTACAAGCCGCGGCAGGGAGAGGGTGACGTTGGAAACACCCGCAACCTCCGGCGTGGGAAGGCACACCGTCATCACGGAACGTTGGTCGTGCAAGATTACCTTGATGATACGGGCCAGCGCACTGCCGATGCCGTAATAGGTCGCGCCTTTGCCGCTGATTATCGTATAGGCGGCGCTGCGCACCTGGTGGTCGATCTCCCGGCGGACTGTTTCAGAAAGGTCGATCGCACGAAGTCCGGCAAAAGATTCCAGGGGCATACCGCCGACAGTCGCCAGCGACCAAGTGAGCACTTCCGAATCGCCGTGCTCGCCAATGACGTGCGCGTGAACATGTTGTGGATCGATCCCGCAGTGGCTCCCCAGCAGACTGCGGAAACGGGCAGTGTCCAGGGTCGTTCCCGAGCCAAACACGCGCCCCGGCGGCGCGCCACAGAGGGCGGCGAACCGCGCGGCCAAGTGGGTCATCACGTCAACCGGGTTGGTGGCAACCACGACTACGGCCTCCGGTGCGTTCGTCAGCACTGCCGGCACGACCTCGCGAAAAACTTCCGCGTTTCGTTGGAGAAGCTGCAATCGAGTCTCTCCCGGCCGCTGCCCGACGCCTGCACATAGCAGGACAACTCGACACTCTGCCAGAGCCTCGTAGCCACCGGCCCGGATCTCAAGTTGGTGCGCAAATGGCACGGCGTGGCGAATATCGTCCGCCTCCGCCTCGGCGCGCGCCAGGTTTTTGTCTACCAGCACGATCTCGCGCCCTACGCCCTGCATCACCAGTGCGTATCCTGCCGTGGCGCCCACGAAACCGGCACCTACAATGCCCACTTTCATCCCGACCTCACTTTCAGGGGCCGTCGCACTTTCAGGATCTTTTCCTGTCTCCGTCTCTGCATTTCCTCTAATGGCGCATTACGATCGTGATTCTTCCGATCTTCGGTAGAGTCGGATCAGGTTGTTCGTCGAACTGTCATGGGCCAGCTTCGGCTCTGCCTTGCTCTCGAGTTCAGGAATGATGCGCTGGGCCAGAACCTTGCCAAGCTCCACCCCCCACTGGTCGAATGAGTCGAGATGCCAGATCGCGCCTTGGGTGAAGACGATGTGCTCGTAGAGCGCGACAAGCTTGCCGAGTGTCTCGGGCGTCAGTCTTTCCGCGAGAATGGTGTTCGACGGGCGATTGCCCTCGAAGACCCGGTGGGGCACAAGCCAATCCTTGGTTCCCTCTCCCTGGACCTCTTTGTCCGTCTTGCCAAACGCCAGCGCTTCCGCCTGGGCGAATACGTTGGCCATGAGTAAATCGTGATGCCGGCCGAGGGGGTTGAGCGTCTGGGCAAACGCGATGAAGTCGCAAGGAATCAGCTTCGTTCCCTGATGGATCATCTGGTAGAAGGAGTGCTGGCCGTTCGTTCCCGGCTCGCCCCAATAGATGGGGCTGGTCTCATAGTTGACCTTGGTCCCATCGAGCGTGACATATTTTCCATTACTCTCCATGATCAATTGCTGGAGGTAGGCCGGAAATCGCTTCAAGTACTGTTCGTAGGGCAGGACCGCAACCGCCTGCGCGCCGAAGAAGTTGTTGTACCAAATGCCCAGCAGAGCCATCAGAACGGGCAGATTGCGCTCGAATGGGCTGGTCCGGAAGTGCTCGTCCATCTGGTGAAAGCCGTCCAGTAAGGCATGAAAGTTGTCCGGTCCGATGGCCAGCATGGTCGAGAGGCCGATTGCCGAAGTCATGGAGTACCGTCCGCCAACCCAATCCCAGAACTCGAACATGTTGGCAGCATCGATTCCGAACTTCGCCACTTCCTTCGCATTCGTCGAGACGGCGACGAAATGACTGGCGATGGACTTCTCATCACCTCCCAGGCCACCAAGTATCCAGACGCGAGCCGACTGGGCGTTAGTCATGGTTTCCTGCGTCGTGAAGGTTTTCGAGGAGACGATGAAAAGGGTCTCTGCGGGGTCAAGGTCCCTGACCCCTTCCGCAAAGTCCGTACTATCGACGTTCGATACAAAAAGAAACCTTAAAGCGCGATCGCTGTAATACTTGAGCGCTTCATAGGCCATGACCGGCCCGAGGTCGGACCCGCCGATGCCGATGTTGACGACGTTGCGAATTGGCCTGCCGGTGTAGCCCTTCCAATCACCGCTGCGCACCCGGTTGGAGAAATCGGTCATCTTGTCGAGCACGGCGTGCACCTGGGGCACGACGTTCTTGCCGTCCACAACAAGGGTCGCTTCTTTGGGGGTGCGTAGGGCGACATGGAGAACTGCGCGGTTTTCGGTAATATTGATCCTCTCACCCCGGAACATCGCGTCGATCCGGCCTCGCAGGTCGGATTTCTCCGCCAATTGCAGGAGCAGCCTGAGTGTTTTGCTTGTGACACGGTTCTTGGAGTAGTCCAGGTGCAGGCCAAGTGCATCCACCGTCATGCTCTCACCGCGCTTGGGATCTTTCGCGAAGAGGTCGCGGAGATGGAGATCTCGAATTTCCTTGAAGTGGGCGCGAAGAGCCTTCCATGCCTTGAGCTTGGTGAGCGGCTTGGAGTGGGGACGATTCTTGTGTATTTTTGTACGCGCTGTCATCCTGCTGCTCCTTGGTCTTCTCGCGATCGATCGGCGCTCTTGCGCCTAACTGGCCTTTTTCAAGGCGTCGCTCTTGGAGGCGATCACCGCCATCAGCTCGTTCCAGGATTTGACGAACGATTTTGCGCCTTCGTCCTGAAGCCGGGCTGCCAGAGCGTCCACATCGATCCCAGCCTGGGCAAACCGGGCGATCATTTCTTCGCAGTCGCCACCGTCTGCGGGCATGATCGTCCCGAGTTTGGTGTGCTTGGCGAGGGCTTTCAGTGTGCCCTCGGGCATCGTGTTCACCGTGAACGGAGCCGCCAGGGCCTTGATGTATAAAACGTCCGAAGCGTGGGGGTCCTTGGTCCCCGTGCTGGCCCAGAGAAGGCGCTGAGGGCGGGCGCCAGCATTGTAAATGCGCTGCCAGCGGGGCGACGTGAGGAGAGCGCGGGCCGCCTTGTAGGTGCGCTTGGCGATGGCGATGCCAAGCTGGTTCCGCAAGGGCTCAGGCACTTTGCCCATAACTGCGGAATCCCAGCGACTAACAAACACGGAAGCGACCGACCCCACGCTAGGATTAAGCCCCGCATCGATGCGCCGCTCAATGCCGCGCAGAAACGCGTCGGCAGCCGCCAAATAGTGCTCGCGCGAGAACAACAGGGTGACGTTGATGGGCACGCCGGCAAAAATGGCCTCTTCGATTGCCGGCAGACCTTCCTTGGTGCCGGGGATTTTTATGAAGAGGTTGGGACGCCCCGCCCGGGCACATAGCTCCTTGGCCGCTGCCAGCGTGCGGGCCGTATCGTAGGCCAGTAATGGGGACACTTCGAGTGACACCCATCCGTCGACGCCGTTCGTCTGGTCGTAGATGGGCCGAAACAGTTCCGCAGCCCGAGTGAGGTCCTCGAGCGCCAGATCAAAGAAGAGCGCCTCGTCTGCTTTGCCACTTTCCAGCCCCTTGGTGATGGCAGCATCGTAAGCCGCGCTATTCTTGATAGCGTGCTCAAAGATCGTCGGATTCGAAGTCAGCCCGGTCACAGACAAATTGTCGATGTAGTTTTGGAGCGTGCCGCTCGTGAGCAGTTCCCGGGTAATGTTGTCAAGCCAGAGACTCTGGCCCAAATTATGGAGGAGTTCGGTCGCTTTCATGGTGTCACCTCACTTGGACGCATCAGACAAATTGTCGCGATTCGTCCCTTACGGTACCGTGCCATTCCAACCTCTAAATGACTTCCGGGGACCGGGCGCGGCCCGACGCTATTGTCAATTCTCGCAACGCTGCAAAAGCCGGCGCGCAAAGCATGTCTTCCGTGCAACGCCAACGCCAATTACCCATGGCCTGGCCAGGCACGTTCATCCGAGCTTCTTCTCCCAAATTGAGCAGGTCCTGCAAGGGGGCGATCGCGAGCGCTGCTGGGGACGACCAAGCCAGATGCATCAATGCGGGAGCAGCCTCGCTTCTGTCTCCGAAGGCATGCTTCAGGTAACTCCACAAGTGCTGCCGCTGATAATCCGGCAAATCATCATACCAACCACGTGTTGTGTTGTTGTCATGGGTACCGGTGTAGACAACCGTATTGGAGACCATGTGGTGAGGAAGGTGAGGGTTGTTCGGATTTCCGTCGAAAGCAAACTGGAGGACTTTCGTCCCGGGTATCTGGAATTGATCGCGGAGCACGCAAACGTCGGGCGTGATCTCTCCCAAGTCTTCAGCGATGAACGGGAGACCACCCAACTCGCTCTCGACGGCGCGGAAGAACTCGGCGCCCGGACCGAGGACCCATTCCCCATTTTGGGCGGTCGGCGATCCCGCCGGTATATGCCATGCGGCAGAGAAAGCTCGGAAATGGTCCAGGCGAATGACGTCCACTTGAGTTAGAAGGGCGCGAATGCGGTCGATGTACCAACGATAGCCGGTCTGGCGGAGCGTGTCCCAGTTGTAGACGGGGTTCCCCCAGAGCTGGCCTGTCGCACTGAAATAATCGGGAGGGACGCCGGCGACGAACCGGGGCCTGCGCTGCTCGTCCAGAAGGAACAGCTCCGGGCTGACCCAGACGTCGCTCGAATCAGGCGAGACAAAGAAAGGCACGTCGCCGATCAATCGCACGCCCTTGGAATTGGCGTAACTCTTCAGGCGCGCCCACTGGCGGAACAATATGAACTGTGCGAAACATATCTGGTCGATCCTGGTAGCCAGATGTCGCCGGGCTTGGGCCAGAGCCGAGGGCTCACGTTGAACCAAGTCGTGAGGCCATTCAAGGTAATAGGCGCCGTTGTATCGTTCCTTCAGCGCCCGGAACAGGGCGTAGTCTGCCAGCCAATGCGCTTGGACTTGGCGAAACCCCTCGAAGTCGTTCCTGATTTCCCGGAAACTTCCATCGTTATAGTAGTCCCAAATCTTGTCAAGCAAGCCATGCTTGAACGGGACGACGGAATCGTAATCAACGACGGTGGCAGAGAACGACCTCCCCGCACAATCGCCGGCCCGCAGCAAGCCCTCCTCGATTAAGTATTCGGGGCTGATCAATAACCCACTGCCGGCTAAAGAGGAGAGAGGCTGATAAGGCGAGTTGCTATATCCCGTGGGACCTAGGGGGAGCGCCTGCCACCAACCCTGGCCCGCTTGGTGAAGTCGGTCAATCCACGCGAAAGCGGATGGCCCCACGTCGCCAATGCCGTAAGGCGAGGGCAGCGACGTGACGTGCAACAGCAAGCCGGAGGCGCGGTAATGCGACGGAAAGGGGAGGGGGTTTATCATTGTGCGGTCATTGCTCATCATCACTACTTCCCTGCCGCGTTCAGCAAGAACTACAACAGGGCGTTGTTCACAATCCTCTGCGCCTCACTGACAATCATGCTTAAGTGCGACTGATCTTTGAGGCTTTCTGCGTAGATCTTGTAAATGTTCTCAGTGCCGGAGGGCCGGGCCGCGAACCAGCCGCTGGCGCTCACGACCTTCAGACCGCCGATTTCCGCGTTGTTACCAGGGGCACGGGTCAGCTTGGCGGTGATGGGCTCACCCGCCAATTCCGAGTCTTTGACGGCCTCGGGCGAAAGTTTCAGCAACTTTGCCTTCTGCTCGGGAGTCGCCGCGGCGTCGATGCGCGTGTAGGAGGGCATGCCGAATTCCCTCGTCAATTCCCTGTAATGTTCGCCCGGATCCTTATCGGTGCGGGCAGTGATTTCCGCCGCCAGCAGACCCATGATCAACCCGTCCTTATCTGTCGTCCAAACCGTGCCATCGCGCCGAAGGAAGCTTGCACCGGCGCTCTCCTCCCCGCCGAAGCAGCACGTGCCGTCGAATAATCCTGGCACGAACCATTTGAAGCCCACGGGAACTTCGGAAAGCCGGCGACCCAGTTTCTGCACCACTCGATCGATCAGGCAACTGCTCACCAGCGTCTTGCCGACCGCGGCGCCAGCGGGCCATTGCGGGCGGTGCGTGAGCAAGTAGCGTATGGCCACCGCAAGATAGTGGTTGGGGTTCATCAACCCCGCAGACGGCGTGACAATGCCGTGCCGGTCCGCGTCGGGATCATTGGCGAACGCAACGCGATACTCGTCCTTTAGGTCGACGAGTCCGGCCATCGCATACGGGCTGGAACAGTCCATTCGGATCTTGCCATCATGATCCACAGTCATGAAGGAGAACGTGGGGTCGAGCGTCGGGTTTACGACGGCGATGTCCAGTCCGTAGACGGAGTTGATCACCTCCCAATAAGGTTCGGAGGCTCCGCCCAGCGGGTCCACACCCAGCTTGAGCCCGGCGGCGCGGATGACATCCATGTCCACGACGTTCCGCAGGTCGCGGACGTAAGGCAGGACAAGGTCTTCCTGGCGGGTGGTCGCCGCCTGGGTGGCTGCAGAAAAGGGTACACGTTTGACGGCGGCGTTACCCCCTCGCAGTAGTTCGTTGGCCCGATCCTCGACCCAGTTCGTCACCTCGGTGTCGGCTGGGCCACCGTTTGGTGGGTTGTACTTAAATCCCCCGTCCTCCGGAGGATTGTGTGATGGCGTAATAACAATACCGTCCGCAAGGTGCTCCTCGCGCCCGTGGTTGTAAACCAGGATGGCTCGTGAGACCACCGGCGTCGGCGTTACCCCGTCGTCGCGCTGAATGACCGTGTCCACGGTGTTGGCCGCCAGGACTTCGAGCGCGGTTTGCTGGGCCGGCCCGGAAAGCGCGTGCGTGTCTTTGCCAATATAGAGCGGTCCGTCAATTCCCTGGCCACACCGGTAATCGCATATGGCCTGGGTGATGGCTAGAACATGAGTTTCGGTGAAGGTACCGTTTAGTGACGAGCCTCGATGCCCGCTGGTACCAAAGCTGACCAACTGCGTGGCATCTCCCGGGTCGGGCTGGCGTCCATAGTACTCGCGTTCGAGTCGTGCAAGATCCACCAGCATTTCTCTCGGCGCTGGCTGGCCGGCGAGGGGCGAAATCCTCGGGTTATTCCGTAATTCACTCATTATCGGCCGACCTTTTAGAGAACCGGGCATGGCTCGGCCTTCCAGATGTCAGATGCATACTCTGCGATAGTACGATCGCTCGAGAACTTTCCCGAGCTCGCCACGTTCAAGATCGCCTTTTGAGCCCACCTCTCCGGGTCAGAATATAGTTTTGAAAGCTGCTCATCCGCCTCGAGATAGGCCTTAAGGTCCGCCAAATGCATGTAATGGTCCCCGTGTGTCAGCAGCGTATCCCGCAACGGAGCGAAAATACCGGGTTCATTGCGGCTGAAGTGGTCGGAGAAAATCAGATCCAGTGCCGCCCGCGTCTCCGGCTCGTTGTCATAGTGCCACTGGGGGTTGTACCAGCCGCGACTGCCAGCCACTTGTTCCGCCGTAAGACCAAACAGAAAGAAGTTTTCCTCACCCGCTTCCTCTGCCATCTCGATGGTGGCCCCGTCGCGTGTCCCGATGGTCAGAGCCCCGTTCATCATGAACTTCATATTGCTCGTCCCACTGGCTTCGTAGCCGGCAGTTGAGATCTGTTCAGAAACGTCGCAAGCGGGGATGAGATGCTCTGCCAGGGAAACGCAGTAATCGGGCAGAAACATGACTTTGAGCCGGCCGCGTACGACCGGATCGCCGTCGATCGTCCCGGCCAAGTTGTTGATGAACTTGATGATCAGCTTGGCCAGATGGTAGGCAGGAGCGGCCTTGCCAGCGAAAAAGAACGTCCGTGGAGTTACCTCGATGTCGGGGTTTTCTCGCAGCCGGTTGTAGAACACCACAATACGCAACGCATTGAGCAGTTGACGTTTGTATTCGTGAATTCGTTTGACCTGGGAATCGAAGATGGAATTCGGATCAACCGTCTGACCAGACGTAGCCTCGAGCCAATTGACGAACTGCTGTTTGGCCTCGAGTTTGGCCTTTCGGAACGCCTTACGAAACCCCTTTTCGTCCGCCAGTGGCTTGAGCTTGCTCAGCTGGCTGAGGTCGCGGACCCAGACATCACCGATGGCTTCGGTGATGATTCGGGCGAGTGCCGGATTGCAGAGCAGCAGCCATCGCCGCGGTGTAACGCCATTCGTCTTGTTGTTGAACCGCTCGGGATACATTTCGGCAAAATCTCTGACCGTCATCTTTTGCAGCAACTCGGAGTGAATGGCTGCGACCCCGTTGGTACTGTGCGACCCGACGATCGCTAAATTGGCCATCCGAATCTTGCGCTGATCGCCCTCTTCGACAAGGCTCATGCTCGCGATTCGCTTATCCTCACCGGGGAACCGCGCCTGAATTGCATCGACGAGACGCCGGTTGACCTCAAAGACGATCTCCAAGTGCCGCGGTAGCATTGTCTCAAACCAGGCGAGCGGCCATTTTTCGAGCGCTTCAGGCAGCAGCGTGTGGTTCGTATAGGCCAGAGCCCTTTGGGTAATGTCCCAGGCTTGGTCCCATTCGAGGTTTGCTTCGTCAAGCAGAATCCGCATCAATTCCGGAACTGCCAGCGCGGGATGCGTGTCGTTGAGCTGGATGGCGACCTTGTCAGGAAATGCGCTCCAATCCGTGTTGCTGTGACGAAAGCGCCGCACCAGGTCGGCGAGCGAGCAGGCGACCAGAAAATATTCCTGAATGAAGCGTAGCCCTTGCCCCAGACTTGTCGTGTCGTCGGGATACAGAACTCGAGTCAGCGACTCGGCCGCAAGCGTTTCGGCCAGTGCGGCAACGAAGTCACCCCTGCTGAACTCCTGAAAGTCGAAGTAATCGGGAGCAGCGGCGGCCCACAGGCGGAGAGTGTTGATGGTTTTGCCTCCGAAACCCACCACGGGGCGATCGAACGGAATCCCGATCAGACTGGAGGGACGGCCGGCGATCACACGTAAGCCTCCTCCTCGCAATTCAAACGAGCAGTTCAGCTTAACTTCCACCCTCTCTGACGGACGGCCGACCTCCCAGGGGTCTTGGCGTCGCAGCCAGTTATCAGGCTGCTCGTGTTGCCAGCCGTCCTGGATGGTTTGCTTGAAGATGCCATATTCGTACCGAAGACCGTAGCCCATACCCGGGAGTTGCAGTGTGGCCATCGAGTCGAGGAAACATGCCGCCAAGCGCCCAAGCCCCCCATTACCCAAACCCGCGTCGTGCTCCTGCTCAAGCGCGGCGAGCCAGTCGATGCCCTTTTGCTTCACAGCTTGCTGAGTAATGGGATCAAGCAAAAGGTTCGTAATATTGTTGGCCAGCGAGCGGCCTATTAGAAATTCCATTGAAAGGTAGTAGACGCGTTTGGGATTCTTTTGCAAATAGGTGCTTTCGGTGTGCACCCAGCGTTGGGAGAGGATATCGCGGACTGAGCGGGCGAGAGCCTCAAACCGTTCGTACGGCCCTGCAGCCGCCAACTTAACGACATTGTCAAATATGAGATGGGTTTCGTACAGCGCGTTGTCAGCCCCTGCGAACTGAACCGGGCCACATCCGTATTGTTTGAGGAGCTTCGAATGATCAGAGGAGATCGTGGTCAGTCCGGGGGGGGCCGCTTTCTTCGGGCGTGAAACAGTCTTTGGGGTTAGCGCAGTCTTTCTCGTCATACGGGTATCCCTTCCTGGGGGGCAATCTTTACTTCGCCACGAGCCATTTCAACTCTCATTCTCTCTTTATCGATCGAATGAGGAAAATCCCGGCGGGGGTTACGAATCAGCCGAAAACCGGGAGGCCCCAATCCTTCCTCAGCTTGAATTAGCCTGGCCACGTCCATTGATCGAATTCCGGCTTATCCACACCGTGTTCATATGCGTAGCTCTGGCATTCGATTTGCATATTGCGCAGCATTTCTTTTGCATGAGCGCCGGCCACGTGCAGTCCCGGAACGCGGTCGATGACATCGATCGCCAAGCTGAAGCGATCGATCTGGTTCTGGATGGCCAGGTCGAGCGGCGTGTTGATGTTGCCCTTCTCCTTGTAACCGCGCACGTGCAGGTTCTGATGGTTGGTACGCCGATAGGTCAGGCGGTGGATCAGCCAGGGATAGCCGTGAAAGTTGAAGATGATAGGCTTGTCTTCAGTGAACAGGCTGTCGAAGTCCCGGTCCGAGAGGCCGTGCGGGTGCTCGCTGGAAGGCACCAGCCGGTACAGGTCCACCACGTTAACGAAGCGGATCTTGAGATTAGGGAAATGCTCACGCAGCAACATTACCGCCGCCAGCGCCTCCTTGGTGGGAATGTCGCCCGCGCAGGCCATCACCACGTCCGGTTCCGAGCCTTCGTCGTTGCTCGCCTTCCGCCAGATGCCGAGGCCCTTGGTGCAATGCGCGATGGCCTCGTCCATGGTCATGTACTGCAGGTGCTTTTGTTTGTCGGAGACAATCACGTTGACGTAGCCCGTGCTCTTGAGACAGTGATT
>Ga0335085_10009485_pt1 | contig 14681 bp, 13 predicted proteins | sample Lox_Sample_45_FD_206712 | JGI IMG/M metagenome (GOLD analysis project Ga0335085, IMG submission 206712) | Soil microbial communities from Loxahatchee National Wildlife Refuge, Florida, United States - Lox_Sample_4.5 | ecosystem: Environmental > Terrestrial > Soil > Wetlands | place: USA... | reverse complement strand
GCCGCTTTGCGATATGCGACGACACGATCTCCTTCACATCGGCGGTCGTCAGCTTCACGTACCAGGTTCCCTCGGGATAGACGATCATCACGGGCCCGCTGTCGCACAGGCCGAGACAGCCACAGGTCGATACGATCACATCATTAGACAATCCAGCGCTGCCAAGTTCGCTGTAGAGCGCGCCTACGACTGCGCCACTTCCAGCAGCACAGCAGGTTACGTTTTCGGCTTTTTGTTGTGTGCACACGACGATGTGATAACGAAAGGGTTCCAACACGAACCTCCGATGGGCGGTATAGCTTATATTGAGACGCCGTGCTCCCCTGAGTATAGGAAGAAGCTCACAACGTTCAGTGACGCACGTACACGGCGCGGCGCGACAGAGGTCTCATGTTGCACTTGAACTCCGATCAGACGGTAGCCATGATCGCCGGCACCAGCTTCGCCGCCGGCCTGAACGTGTATGCCACCGTCGGGGTGCTCGGGCTATTGTCGCGGGCAGGAGTGATCGAGTTACCTTCCGGGCTGCACCTTGTTAGCTCGTGGTGGATCATAGGCGTGTGCCTGGCGATGTTCGCGCTGGAGTTTTTCGCCGACAAAATTCCGATGTTCGACCTGCTGTGGAATGCGCTGCACACGTTCGTGAGGATTCCCATCGCGGCCTACGTCGCCTACGCCGCAACCTCGCACCTCTCGCCGCAGATGCAACTGGCATCGACGTTGATGGGAGCAGCCATCGCGTTCGCCGCGCATGGCGGCAAGACAGCCTTGCGCGCAGCGGTTACGCCGTCGCCTGAACCTTTCTCCAACATGGCATTGAGCTTTGGCGAAGATGTGGGCGCGATTTCGCTGACCTGGATTGCGACGCAGCATCCTTACATCGCCGCGGCGCTTGTGGCAGTATCGCTGGCGTTGATAATTGCATGCGCGCGCCGGGTAGTTCGTTCCTTGCGCAACCTCTATAGCAAAGCTGCGGCGGCAATCGCGGGCGTCTGAAATCGGACTCCTGCATTATATACCACATTGTGGGATATGAATTGAGCCTTGTACACTGTCCCTCATTGTGGCAGTTGACTGGGTTTTGACCCGCATGCCATAGTTAGTGGTTCTGTAACATTCCTGTAACAGTGCAGTAATATTTCGGATCGGCGCAGTAGCACCGTTCCAGATTCATATTCGCGCCCACACAAGAAAGCTTCCAATGGCTCGCCTTATTCCTCGTGAGACAAAGTTCTTCGATATGTTCGCCGAAATTTCCGGCAACCTCATCGAGGGTGCAAGGGTGCTGCATGATCTGTTCAACGACTGGGATTATCAACGCCTGCCCGAGGTAGCGCAGCGCATGCGCGCGATTGAGCATCACGGCGACGAGATGACCCACAAGCTCCTGATTAAGCTCAATCAGACCTTCATCACGCCCTTTGACCGGGAAGACATTCATCTGCTTGCGTCATCGCTTGACGATGTACTCGACTTTATCTACGCCGCGAGTAATCGCCTCGTAACCTATAAAATCACCCAGCCTTCCCCGTCCGCCAAGGTGTTGGCCGGCATCATCCTGACCCAGGCGGAGGAGTTAGGCAAGGCCGTAAAGATGTTGGAAAAAGACCACGCACTCTTGGGCCACTGCGTGGAAGTCAACCGCCTGGAAAACGAGGCCGACCAGGTGGCGCAGGAAGCGATCGGCCGGCTATTTGATGGCGGCTACGATCCCATTACCTTGATCAAACTCAAAGAGCTTCTGGAAATCCTGGAAGAAGCGACCGACAAGGCGGAAGACGCCGCTAACGTTCTGGAAACCGTCGTACTGAAGAGCGCCTGAAGTCTCAGACCTATGAGTCCGCACGCCATGGCAGGGAGAGCGCAACCGTGAGCACAGGACTCATCCTGCTGGTTGTAACTGTCCTTACTGCACTGATCTTCGATTTCCTCAACGGCTTTCATGATGCTGCCAATAGCATCGCGACGGTAGTTTCCACCCGGGTGCTGTCGCCAAAGTTGGCGGTCGTCTGGGCCGCAGCCTTTAATTTTCTCGCGGCCTTTTTTCTGGGCATAGCCGTAGCCAAGACGATCGGCACAGGAATGATCCAGCTCAACATCATCACCCAATATGTTGTGCTGGGCGCCCTAGTGGGAGCCATTTTCTGGGACGTCGTAACCTGGCTGGCGGGACTGCCGACGTCTTCGTCGCATGCTCTTATCGGCGGATATGCGGGCGCGGCGATGGCGCGCGCCGCGGTGGTCCATGGATGGAGGTCAGCGCCGGGCGTCATCATCGCCTCCGGCTGGACAAAGACGCTCGTCTTTATCGTCGTGGCCCCGATCATGGGTCTGGTGCTGGGTTTCGGGATGATGGTGCTCGTGTACTGGATATTCCAGCGCCGCTCGCCGCGTCAGGTGGACAAGCTATTTCGCAGACTCCAGCTTCTGTCTGCCGCAGCCTACAGCCTGGGGCACGGCGGCAATGATGCACAAAAGACGATGGGCATTGTGGCCGGAGCACTCTACACCGCGGGAGTGATGAAGAAGGAAGATTTCGCTGGGAGCTGGGGACATTGGCACTGGCCGATTATTCTCGCCGCTCACATGGCTATCGCTTTGGGAACCTACTTCGGTGGATGGCGAATCGTGCATACCATGGGCTCAAAGATTACCAAGCTGAAACCGGTTGGTGGGTTCTGCGCCGAGACGGCAGGCGCCATCACGCTGTTCGGAACCGCGCTGGCCGGCATCCCTGTGAGCACGACCCATACAATCACCGGCGCCATCGTCGGCGTAGGCAGCACACATCGCCTTTCGGCGGTTCGCTGGGGCGTCGCCACGCGCATTGTCTGGGCATGGGTCCTGACCATCCCTGCGTCGGCAGTAGTGGCGATGCTCGCTTATTGGCTTATCCGCTTAATCAACCCGCTGGCATAGGACACACTGCTAAAATTGTTGTTAAAATCCATGTCTCTGCCACCACAGTTTTGCGATGTTGAAACTGCCCTCGAGGAGATTCGAGCAGGGCGCATGATCGTCGTCATCGACGACGAGGACCGCGAAAACGAAGGCGATCTCACTATGGCCGCGGAGAAGGTTACGCCAGAGGCGATCAACTTCATGGCCAAGTACGGACGCGGCCTGGTGTGCCTCGCCATGACGGAGGAGCGGCTCGATTATCTGCGCCTGGGCCAGATGTCAGCCGAGAACACCTCGAACTTTGGGACCGCCTTCACCGAGTCGATCGACGCGAAAGACGGCGTCACCACCGGCATCTCGGCCTACGACCGCGCGCAGACCATACAAATTGCGATCGATCCCCGTACCCGCCCCAGCGATCTCGCGCGCCCCGGACATGTATTTCCGCTGCGCGCCCGCAAGGGTGGCGTGCTGGTGCGGGCAGGCCAGACCGAGGCTTCGGTCGATCTCGCGCGGCTCGCCGGGCTCGTCCCGGCCGGCGTCATCTGCGAGATCATGAACGACGACGGCACCATGTCGCGTGTCCCCCAGCTAAGCGAATTCTGCCACGAGCATGGGATGAAGATGTTGACCGTCGCCGAGCTCATTCGCTATCGCATGGCGCACGAGCGTTACGTTCGCCGCCTGGCGGAAGCAATGGTTCCTACCGCTTATGGCGAGTTCCGCATGGTTGCCTACGAGTCGGAGATCAACGGCGACTCGCACATAGCGCTGGTGAAGGGCGACGTCGAGGGCGCTGGCGAAACTCCGGTGCTGGTTCGCATGCATACGCATTGCCTGGTGGGAGACGTTTTTGGAGCGACATGGTGTGAGTGTCGCAACACCATCGATGCCGCGATGCGCTGCATCGCCGAAGAGGGAACCGGCGCACTGATATACCTGCACCAAACCTCGAAGGGCTACTCGGTGGAGAGGCTGCTCGACAAAATGACCATTCAGTTCCATCACGAGCAGCGGCTGCCCACATTGCCGGAAAATCAGCGGCGCACGCAGCGCGAGATCGGCATCGGAGCGCAGATTCTGTCGGACTTGAATCTGAAGCGCATTCGCCTGCTGACGAATCACCCACGCAAGGTTGCAGGCCTGGAAGGTTTCGGAATCGAAATCGTGGAACAGATACCGGTTACGGTGCAGCGTGGCTTACCCGCGCGGTAAGCTAGGCCGCTACCACGGAGCTGGCCATCGTGGGCTGCAGCAGTCGTTGTAGCAGACGCCGGAAGTCCCGGCTGCTGGCCAGATTTCCTGTGTAGAGCTGCACGGTTGGATGCAGAGCAGAAGCATTGGGCGAGTCGGGCAGTAGCTGCTGCCACAGTGCCGAAAGCGTATTGGTTAGGAATTGGCGATCCGTGGTTTCATCTATCACAAATACCACCCTTCGCAGATCGACCGAATTCAGCAGTTGACCGAGCTCGTAGATACATCCCTGGTTGCGGGCAGAGAAACTTCGTAAATCCATCAGCACAACCGAGCTGCGCTTCGCCAGTTGACGCATGGTCGACTGCCAGGAGTCACGATGGCAGAAGAACTGGTTGATGCGGTAGCGGCCATCCGGATCAGCCTGGAGGTCGAGAGATGTAATCTGTTCGGCGAGTTGCGCCGAAGAGGCCACGAAACGACGGGAAATATTGCCTCCGACAAACTCCAGAAGCTCGTGTGGTTGGATGGTGCTGCGGATAAGGTCGGGGCCAGCGATCATCACCAGACTGCCCACTCGACGCCACCATCGGGTGAGGGAATCGAAGAGCTGCTCACTTCGCGAATTCAGAGCAAAAACCCGAAGCAACAAAAGCACCGCCGCATCTTCAGACCGACACCGCAGGGCCCGAAATCCGATCCACTTGACGAGCTTGTAGGCGCCAAACGAAATAGGGCCGATGATGAGAAACCTGGTTTGTCCGTGTGCGCTGAGTACCAGCGTCTGCTCGAAGGTGAAGACGAAGAAGAGCGAATCCAACATGATCGACTGCTCCGAGGTGCGCTTGCGGCGGTAGAGGCTTCCGAAGTAGCGCAGCAGCCACCAGCCCGGCACCGCAAAGATCAGCAAACCCGCCAGATGGAGTCCATAAAAAATCGCTGTGCCGCCCAGGCCAATTGCTGTTCCCACGTTTACCACCCAGACCATTCCCTGACGCGGCAGCAGAAGCAACGAGACAGTAATCAGGGCGCCGGTGATGATGACAAGCAGGAATGAGAGAACCAGTGGCGCAATTGCGCGTACTCGCCGAATTAGTAGTGGAGCAATGAGCAGGGTTGGCGGTCCGTTTGTCACCAGCCAGAGTTTTGCCAGTTGCATCACTGTCAGGTTTGGACTGATGGCGAGCTCGTACATGCTGAATGCAGCTAGGCCGCCGAAAAGCACCGCGAAAATCTTCAGCCGTTCCACACGGCTCGAAGCTGCGATGAGCGCCATGGCAATCACCGCGGGCCAGTACTGAACGCCGGCAAGCAAGGTGATTCGCCGCCATGCCAGCAGGGCACCGTCAGCCTGATAGGACCAGGCGATGGCAAACGGCAGCGCGTAGGCCAGTCCCGCAGCGGCGTAAATCAGTACAGCCCGGTGCAGAGAGCGTCTCGCGTCGTCGTAAGCCTCGCACTTCACTTCAGGGCCCAAGTCGATGTTCTCGATGGCCAGCGCTGGCAAAGGCGAATGGAGGCGACCTTGCGACGCGGAGGGAACGGCATCCATCGCTGTCTTCGAGGCGGAGGTCATCTCACGCTTCACGGCAGAGCCATAACGCCACAAAAGGAATAGAGCAACGGGAATGGTCAACAATCCCGCAGAGAGCAGGATGAAGAATGCCTGACCGGCGGCGACGCCATTCCACATATGCGAGAGATTATGCCTGAGAGGCGAGCGTCTGCGGCCACAGAAAACACAATACGAGTTCCCGTTGCCGTAGGCTTCAGGCGGGCAACAGGCGTCGATGCCGGAGCTTAGCTGGGTTTACGGGCTACGATCTCCTCGTCTCGAATAAAGAACTGCGCCGAGCACTTTTCGGAGCCGCAGATGATGGGCAGCAGTCCGGCGATCTGTTTGCGCGTCACCAGCCCGAGCTGACCGCAGCCGGGGCAGGAGAGTACCGCCCAGAACGGATCATCCTTCTCTCCCATTTCACCAGCGTTTTCCAGCACGAAAATCGTTCCAGGTTCCATTTGTTCGGGGATCCATTCATTCAGCACGCTCAGCTCTCCGATCATGTGCCCTCCTTGGGACGAACCCAGATTCACGTTCAGGACGCCTTGCTCGCAGCCGTAAGATGACGCACGCGCGCGTTTCGCTTCTTGGCAGCGGCCAGTTCTTCGCACACCCGTTCGATGGTGTCGCTCAGGCACACGGATAACATCGGCTGCTGCGAATTTTTCAGGAGATCGACAACGCCGCGGGCAGAATCTTCAAGGTAAATATGCCGGCCATCCGTCAGCAGGTGGTACTCATCAGCCGTTCGCACAGTCTGCAGCAGCCGCCGGCCGAGCTCCTTTTGCAGGAAGCGCACAACGCGCCGGATCTTCTGCAAAGAGAACCCGCGCCGCCGCAAATCACAAATGATGGCAACTTCTGCCAGATCGTCGAGAGAGTAAATGCGCCGGTGTCCCTGGCGCGAAGCAGCCACGATCTTCTGCTCGTCCCACCATTGCAACTGCCGCAGGGTGATGCCTGTCAGTTGCGCGACTTCAAATGAGGTGAACGAGTCTTTCAAAGCTGCTCCCCAAAACAATATTGAGGGAAAATGTTTCAGTCATCATAGACCACTCGTTGATGCAGTCAAGGTCAATTGTTGATGAACTTGGCACGGGGGAGCGAGTGCGCCGCCACGGGATCGCTGCTTTGGGCAAAGGAAAAGGGCTGTCCGCAAACAGCCCCTTATCCGTCGATACTTTGCTTAAAGAGTGGACTCGATCTCGAACCCCCAAGCTTCCAGGAGTGGCTCCGGAATGTACTTGGAGTTCTTGTTCTTGCGCGCCCACTCGCGAAGGCGAGTCGAACGAATGTATTGGTCGGGGGCCAGTTTGAATTCCTTAACTACCTGTTCGAACTCGGTGATCGTGGGCACGACCGGCCCGATTGGTTCCGGCTTGCCCCAGTTAGGATTGCCACGTCGCTTTGCCATTGTTGAGTTGTTTACCTGCCTTGCGATTTGAATTGTGGATGACCTGTTGTACAAATATGCTGCCTTGGCTCGATTACCACTTCACCCGATTTGATTCGGGGACACATCCTTACGACTCAGCTCCGGACCAGGGCGCGTTGTCCGAGGGGTTTGTTGGGGGGATCCAGAGCCCTACAAAAACCCCTTATGCTAGCCCGATTCGAGTTAGGTTTCAATCACAAAAACGGCGTACTGCGGGCCGCGCGGGACGGAGCCCCTATTTATGGGGTAAGTCGCACTAAATGAGACGCTTAGGAGCCTAAAAGGTTAACCGTGGCCGGGTGGTGTCAGAAAAAAATCCGCAGCTTTCAACTAGGCTGTCGGATGCAGCTTTGGCTTCGTCCCCTTTGGAACACTGTGAGCACCCGATCCAGGGGATGGTGCAGCCGAATGGGTACTCTGGGCCGGAACCGGAGTCCTGTGGAAGACGTGATGATCGTGCAGGGCCGTCCGCTGAGCTGAGGCCAGGGTCGAACAAACGGCGAATAGCCCCACCGCCAGCAGACGAATTGGACCTGATTGAAGCATCAGCCAGTTGATTGTAAGCTACCCCCTCAAGTCGATGTAAAAATTGTGCGGCAGTGAGCTGCTACTTTTTGGGTACTCGGCTGCGTTCGCGGCGAGCTCGTGGCCGTTTCGGGAATTTGTGCTCGCACGCGCTCATGTCTACTTTCCTGCCGCGAAACCTTACTCCTTCAGCCTGCAATAGGAAACGCTGTTCCAGCCCCAGCTCTCCGGGCAGAGAAATGTTGCCCCCGGAGCCAAGTACACGCTGCCAGGGCAGTGCTCTGACTTGGTTGAGTACCTTCGACACGTGTCGCGCACACCGCGGGTATCCGGCGGCCTCGGCAACCGCTCCGTAAGTGCTGACCCGGCCACGCGGAATCTGCCGAATGACAGCCGCGATGGCTCTTGCCATGGGCGAACTAGTGTCGTTCGTTCGGAAAGCTGCCATGTCCACGGTAAGATAACACCCATGCCGGAACAGGTGCGCGATTCTAAAACGCGGTTTTCTGACCGCGTCGAGGACTACCTAAAGTACAGGCTGCGCTACGGTCGTGAGGTGGTTAAGGCCTTGGCCGATGCGTGCGGCCTTGAGCCGCGACAGGTCCTGGCTGACGTAGGCTGCGGGACGGGATTCTCCGCCGAGCCCTTTCTGCAAAACGGCAATCGCGTTATTGGTATCGAGCCTAATCACGAGATGAGGGAAGCAGGGAAGAGCTACCTCGCGAGCTATTCAAATTTCGAAATGCGCGAGGGCTCAGCCGAGCAAACTGGGCTGCCAGACGCGAGCGTTGACTACGTTCTCGCCGGGCAGGCTTTCCACTGGTTTGCACAGGAACGAGCGCGGGCTGAATTCGCGCGAGTGCTGAAGTCTGGTGGCTGGTGCGTGTTGATCTGGCATGACCGCAGCGATAATGCCTCACCGTTTCTGCGCGCGTATGAAGAATTTCTTCAGCGCCACGCCATCGACTACAACCAGGTCGTACATCGGCAGGTGGCGAACTTCGATGTGATGCGCGCATTCTTCGCGCCGTGCGAGGTGAAGCTGATCACCCTCCCGGCACAACAACGCTTTGACATTGATGGCCTGCGCGGTCGTCTGCTGTCCTCATCGTATATGCCTCGCGAAGGCGCGAAGGCGGAGGCGATGCTCGCCGACCTTCCGCGACTTTTCACTCCTTATCAGCACGACGGTTACGTCGTCCTGCAATATGAATTGAAGATTTTCTACGGACAGCTCACGCCGTGACCGGTGTCGACCAACCTGAAGCATCGCGCGTCATTCTGCGTACGGACCATCTCGGGCGCGTGGCAGACGGCGTCGCCATTGTGAATGACGTTTCGTTGGAGGTGTTTCACGGCGAATTGCTGGGGATCGTGGGCGCCAGCGGCTCGGGCAAGAGCTCACTGCTCCGCCTGTTGAACCGTCTCGACGAACCGACTAGCGGAACCGTCTACCTGGACGGTATCGATTACACAAGGATCGCGCCGCGTGAGCTGCGGCGGCGTCTGGGCATGGTGACGCAGCGTCCGTTTCTATTCCCTGGGACCGTCGCTTCCAACCTCCAGTTCGGGCCTCAACAACGTGGAGAGGTGCTGCCGGACGAGACCATTGACTCACTGTTGCGGCAGGTCGGAATGGACGGCTTTGCGGCACGCGATGTCGCCAATCTTTCTGGCGGCGAACAACAGCGCGTATCATTGGCCCGCGCACTGGCGAACCAGCCGCAGATGCTGCTGCTCGACGAACCAACCTCCGCGCTCGACGAAGATGCCAAGCTCGGTGTGGAGCAGTTGATTCGCGAGCTTGCAACGGCCAGCTCCCGAACCTTCATCCTGGTCACGCATGATCGCGAGCAGGCGCGCCGGATCTGCGACCGCGTAGGCACCATGGAGCGTGGCCACCTCACTCACATGGGAACACCGCAGGAGGCGCTGCGTGCTTAAATCGCTATTTCACACCCAGGTCTCGCTTGGACTCGCGCAAGCCGCCATCGCGGCGATCTTGGCTCTGGCTGTTGTTTTGCTCGCACGCCGGCGCAACATCAACTTGGAGAGCGATACTGCTGTTGCCCTGGTGCGGGGAATTGTGCAAATCGTGATTGTGGGCTCGGTGCTAGCGCTTCTGTTGAAAGCGCCGCGCTGGTCAAGCGTCTTTCTCCTAGCTGGAATGTTATTTGCCGCAGGCTCGATCTCGGCCCGCCGCGCGAAGAACATCCCGGGCGCCCGCAGGGTCTCTACCCTGGCCATCGCTGCCGGTGCCGGCTCAGTCACCGCAATCATGACGTGGGCCGGCGTGATCGATACGGCCATCACAGCCCTCATCCCGGTTGGGAGCATGATCATCGCCAACGCCATGAACACCAACGGGCTGGCGTTGAATCGCTTCCGCTCCGAAGTTCTGGCCCACGCGGGTGAGATCGAAACTGCTCTGGCGTTAGGCGCTGCACCGGACGCCACCGTAAACCGCTACGCCGAGGCAAGCATGCAGGCATCGCTGATTCCCGCTATCGACAACCTGCGTTCACTTGGAATCGTCTGGATACCGGGATTAATGACGGGCATGCTGCTCTCCGGCGCGGACCCGCTCTACGCCGCTATCTACCAGTTCGTGGTAATTGCCATGATTCTGGCTTCTTCCGGCCTCACCTCATTGCTGAGCACACTAATGATTCGCTCCCGCGCTTTCTCTCCAGCCGAGCAGCTGATCCTGAAGGGCGCCTAACGCGGCAGGTACGACTAAAGTCGCGCAACTCTGTGACTAGTTCCCGTGCCCACTGTGTCTTAAGTCACAGCTTTCTCAGTTATGAGCTGCCAAAACTATAGGCACCCTTCTTCCCGCGCGGAGCACGGTGTGCGGAGAGTCGCGTCGGTGCCATTCCGAATCGTGCGCTGTTTGCAGTTGGCAGAGTAGGAAATGCGTTTAGCTTCGTCGCCACAAATTTACGTTCGTCGTGTACTCCCTTTGCTGACGACCGTTGCGCTTGCAGGGGTTGGCGTCTGGACACTCCATCCACGGCCAAGCGTTGGCGGCCTTCCTGCCGAAGGGCTTGCTACTGTGCTGCTCTCTCACGCTCCAGTGGTATTTCCGATCATAGTAGGACTGTCGATAGGCCTCGCAGTGTGGCTGTTGCAGAAGGCGAATACCAGACACCGCGAACTGCAAGCCGCCAATCAGACATTGGCACATCTGAATGAGCAGCTCAACGAGGAATTTCAGAAGGTGGTTGAGTCTGAGCGTCGCTCGCAGTTGTTGTTCCTGTCAAACCCTTGCCCGATGTGGGTTTTTGATTGCGCAACTCTGGCTGTCACCGACGTCAATGACGCGGCGCTACGGCAATATGGCTACACCCGTGATGAATTCCTTCGCCTCACAGCCCTCGATCTTCGACCGCCGGAAGAACACGAGCGGTTCATGGATCGCCTTGGCGAGTTAGATCCCGGCTATGGCTTTCGGGGAGTCTGGGCACATCGACACAAGGATGGCACGCACTTTCCGGTCGAAATCCGTGCTTTTCGGTTTGTACATGGCGGAGCCCTTCGCGAGTTGGTCTTAGGACGCGATGTCAGCGCCAGAGTGGAAGCGGAGCAGGCGCTAGCACGTTCCGAGGCCGCTATGAAATCCATGTTCGACAATGCCCCTTTCGGCATCTGTCGCACCGCGCTTGCTGGCGATCGTTTTGTCGAGCTCAATCCGGCGCTCGCCGAAATGCTGGGCTATAGCCGCGACGAGATGCTCGGGCTCAAGATCTCCAGCCAGGTATATACCCATCCCGACGAGCGTTCGCGCCTCGTTGACGTGCTGCGTCGCACTGGGCGCCTGAACGCATTCGAAAGCACGTGGCGTCGCAAGGACGGCTCGCTAGTTCGCGTACGGGAATGGGGCGTGCTGCGCGACGATGGAGGTCAGGGACCTCAACTCCTGGATGCCTACGTTCAGAACATCACCGAACACAGCACCTTGGAACAGCAGGTTCGCCAGGTGCAGAAGCTGGAAGCGGTCGGCCGCCTGGCCGGAGGCATCGCCCACGACTTCAACAACATTCTGGTTGTAATCCGTCTATCAACCGAACTCATGCTCGGGAAAATAACCATGGATAGTCCCTTGAGCAAACCGCTGCTGCAAGTTCTAAGCGCCGCGGACCGGGCGGCATCGCTGACTCGTCAATTGCTCGCCTTCGGCAGGCAGCAGATGATGCAGACTCGCACCATCAACCTGAACACGGTCGTATCGGAAACGCTACAGCTGTTGCGCCGCACCATTGGCGAGGACATCGAGGTGGTCAGGCATCTCGATCCGGACCTGCGAAATACCCGGCTGGACCCCGACCAACTGGCGCAGGTCATCATGAACCTGGCCATCAATTCGCGAGATGCCATGCCCAGCGGCGGAACTCTTGAGATCGAGACCCGCAACGCAGACCTGGACGCGGCTTATGCCAGGGCCCACGAACCTGTGCAGCCGGGCAAATACGCGATGCTGGCCGTTACCGATAGCGGAGCCGGCATCGACGCCGCGCTGCTCCCCCGCATCTTCGATCCTTTTTTCACCACCAAGGAACTTGGCAAGGGTACTGGATTGGGCTTGTCTATCGTCTATGGAATTGTCAAGCAAAGCGGCGGCTATATCTGGGTCTACAGCGAGCCTGGGCGCGGCACAACGTTCAAGCTTTACTTTCCGATTACGGATTCGGCACTCGAGTGCAAGACAGAACGCGCCGAACCGCAGGCGATCACACGCGGCAAAAGGATACTGGTGGTCGAGGACGAGCGACACATTCGCCAGAATCTGTGTGAGTGCCTGCGACAGCTCGGGTGTGAGGTCATCGAAGCGGCAGACGGAATAGAAGCCCTGGATCGCTTCAAGGACCAGCAAGGGAAGATTGACCTGGTCCTCACCGATCTCGTAATGCCACGTATGAGCGGTCAAGAGTTGTGGAGACAGCTAACTCAACTTCATCCCGAACTCAGCTTCTTATTTATGTCGGGATATAGCGAATACAGCGCTATGCGACAAGATATCCTGAGCCGGCAAACCGCTTTTCTGAATAAGCCGTTCAGCGTGGCCGAACTCTCCAGTGCAATACAACGGGCCCTGGCCCTGCAGGCTTTACAGCGGAAGCAATCCTCTGTCACTGCGTGACAGCATAGGCTATCCCGCGCGGAACAATTCAGCCCAGCTTTCGTCCAGTGTCCGCCAGCGGTCGCGTTCCAATGCGTTCGATTCAGATTCCGGAACGTACAACATCCCGTGACCGTCTTCACAGACCATTTCCGTGCCGGCGAAATTCAGCAGCACACTCCCGGGGCGACCGACGTCAACCGGCATGCTCAGCCGGCGCAGACAGCGGCGGCACCGCTTCTGCTGATCGGCAATGCACCATGTCAGCACCGCAACGGCCAGCGGGAGAAACGTCCAGAAGGCAACCTCGTCAGCCATCGGGTACACGGTGCGGCCCACCCAACCCAGCAGGCCATGCACCATCAGCCAGACGAACATATACACGGAAGCTGTCAGTGCCACCGATTTGGCCAGGAAAAATCCCCACCAGCGGATGTTCTGCCATCCGCGCAGCGACACCGGCCCAAATCCGCCTGCCGCTGCGCGTAATACCCACGCAATGGCGCCCGCACAAATCATGGCGAGAAAAGCAAATACCGCATAGCTGGCCAGCAACGCCTGCGATTGACTCTGGAGAGAAACGCTGTTCATGGGCGCCTGGACAAAGCGATAGCCGGCATTCTCGCTGCGGTCGATTAAGTCGGCTTGCAACTGTTCGGGTGTAGTGCCATCCCGCAGGCGCGCCACTACGCCGACCCGGGCCATGAAGTTACTGAAGCGCAGGGTCGCATCGTCCAGCACGGTCCATACCGAGGTGGAGGGGGCGGGCAACTCGAAAGTTCGCGGCAGCACACCGACGACGGTCATCCGATGGCCATCCAACTCGATGCGCTGGCCGATTACGTTTTTCCCACGGAAGTGAATTTTCCAGAAGTCGTGGCTCAACACCGCGCAGTTGGCGCAGGTGAAGCCATCCGATGGCGGGGGCAGTCGTCCTAGCTCAGCCTTGGCTCCCAGCAGTTGAAAGAATTCCGGCCCAACGCGCGCTTCGATGACCGGAACTTCGCTCCAATCGTCAGAGAGCCGGCTGGGTCCCCAGGAATACAACGCTTGCTCTTCGGCCTGCGGTGCTTCTCTCCAAACCGATCCGAGATAGAGCAGCGTCTCGCTGCGAATGCGAACATACTTGCCTTTGAAACTGACGACCGCGACCCGATCAGGCTGGTACGCCGGTTGGGAGAACAACGAGCTTTTCGGAGGAATAAATCCGCCCGCCAGCAGCAATATCGTCACGGGCAGAAAGCAGGCGGCAAGGCAGGTCCAAGGTGAGCGCAGAAGACGCCGTTTGCGAACCAGGAAGCTCTCGCGGTCGTTGCGGATCCAGAACGCCTCAGCGAAAGCGCTCCAGCAATTACGTATCAGGATGCGTTGGTTGCGACCGTCCAGGCGTCCCGACTCGGCCAGGAAGTTGGCCCAGTGCCATACCTTGCTGCGCCACATCTCCGACCACTCACGGCGGAGCGGCTTGGGAACGATCCAACTCGCAAGCCAAATGGTGCTTCGGCAGCTCTGGATCGTGACTCCCAGCCTGGTGAGCAAAAACATACGGCCACTCCCCACATCCCTAGCGACATGGTACGGCAAGCGCTTAACTACTCAGACGCGAGGTTTGTGGAAAAAGTTTCGTTTAAGGGTAGAGCTGTCCTTGAGGCCAGCGTAACGCCAGCGGAAATTCATCGGGGCTTCAGCCCAGCCAGAGCCCGAAGGGCGTGCGATGACAGCCCAGCATGGAGCCAAAGGCGGAACACTGGGAAGTCGCGAACCCCAGCGCCCATGAGCCCTTCGGGGACGAAGCTCCGGCGATCGAGACGCGGCTCATCCTCGACCTTATGGCACGGAAATAGTCCAAACAGGATCGCGTTCACCCCACCACCTCGTCATACTCAATCACAAACTCGATCTTCGCCGTCTTCTCCAGCATCGCCGAGACGGAGCAGTACTTCTCC
>Ga0335085_10009483_pt1 | contig 14682 bp, 13 predicted proteins | sample Lox_Sample_45_FD_206712 | JGI IMG/M metagenome (GOLD analysis project Ga0335085, IMG submission 206712) | Soil microbial communities from Loxahatchee National Wildlife Refuge, Florida, United States - Lox_Sample_4.5 | ecosystem: Environmental > Terrestrial > Soil > Wetlands | place: USA... | reverse complement strand
GGCGAGACGAAGACGGCGCGCTTCCAGCTCGAGGTGAAGAAGGGCTACGTCGGCGAGACCTACCCGCTCAAGCTCGGGGTGGCCGACGTGCAGCTGGAGGAGTTCGCCACCGAGAAGCTCCAGCTCCCCGTCTCCGACCACCCGCTGGTGGTGGAGCCGAGGAAGGGGCTGGTCAAGCTGGAGGGAGGCGCGGCAGTGCTCGGCCGCCCCGACCCCCAGGCCTCACCGCTCTTCCGGGTGGCCAAGGGAGGCACCGTCGTTCCGCAGCTGGCCCGGGTGAACGGGACGGTGAAGGTGGAGCTGGAGAAAGGCCGCTTCGTCTTCGTCAAGGCCCAGGACGCGCACGAGGTGCGGACCGGGAAGCCGCCCACCCCCAAGGATTTCCAGTCCGTTCCCTTCCGCGAGCCGCCGCAGATCTCGGTGAACCTCGAGCCGGAGAAGGGCGGGCTGGTCGCCTCGGGCGACCGCTTCACGCTCAGCGGCACGGTGACCGACCCCCTGGGCATCCTCGACCTCTACGTGCTGGTCAACGACCAGAAGGTCTTCTTCCGCACCGTGGATGCCAAGAGCACGGAGACGACCAAGCTAAAGTTCACCACCGACTTCCCGCTCAAGGAGGGCGCGAACTACGTGCTGGTGGTCGCCAGGCAGACCCAGGACTACGGGGCCCGGAGGGCGCTCGTCATCCGGCGCCGTCCCGCGGCGGTGGCCCAGGCCCTGGCGCACTCCTCGTCGGAGGGAACCACCAGCGGGTGGGTGCGGCCGGATGGCACCCCGCCCGCTCCGCCCGCTGACGCGCGCGCCGCCGGCAAGCCCTAGGCGGTCGGGCCGGCCGCCAGGGCGGCGCGCAGCGCGCCCGGACGGTTGGTGATCAGCGTGTCCACGCCCCAGCGCCGGAGCAGCTCGGCCCGCGCGGGATCGTCCACCGTCCACACCGCCACCTCTCTTCCCCGGGCATGCCAGCGCCGCACCCGCGCCTCGGTGACCTGGGCATCGGCGGGGTGGACCGCGTCACGCCCCGCCAGCCGGGCGAGCAGACCGGCCTCGAGCCAGGAGGGCCGGTCCGGATCGAGGAGGTAGCCCCGCTTCAGCGCCGGCGCCCGGGTGGCCAGGGCGAGGAGGCACAGGGGCTGGAACGACGACACCACCACACGCTCCCGGGGCCCGCCCTCGAGGAGAAGCCCGGCCACGGCCGCTGCCAGCGCGAGCCCGGGCCCGTCCGCCTTGAGCTCGATGTTGAGCCAGGCCGAGCCGGGCAGCGCCTCGAGGACCTCCCGGAGGAGCGGGATGCGCGCCGCAGCTCCGCCCCCCGGCCGGGCCACCTCGAGCGTGCGCAACGTCGCCCAGGGCTCCTTCGATACCCGGCCCGGGCGTCCGGTGAGGCGGTCGAGCGTCTCGTCGTGGAAGACGACCACCTCGCCGCTCCGGCACAGCCGCGCATCGAGCTCCACGCCGTCCGCACCCTGCGCCAGGGCGAGCTGGAACGCGGGGAGCGTGTTCTCCGGTGCATCTGCGCTCGCGCCGCGGTGGCCGAGGATGCGCATGGGCCGGGCATGGCTACGGCCTCGGGTCCGCTCCGGTCAAGGGCTCTGGCCTGCTCCAGCTTGCACAGAGGGCCCGCCGATGCGAGGGTGCCGCTCACACAGGATGCCTCGCCTCGGCCTCGGAGAGTTGCTGGTCATCGGCTTCGTGCTGCTGGTGGTGCTCTCCGCCTCGCGCATGGCCGCGCTGGGGAATGCTCTGGGAAAGTTCGTCTACTCCTTCCGCAAGGCGGCGCGCGGGGAGGGATTCGTCGACGGGCGGGCGCGGCCCCTGGCCCGCTCTTCTGCCCCCGAGGACGCCGAGACCTCTCCCTCCGAGCGACCGCCCCCCGGCTCGTCGCATTCCTGACGGCGAGGAGCTCCTGCCCGGTCTGCTTCATCCCTCGTCGTCGAGATCTAGAACCGCCCGGAGACTCCGACGCCCACCCCGGTCGGGGTCACGGCGACGGCCGGCCACCAAACTGGGGGATGAGCGGACCGTCCCCGAAGTAGACGACCCCCCCGAGGTTCGGGAGGAACATGAAGGACGACGACATGGACGTGAGCGCGCCGCCGCCGGCCAAGAGGCCGATGGCCCCGACCTCGGCGACCATGATCTGCCAGCCGTACCAGTCTCCTGCGGCGGGCTCGGACACAGCGCTCGTTGGCGGCGGTACCTCGGCCGGATTCGCGCTCGCCACCGGCCCGACGAGAGCCGCCCCGACGTAGGCCGCCGCACGCACGTGCATCCGTTCCGCATCTTGCTGGCTCCGCCGCGCCCTTGCCACCGGTTCGGCCTCATCCCTCGTCCTCGAGCTCCGGCGGGGGCGGCCGCTCGCTGCCGGCGACCTCGGTCCGGCCGAGGGCGAGCAGGCTTCTGGCCTCGGCGCGGAGAGACGGATGGAGCCCGCCGTCCTTCGCCACCTCTTCCCAGTCTGCTCGGAAGAGCAGCGGGAGGACCTTCACCCCCACCTCGGGCGGCAGGTAGGGATTGAGCACCAGCGCCCTCCGGACCGCGTGGCGCTGCCCCCACCTCGACCTCCAGACCTCGACCAGCGGGCCGGTGCCCGCCGGGCGCCGCGCGGCCAGGCGCACCACGCGGTCCTCGGTCAGCCGCGGATTGAGAAGGAGGTTCCGCACCACCGCCGGGCTGCTGGCCTGCGCCAGGCGGGAGAGCGCATCCGGGTCCCGCGCAGTGCGAGCCAGCGTCTTGAGGAACCCCAGCGTCTCGGTGAAGGTACGCGCGTCGGCCGCCTCCCCGACCTCGTCCTGCAGGGTGCGCCACGCCGGGCCGGAGGCGAGCAGGGCGGCCACCTCCTCGCCGAGCACCTCGGGGGGGAGGAGCGACAGGGCGTCGGTCACCTCGCGTGCCAGGTGGGGGTCCTCGAGAGCGGAGAGGACCGCGCCGAGCACGCACAGCGCGGCGTCGTCCCCGGACCGGGAGAGAACCAGGAGCTCGCTCAGCATCCGGGCCGCATCGGGCGGGGCCAGCTCGCGCAGCGCGCGCGCCACGGCATGCCGGCGAAGCCCGGCGCCTCCGGCCACGGCGTGCATCCGCCGGACGAAGTGCAGCGCCTGTTCCCGGGCGGACGCCGTGCCCTTCACCTCGGCCCTACCGCCCGCCCACCGCCGCGGCGCTGACCTTGAGCCGCAGCCCAGTCAGCTCGGTGGGGGGCTCGTCGAAGAGGAGGACGAAGTCGGTCCCCTTGCCCGGGGCCACCGCGGGCGCGCTCTGCTCGAGGCGGACGCGGAGCGCCTCGACGTCCTGGCGCGTCCCGGCCTCCACCAGGTCCTCGGGCGTGGGCACCGCCCCGGCCAGGCCCTCGCTCGCCCCGAGGAGCTGGCTCCCGTCCCAGATCTCGGCCCGGACCCGGACCTGCCCCGGACGGTCCCCTCGGTTCTCCACCCGCCCGCGCACGTAGGCCAGCGGGCGGCCGCCCCGGGTCTCGTACAGCCCATTGCTCACGTCCCGGGTGACGATGCCGCTGGGCGGGACGAAGAGGGAGGCCCAGCGGGCCGGCGACAGAGCCGCCCAGTCCAGCCGCCCCTCGTTCACGTACACGTTGCCCACCGCCGCCAGCACCAGGACGAGGAGGGCCGCCACTCCGATGTTCACCACCGTCCCGCTCACCCGCCGCGCCCGGCCGAGCTCGCGTCGCTCCTCGAGGCCGAGGACGGCCGTCCCGGTGGGGGGCCGGCTGATGCGGCCGATCGGCGTCGCCGCCACCGGCGGAAGGCTCACCGAGGGGGTGGGAGGCGGCGCCTCCGGGGCCGCGTCGGGCACGTCGGCGAGGAGCGAGGTGGGCGCCGCGGGCTCCTCGGCGCGGGCGGGCTCGGGCATCTCGAAGAGGGCCGCGCGCTCGCCGGCATTCTCCTCCCCTCTGCCCGGGCCGCCGGGGAACGGCTCCTCGTCGAGCGGCGTGGCGCTCCGCCCGAAGAGCTCCCCGGTCGGGGTCTTCACCGGGACGGGCGTGTGCGGCACGGGGGGAGGGGGGGGAGGGAACGGCTCGCCCGGCTCGTCCGCGGCGGCGGCGGCGGCAGCGGGAGTGATGGGCGGACGGCTCTCCAGCGAATCGAAGTCCAGCGCCCGGTCCGACGGTGGTGCAGCCGGTGGTGGCACGATCGGCCCGTCGAGATTGAGGTCGCCGAAGTCGAGCTCCGACGCGGCGCTGGGCGGCGGCAGGTCCAGCCCGCCCTCGAGCGACCCCTGCCACGACGACTCGGGCGAGCCGGTGTCCAGCTCCAGGCGTCCGCCGTCCGGGGGCTCCTCGGGAGGGGGAGCCATTTCCTCGGGCAGCGCCTCGTGCCCCGCTCGCTGCGGCGCCGGGGTGCGGGCCAGCGGCGTGGTCGGCGTCCGGGCGTGCGCGTCCCGGAGGTCCGGTGGAGCCGGGGCGAGAACCGGCGGCTCGGGAGGCCGAGGAGGCGGGGCGTAGCTCCACTCCGGATCCCGGGGCGGCATCACCGCCCGGCGGGCCTCCGGCGCCTCGACGTCGACGTCGAAGTCGTCCGAGGCGGGGGGGCCGCCCGGCTCCACCTGGACGCCGAGCGCCGCGGCCGGAGTCCCCCGTGCGGGCGTCTTGTCCAGCTCGGAGAGGGCATCCGGCGGTCCGAACTGGGCGAAGGGGTCCGCGGCGGCGGCCGCGTCGGGCTCCAGGGGCCGGCTGACGCGAAAGGTGTGGCGGCAGCGGGTGCACCGCACCTTGACGCCCTTCGGTGTCACCTTGTCATCGGGGATCCGAAAGCGCGTCTGGCACTGGGGGCAGGTGACGATCATCCAGGACGCGGAGTGCGGGGTGTTGCGAAGCATACCCTGGGTACCGCTCCACCGCGGTGCGGCACAAAGCCGGGGCCGGGCTTGCCCGGGGCCCGATCCGGCTGCTATCCATTGGAAAAACCACACTTCCTGGCTGTCCACGCTGCGGCGCGGCACCGCCCTGAGGAAGGTCGCCCGGCGCGGGGCCATGAAGGTCCCGTCCCCCCGGCAGTGACGACTGGCAGACGATGACCGACGCCGAGCAGGCCGCCCCGCCCTCCCCTCCGCGGGAGCCGAAGATCATCAAGCGGTACACCAACCGCAAGCTCTACGACACGGTGGAGAGCCGGTACGTCACGCTCGACGAGATCGCCGAGATGATCAAGCAGGGCGCGGAGGTGAAGATCGTCGACAACCGGAGCAAGGACGACCTCACCTCCATCACCCTGGCGCAGATCATCTTCGAGGAGGAGAAGAAGCAGAACCAGATGCCGCTCTCGGTGCTGCGGGAGATCATCCGGCGCCCGGGCGAGGTGGTGAGCGGCTTCATCGAGCGGGAGGTCAGCCCGCGCGTGGCCTCCATCCGGGAGGAGGCGGAGACGCGCATCGACCGCCTTCTCGGGCGGGAGGCCGGCTCGGAGGGCACGCTGCGCGAGGACCTTCTGCGCATGAGCCAGCGCGCCCTGGAGGACTGGCAGCGCAAGGTGGACGAGCGGGTGAAGTCGGCGGTGGAAGGCGTGCTGGGGAACCTCCCCGCCCTCGGGCATGACCTGCAATCGCTCACCCGCCGCCTGGAGGAGCTGGAGAAGCGCCTCGACGAGCTGGAGAAGCGCTAGGCCAGCTCGGCGTGGGCGCCGGCGTCCGGGCGGGCTCCCCGCTCCCAGATCGCCTGCACCACGGTTCGCATCGCCCCGGCCGCCTGGCTCCTCGGTGCGTACTCCCAGATGGTCTGTCCGTGGCTCTGCGCCTCGTCGATCCTGACGTACACCCCGAGGCCGGGGGTGACCTTCCCCGGAAAGTATGTCTCCAAGCGCTCGAGGATGGCCGCGGCGAGGGAGGTCTTGCGGACGAGCATCGGCACCACGGCACTGATGTGCAGACCGGGCACCGACTCCTCCTCGGCCACCCGCTCCACGGTCCGCGCCACCTCGGCGCAGCCGTCGAGCGCCAGGTAGGTGAGCGCCACCGGGAGCACCACCTCGGTGGAGGCGACGAGGACGTTGGACACCGCCGGTCCGAGCGACGGCGGGCCGTCCAGGACCACCAGGTCGTACAGGCCGGAGGCCTCGCCGAGCCGATCCGCAAGGCGGTGCAGCGGCCGCGGCGCACCGGCCAGCGCGGCGGGGAGCCCCCGGAGCTGCTTGTAGGCGGGGACCACCGAGAGACCCTGGATGCCGGTGGACCGTGCCACCTGGGCCAGGGACACCTCTCTGTCGGTGAGCCAGTCGAAGGCGTTGGGGACCAGGGTGCGCACGTCCAGCCCGAGCGTCTTCCCGGCGTGCCCTTGCGTGTCCAGGTCCACGAGCAGCACCCGGGCCCCTTGCTCGGCCGCGGCCCAGGCGGCGAGGTGCACGGCGAGCGTGGTCTTCCCCGTGCCGCCCTTCTCGTTGACGAAGGCGATGCGCCGCATCACGGCGTCTGACGGCTGGCGAGCAGCGCGTCGACCTTCTTCTCCACCGAGCCGAGCAGGGCCTCGAGATCGGCCACCTTGGAGCGCAGCGACTCCACGTCGGCGCTGGAGGGAAGGTTCATCGCCGCCAGCGCCGTGCGCAGGCTCTTGTCCACCGTCCCCTTGGCGGCCAGCGACCGGGAGACGAGCGTCTGGAGCGCGGCGACGAACCTCTCGTTGGAGAGCAGCGCCGAGGCCAGCTTCCCGACCCGCTCCTCGCCCGTCTCCACCAGCTTCTTCACCACCGGGTTGTTCTTGAGCATGACCGGCTTCCTCGGGCGGGCGGCAAGGGGGGCGTTTCGCTGGCCCTCTTCGCAGCGGCTGCCGCGGGCTGTCAAGGCGCGCTCGATTGACAGCCGGGGAGGCGCTTCCCTACGGTGCCGCGCCCCCCCGATGACCCAGCTTCTCCGGAAAAGGCTGCTCGTCGTCACCGGAAAGGGAGGGGTGGGGAAGAGCACCGTCTCCGCCGCGCTGGCGCTGGAGCTCGCCCGGTCCGGGCGGCGGACCCTGCTCTGCGAGGTCAATGCCGGCGGCCGGGCCACCGCGCTCCTCGGTCATCCGCCGGCGGGCCCGGCGCTCGCGCACCTCGAGGGAGAGCTGTGGAGCGTCGATGTCCGTCCGAGCGAGGCGATGCGGGAGTACGTCCTGCAGAAGATCCGCTTCGAGCGGGTATACCGGGCGGTGTTCGAGAACCCGCTGGTGCGGTCTTTCCTCCGCTTCATCCCCTCCCTCCCCGAAACGGTGATGCTCGGCAAAATCCTCTGGCACCTTCGTCAGTCGGAGGAGGACCGCCCGCTCTGGGACGCGGTGGTGGTGGACGCGCCGTCCACCGGGCACGCCCTGACCTTCCTCGGTGTCCCGGAGGTGCTGCTCCGGACTCTGCCTCCGGGGACGATGGCCGAGGAGGCGGAGTGGATGCACCGGGACCTGGTCGACCCGGCGGTCACCGGGACGGCGGTGGTGTCCCTGCCGGAGGAGCTGCCCATCCTCGAGTCGCTCGAGCTCGGCGCCGGGCTCCGCGCGCTCCACCTGGCCCTGGATGCGGTGGTGCTCAACCAGGCCACCGCGCCCCGCTTCCAGGCCGCGGACCTGGCGGCGCTGGCCGGCCTTCCGCGGCTCCGGGCCCTGGCCGCCTCCCACGTCGCGGAGGCGGACCGGACCCGTGACGCGGTGGAGCGGCTCGGGTCGCTCGAGGTGCCGGTGGTCGCCCTGCCCCGGCTGTACCAGGGGGGAATGGACCGCGCCGGGGTGGAGGCGCTCGGCCGGGCGCTGTTCTCCGGGCTGGGAGGGGGAGCATGACGCCCATCGAGGCGGCCCTCCGCACCCGCGGAGTGGTGGTGTGCGTCGGCCCGGGCGGGGTGGGCAAGACGACGCTCTCCGCCGCGCTGGCCCTCCAGGGAGGAGGCCTCGGACGCCGCTCCCTGGTGTGCACCATCGACCCGGCGCGCCGGCTCGCCTCGGCGCTCGGCCTCTCCGAGCTGGGGAACGTGGCCCGGCCCATCCCCCAGGCGTCGCTCGGGGCGGCCGGGGTCCAGCTCATCGCGCCGGTGGAAGCGATGATGCTGGACATGAAGCAGTCCTGGGACGAGCTCATCGCCGCCACCGCGACGCCCGAACAGCGGGACCGCATCCTGGCCAACCGCTTCTACCAGTCACTTTCCACTGCGCTGGCCGGGAGCCAGGAATACATCGCGCTGGAGAAGCTGTGGGAGCTGCACAGCACGCGCCCCGGGGACCTGGTCGTGCTCGACACGCCCCCCACCGCGCACGCGCTCGATTTCCTCGATGCCCCGTCCCGGGTCCTGGAATTCCTGGAGACCGATGCGGCGCGCTGGTTCCTCGCCCCGGCGCTGCGCGGGGCGCAGGTGGGGCTCAAGCTGGTCGGGCTGGGCGGCAACCTCGTCGGACGGACGCTCTCGCGCATCGTCGGGATGCAGACCCTGGCCGACCTCTCCGCCTTCCTCCTGGCCATCAGCGGCCTCAACGAGGGGTTCCGGCAGCGGGCCAGCTCGGTGCGCGCGCTGCTCGCCTCGGAGACGACCACCTTCCTCCTCGTCGCCGGGCCCGCGCCCGAGCGCCGGGAGGAGGTGGTCCGCTTCCATGCCGCGCTCCGCGCGCAGGGGCTCGACGTGGCGGCGGTGGTGGTCAATCAGGTCCACGCCGCCGTGGCGGCCGAGGACGTGGCGCGCGCCGGGGAGCTTCCCCAGCCGGTGCGCGGGAAGATCGAACAGACCATCGAGGAGGCCAGTGCCCTGGCCGAGGCGGATGCGCATGGCGTCTCGGCGATGGGCCAGGCCGTCTCCCCCACCCCGGTGTTGACCGTGCCGCGGTTCGCCGGAGAGGTGCACGACCTGGGCGCACTCTGGCGGGCGGGCGCCTACCTGGTGGCCGGAGCGCCCCGTCCGGACTCGCCTCCCCCGGCTCCCGGAGAGCCCTAGCGCCCGGACCCCCCAGGTTGGCAGACTCGACAGCCGTGCGCACGGCCGCAGTCCTCCTCCTCGCTCTCGTCTGCGGGTGCGCCTCCGCGCCGGTGGGCGGCACCCACGAGCTGACCATGCCCCCGCTCGAGGTCCGGGGAGATGCGTCGCTGGCCCGGATGAACGAGGAGGAGCTCTTCGCCAACGGCACCTCGGCCTTCGCCTCCCGCGACTGGACCCGCGCCGCCGCCTGCTTCGAGCGCCTGGCGGTGGCCTACCCCCAGGCCAAGAACCGGGTGCTGGCCCTGTACAACGCCGGCCTGGCCCGCGAGCGCCTGGCCGACTGGGACCAGGCGCGCGAGCACTTCGCCGCCATCGCCGACCCCCTCGGGACCGGGGACGCGCTGGATGCAGCCTTCCACCTCGCCGAGACGCTCTACCACCTCGGCCGCTATGGCTCGGCGGTGGACATCCTCCAGCGCATCGCCACCCGGGACGACCTCTCCCTCGGCAGGAGGCTCGAGGCCCTGGTGCAGAAGGGGGTGTGCGAGGTGGAGGACGGCCGGCTCGACGACGGGGAGAAGACCCTCCGGCAGGCGGTGAGCCTGTGGAGCACGGCGCCGGACCGGGACGCGCTCGACGACTACTTCCCGGCTCAGGGGCAGTTCTTCCTCGGCGAGATCTACCGGCTGCACTACGCCGCCGTCCGACTCGACCCGAGCGCGGGCGCGGATCAGCTCTCCAAGGATCTGGAGTACAAGGCCGAGCTCCTCCTCTCGGCGCAGGGCCACTACCTCCGGGCGATCAAGATCGGCAACGCTTACTGGGCCACCGCCTCGGGAACGCAGATCGGAGGCCTCTACCAGGACATGTACCAGCAGATCGCCGAGGCCGAAGCTCCGCGCGAGCTCGATGCCGAGGAGGCGGTCATCTACAAGCAGGAGGTCCGCAAGCGGGTGCGGGTCCTGCTCACCAAGGCGATCACCGTCTACGAGAGCACGCTGGCCACCGCCGAGCGGCTCGGATCGAGCGGCCCCTTCATCGACCGGGCCCGGGAGGGGCTGGAGAAGATGAAGCAGCTCCTGCTCGCCGATGCCGCCGAGGAGGAGCCGGCGTCGGAGGAGCAGCGGCCGCCCGCGTCTCGGCGCATCCCGCCCGCGCGGCCACGGCCGCCGGCAGGCACACCGCCGGCGCCTCCCGCTCGCGCCGCCTCGGGCGGCTCGGGCTGACTTTCCACAGGCAACCCCACCCGACTCCCGGCCCGCCGCGCGGTTGACGGCGACGGCCTTTCTCGGGCCAGAGTGCGGGTGAGGTCCCGCACGCGGGGCCGCCCGGAGGGACGACATGAGCGCAACCGTCCAGACAGAGAGCGTCTCGCCAGGAGTCGCCGCCTGGACCCGCATCTCGCGCCACCTGAGCGAGGACCTCTTCGGAGGCCCGCGCCTCCTCAAGTTCGCCTGGGTGATCAACGTCCAGAAGGGCGGGACCTTGCTCTTCATCGCCGCGCTGATGCTCGTCTACCGGAACTTCTCCACGGTGGTCTGGGTGTACCTCGCGCTCCACGGGACCTATGGTCTCTGCTGGCTGCTCAAGCACGCCGCCTTTCCCGACCCCTCCTGGGAGAAGCGCATCACTCTCGGCGGCGCGTTCATGAGCGTGGCCACCGTGCTCGGCCCGTACTGGCTCTTCCCCTTCCTCCTGATCTCGGACGTGCTTGGGCCACGGCCAGCGCCGGGGCTTCCCCTGATCGCCTTCTGCATCGGGCTCCACACGCTGGGCGTGGCGATCATGCTGAGCGCCGACGGTCAGAAGTTCTTCACCCTCCGGGTGCGGCGCGGGCTCATCGAGGACGGGATGTTCAGGCTCACCCGGAACCCGAACTACCTGGGCGAGATGATGATCTACGCGACTTACGCTCTGCTGGTCGGACACTGGATTCCCTGGGCGGTACTCGCCTGGGTGTGGATCGGCATCTTCCTGCCCAACATGCTGAACAAGGACGCCTCCCTCTCGCGGTATCCGGGATGGGCTGCCTACAAGGCACGCACCGGGTTGCTGCTCCCCCGCATCCGGCAGCACCCTGCGCCGAATGTTCGGGCGGCGACTGGCTCCGCGTGACGCCGCCGCCTCGTTCCCCTGCGCTCGTCGAACGTCTCTCCCGAAGGGCGGGGCCAAGGCTTGCCCGCGAAGACGCCGCCACGCCGAGCCCCTCCGGAAGCCCGCGCAGCCTTTGCGCGAATACCGAGCTCGCTCCGCTGTCCGCGCATCCTCTGCGCCGTGAGATGGCGACGCCGCTCGATGTGGCGTCGCGATCCTCGTCGCAATCGAGAGAGTGCTAGAGCGTCCCGCTCTCTCGAGAGGGCGACGATGCGCAGAGCACTTCTGCTGTTCTGGCTGACGCTTCCGGCGATCTCGCTGGGCAACGAGAGCGTGACTGGTACGGCCGCCGACCCGACCGTGCACCGGCATTTCGGGTTCTTCCTTCACATGGACGTGGGCGTGGGCTACCTCGGCACGTCCGTGTCGGGGACCAGCGCCACGCCATCCCTTTCGGGAGCGGCGCTCCCGCTGTCGATCATCATCGGCGGCGCAGTCGCCGAGGACTGGATCATCGCCGGAGACCTCTGGGGTGCGGGAGGCCCATCGCCGAGCGGCGGCACCTGGGGAGCCACCGTGCTCAGCGGCGTCGGACTGAACGTGACGCACTACTTCATGCCGGCCAACGTCTTCGTCTCGCTCAGCCCGTCCTTCACGGCGCTGACCGTCGACACCGGCCAGGGCTTGAACGGCCAGACCTTCGTCGAGCGAACGAAGACCGGGTTCGGCGGCAAGCTGGTGGTGGGCAAGGAGTGGTGGGTGGGCGACCACTGGGGGCTGGGGATCGCCGCAGAAGGATTCTTCGCCGTCAACCACGACAACGGCACCGGCTCGACGGGGACCTGGACCACCTTCGGGGGTGGGTTCGTCTTCAGCGCAACCTACAACTGAAGGCGCCGGGCGTTGGCCGAGCTCGAGCGGGCAGCGGAGGTTCGAGCCATCGCGTGGGTCACAGCTTACTGGTTGCTGCCGGTCGCGGTGACCGAACTCGGATTCGATCCCGCCGCCACCGCCGCGCCCACGCTGGTCAGCGCCCCCGTCGCCGCGTTGATGCTGTAGGCCGAGACGCTGTTCGAGCTGAAGTTGGCGGTGTAGACGAATCCCCCGGAGGGATCGACGGCGACCGAGGTGGGATTCGACCCAGCCGCCACCGCCGCGCCCACGCTGGTCAGCGCCCCGGTCGCCGCGTTGATGCTGTAGGCCGAGACGTCGTTCGAACCGCGATTGGCCACGTAGACGAAGTTCGCTGCAGGGTCGGCGGTGACCGAGCTCGGCGTCGTCCCTGCCGCCACCGTCGCGCCCACGCTGGTCAGCGCCCCACTACTCACGCTGATCTTGTAGGCGGACACGTCGCCGGAGGCGCCATTCGCCACGTAAGCGAACTTCCCCGAGGGATCGATGGCGACCGAGGTTGGTCCCGTTCCGGCCACGACCGTCGCGCCCACGCTGGTCAACGCTCCGGTGCTTGCGTTGATGCTGTAAGCCGAGACGTCGTTCGTGCCCTGGTTCGCCACATAGGAGAACCGGCCCGACGAATCGACGGCGACCGACATCGGTCCCGTCCCGGCCGCCACGGCCGGTCCGACGCTGCTGAGCGCCCCGGTGCTCTGGTTGATTGTGTACGCGGAAACGTTGTTCGAGCCGTGATTGGCCACGTAGGCGAACCGGCCCGAAGGGTCGACGGTGACCGAGCCCGGAGCTGTTCCCGCCGCCACCGTCGCGCCCACGCTGGTCAACGCTCCGGTGCTGGCGTTGACCGTGTACGCCGAGATGTCATTCGAGGTGGCATTGGCCACGTAGGCGAACCGGCCCGAAGGATCGACGGTGACCGAGCCGGGCGCTGAACCGGCAGCCACGGGCGAGCCAATGGCGGTCAGCGCCCCAGTGCTCGAATTGATCGTGTAGCCGGAGACATTGTTCCCGAGGGAATTCGCCACGTAGGCGAACTTCGGGACGTAACGCACCGACCCGGGGCCCAGGGCGAGCGCGATGGAGGTCGGATTCGCGCGGGCGGCGAACGTCTGAAGCGGTGTCAGCCCCCCCGTGCTCCCGTTGATGCTGTAGGTCGAGACATCGTTCGAGGTTGCATTGACTACGTAGGCGAACTTCCCCGAGGGATCGACCTCCACGTAGATCGGGTTGGCTCCGGCCGCGACTGTCGGGCCGAGGCTGGTGAGCGCCCCCGTGCTGCCGTTGATGCTGAAAAGCGAGACATCGGCCGAGCCGAAGTTCGCCACGTAGAGAACCCTGCCCGTGGAGTCGACCTTCACCGAATTGGGGCTCGTCCCCGCCGTGACCGTCGCGCCCACGCTGGTCAGCGCCCCTGTCGCCGGGTTGATGCTGTACGCCGAGATGTCGTTGGTGCTCTGATTCGCTACGTAGAGAAACCTGCCCGTGGGGTCCACCGTGATGGCGTAAGGCTGCGTCCCGGCGAGGACGTTCGGCCCGATGCTCGTCAGGGCCCCGGTGCTGCTGTTGATGCTGTAGGCCGAGACGTCGTTCGACGTCTTGTTCGCCACGTAGAGGAACCTGCCTGCCGGGTCCACGGTGGAGGCATCGGGCCCCGTTCCGGCCGCCACGGCGGGACCGATGCTCGTCAGGGCACCGCTGCTGCCGTTGATGCTGTAGGCCGAGACGTTGTTCGAAACGGAATTCGCCACGTAGGCGAACCTGCCAGAGGGCTCGACGATGATGGAGAACGGAACCGAACCCGTCGCCACGGGTGAGCCGATGCTGGTGAGGACCCCGGTGACCGCGTTGATGGCATAGGCCGAGACGTTGCTCGAACCGGTGTTCGCCACGTACACAAACTTGCCCGAATGATCGACGGCGACCCACCGCGGATTCGTTCCAGCAAACACGTAACCGTTGGCGCGAAGCCGTCCGGTACTGCCGTCCACGGTGTACATGGAGACGGTGCCGTCATTGTAGTTGGCCACGTAGGCGAACCGCGTTGCCAGCACGTCGTTGACGGTGATCACCACGCCGGCGGTGGTACTCCCGCCTGTGTTGCTGGCCGTCACCGTGTAGGTGGCCGTCGGGGTGATGGCCGTCGGGGTCCCACTGATGATGCCATCGGTGGCATTTAGCCCCAGCCCGGCAGGAAGTGCCGGCGACACCGAATAGGAGACCACCGGTCCGCCACCGTTGGTCGGTGTGTTGGGCGTGATGACCGTCCCCTTCGTGTAAACGGCGGGGTTAGCGGAGTAGGTCAGGTTCGTGGGTGCCACGTCCTTGACGGTGATGCTGAGGGTGGCCGTGGTGCTGCCCCCGGTGTTGCTCGCCGTCACCGTGTAGTTGGCCGTGGCGGTGATGGCCGTCGGCGTCCCGGTGATGACGCCGGTGGTGGTGTTCAGGCTCAGCCCCGCCGGCAGCGCCGGTGACACCGAGTAGGCAGTTGGCGGCCCGCCGCTGCTGCTCGGCGTGTTAGGCGCGATGGCCACGCCCCGGGTGTAGGTCGCCGGATTCGCCGAGTAGGTCAGATTCGTCGGTGGGCCATCCTTGACGGTGATGCTGAGGGTGGCCGTGGTGCTGCCTCCGGTGTTGCTCGCCGTCACCGTGTAGTTGGCCGTGGCCGCCACGGCCGTCGGCGTCCCGGTGATGACACCGCTCGTGGTGTTCAGGCTCAGCCCCGCCGGCAGCGCCGGAGCGACCGAATAGGACACCACCGCCCCTCCGCTGCTGCTCGGCGTGTTGGGCGCGATGGCCACGCCCCGGGTGTAGGTC
>Ga0335085_10009482_pt1 | contig 14683 bp, 17 predicted proteins | sample Lox_Sample_45_FD_206712 | JGI IMG/M metagenome (GOLD analysis project Ga0335085, IMG submission 206712) | Soil microbial communities from Loxahatchee National Wildlife Refuge, Florida, United States - Lox_Sample_4.5 | ecosystem: Environmental > Terrestrial > Soil > Wetlands | place: USA... | reverse complement strand
TGTCCGCGGCCGCCTGCGCCTTCTTGAACTCGATCGCGCCCTCGTAGAGCGCGCGTCCGGCGATGGCACCGATCACGCCCTCCGGAACGAGCTTCGCGCAGATCGCCTGCACGTCCTTGACGCTGTGCAGACCGCCCGAGGCGATGATCGGCGTGCGGATCGCCTGCGCGAGCCGCAGCGTCGCCTCGATGTTCACGCCGGTCATCATGCCGTCGCGGCCGATGTCGGTGTAGACGAGCGCCTCCAGGCCGTAGTCCTCGAACTTCTTCGCCAGGTCGACGACATCGTGGCCGGTCATCTTCGACCAGCCCTCGACCGCGACCTTGCCTTCCTTCGCGTCGAGGCCCGCGATGATGTGCCCGGGAAACGCGTAGCAGGCGTCCGAGAGGAAGCCGGGGTTCTTCACCGCGGCCGTGCCGATCACCACGTAGCCGACGCCCGCATCCAGATAGCTCTCGATCGTGTCGAGGTCGCGGATGCCGCCGCCGATCTGGATCGGCGTCTTCTCGCCGACCGCCTTGATCATCTCGCGGATCACCTTGTCGTTCTTCGGCCGGCCCGCGACCGCGCCGTTCAGGTCCACGATGTGCAGCCGGCGCGCGCCCTCGCCCGACCAGTGGCGCGCCATGGCCACCGGGTCGTCCGAAAACACCGTGGCCGAGTCCATGCGCCCCTGCTGCAGGCGCACGCAGTGGCCGTCCTTGAGATCGATGGCGGGAATGATCAGCACGGGATGCCGCGGACCGTGTGCAGATTTACGGCAGGAGGATTAGGGCCGCCATTGGACGAAATTGGACAGCAACCGCAAGCCACTGTTCTGGCTTTTCTCCGGGTGGAACTGCACGGCGAAGATGTTATCCCGCGCCACCGCGCAGGTAAAGCTCACGCCGTAGGCGCACGTCGCCGCGACGAGCGCGCGATCCGCGGGCGCCGGATAGTAGCTGTGCACGAAATAGAAGCGGCTGCGGTCGGCGATGCCGTCCCAGAGGGCGTGCGCGCGCGACTGCAGCACTTCGTTCCATCCCATGTGCGGGATCTTGAGCCCGGTCACGGCGAACCTCGGCACTCGCCCGGGCAGCAGGCCCAGGCCGGGCGTGTCGCCCTCCTCGCCGTGCTCGAACAGCATCTGCAGTCCGATGCAGATGCCGAGGAAGGGCTTCGCGCCGGCGGCGGCCACCACCGCTTCGCGCGCGCCGCTCGCCGCGAGCTGGCGCATGCAGTCGGGCATCGCGCCCTGTCCGGGAACGACCACGCGGTCGGCCGCGCCGATCGCTCGCGGGTCCGAGGTGACGAGCACTTCGGCGCGCGGCGCGACGTGCTCCAGCGCCTTCGACACCGAGCGGATGTTGCCCATCCCGTAGTCGACGACCGCGATCTTCAACTAGAGCGAGCCCTTGGTGGACGGCACCGAGCCCTGCGCGCGCGGATCCGGCTCGACCGCCATGCGCAGCGCGCGCGCGAACGCCTTGAACATCGTCTCGCACTGGTGGTGCGCGTTGTCGCCGCGCAGGTTGTCGACGTGCAGCGTGACCTGGGCGTGGTTGGCGAAGCCCTGGAAGAACTCGTGCACGAGGTCGGCGTCGAACTCACCGATCAGCGCGCGCGTGAACTTCACGTGGTATTCCAGCCCGGGGCGCCCGGACAGGTCGATCACCACGCGCGACAGCGCCTCGTCGAGCGGCACGTAGGCGTGCCCGTAGCGGCGCACGCCGGCCTTGTCGCCGACCGCCTTGGCGAAGGCCTGGCCGAGCGTGATGCCGATGTCCTCGACCGTGTGGTGCGCGTCGATGTGCAGGTCGCCCTTGGCCTGGATTTCCAGGTCCAGCATGCCGTGCCGCGCCACCTGGTCGAGCATGTGCTCGAGGAACGGGATGCCGGTGGCGAGCTTCGCCGCACCCTTGCCGTCCAGGTTCAGGCGCACGCGGATCTGCGTCTCCTTGGTGTTGCGTTCGACTTCGGCGCTTCTGTCCTTCATATCATTTCAGTGCCTCACGTAGCGCTGCGAGCAGTATACGGTTTTCCTCCGGCGTGCCGATGGTGAGCCGCAGGCAGTTTTCCAGCAGCGCATGGCCGCCGGAGAAGTCCTTCACGAGAACGCCCTGCGCGCGCACGCGCTCGAAAGTACGAGTTCCCGATCCCTTGTTCCCGGCAATACGCACGAGCAGGAAGTTGGCGGCCGAGGGAAACACCGTCAGCCCCGGCAGGCGCTCGAGCTCCGGCTTCAGCAGTTCGCGCTCTTCCAGCACCTTGGCCGCCTGCGCGTCCAGCACCTTCTTGTTCTGCAGCAGCTTGATCGCCACCGCTTCGGTGAGCACGTTGATGTTGAACGGCGAGCGCGTCTTGTTGAATTCCTCCAGCCACTCGGGCCGGCCGCAGACGTAACCCAGGCGCAGCCCCGCCATGCCGATCTTGGACACGGTGCGCATGACCACCATGTTCGGGAAATCCACGAGGCGCGGCATGAAGGTCGCGCCCGCGAAGGGCTGGTAGGCCTCGTCGATCACCACCAGGCCCGGCGCCGCGCGCACGATGCGCTCGATGTCCGCGACCGCGAACGCGTTGCCGGTGGGATTGTTCGGGAACGCGAGCCAGACCAGCGCGGGACGCTCCTTCGCCATCGCGGCGAGGAACGCGTCGGCATCCAGCGAGAAGTCCGCGCGCAGCGGCATGCCGACGAAGCGCAGCCGGAAGAACAGCGCGTGCATCGAGAACATCGCGAACGAGGGCACAGGCGCCATGACCACCGCGCCCTCGCGCGCGAGCGCGGCGGTGACGTACTGGATGCATTCGTCCGAGCCGTTGCCGAGCAGCACGTCGCAGCCGGCCGGCACCTGCATGACCTCCCGCAGCAGCGCGCGCAGCTTCGTCGCCGAAGGCACCGGGTAGCGGTTCATCGCCACCTCGGCGACGCTCTGGCCGACCTCGAGCGCGAGGCCGTCGGGCAGCCGGTAGGGGCTCTCCATGACGTCCAGCTTCACGAGGCCCGAGGCGTCGACGACTTCGTAGGCGCGCATCGACAGGACCTCCGGACGGATCACCCGCGCCGCGATCCGCTTCGCGTCGGCGCTCACCGCCGGATCCCCGCGCGAATCTGCGCCGCCTTCGCGTGGGCGTGCAGGCCCTCGCCTTGCGCGAGCGTGACCGCGAGCCGTCCGAGGCGGCGCGCGCCGCGGCGCGAGACCTCGATGAGGCTCGAGCGCTTCTGGAAGTCGTAGACGCCGAGCGGCGAGGAGAAGCGCGCGGTTCCCGCCGTGGGCAGGACGTGGTTGGGGCCCGCGCAGTAGTCGCCGATCGCCTCCGAGCTCCAGCGGCCGAGGAACACCGCGCCCGCGTGCCGCAGGCGCGGCAGCAGCGCGCGCGGCCGCGCGACCGCCAGCTCTAGGTGCTCGGGCGCGATTCGGTCGGCGATGGCGCAGGCCTCCGCGAGACTGCGCGTCTCGATGAGCGCGCCGCGCCGCGCCAGCGAGGCCGCGATGACCGCGCGCCGCGGCATGGCCCCGAGCAGCCGGCCGATCGCCCGCTGCACGGCGTCCAGGTAGCGGCGGTTCGGCGACAGCAGGATCGCCTGCGCGGCCTCGTCGTGCTCGGCCTGTGAGAACAGGTCGAGCGCCACCCAGTCCGCCGGCGCGCTGCCGTCGCCGATCACGAGGATCTCCGAGGGCCCCGCGATCATGTCGATGCCGACCTGGCCGAAGACCTGGCGCTTCGCCTCGGCGACGAAGGCGTTGCCGGGACCGACGATCTTGTCGACGCGCGGAATCGCGCGGGTGCCGTAGGCGAGCGCGGCGACCGCCTGCGCGCCGCCGAGCGCGAACACTCGGTCCACGCCCGCGATCGCCGCGGCCGCGAGCACGAGCGGCGCCGGGTTGGGGCTCACCATGATCAGCTCCGGCACGCCCGCCACCTTGGCCGGGATCGCGTTCATGAGCACCGAGGACGGGTACGCCGCCTTGCCGCCCGGCACGTACAGGCCGACGCGCTCGAGCGGGGCCACGCGCTGGCCGAGGCGCGTGCCGTCGGCCTCCGAGAACGACCAGGAGGGCACGCGCTGGCGCTCGTGGAACTTGCGGATGCGCGCAGCCGCCTGCTTGAGGGCGCCTCTCTCCCTCGCGGAGATGCGCTGCAACGAAGAAAGGAGATCTCTCCTGGAAATTTCGAGCGCGCCGATCGAGCGCGTCCTCGCGCCATCGAAGCGGCGCGCGTAGGCGAGCACGGCGGCGTCGCCGCGCCGGCGCACCGCGGCGACGATCGCGCGCACCGCCGCCTGCACGCGCGCGCCCTGCGCCGACTCGTAGCGCGTGATCGCGGCGAGCCGCGCGTCGAAGCCGCCGTCGCGCGTGCTGAGCCTGCGCAGCTTCATTTTCGGCTCGCCCTGGAAAAACGCTCGATCAGCGGCTGCAGCTCGGCGCGCCGCGTCTTGAGCGCCGCCTGGTTGACGACCAGGCGCGCCGACACCGGCATGATCTGCTCGACGGGCACCAGCCGGTTGGCGCGCAGCGTGCGGCCGCTCGACACGAGGTCGACGATCGCGTCGGCGAGATCGACGAGCGGCGCGAGCTCCATCGAGCCGTAGAGCTTGATGAGGTCCACGTGCACGCCCTTGCCCGCGAAGTGCTCGCGCGTGAGGTTCACGTACTTGGTGGCGACGCGCAGCCGCGCCCCCTGCCGGACCGCCTTGCCGTAGTCGAAGCCGCGGCGCGTCGCCACCATCATCCGGCAGCGCGCGATGCCGAGGTCCACGGGCTGGTAGAGCCCGGCGCCGCCGTGCTCGGCGAGCACGTCGCCTCCCGCGATGCCGAGCTCCGCGGCGCCGTGTCCGACATAGGTCGGCACGTCGGCCGCGCGCACCACGACGAGCTGCACGCCGCGGCGCTCGGTGGCGAGGATCAGCTTGCGCGAGCGCTCGGCGTCCTCCCGGGGCGACAGGCCGAGGCGCGCGAGCAGCGGCAGCGTCTCCTCGAGGATGCGTCCCTTGGACAGCGCGATGCGGATGACCGGCATGCGGCTCAGTTTACCTTTCGACGCGTTCGTCACTTGACGCGCTCCACGCGCGCGCCGAGCGCGGCAAGCTTGCTCTCGAGCGCCTCGTATCCGCGGTCGAGGTGGTAAATGCGGTCGACGACCGTCTCGCCCTCGGCCGCAAGCGCGGCGATCACCAGGCTCGCCGAGGCGCGCAGGTCGGTCGCCATGACCTGGGCGCCCGAGAGCCGCTCCACGCCCTTCACGACCGCGACATTGCCTTTGAGCTCGATGCTCGCGCCCATGCGCGCGAGCTCCGGCACGTGCGTGAAGCGGTCGAAGTAGATCGTGTCCTCGATCACGCTGGTGCCGTCCGCGAGCGCGCACACTGCGATCATCTGCGCCTGCATGTCGGTCGGAAATCCCGGAAACGGCTGCGTGACCACGTTCACCGCCTGCGGGCGGCGCGGGCCGGACACCGTGACCGCGTTGGCGTCGCGCCGCAGCGTGCAGCCCGCCTCCTCGAGCTTGAGCAGGGAGGCCTCGAAATGCGCCGGCACCACGTTCTCCAGGCGGATCTTGCCGCGCGTCATCGCCGCGGCCGCCGCGAAGGTCGCCGCCTCGATGCGGTCGGGAATGATCGTGGTGTCGATCGGCCGCAGCGAGCGCACGCCCTGGATGGTGAGCCGGCGCGAGCCGAGACCCTCGATCTTCGCGCCGCAGGCGGCGAGCACCTCGCCCAGCACGGTCACGTCGGGCTCCACGGCCACGTTCTCGAGCACCGTCGTGCCCTCGGCGAGCACCGCGGCCATCATGAGCTGCGCGGTGGCGCCGACCGAGATCACGTCGAAGCCCACCGTCGCGCCCTTGAGCTTCACGTCGCGGCCGACGATGTAGCCGTGCTCGATGTCGAGCGCGGCGCCCATCGCCTGCAGCCCCGTGAGGTGCAGGTTGACCGGACGCGGGCCCCAGGCGCAGCCGCCGGGCAGCGACACGCGCGCCGCGCCGAAGCGCGCGAGCAGCGGCCCGAGCACGTAAATGCTCGCGCGCATCGTCTTGACGAGCTCGTAGGGCGCCTCGACCGAGTTCACGCCCCGCGTGTCGATCGTCATGCGGTTGCCCTCGAACGCCACCTTCGCGCCGAGCAGCTCGAGCACGCGGGCGAAAGTCTGCGTGTCGCGCAGCCTCGGCACGTTGCGCAACGTGTGCACGCCAGGCACGAGCAGCGTCGCCGCCATCACGGGCAGCGCCGCGTTCTTCGAGCCGGAGATGCGCACCGCACCCTCGAGCGGCCGGCCGCCGGAAATGCGCAGCTTATCCATTGCCGGCTTCCTCCGGGGTGAGCGTCTGCATCGACAGCGCGTGGATCTCCTCGCGCATGCGCTCGCCGAGCGCCCGGTACACGAGCTGGTGCCGCTGTACGCGGCTCTTGCCCTCGAACGCGCGCGAGACGATGCGCGCCTGGAAGTGCTGGCCGTCGCCGATCACCTCGACGCTCACGCACTCGAGGCCGGCTTCGATGCCGCGCTGGACGCTTTCGGGAGTGAGCATGGCTATTGCCTGAGCTTGTAGCCCGAGCGCAGCAGCGCGAGCGTCGCCGCGGCGAGCAGCACGAAGCTTACCGCGACCACCGCCAGGCTCGCGAGCGGCGGGAAGTCGGAGGCGCCGAAGAAGCCGTAGCGGAAGCCGTCGATCATGTAGAAGAACGGATTCAGGTGCGAGGCCGCCTGCCAGGCCGCCGGCAGCGAGTGGATCGAGTAGAAGACGCCCGACAGGAACGTGAGCGGCAGGATCACGAAGTTCTGGAACGCGGCGATCTGGTCGAATTTGTCGGCCCAGATGCCGGCGACGAGGCCGAGCGCGCCGAGCACGGCCGAGCCGAGCAGCGCGAACACGAGCACCCAGCCGGGCGCGGCGAGGCGCAGATCGACGAACCAGACGGTCACCGCGAGCACGCAGGCGCCCACCGCGAGGCCGCGGATCATCGAGGCGAGCACGTAGGCGCCGAAGAACTCAACGTACGAGATCGGCGGCAGCAGCATGAACACGAGGTTGCCGGAGATCTTGGACTGGATGAGGCTCGAGGAGCTGTTGGCGAACGCGTTCTGCAGCACGCTCATCATCACCAGGCCGGGCACGAGGAACTGGGCGTAGCTCGTCTGCTCGAAGACGCGCACGCGGCCGCCGAGCGCGTAGGCGAACACCACGAGATAGAGCAGCGCGGTGAGCACGGGCGCGGCCACGGTCTGGAAGCTGACTTTCCAGAAGCGCAGCAGCTCCTTGTAGAGCAGCGTCGGGAAGCCGCTCATCAGTGCCTTTCCATCACGCGCAGGAACACCTCTTCGAGGTCGGGCGGCTCGAGCTCGAGCTCGCGTACCGCGGCGCCCTCCTCCCGCAGCCGGCGCAGCACGCCCTCCAGCGCGCGGTAGTCGCGCAGGCGCAGCGCGAAGCGAGTGTCCTCGCTCTGCAGCACTTCGGCATCGAGGCCCGCGGGCAGCGCGCCGCGCTCCAGGCGCAGGCGCAGCACGAGGCCGGAGAACGTGTCCAGCAGGTTGCGCGTGGAATCGAGCGCGACCATGCGCCCGGCCTTCAGCATCGCGATGCGATCGCACAGCTCCTCGGCCTCCTCGAGGTAATGGGTCGTGAGGACGATGGTGTGGCCGTCGCGGTTCAGGCGCCGGATGAACTGCCAGAGCCCCTGGCGCAGGCCCACGTCGACGCCCGCGGTCGGCTCGTCCAGCACGATCACCGGCGGCCGGTGCACGAGCGCCTGCGCCACCAGCACGCGACGCTTCATGCCGCCGGACAGCGTGCGCATGTTGGCGTCGGCCTTGGCGGCGAGGTCGAGCGTGTGCAGCAGCTCGTCGATCCAGTCGTCGTTGCGGCGCAGGCCGAAGTAGCCCGACTGGATGCGCAGTGTCTCGCGCACGCTGAAGAACGGGTCGAACACGAGCTCCTGCGGCACCACGCCGAGCATTCGGCGCGTGCGCCGGTACTCGGCTGCGACGTCGGCGCCCATCACGCGCACCGCGCCCGCGCTCGCGCGCGCGAGGCCCGCGATCACGTTGATCAGCGTCGTCTTGCCGGCGCCGTTGGGACCGAGCAGGCCGAAGAACTCGCCCTCGGCGACGGCGAGGCTCACCCCGGCGAGCGCTCGCAGCGCGCCGTAGCGCTTCTCGACGTTCAGGGCTTCGATGGCGTAGGTCATGGCGGGCGCGCCCGCGAGAGCGTGCCGCGCGCATTTTCGCGCACGTGCTCGCGCGGACGCCGGGCTCTAGTGGTGCGTGGCGGCCGCGGCCGGCAGCAGATCGGCCACGCCGTACAGGCGCGCGATCGTGGTGAGGCCCTGCGGCAGGTTGGCGAACGTGAGCTCGCGGCCGAGGCGTTTCGCCTCGCGCAACCAGGCGAGCAGCAGAGCGAGCGCGGAGGAATCCAGCTCGCCGACCCCGGCAAGGTCGACGTTGCGCGCGCCCTCGGCGATCGCCGCCTTGCCCTGTTCGAGGTCCGCGGCGACGCTGGCGAGGGTCAGCGCCCCGCTCACGAGCATGCGCTCGCCGTCGCGCCGGATCATTTCTTCGTCCCCTCGCTGCTGGCGGTGGTCGCCGGCTCCTCGAGCGAGCGGTTCTTCGCCTGCAGCGCCTTGATCAATCCGTCGATGCCGCCCTGGCGCACCTGCGTGTCGAACTCGGTTCGGTAGTTCGCCACCAGGCTCACGCCGGCCACGCGCACGTCCCAGACCTTCCAGCCGTTGGCGCGCTTCTCCATGTCGTAATCGATCGTCACGGGCTGCGCGCCGGACTGCATCACGCGCACGTTCACCGTGACGTCGGTGTCGGTGGGCTTGGCGCGCAGCGGGCGGAATTCGAACTTCTGGTTGCTGTAGGCCGCGAGCGCGCTGGAGTAGGTGCGCACCAGCAGCGTCTTGAACTCGTCGTTCAGGCGCGACTTCTGCTCGGGGCTCGCCTTCGCCCAGTTGTGCCCGACCGCGCTCGCGGTCATCGCCTGGAAATTGAAGTGCGGCAGCACCTTGGTCTCGATGAGGGCGATCACCTTCTTCCTGCCCGCGGCGCCGCCGCCCTGGATGTCCTTGTCCTTCTGCAGGATGTCGACCACCTCGAGCGTCACCGTCTTCACGAGCACGTCGGGCGGCGTGATCTCGGCCTGCGCCTGCGATTGGGCGCGCGCGCCGCCTGCCGCAGCAATGCCGATCGCCGCGGCGATCGCCGCCATCCTTGCGAATGCGGCGGGCATCCTAGCCTCCGGCGGCCGCGGACGCTTCAGGGGCTGCGGCGGCCGCGGGCGCCTCGAGCATGCGCACCGCCGCCTCGACCGCGGCGCTCGACGCGTGCCGCGGGCCCTGCTCCTCGGCGGCCGGCGCCGGCGCGGCGGGCGCCTGCGGCGCGGCCGCCTCGGCGCGCGCGGCTGCGGGCTGCTCCTCGGCCTCGGCGCGCGGGACCTCGCGCGCTGCGCGCGGCGGATTGCCGTCGTAGATCAGGCTGCGGCGCCGCTGCAGGTAGGCGTCGCGCAGGAACACGTACTTGTCGAGCGCCGCCTCCTCGAGGATGCGGCTCGCATCCAGCAGGTCCGCGCGCCGGCTCGTGAAGCGCAGCGCCACCGTCCAGTTGCGCGGGGCGGCCGGTCGAATGCGCCAGACCGGATCGGCGTAAAGGTCGCCGATCAGGCCGAGGCCGTCGCGCATCGTGCTCGGGCCCCAGAACGGAATCACGAGGTAGGCGCCGTCGTCCATGCCCCAGCGGCCGAGCGTCTGGCCGAGGTCCTCGTCGTGCTTCTCCAGCCCCATCGAGGTGGCCACGTCGTTGAAGCCGAGCAGGCCGAGCGTGCTGTTGAACGCGAAGCGCGCCCAGTCGGTGACCGCGTCGGCCGGCTTGCCCTGGATCAGGTTGTTGACGCCGATCCACAGGTCGGCGATGTTGGAGAAGAAATTGCGCACCCAGCCCAGCACGGGATCGGGCAGCGTCTTGTAGGCGGTCGCCACCGGCTTGGCGAGCACGGTGTCGAAGCCCTCGTTGAACGAGTAGATCGCGCGGTTCAAGCCCTCGAGCGGGTCGCGCGGGTCGGCCACGCCGGTCGTGGCGCAGCCCGTCGCGCCGCCCAGCAGCAGCACGACCAGCAGGTTCCTCGCCCAGCGCATCGTCGCCTTCACTTGCCGTCCTTGCCTTCCGCCGCCTTGTTGAAGAGAAACTGGCTGATCAGATTCTCCAGCACCACCGCCGACTGCGTCAGCCGCAGCCGATCCCCCGCCTTCAGCATCGCACTGTCGCCGCCCGCCTCCAGCCCCACGTACTGCTCCCCGAGAAGTCCCGAGGTCAGGATCTTCGCCGAAGTATCGCGCGGAAACTGGTATTGCGCGTCAACGTTGAAAGTGACGATGGCTTCGTAGCTTTCGTTGTCGAACTTGACGTCCGACACCCGCCCGACCACCACGCCGGCGCTCTTTATGGGCGCTCTTACCTTCAGTCCCCCGATGTTAGCAAACTTGGCCTGGATCTGATATGTCTGGGAAGTCGAAAAAGAGGCCAGATTTCCGACCTTTAGCGCCAGAAACAACAGTCCCGCGAAGCCGGCGGCCACGAAGGCCCCGACCCAGATGTCGATGGTGGAGCGTTTCATCTCGCATTACCTCCGGTAAACATCAGGGCGGTCAGCACGAAATCGAGCGCGAGGATCGCCAGCGACGAAGTCACCACGGTCCGCGTGGTCGCCCCGGACACGCCCTCGGCGGTCGGCACCGCATCATAGCCTTCGAACACGGCGATCCAGGTCACGGCGATGCCGAACACGACGCTCTTGATGACGCCGTTCATGATGTCCTCGCGCACGTCCACCGAGGCCTGCATCTGCGACCAGAACGCGCCCTCGTCCACGCCGATCAGCTGCACCCCGACCAGGTAGCCGCCGAAGATGCCCATCGCCGAGAACAGCGCCGCGAGCAGCGGCATCGAGATCACGCCCGCCCAGAAGCGCGGCGCGACCACGCGCGCGATCGGATCGACGGCCATCATCTCCATTGCCGCGATCTGCTCGGTGGCCTTCATGAGGCCGATCTCGGCGGTGATCGCGGAGCCGGCGCGGCTCGCGAACAGCAGCCCCGCGACCACGGGGCCGAGCTCGCGCACGAGCGACAGCGCGACGAGGATGCCGAGCGCCTCCGACGAGCCGTAGCGCTGCAGCGTGTCGTAGCCCTGCAGGCCGAGCACCATGCCGACGAACAGGCCCGAGACGAGAATGATGATGAGCGAGAGCACGCCCGCGAAATAGATCTCGCGGATCGTCAGGCCGAAGCGCCGGAACGCGGTGCCCGAGTGCAGCAGCACGTAGGCGAAGAAGCGCGCCGCGAAGCCGAGTCGCCAGATCCTCGCGCTCGCCGCGTGGCCGAGGCGCTCCAGCGAGCGCGCGATCCCGTTCGGCGCAGGCTCAGCCATGGTCCGCGGCTTCCAGGTCGGCCGCGTAGGCGGGCGCCGGATAGTGGAACGGGATCGGGCCGTCCGGCTCGCCCTGCACGAACTGGTGCACGAAGGCGTCGCGCGAGCGGCGCAGCTCGGCGGGCGTGCCCTGCGCGACGATGCGCCCGGCGGAAACGAAGTACACGTAGTCGACGATGCCGAAGCACTCCTCGACGTCGTGGCTGACGACGATCGAGGTCTGGCCGAGCGAGTCGTTCAGCGTGCGGATCAGGCGCGCGATGACCCCGAGCGAGATCGGGTCGAGGCCGGTGAACGGCTCGTCGTAGAGCATCAGCTGCGGGTCGAGCGCGATCGCGCGCGCGAGCGCCACGCGCCGCGCCATGCCGCCCGAAAGCGCCGAGGGCATGAGCTGCGCCGCGCCGCGCAGGCCGACGGCCTCCAGCTTCATCATCACCAGGTCCGCGAGCAGCTCCTCCGGCAGCGTCGTATGCTCGCGCATCTGGAAAGCAACGTTGTCAAAAACCGTCATGTCGGTGAAGAGCGCGCCGAACTGGAACAGCATGCCCATCCTGCGGCGCAGCGCGAAGATCTGCGCGTTGTCCAGCCGCGCGAGGTCCTCGCCCATGACCGTGGCGCCGCCGGCGCCCGCCTTCAGCCAGCCGGCGACGATGCGCAGCATCGTGGTCTTGCCGCAGCCCGACTGCCCCATGATGCCCACCACGCTGCCGGGCTCGATGCGCAGGCTCACCTCGTGCAGCACCGGCCGCGCGGCGTCGTAGCCGAACGAAACCCGGTCCAGCTCGACGATCGGGGTGGCGGCCAAGGCGGAATCGATGCGCGAGGATGCTTAACGGCGAAAGGCAGGATTATAGTATCGGCCGCATGATGCAGGCCTCCGCGACCGCCGCCGCCCTTCGCTGCGAAAGGCTGATAAAGCGCTATGGCGCGCATCGCGCTGTCGACGGCGTCAGCCTGGAGGTCGCGGCCGGCGCCTCGGCCGGCCTGGTCGGCGCCAACGGCGCCGGCAAGACCACGTTCCTCAAGTGCGCGCTCGACCTGTGCGCCGCCGACGGCGGCCGCGTCGAGATCTTCGGCGTCGACGCGCGCCAGGCGGCGGCGCGCGCGCGCCTCGCCTACCTGCCCGAGCGCTTCTCGCCGCCGCACTACCTGCTCGGCCGCGAGTTCCTCGCCATGACGCTGGCGCTCTCGGGCGCGCGCTACGACGCGGCACGCGCGGCCGCGCTCGCCGGCGAGCTCGAGCTCGAGCCCGCCGCGCTCGCGCGGCCGGTGCGCCAGCTCTCCAAGGGCATGACGCAGAAGCTCGGCCTGGCGGCCTGCTTCCTGCAGCAGCGCGACCTGTACGTGCTCGACGAGCCGATGAGCGGCCTCGACCCGGCCGGGCGCCTGGCGGTGAAGGCGGTGCTCGCGCGCCTGCGCGGCGCGGGCAAGGCGCTGTTCTTCACCTCGCACGTGCTCTCGGACGTCGAGGAGCTGTGCGAAACGATCGCGGTGCTCGAGCGCGGCGCCCTGCGCTTTCGCGGCGCGCCCGCGGCGCTGCGCGCACACACCGGCGAGGACAATCTCGAGCGCGCATTCCTGAAGTGCGTGCGTGGCGATGGCGACACCCCTGCAATCGGCGCCTAAGGGCCGGCCGCGGCTACTGATCGTCGACGACGACGCGCTGATCACCGACACGCTCGCGTTCGCGCTCGGCGCCGAGTTCGAGGTGCTGGTCTGCGAGTCGCGCCCGCACGCGATCGAGCTGCTGCGCCAGCTGCCGGAGGCGCCCGAGCTCGCGCTCGTCGACCTCGGCCTGCCGCCCACGCCGCACGCGCCAGACCAGGGCTTCCAGCTCATCGCCGACCTGCTTGCGCACTCGCCGGGCATGCGCATCTTCGTGCTGTCGGGCCAGAATGACGCGGCGCATGCGCGCCACGCGCGCGCGCTCGGCGCCGCGGAATTCATCGCCAAGCCCTGCGACCCGGCAGCGCTGAAGAAGATTCTCTCGCGCGCGCTGGAGGTGCGCGAGGCGGAGCTGCGCGCCGAGGGCGAGCGCGCCGCCGCCGGAACCGCAGGCGCCGAGGACATCATCGGCCAGAGCCCGGCGCTGCTGAAGCTGAAGAGCCAGCTCGCGCAGTTCGCCGACTCGCCGTTCCCGGTGCTCATCGAGGGCGAGTCCGGCAGCGGCAAGGAGCTTGTCGCGCGCAGCCTGCACCGGCTCTCGGCGCGCGCCGACAAGCCCTACCTCGCGCTCAATTGCGCGGCGATCGCGCCGACGCTGGTCGAGCCGACGCTGTTCGGCCACGCCAAGGGCGCGTTCACGGGCGCCGCGGCCGCGCACGCGGGCTACTTCGAGGACGCCCGCGACGGCACGCTGTTCCTCGACGAGATCGGCGAGCTGCCGCTCGAGATGCAGGCGAAGCTGCTGCGCGTGCTGGAGAACGGCGAATACCAGCGTGTCGGCGAGACCGCGAGCCGCGTCTCTCGCGCGCGCATCGTCGCGGCGAGCAACCGCGACCTGCGCCAGGCGGTGCGGCAGGGCGCGTTCCGCGCCGATCTCTACCACCGGCTGTCGGTGTTCACGCTGGGCGTGCCGCCGCTGCGCGAGCTCGAGGCCGACAAGCTGCTGCTGCTGGAGCACTACCGGCGCTTCTACGCCGAGCAATCCGGCGTCCAGCCGATCAGCCTCGATGCCGCCGCCGAGCGTCGCTGGCTCGCCTACCCGTTCCCCGGCAACGTGCGCGAGCTGCGCAACATCGCGATCCGGCTGACGACCAAGCACCCGGGGCGCCGCATCACGGCCGCCGAGCTCGAGCCCGAGTTCGATCTCGAGAGCAACGCGCCGGCCGAGTCGCCGCCCGGCGAGGGCGACGTGGTCGCGCAGGCGGTGCGGCACCTGGAGCGCAGCCGCGGCGTGCAGCTGGACCGAATGCTCGCCGACATGGAGCGCGGCTACATCGAGGCCGCGCTGCGCCTGACGCGCGGCAACGTGAGCCAGGCCGCGAAGCTGCTCGGCGTCAACCGCACCACCCTCTACAGCCGCATGGGCGAGCAAAAGGACAAGTAACGCGTGGCCCTGTACCTGGAGCACTTCGGCCTCGCCGAGCCGCCGTTCCGCATCACCCCGCACCCCGACTTCTTCTTCGACGGCGCCGACCGCGGCGCCACGCTGGAGGGCCTGCTGTACGCGATCCTGCACGACGAGGGCATCATCAAGGTGAGCGGAGAGATCGGCAGCGGCAAGACCACGCTTTGCCGCGTGCTCATGGAGCGCCTGCCGAGCGAGGTCGAGACGGTGT